>Ga0209376_1000352_pt1 | contig 51584 bp, 37 predicted proteins | sample GraSoiAngelo_134_FD_185891 | JGI IMG/M metagenome (GOLD analysis project Ga0209376, IMG submission 185891) | Grasslands soil microbial communities from the Angelo Coastal Reserve, California, USA - 14_0929_05_30cm (SPAdes) (version 2) | ecosystem: Environmental > Terrestrial > Soil > Grasslands ...
GCGTGGACGAAGGCCTGGTCAATAGATTTGCTCATCCCGGGTGAAGAAAACCGTTGATTGCCAGGTTAATCAAGAGAGAACGCGGATGACTTTCGGTTTGAAGCCGGCTCGTAACCGGCCCGGGGCGCAATATTCATCTTTTCGCATAGAGCGGTTTTGGCTTTGCAGGGAGCCTTTGGTGCAGTACCTTTGGCGTCCGCAATGCGAACGCTGGTTTTGTTGCTCGCCGCTCTTTTTGCGAGCGCCGGTTTGATCTTCGGAGAAATCAAGACTCCGGAGAATGCGCCGATTGAAATCACTTCCACTGGGGAAACGACGTATGAAAATGGGCTGGCAACGGCGCACGATAATGTCGCGATTCACATTGGCAATACAGACATCTACGCCGATTACGCACAATACAATTCCACCACGCACGACGTGGAGTTGAGAGGCCACGTGCGAATCTATCGTGATGCGAGCCTCTACGTCACAGACAGCGGCGTTTACAACACCGAAACAAAAAAGATCCGGGCAATAAGTGGCCGCACCGAGTCGCAACCTTATTTTCTCGGGGGCCAGACTGTGAGCTCAATTTCCGAGAATGGGTATCTGATACGAGACGGCACTTTTACCACGCACGATTCGGCGAAGCCTGATTTCCACCTTCACGCGCGAAAGATCCGTATTTACGAGAAGGACCGCGTGATCATGCAGTACGTGACGGCATACATCGGAAACGTGCCGGTTTTTTGGTGGCCGTACCTGTACCAGTCACTCAACGAGGCGTTCAGTTTTACGGTTTCACCGGCGTACTTGAGTTCATGGGGACCGTCGCTCCTCACTCAGGTGACATTCCCAATCACAGACGATATCAAAGGGCGCGTCCGGCTCGATTACTTTGGCCGTCGCGGGCCCGCCATCGGCTTCGATCCCGTTATTGATTATGGGAAGGACGAGAACAGTCAGGCGAGGGTAAAGACCTTTTACATTCAGGATCAAAACCCGAACCTGAATCAAACGGCCGTGCCGCGAAAGAATGTTCCTACCGGGCGGTATCGGCTGAGCTTGGAAGACCGGACGAACTTTACTGATGACATCTACGGTATCGCGAACACTACGAAGCTAAGCGACCAGTACGTGATGCAGGACTTTTACCAGGGCGAGTTTCGGATCGATCCTGTTCCGGACAATGTAGTCGCATTAACGAAAGCGAATCCTTTTTTCACCATCACGGGCATCGAGCGTTTCCAGGCGAACGAGTTTTTCTCTACAACAGAACGTTCGCCGGAAGTGGTATTGGACATTAAGCGCCACGCACTTTTCGGAGGACCTATTTTTTACGAGGGCGAGAGCGGCTTTGCTAATTTGCGGCTACAATTCCCTCAGGGTGCAGGTTTTGAGAACTACGGCACGGATCGCTTCGACACCTTCCATCAACTAACTTATCCAAACACATACTTTGGATGGCTTTCGGTTGTACCACGGGTTGGCTTTCGCGGTACCTATTATGGCAAGACATGGGACTTGGGGTCGACAACCTTTGTGCCGCCATCAAATCCACTCGTGCCTGACTTTATTCTCCCGCCGCCAACTTTGGCTAACCCAGTTCAGTTCGATGGAGACACATTTCGCACGGTTTTTAACACCGGTGCAGAAGCTTCGTTCAAGATCTCGCGTACCTGGGAGAATGTTCAAAGCCGCGCGTTTGGGTTGGATGGACTCATGCACGTTATTCAACCATTCACCAACTTTTCGTACGTGGATGAGAACGGAGCTAATCCGACGGCAATTTTGGGGTTCGATCGGTATCAACCTTCGACCCAGCTCCGGGCGATTGATTTCCCGCAGTTTACGACCATCGACTCGATCGATAATTGGACGGTGTGGCGGGTGGGCGTTCGCAACCGGCTGGAAACGCGGCGCGATGACAAAACGATGACGTGGTTTGAGCTCGACAGCTTCTTTGATGTGAACTTCGACAACCCCTACGACCGTACCGACTACTCAAATTTCTTTAACAACATTCGGTTTACACCTCTCCCGTGGGTCTCGCTTTCAGTCAATTCACAGGTGCCGGCTTTCTCGAAGGGCTTTACCGAAGTGAATACGCTCGCGAGCGTGCAACCGCTAGCCAATCTGCAATTGAGCGTCGGGCATCGCTATTTGAATGACAATCCTTTCTTTCTCAACAGCAGCCTGTTTCTCGTTGGTGGATATTATCGAATCGACGATAACTGGGGTATTGGAGCCCAGGAGCAATATGAAGCCACAACAAGCACGCTCGAGGAACAACGCTACTCCATTTACCGGGACCTCTCCAGCTGGGTGGCCTCCTTCGGCGGCGTCATACGCGACAATAAAGGAGTGAAGGAGTATGGCATTCTGTTTACCGTAACGCTGAAGGCATTCCCGAAGTTTGGATTCGATTTGAACTTTGACCCTACGTCCTCAGGAGAATGAACCAAATTGCGCGAATAATCTCGAGGCCGCAGGATGCGGTGGCCCACTTGTGCTGCTGCTGATTCGCGCAGCATTCTCCAATCATGGATCTTGCAATCATCGGCTCCGGCTACGTTGGCCTCGTGACCGGCGCCTGTTTCGCCGATGTTGGCCATAATGTCATTTGCGTAGATAACGACGCGGAAAAAATCAAACAACTGCAATCCGGTGAAGTGCCGATCTATGAGCCGGGACTTGAGGAAATAATTCATCGGAATGTCTCGGCGCGACGGCTGCGTTTCACCGGCAGTATTCAGGATGGAGTGGACGACTCACAAATTATCTTTATCGCCGTTCCGACTCCACAGCTGCCAGATGGCGATGTCGATCTCAGTTTTCTGGAGAAAGTTGCGCGGGAAATCGCAGGCGTGTTGACCGGTTATCGCGTGATTGTTGACAAGAGCACAGTGCCAGTGAAAACGGGCGAAAAAGTGGCGGAATCAATCAAAAGATATAACCGCCACGGCGCGAACTTCGATGTGGTCAGTAATCCGGAATTTCTGCGCGAAGGCTGTGCGGTAGCCGACCTGATGCATCCAGATCGCATTGTGATCGGAGCGCAAAGCGAACACGCCATCGATCTCATGAAAAAAGTTTATGAGCCATTCATGGCGCCGATACTGGTGACTGATATTAACAGCGCCGAGATCATCAAACATTGCGCGAACTCATTTCTGGCCCTGAAAATTTCCTATATCAACGCGGTCTCGGCGATTTGCGAGGCGAGCGGCGCCGATGTCGAAAAAGTCGCTGACGGAATTGGAATGGATCATCGGATCGGGCGCGATTTTCTTAAGGCGGGAATTGGATACGGCGGTTCCTGTTTTCCCAAAGACATCGCTGCGTTCATTACGATCAGCGAGCGACTTGGCACTCCGTTCAATCTGCTTGAGGAAGTGCAACGCATAAACAATGCTCAAAAAGAGCGTTTTCTGAAGACGATCCGGGAAACGCTGTGGGTGTTGCGGGAAAAGCGGATTGCAGTCTGGGGCCTCACATTCAAACCGGACACAGACGACGTTCGTTCGTCTGTGGCAATCGAGCTGGTGACAAACCTGCTGCGCGAAGGAGCGCACGTGGTTGCCTACGACCCGAAAGGAATGCAAAAAGCACGCGCTATAAAAGCGATCGCGGACACAGAATTTGCTTCGTCGGCTCTCGAAGCGGTGAGCGATGCCGAAGCGCTGATTATCACGACGGAATGGAATGAATTTGCCAACGTGGACCTCGCGGTGGTGAAAGAAAAAATGAGGACGCCGATTGTGTTCGATGGGCGAAACCTGCTTGACCCTGAAACGATGAGGCGATTGGGATTCCATTATCATTCGATCGGGCGCGCGAGGGTGAAGCCGCAGTAACTGCAGGAAATATGGCGCAGCTCTCTGCTCGCCAAATCGCATTGACCGCCCTGCGGCTGTGGCGGGAAGAGAAACGCTTCGCCGATTCCATCATCTCAGAGCTTCTTGCGGAGACCGTGCTTAAGCCTTCCGATCGCGCATTCGCGCTGGAGTTGTTTTACGGCGTCCTGCGCAATCTGACCTTGTTAGATTTTTGGATCCGTCGCCTGCGCGCTTCCCGCGTTGAGAGCGATCTTCGCGACATTCTGCGACTCGGCTTATATCAACTTCTCTTTCTCGAAACTGCCGAACACGCAGCGGTCCATGAAACCGTATCGCTCGCGTCGAAAAAGCAGCGAACGATCATCAATGCCATGCTTCGTGCTGCAACCCGGCGGAGGAGCGAGTTGCTCCCACACGCCGAAGCGCAGCCCTTGTTCGTTCGAACGTCGCATCCGCAATTTCTAGTCGAGCGCTGGCAACAGCACTTTGGAGCCGAGCACGCGCAAGAGCTGTGTGAATTGAACAATCTTCCTGCGCCAGTTTATGCGCGCATCAATTTGTTGAGAATCGATCGAACAGAATTCCTCCGGACTTATCCCGAATCGCGCCTTGTCCCTGACAACCCGAACTTCGTGAAAGTCAATTCGTTACCCTCCGACGCTTTGGAACGGGGTCATTGTTACGTTCAGGACCCGAGCACCACGATTGCCTGCCAGTTGCTAGACCCAAAACCCGGAGAAAGAATCCTCGATGCGTGCGCAGCGCCGGGCGGGAAAACCGCACTTATCGCGGAACAAGTCAAAAACCGAGCATTCATTGCGGCGTGCGATCGCGAGCAGCGTCGCGTTCGGGCAATGCGTGCTAACTTGCAACGACTCGGTGCTCAGATTGCATTGGTTGAGCAGTGCGATTGGACAAGACAATCGCGATCAATTTTTCAATCGGCTAATGGCGGGTTTGATCGCGTGTTAGTTGACGCTCCATGCAGCAACACAGGCGTGATGCGCCGCCGTGTCGATGTGCGTTGGAGATTAACCCCGGCGGACTTCGGACGCATGCAAGAGCGGCAGATCGCGATCCTCCGCGCTGTGCTTCGGTTGTTGAAGCCAGGCGGTGTCATTGTTTACAGCACGTGCAGCCTTGAGCCAGAAGAGAATGAAGAGGTCGTTCGTCGCATCGTCGCTGAAACACCAGCCCTGCGCTTGGAAGCGCAAAAACATTCCCTGCCCTTTCGCGACGGTTTTGATGGCGCATTCGCGGCGAAACTTGTTCGAAGCACGTAATGCTGTAGCCGCCGCTCTGTGAGCGACGCGCCGGGTATCTGTAAAGCAGGTCAGCGCCGCGCTTCCCACAGGGAAGCGGCTACAGTTGCATCCGGCCGGGCTGGTGGAATGATAAGCGCCTATGCACGACGACCGGTTCGACAAACTCGCAAAACTCCTGGTGGAATACTCCATCCGTCTCAAGCGCAATGAAACGGTCCTGATTGAAGCATTCGATATTCCTGACGAAATGACCGTCGCGCTGATACGCGCCGTGCGGAAAGCGGGCGGGGTGCCGTTTGCGCTGACTTATCAAACCCGCGTAAACCGCGCACTCGCGCTCGAAGCCTCGGATCGGCAGCTAAACCTGATGGCAAGCCACGAGCTGGCGCGTATGAAAAAAATGAATGCCTACATCGCCGTACGCGGCAGCCACAACATCACCGAATTAGCCGATGTCCCGCCAGAGAAGATGAAACTGATCGGCAAAAAGATGCGCCCAGTGCAGGATCAGCGGGTTAGAAAGACAAAATGGGTCGTCTTACGTTGGCCGACGGCGTCAATGGCACAGCTTGCCGGGATGAGCACGGAGGCGTTTGAAGATTTCTATTTCGATGTCTGCACACTGGACTATCGCAAACTGCAGCCTGGCATGAAGGCGCTCCAGCGGTTGATGGAAAAAACCGACCGTGTCGAAATCAAAGGTCCCGGCACTGATCTGCATTTCGGTATCAAGGGAATTCCAGCTGTGATCTGCGGTGGCGATCGCAATATTCCCGATGGCGAAGTTTTCAGCTGCCCGGTGAAAGATTCCGTGGAAGGCCATGTTACGTTTAATGCGCCAAGCATTTATCAGGGAATCGCTTTCAATGGCATCCGTCTCGAATTCAACAGAGGAAAGATCGTCGATGCGACCAGCAACGAGACGAAAAAGCTGAACAAGATTCTCGATTCAGATCCGGGCGCACGTTACATAGGCGAATTTTCGCTGGGCTTTAATCCGCGGGTGCTACAACCGATGCGCGACATCTTGTTCGATGAAAAAATCGCTGGCTCGTTTCATTTCACCCCGGGACAAGCTTACGAAGAGGCAGATAATGGAAACCGGAGCCAGGTTCACTGGGACATGGTCAGCATCCAGCGTCCCGATTACGGCGGCGGCGAAATCTACTTCGACGCCAAATTGATTCGAAAAGATGGCGAGTTTTTGCCTAAGCAGCTGCGCTCGCTGAACTGGAAGTGAAGTGATTGTTCACGCGCCGCTGCATGCGTCTCTTAGGTCACGTGAGACCTGCGGAAATTGAGCGCGCAGAATCCCCTCGTCCACTACGCTCGCTTCGGCCCGCCAAGAAGATTTAGTTGCACCATGGCGATGTCGCCACTCTCGTTAAGCTCGAGATTCGCGATTTCAAACATGGGCGCGCCTTCGGCTGGGCCGGGTCCGGCGCCAGGCAACTGAACAACGACTTGCTTGGAGTTGGAATTTAGGATGACCGATGCAATTTCGAGTGACGGCGAAAACTCGAGCGTGCTGATCTGGAACGGAACCGTGATGAACACAGAGGCACGTCCCTGTGGTGACGGGGTGACTTGGACTGGCGCGGTCTCAGAATTGGGGACCAGTTGCAATCCTGCCACTGCGAATGACGGCATGCCAGTGAGAGTCGGTCTCTGTTGCTGGGAGGGAACCACGCGAATGGTGCCTAGCGCGCCAGCGACAGGCTGAATCTTCATGATTTCGAAGGCGACCTGCAAATTCAACGCAGTCTGAGCGCGCTGAGGCGAAGGCAAACGCATCGTGACGAGCTTCGATATGGGACGCACTTTCAAGACACCCATCTTAAAGCTCGGCGTCAACTGCATGGCGGCGATCTCGAAAGAGAAAGTAAGCTGCACGGATGTTTGCATCGTGGCAGCAGGCGGTTGTGGCTTGGCTACCGGCGTGGCGGGGGCTTTGGTTATTGGAGCGGTTGGAGTTTGGGTTGTTTCTGGCATGGTTGCAGGTGTTGTTGTTTGCGGAAATACAGGCTCAGTGGAAATAGCATTTGGAAAATCAGACACGGACTCGGTAGTCGCTTCGCCCAGTGGAAATTGAGTCGCAGTTGCAATGATCTCGTGAGGTTGCTCTTGCGCGATCGGTTCAACTGCAAATTCTGTTGCCGGTTCTACGGCAGGCCATGCAAATTCTGCGCCCGAAAGCGTCTCCTCACTCGGCTCCTCCGAGGGCAATACGGATTCTTTCGCATCTCCGAAAAATTCGCTCGGTTCCTGCGTGGAGAATGTTACTTCCTCTCCATCTTCCGAGATCTCATCCGGCTTTTGCGGAGTGATCGTAGAAACTTCGGCAAACTCACTGGTTGCTGAAGCTGTAGCCATTTCAGCAGCCTGCAAGATGGCTGGCCGCGAGATCTCCGGTGTTTGTTCGACTACTGTCCCCACAGATTCGAAATCAGGCTCGGCAACCGGCGCCAATTCGCGGTCAGGCTCGCGACTGGCCGGGGCTCGTGAGGCCTTTGCTCTGCGTTCTTTCAATCGATCAAAAGCGCCGCTCAATTTGCCCGTAGGCACGGCAGTGTGTCGCAACGAAGCCTTCCACGGTTTTAATTGCACCGAAACCTGACGGGGGCCCCCAACAAAGCCGTTGTCTTGCACGCTACTCGTCTGCGCTGGCGCGACTCCCGGGTTGAATACGGCAGCGCCGCCGGCGGTACGCTCTGCGGGAGGCTCAAGCCGCAAGTGACGCGGGACGTTGAAAGCATGTCGGCGAACCACGGGCACGATCACCCAAGCCAGTATGATTATGGCCGCCAACAATAAGCCACCAGCAATCGCCAACCTTCGGCTCGCCATGCCTGCAATGGTGGATGACGAGACGTTTGCGGTCGCTGGTCCCACAGCGGATTTCTCCGACGGACTTGTTTGAACAGAGAGCTGCTGATTGTTCTGTTCGTTAGAAGTAGACGGAGCCTGCGGCGTCTCGGCTCCTACAGCTTGCGCCGCAGTTGTCGATTCACCGCCAACCGGGGACGATTCGGATGCCGGTTGTTGTGGGTGCGAGTTGGTTTCCCCAGTTGACTCGCTCGAGGCCGAAGTCGGCTGTCCAGCTGTTGCGTCAGCACTGGCAATCTCCATCCCGGCATTTGGCCCCTTCAAACCTGGGCCCAAGGCCAGCGTTTCACTGTTCGACACTTCGCCTTGTTTGTTTGCAGCAAACACCTTGTCCGGAATAGGACTCGGCTCAACTGCCGGACCGCCCTCCGTCTGGGGCGCAACAACATTTGTTGTGTCGAACGCCAGCGCAGGCGCCGTTGAACCTTCCGGCCTTTGCATCCAACCGACATCATAAAAAGCGTCGGCAAAAACAGTGTTAAGCGCCGGCGAGTAAATCTTGTTAGCCGAACTGGTCCAATCGGCGGCCTTCTCCGGATTGTTATGCTTATACTCCCACGCTGCCTGGGCATAATAAAGCGCCGGCGTATCTCCGGTAAATTGAAACTCCTCCATCATCGCGTGCGCGCGGCTCTCTTTTCCCTCGAGCAAAAGCGTCATGTAAATCTTGAATTTAATAAGCTCCGCCGCCTGATTTTTATCGCCGCCCGGGATTCGATTATTAAGCCCCTCAAAACGCTCTCTCGCCTTTGCGTAGTCCTTCTTCTTAAAGGGGATTTGCGCGAGGTTGTATTGCGCTTCGCGAAGTTTCGGGTCCAGCCGGGCTGCCTTCTTAAATGCAGCTTCGGCTTGGTCAAATTGCTGCTGCTGCATCAGAATCTCGCCGCGTAAATTCAAAGTAGCCGGCTTATTCGGGTCCGCCTGGTCGGCCTCATCGATTAATTTAAGGGCTGTCGCGAAATCACCTTGCCGAAGGGCCTGTTGCGATTGCTCGAATTTCGAACGCGCGGCCGCTTTGGTCTTTTCCGAGCGCTCTGCAGCTGTCATGAGCGGCAATGAAGGTCGCCCTTCGCCAGCCGGCTTTTCCAACCACCCGACTTCATAAAGTGATTCTGCAAAAAGTTTGTTCAGCTGCGGTGAATAATTCTTCTCGGCTGCGCTGATCCAATCTTTGGCTTCGCTTTGATTCTTCTGTTGTAGCGCGACCGCTGCCTTCACATAGTCAACGGCCGGCGTATCGGGCGAAAGCTCCAGCTTGGCCAGCATCGAATCCACCATGTTCCCTTTGCCCTCCTGCAGATACGTCAGAAGAATTTTGTATTGAATCAGCTGCGAAGCTTCTTTTGCCAGATCAGATTCACCACTGGAGAGCAGTTGCTCAAAGCGTTTCCTCGCCTCCGCCCAATCTTTTTTCAGAAACGGTATCTCCGCCAGGTTAAAGCGCGCATTCCAAAACTTCGGATCGATTCGGGCCGCCTCTTGCAATGCTGCTTCCGCTTTGTCGTAATTGCCTTGTCGCATCAGGATGACGCCGCGCAGATTCTTTGACGCGGCAAGATCAGGCTGACGAGCATCAATGGCGTCGAGTTGCTTTAGCGCCTCCGAAAATTTCTTGGCATCAAACGCGCGATACGCCGCGTTGTACATCTCCTCCAACTCGGCTTTGGTCGGGGCGACATTGTCCGCCGCAAATGAATTTGCTGCGAACGAGCCCATTACCAGCGCGGCCACCGCCGTCATCCCCCAGAGTCTCATGCGGTAGCGACTGAAGCTCTGTTCAGCGCGTCTGACAAGTGGAAAGTTGCTCCTCCGAATCGATTTTTCAGCGGCCTTCGGAAAAAGCGCCAACCGCCTTGATCGCCTCATGCTGGCTCAGTCATTGAGATTGGCCACGATCCGTAGACCTTCCAAAGTGAGGTGAGGACGAATCACGCCGATCTCTGGCAAGCGTCCCGCGATCAGGCGCGCGTAGCCGCCTGTCGCTACAACGTAAACCTTCTTGCGTCGAAACTGCTCTGCTCTGATTCGTGCAAGGATTTCCCGAACCAATCCACGATACCCAAACACGGCGCCAGACAGCATCGCCTCGATCGTCGATTTACCTACTGCGCGTCGCGGCTCTTTCAACGAAAGCCTGGGCAGAAGGGCCGTTCGTTGATAAAGAAAGTTCGTCATCGCTTCGAGTCCGGGCGCAATCACGCCGCCGGCGTAGGTGCGGCGCTCGGAAACGATATCGAAAGTTACCGCGGTTCCGAAATCCACCACGATCGCGGGAAATCCATAAAGCTCCGCAACTGCCGCAGCGTTCGCCAGCCGGTCTGCGCCAATGGATTGCGGCTGGGGATAATCAATTCCTACGCCCAGCTTCAGCTTCCAATCCAGCCAAAGCACGTTTGCCTTTTTTTTAGCGGCGTTTGAGATCGCAGAGTTTTTTGCGGGCACCACCGACGAGACGACCACCTTCCGCACCGTTCGTTGTGCAAGAAATCCGACGACCACGCTGCTTGAAAGTTTGCTCGTGGCGATCCGCGCGGGAGCCGAGACTCGCCTTGTCGATGCAAACGCAAACTTTGCATACGAGTTACTGATATCGATCAACAAATAATCGGAGTCACGCGCCACGACTAAGATGCAGACACCGAACGCTAGGCTCAGTCAAGCCATCCGTCGCATGAGCCATTCGTCGCATGCGCGCTTGCGACGCTCCCGCCAACGCGTAGCCTCGATTTGTGAGAAGGTTGGTCCATCGCCCGCGCCGCTTGCGGCGCTCTCACGCTCTGCGAAATCTCGTCCGCGAGACACAATTGAGCGTTCACGATCTCATTCTCCCGCTGTTTGTAAGTGAAAAATTGGATCACCGCCGGCCGATCGCCAGCATGCCGGGGGTTTTTCAGTTGTCTGTGAAAGAGATCGCCGATGAAGCGCGCGCCGCTCAGGATCTTGGGCTACAAGCTGTCCTGCTTTTCGGCATCCCCGAACAGAAAGACGAACAGGCCACGGGCGCTTACGCAGAAAATGGGGTTATTCAAAAAGCGCTGCGGGCGATCAAATCAAAATGCCCCGATCTGGTTACCATCACCGACGTCTGCCTGTGCGAATACATGAGCCATGGCCACTGCGGCGTCACTCGGATTGATGGAGATCATTTCCACGTCCTCAACGACGAGAGCGTCGAACTGTTGGTGAAAACGTCGCTTTCTCACGCAGCAGCAGGCGCAGACATGGTTGCGCCGAGCGACATGATGGATGGGCGCATTGGCGCGATTCGCGAGGCGCTCGATTCCGCAGGGTTCGATCAAACGGGGATCATTAGTTACGCCGCCAAGTTTGCGTCGGCGTTTTACGGGCCATTCCGGGAGGCCGCTGAAAGCCCGCCGCAGTTTGGCGATCGTCGTTCTTACCAGATGGATATCGCCAACGCGAATGAAGCGCTGCGCGAGGTAGCCCTCGATATCGATGAAGGAGCCGATATCGTGATGGTTAAACCCGCGTTGCCTTACCTCGATATCTTATGGCGCGTTCATGAGCGCTTTGGAAAACCGACTGCGGTCTATCATGTCAGCGGGGAGTATGCGATGGTCAAAGGCGCTGTCGAGAAAGCACTCTTGGATGAGCGCACCGCAGTCCTCGAGATCATGACTGCGCTCAAACGCGCCGGCGCGGACATTGTTGTCACCTATTGGGCACGCGAACTTGCGAAATGGCTGCGGGGATGACAAGCCGCAACGGCGAAACAGATCAACACGCCCGGCTGAAGCGGCTCGCATTTCTGTGGGCGCAGGCGCAGGGATTTTCCGTATGCGCAATGGAAGTGAGTTTGCCAAAATGCCGGTATCGGGCCGACCTCGCCGCGTGTCGACCGCAGCCGAAACAGATTGGAACGACTGCGATCTTCGAATGCAAACAAGTGCTTTGCGATTTGCGACGAGACAATTGCCGCACTGATGCGGCGCGGCAGCGACTCGAAGCAATCTGTCAACGTCGCCAAATTCTCGAAACGCGCTTGCGCGCACATTATCCGAGCCTGCGGAGTGCTGATGCGCTCTTCCCCGAATTTGACTCGCAATGCTTCGCTGCGATCGGTCACCGCGGTTACGCGCGCCTCATACGTGAGCTGCGCACATTGCAAAATCGGCTCTACGATTGCACTAAGTTCGACAAATTAATTCGCTACCACTGCGCGAATTTGTTTTTCCTTGTTCTGCCTGAGGAGTTATTCCGCGATCCGGAAATCCCGGTTGGCTGGGGCGCGCTTGTTGAATCCAATGGCGCCCTCACACTCGCGCGTAAACCAATCTGGCGCGAAAATACACAAGAGGATCGCATTCGCCTTTTGCACCGAATCGCCGTGGCGGGAACGCGAGCCCTGAATCGAAACCTGCATGATCCCGGCGTCTTCCTGCAGCCGCTCTAGACGGGCACAAGCAGATTGTGCCCAGTCATCTCCTTTGGCTGCGGCAGGTCGAGTAGGAACAATAACGTGGGCGCGACATCGGCCAGGATTCCGTCTTCGCAGCGGAATTCTGCCGCATCTTTGGCAACATAAATAAAGTGAACGAGATAGTTCGTGTGCGCGGTGTTCGGCGAACCGTCGGGGTTGCGCATCTGCTCGCAATTTCCGTGGTCCGCCGTGACCAAAGCCTTCCCGTCGACCTCGAGAAGTTTTGAAATGATGCGCGCGCAACATGCGTCCACGGCCTCCACTGCTCTTATGCCCGCTTCGATGACGCCGGTGTGGCCGACCATGTCGGGATTGGCAAAGTTGAGGATGATGAGATCGTAGTTCGCCATGCGCGCCAGCAGTTCATCGGTCACTTCGAAGGCGCTCATCTCCGGTTTCAGGTCGTAGGTGGCGACCTTTGGCGAGGGAATCAGTTTGCGGTCTTCGCCGGGAAACGGTTTCTCGATTCCGCCGTTAAAAAAGTAAGTTACATGCGCGTATTTCTCCGTCTCGGCCATGCGCAGTTGCGATTTGCCAGCCGCGCTCACCACTTTGCCTAGGATATTGGGAAGCTCTTCCGACGGAAAAACAAACGGCGAAGAAAAACGGACATCATACTCGGTGAAGCTGACGAAATGGACTTGCGGCCATACTTCGCGGTCAAACCCATCGAAATCCTTCAGTAGAAACGCTTGCGAGAGCTGGCGCGCGCGGTCAGCACGAAAATTGAAAAACAAAACTGAGTCGCCATCGCGCACGCGCTGTTCATTGGCGTGCGAGAAAATCAACGGCGGCATGAATTCATCTGTCTTTCCAAGCGAGTATTGTCGATCTACTGCGGTTGAAGGCGATGAATTGCAGATTTCACCGCGACCGAGAACAATGGCGTCCCACGCTTTTTTCGTGCGGTCCCACCGGCGGTCCCGATCCATCGCGAAATAGCGGCCCACGACTGTGACGAGCCGCCCGCCGCTTTTCTGAAGTTTCTCTTCGCACGTTTTCAAAAAGGCCGCCCCGCCGGTGGGAGAAGTGTCGCGCCCGTCGGTGAACGCGTGGACGAGAATCTCTCTGACGCCTGCTGCGTGCGCCGCGTTCGCCAGCGCGACCATGTGCGAATAATGGCTATGCACGCCGCCGTCCGAAACCAGCCCTAACAAATGAAGCCGATGACCACGCGCGCCTGCAAAGGTCTCCTGTAATACTCTGTTGCGCGTTAGTTCACCTTCCTCGATCGCCTTGTTAATTCGCGTCAGGTCTTGATAAACGATTCTACCCGCTCCCAGGTTAAGGTGGCCAACTTCCGAGTTGCCCATCTGGCCAGCGGGGAGCCCGACATCTTCTCCGCTCGCGCTTAGCTTGCTGCATGGATAATCGCGATAGAGTTGGTCGTGAAACGGCGTTCGCGCGAGCAAAGTCGCATCGCCATTCTCTTCACGCTTTTCTTTCCCGCCCGGATTAATCCCCCAGCCGTCGCGAATGATGAGCATCACCGGGCCAGCCATACATCGCGCACTTTGCCGATGAATGAGAACACGACAAGCGGTTTCACGAGGTTGCGGATTGACAATGCGAAACACGCGCGCCTAGATCGGCTTCGTGAAATGGCGCAATCAGTTGCTGGCGTTTTTTTGTCTCCTCGTCTTTGCCGGACTAGGCGTTCTTTATTTTCAACACTGGGTCTTCCGGAAGCCGTTCGGAATTATTTTGTTTATCGGCGAAGGACTCGCGCCGGATCGATTGGCCCCGACGCGCGCTTACGCGGGAGGCGCAGGCACACGCCTGAGCCTGGATTCAATGCCTCGTATGGCTTTGCTGACGAATTACTCGAAAGATTTTGCTGCTCCAGATTCGGCGGCTGCCGCCACGGCAATTGCGACCGGTACGAGGGTACCTAACGGCGCAATCGCGATCAATGGCGATAAAAAACCCATACCGAGCATCATTGAGTTAGCTCGCGAATATGGACGCGCCACTGGCCTGGTGACAGACACAAAATTGACCGATCCGACAAGCGCTGCTTTTTATGCGCATCCGGTCGATCCGAACGATATCGAGAAGATTGCGGCTGAGTTCGTCGATGGAGGAAAGATCGATATCGCGATGGGAGGCGGCGCGTCGCAATTTCTTCCCGCTGCAAAAGGGGGCGAGAGACAGGACAGACGCGATCTTTTGCTCGAGCTCCGCGGCAACGGTTTTGATATCGTTCGTACCCGAGCCGAGTTGGAGGCGATCCCGGCCTGGCGCCGGCCGAAGCTTTTTGGCGCTTTTAACAATGCGGAGCTCGCGTTCGCAAATCAGGTCGAAGAGCGCGGCCAGCAACCGAATCTTTCGGACATGGTGCAGCGAGCGATCCAACTGCTGCAATATAACGCCGGCGGATACCTGCTCGTGGTTGACGCCGGCCTGATGCGGAAAGCGGCCCAGGAAAACAACGCCGAACGGACGCTCGTGCAAACGCTTGAATTAGATCGCGCAGTCGCCCTTGCGCGACGCTACGCGGGACAAAAGTCGACGATCATTGTCTGCGGCGATGTCGCGATTGGTGGAATGAATTTGAATGGTTTCCCATTTCGACAAGATAGCGGCATTGCGTTACTTGGGCTCAATTCTGCGGGCCAGCCCTGGATTACCTGGGCGACCGGCCCGCACGGCACAAGGTCTTACGGCGCAGCGAACGTTCCGGATAACAAGCAGAATGAACCACCGGCAGAAAATCTGGAACCGGCCGCACTGTTCACAAAATCGGCGCTCCCCACCGTGGACGACGTCGTCGTGTTTGGCAGCGGCCCCGGGACTGATGTGCTTCAAGGGGTGGTCGATAGCACGGCAGTTTTCAAGGTACTTCGCGGTGAGCTCTGAGAGCCAGGCTTCATCGCGCTCACAATTCTGCCCCACAGTCGGCTGGATCCTCAGACATTTCCGACGAAACAAATAACTCCAATATTGATTTTGTCGGCGAGTTAAGAGACACTTGGCGCTCAAACCAATGCAGCTCCTCAGCGCATTTTCACGACCGCAGACCGTCCCCGCCGTGCCTAAAGCCGCGCCGAAAAAGACGCTTTGGATTCTCAATAGTTGGCGCGACCTGATTCTGTACGTCGGCACACCGCTTTTTCTGGTGCCGATGTTTTTGCTGGCGCAGGCGCGCTGGAGCGCACAAGACATTTACATTTTCGTGGCTGCGTTTGGCGCCATGGGCCACCATCTGCCGGGAATGATCCGCGCGTACGGCGATCGCGCGCTGTTCAGACGTTTTCGCTGGCGCTTTATTTTTGCGCCGATTTTTCTGCTCTCGATTTGCGTCGCTTTTTACTGGTGGGACCTCAAGGGGATCGTTCTGATCGTTTTCTTCTGGGGTGTCTGGCATGGGATGATGCAGACCTACGGTTTCTGTCGAATCTACGACGCGAAGACGGGCTCCTTCGCCGCGCTGACGCGCCGGCTCGACTTTGCGACCTGTGCCATCTGGTTTGCGACGGCGGTGCTGCTTTCGCCGCAACGCATGGCCGACACGCTCGAAACGTATTACGCCAGTGGCGGATCATTCATTCAGCCCGGGCTCCTGCACAACGCGCAGCAAGTCGTCCTGGCCATCGCCATTGCAGTAGCCGTTTTGTTCCTGTTCAATTTTTCCCGGATGTGGGCGGAAGGGAAACGTCCCAATCCGGTGAAGCTGGCGCTGTTGGCCACGACCATCGCTTTCTGGTGGTATTGCAATAACGGCGTCACCAACATTCTGGCCGGCATCGCTCTGTTCGAAGTCTATCACGATGTGCAGTACCTCTCGCTGGTCTGGATTTACAATCGCAGCCGTGTGGAAAAGGACAGTTCCATCGGCGGTTTTATGCGCTTTGTTTTTCGAAGAAGCGGTTCGCTGATCGGTCTCTACGTCGGGCTGGTTTTTGCCTACGGTTCCCTTGGCTATTTCAATACCCGTCTCGAAGTCGAGACGATAAAGCGTGTGCTCACCGGCGTAGTGGCGGCGTCGGGTCTTCTTCATTTTTATTACGACGGATTCATCTGGAAAGTGCGCGATCGCTCCATGCGCGAGCATCTCGGTTTGGCCGGAGGAACCGCAACTGCGACATCACGCGAATTTCTGCCTAGCTGGGTGCTGCATGGATTAAAATGGGTAGCGGTATTTGTGATTCCACTCGGTGCGCTCTGGATCGGGCAAACGTGGAGCAAAACGCCGGAAGTGGAACGAGAAGCATGGATCGCGTCGGACTTACCCAACAGCGCTCGTGCTCATTGGAAGTACGCCTTTAGTTTGCACAACGCGGATCGTCTCGATGACGCAGCAGAGCAATACCGCATTGCGCTCCATCTCGATCCGAATCAGAAGGAACCGCATTTCGGCCTCGGCCAGGTTCTCGTTGCGCAATCGCAATTGAGTGAAGGACGCGCCGAATTGGAGGAAGCTTTACGCGGTGACCCGCGCAACGGCGAAGTTCATTCCGAATATGGATGCGTTCTGGAACGGCTCGGCCAGAAAGACGAAGCCAGCAGCGAGCACGCAACTGCCACGCGGCTCGCGCCGAAATCCGGGCGGGTTCATTACGAATACGCGATGTTCCTTTTCCGGGACGGCAAGATGGATCAAGCCATCCCGGAATTTCAGGCTGCGCTCAAACACAACCCGAACCACCCTGAAGCGCATTATCATCTCGGCAGAGCACTCTTTGTGAAAGGCGACTTTGAAGGCGCGAAAGTGCATTATCTGGAGACCGCGCGCCTCGATCCCAAGGCGCCGGTGCACAACGGCCTGGGCGCTGTTTATTTCCGATTGGGGCAAACTTCGGAAGCGATTGCCCAGTTTAAGGAAGCGCTGCGTTTACATCCTGATGACGCAGAAGCCGCGGAAAACCTTCGCTTCGCGCTGGCCACGGGCACACCCAGCGATTCCGCGCCGCGCTGAAACCGATCATCGCCTGCTTGTCACGTCGAACCGCGAAATGACAACAAAGCGATCCTTCCGCCCGCGGCCTTGCTCCGGCCGCAATGAGTCAATTAGTGGCCTATCACGCGAACAGACGGGTCCTGCCGCAATATGTCCGCCGCTGTACCGCGGCCTGTCTGGTTGATCTGACGCCGATCCCATTCGGATAACGCACTAAAGCTTGGCGTCCCGATTGGGCTGATCTTGATTTTCTGCGGAATCCGGGAACCCAATACCCAAACGTACGCATAGCGCTCGCCCTGCGGTGGCACCTGCTCATGCCGCTGCGGGCCCGCGAATGCAGCGCTTGCGACAACGGACGCTATCACCAAAACGACCGTTGACTTTATCATGCCTGATATTTTCATAATTTTGAGAACCTCTCTCTAAGTATTCATCCCATTTAACCCTGAGGACAAGGGCAAGTTTCGGACAGGATTCATCTTGCCCGCAAATCACCAGCCTTCGCCTGCTAAGGCGCGGCAGGCCCGAATTAGCGGGAAAAAAACGCAGCTTCAATTCTTTGATTCCATTTGCGTGATTTGCGTGATTCTCGGGTCAGTCTCAAAGGGCTGAAGTAATACGAAAAATTTGACGATTTTCCTCATGCGCTGAAGTTTCTCGCCTCGTTTCCTTCTTGTATGAAACGCTATCTCGCTTTCATCATTGTTGGTGTGGTCGCATTGACCGCGCTCGCTGGCAGCCCGCTGCTCTGTCAAACACTACAGCCGCATCGCCTGAATATCTCCGCGGATCAAACGACCTCTGCAAGGGACCCGGCGAAATCCGTTCATATTCGTGGCAACCCGGACGCTCCGGTTACACTGGAGGAATTCGGTGATTTCGAATGCCCGTCCTGCAAGAACGTCGCCACGTTTCTCGATAAGGCGATCAAAGAGTATCATCCGCATGTGCGGTTAATCTTTCGCAGTTTTCCGCTCGCCATGCACCAGGACGCCCGCGATGCCGCCCTCGCTGCCGAAGCAGCAGGTCTGCAAGGCCGCTACTGGGAAATGCACGACATGTTGTTCCGGGAACAGGCCGTTTGGAGCAGCGCTACCGACCCGGGACTGCTGTTTGATACCTACGCGGAAACGCTCGGACTCGATCTCAACCAGTTTAGAAAAGACGTGAAGAGCGACAAAGTCCGGGAGCGTCTCGAGTCCGATCAAGCCCGCGCCAAGTCGCTGGGAGTCAAAGTCGTACCAACACTCTTTATCGATAAACGTGTAGTGGAAAAGAAGGATGGCACCCCTGATGGAGTGCACAGACTGATCGATGAAGCAGTGAAAGCAAAAACTTCGGCATCGGAGAAAAAGTGACCGCGTAGCGATTTCGAGCGATTCTCTAGACCATCGCGGCGATCGTTTCGTTAGTGGCGATTCTCGGTCCTGAACCGGAAATTTACTTTTATGCGCATCAGTATTCCGCCACTAGCTACATTTGCACCTTATGAACTTATGGAGCCTCAGAGGTTTGCTGGGCGAATGCAGCGCGAAATAATGCGGGAAGTAGAGGCCGCGCGGCCAAAATATCTAGTCGTTGTCGCGGTTGCGACGTCCTGGTTAAGGTGGCCGAATTCTGAGACCGAAATCTTCGCATGGATTGACAGATACACGGCGGAGAAGTTCCGATTGGATGGGCTTGTCAATGTCGTATCGCGGGAACGCACCGACTATTATCTTCCACTATCCGTCGACCCGAGATCAATCCAACTTTCACCATTCTATGTTCTGGTTTTCGAGCCAAAAACGTAGTTACAGGTTTTTTGCGAGTTAATGGCTGCGCAAAGCTCGCCACAGGCTAAGTCACCCGCGCACCGCCAGGCTTTGGGGGTTTGTGTTTTCCTGGTCGCCATTACGTGGCTGGTGTTTGGCCAAACTGTCCGCTACGACTTCGTCAACTTCGATGACGATACCTACGTTTATGCGAATCCGAGCATCACCAGTGGATTGACGGTTCATGGCGTCATCCGCGCATTTAGCGGGAAGCACTCCGACAACTGGCATCCGCTGACGACCATATCGCACATGCTGGACTGCCATTTGTGGGGGCTCCGCGCCGGCGGCCATCACTTTACAAATATTGTCCTCCACACGATCGCAGTCGTCTTGTTGTTTCTCGTATTGCAGCAGATGACCGGCGCAATCTGGCAGAGCGCATTCGTCGCCGCACTTTTTGCGATCCATCCGCTTCGGGTCGAATCAGTCGCCTGGATTTCCGAGCGTAAGGATGTGTTGAGCGCCGTTTTCTTCATGCTCACTCTCGGCGCCTACGTCCGCTATGCCAGGTCTCCCTCGATTGGCCGATACTTGACGATGTCTGTTCTGTTCGCGCTCGGTCTCATGTCCAAGCCGATGCTGGTGACCGTGCCTTTCGTTCTATTACTGCTCGATTATTGGCCGCTAAGGCGTTTCGCCGGGCATTCATCAGCGCAGCGACTGATTTTAGAAAAGATTCCACTGTTTGCGCTCTCCGCTGCTGCGGGGGTGGCAACGCTTTGGGCACAGCAATCAAGTGTGGTGCCCGTCCAGCGATTGCCTCTCGTTCCGCGAATCGGCAATGGGCTCGTCTCGTGCGTGATTTACATGAAGCAAATGATTTGGCCTGCGCGGCTGGCAGCTTTTTATATCCATCCGGAAGGCAAGCTGCCCGGCTGGGAAATCGGGCTGGCCGTTCTCCTTCTCGTCGGGATTAGCGCAGGGGCGATTGCGCTGCGGCACAAACGTCCTTACTTAGTTACAGGTTGGTTTTGGTATCTGGCGATGCTCCTGCCTGTGATCGGATTGATGCAAGTTGGCTCACAGGCGCACGCCGACCGATACACTTACCTCTCGCAGATCGGTCTCTACTTGTTGCTGGCGTGGGGGATTACCGATGCCTTGGCTTCCAGGCTTCAGCGTAGAATTGTAGCAGTGATGGCTTCCGTCGCCGTTATCGCATTGGCTTGGCGCGCGTACATCCAAGCTTCCTACTGGCGTAACGGTGAGTCGCTCTGGAGGCACGCTCTCGCCGTGACCTCGGGGAATTTTGTCGCGCACAATGGGCTCGGGCATTTCCTGCTCAGCCACGGCCGCTTGGACGAAGCAATCGAGCAGTTGCAGCTAGCCCTGAATATCGATCCCAACTTTCCTCCGGCACAAAAGAATCTGAGCGCAGCTTTGACGGAAAAAGGACGCACTGATGAAGCGATTGCCCATTTGCAAACACTTCTTAAAAAATATCCGAAGGACGCCCAGGTGCATTACAACTTGGGAAACGCGTTGCTGAAAAAAGGCGATTCGCAGAGCGCCATCGCGGCTTACGAAAAGGCATTATCGATCCAGGTTCGTTATCTCGCTGCACACTACAACCTGGGAATCGCCCTCGATCAGAATGGCCGAATAGACGAGGCCATCGCTCACTATCAAGAAGCAGTACAAGAGCGGCCGAACTATCCAGAGGCATATTACCTGTTGGGAAATGATTTGTTGCGAAAAGCTCGTATTGACGATGCCATCGCGGCCTACGAACAAGCGCTGAAAAGCCGCCCCACGTATCCAGAGGTTGAAAACAACATCGGTCTGGCGCTTCTGCAAAAAGGCCGCCCGAGCGAAGCGATTGCGCACTGGCAAAACGCGCTCGCCATCAAGTCGGATTCGGTTGATTCCTTGAATAATCTGGGCTGGACCCTGGCGACTTTTCCCGAGGCTTGGATTCGAAACGGGACCCAAGCGTTGACATTGGCTCAACGAGCGAATGAATTATCCGGTAATAAAAACCCGGCGGTCTTGCGGACTTTGGCCGCTGCTTATGCCGAGAACGGCCGATTTACCGAAGCCAGGGTAATAGCTGAAAGAGGACTTCAATTAGCTAACGCACAGGACAACCCGGGATTGGCCAATATTTTTGAAGGCGATATTGCTCTGTATCGATCAAACACGCCCGTTCGCACAGCGACGCAGCCAGGTCGTACCCGCTCTCCCTAATCTCGCGGCCTGTTTTGCATGTCTAGGAGGCTGATGGGTAAACAGCCCGCCGCGCTTCGGCACAGCAGGGCGCTATCGCTGTCTGAAAAGCTGCTGCGGCCGTATGCAGCTGCTTTAGTCACCGGCCCTGCGGGCCGGGTCAGACAAACAGCGAACCGACGGCTCACGGGGCCGTGGCTACAATCCGCAACCGCGGAACTCAATCTGCGTAACTGCCCAGGATTCGGGGCCGTCTACCATTCCATCTTCGTCGTCATCCCCGAGTCGCGCCGATGACGAGGGACCTCACAGATGCGCACGCGATCACGCAAATCACACATAGCGCAACTTGAAGACCAATGTGTCTTTGCAAGGTCCCTCGCTCCGCTCGGGATGACACGTTGGGAATGCCACGACTGTCGCCTTCCGTTGAACGCCCGGCGTACAGCAAAAGAGGCAGCCCCGATTCGGGACTGCCTCTTTGTAAACTGCGCTCTGCGATACTTAGAACTTCTTGATCATCCGGACGTACCAGAACCGCCCCAGGTTATCATAGAGGCTGCCCGGATAGCCGATGGAATTGCCAAACTCAAATGAAAAGGACTTTGGCGGGTCTTCCCCGAAGATATTGCTTACACCCACGGTGAGCGTGGTGTTGTTCAAGATATTTTTCCAGCACGGCATGACGTAAGGAACCGGCGGCGCTTCCTTCTCCTTGCCTACCACTTCCTTGCCGCCCTTGGAATACCCCGGGACCGGCGCCGCTTCCACCGGAGGCGTGAAGATCAAGCTGTAGGAAAGCTGCGCGTCTGTGAAAAAGGTCGGATGCACCCAGTGCCGCTTCCAGACTCCATCAAACTGCTTGGCCAAGATCTGTTCCCAGTATCCATCCAGCGTATGCACGGTAACGTTCAAATCCAAGTTGTGCCAGCTCCAGTCGACGGTCGTGTCCCCTTTCCATTTCAGCCAGGCCTGAGGATTGGTTACGTCCCCGAAAAAGCTGCCAACAAACCACTCGGAACTGGAGCTACCGGCTACCTGACGTGGCCGCGAGAAAGGGAAATTGATCACCATCTCGTTCAGATAAGTCCACCGGGTTAGGAGCGAGAATGTGCCGAAGCCTGTCTCGATCTGGTGCTGAAGACCGAGGTCAACACCGTTGGTGCGAGTGCGCCCGCCGTTTAGGTAGGGGGCATTCACGCCCGAGAAAGTGCCGTCCGGGGTGAATAAAGTCCTCTCCTCGGTGACCGGTGGCACCGCGGGGGTCACGGTAGCCGGGATCAACCCCGCGTTATAGAGGTTGAGGATTGAGTTGGGAGAACGGTACATGGCAACCCCGCTGCGCTCCACATCCCAGAAATCAACCGTCAACGTCAAAGTTCCCCACTTGGCCGGAATCCACTTTGGTGTGTAAACTAGGCCTGCAGTCCAGGTACGGTCATGTTCCGGGTGGATGGTTGGGTTGGGACGTTGCTCGATGGTCGCTTCCGGATTGGTGACGTCCTGGAAGGTCGGGTTCGAAGGGTCGCAAGGAGTACTAATAAAACCATTGGCGCCAGGAGCGCATGTGGTGCCCCCAATTGGCCCCAGACCGAACCTTGTAGGTCCATACAACTGGACCATGGATGGCTCGAGGAACCCTTCGCCCCAGGTGCTGCGAAGAGTCAGGCTCTCGTCAAACGGTTGCCAGCGCACCCCCACCTTGGGCACTGCCGCATTCGTGTCGTTATTCAGCCACTCCGAGTACCGGACTCCGGCTGAGAACTCCAATGAGTAGAACCCAGGTATGTTGAATTTGGGACTGAACACCGGGATGAGCGTTTCCGCATAAATTCCCCACGATTTGCGTCCAGCCTTAACAACTTCTAGCATGCCGACGCCGGCGTTCTCTCCAAGGCGGTTTTGATCATCCGGATCGACCTGGTAACTTTCCCGGCTGAACACACCGCCAAAGGCGAGCCCAACGCCGCCAGCGGGCAAATCAAACAGGTCCGTAGTGTAAATGTTCAGATCCAATGTAGCAAGTTTCGACGTAAGCAGGTCCCTGGTGTTAAGCTGCGCGAAAGTAAGCAACGGCTGATTGGTCGCAGGTGATGGGACATGTTGCCAATCGCCAAACGGATTGTACGGCACCGTCTGTCCGATAAAATTCCCCGAGGTAGGATCAAATAGCGAGTCGTTTGCGTTCAGAATCCGCTCAAACCGGTTAACATTGACGCTTCGGAACCGGGCAATCTGCTCGATTTGGCTGTACATGAACGCTCCATCGTAGCCCCATGTTCCGTTAAAGAGCTTGTCGCCTTTTACACCGACCGTGAATCGTTCGGCGACGTTTTCGTTGTCGATCAGGCGGTTGCCGAAATCGAAAAAGCGCGCCCGAGTGCCGCCCGAGATGATCTGCTCAAATGGGTTGAACGGGTTAAAGGCACCCACAGGCGCGCCAACTTCGGCATAAGTCGGGCCGCCAAATGGCGGCGCTCCGCTGAAAGCCACTCTTGGCGGGACGTAGAGCGATATCTGACCCGGCGTCTCGAAATTGCCCGTGGCGATTGGCGCAAGTTCGTCGTGCGTCTTGGCATCCACATAAAAGAAATCGCCAAAAATCCGCAACTGATCGTCACAGATCTTGGTCTCGAACGCCGCATACCCGCCCCAGCGCTCCTGCTTGGGATATGAGCTTGAATACAGGTTAAAGTTAAAGCCCGGTAGAATGCTACCCCTCACCCGGCGCCTGAAATATATGTAATCAGATGCGGGAGTTAATCCGTTGGAAAAATCCGGCGCCGTGCCGAACTCTAGCGGGTTGCTGGTAGGGAACGGGGTCCCGCCCGCTTCTATAATTGCGGCTTGCGTCAACTGAAGATTCCACGGCACCGAGTTTGAACTTAAGAACGGCGGCTTAAGCGAGTTTCCACGGTCGTGGTTGAACATGTCGTGATGCTTGTAGTAAAAAATATCGCCGGTGATACTGGTCGTGTCGTTGCCTACCCCAAAGAGGATGTCCCCCTTATACTCCGCTGCGTCTTTATCGAGCGTGTTGCCGTACTGGATGGTCACCTGAGCGCCGCGATAATCTTTATAGAGGTTAAAGTTCACCACGCCTGCAACGGCATCCGAGCCGTAGGTGGTCGAAGCGCCGTCCTTCAGAATGTCGATGCTCTGGACCGCCGTAATGGGAATGGTAGTTAGATCGACGAAACCATATCCAGAGAGGGCGGATCCCGGGAACGCAGCAACGCGGCGACGGTCAATCATCACTAGTGTGGCGCCAGGATCCAAACCACGCAGCGAGAGCGCGGCAGTACCGGATGGACCGGACTGGCTGGTTCCGTTGTTCTGGACTGGAATATTGGACCCGCCAATCACCGGCTGCCTCTGGAGCAGTTGTTCCGTGGTGGTGCCTGCGCCTGATTTGTTAATCAGGTCGCGGTTGATACTGAACACCGGGTTCGGACCGACCTCTTCCGCGGTCGGAATTAGCGAACCGGTCACGATCACGCGCTCGACCTCCGCAGCGGGAGCCGGTGCTGCACCAGCGCCCGGCGGCGGCGGTGGCGGCGCAGCCTGAGCAAATGCGTTCGATGCTACAATGAATGGAAATCCGACGCTCGCCACGAGTGCGATGCGCACGAATCCGAACTTATTTAGCACGTTTTTTATCATTAGTTTCTCCATTGATTTGGTTAGGTTTAAGGTGGCTTTATTAAACTATTCGAAGCCTGACAAGCTTTTTTTTCAAATTTTTTTGAACGCTTAGACAGGCCTATTTGTCTCGCCAGCATCCGGTCTAAATGAAGGGCGAGGACGGTGGCAAGCTTTTTTTTCAACTTTTTTCGATTTTTTTGAGCAGCAAACGCGCACCTGTACTGAGCCGATTTTCGTGCTCTCTCATCCGCTGTGAGGGTCCGTCGCCTTCAGCGCGGCTCGGATGACGGTTATTTTTTCTCGAAGACTTCCACGGCCTTCCACGCTTCGTCGGGCGGAGCTTGTTCGTAATCGAGCGAGCGATTGAGATACATCTTGGCCAGCAGATCGTCGGGATAAAATTCCAGGAAACGGGAAAACAGGATCTTCGCCTCAGTAAAATCCCGGGCGCGAAATTTCTCCAGCCCTTCTTCGTACGTTTCGAGCCATTTTAGAAACTCTGGATCGACCTCTTCATCGCGGGCACCAACGAAAGTAAAAACATCAACCGGTTTGGTTTTGCCTTTCACCTGGACCCGGGCAACAGAGCGAAGATGAAATTCCTCCCGCACTAATTCGGCAGCGGTCGCGCCAACCAAAATATCGACGCCATAGATTCGGGTAAGACCTTCGAGGCGCGACGCCAGGTTCACTGAGTCACCGATCACAGTCGGGTCCATTCGCTCCTGCGACCCAATATTGCCAACAATCACTTCGCCTTGATTGATGCCGATCCCCATGCCGAGGCCCATGCGGCCTTCGTCGCGCCATTTCTGATTGAGCTGTCTTAGCTCTCGCCGCATCCCCAGTGCAGCGCGCGCGCAGTTTTTTGCGTCTTGCGCCATGCCTAGGCTGCGCACATTGCCCCATACGGCCATGATCGCGTCGCCGATAAATTTATCGAGGGTGCCGCCACCGCCGAAAATGACGGAAGTCATTCGGGTGAGATACTCATTGAGCTGGGCGACCAATGCTTCGGGATCAGCTTTTTCGGCTAACGTGGTGAAACCAATCAAGTCCGAGAACAGGATTGTCACCGGCACGCGCACGCCACGGAGGGTGCTGTAGTAGCTGTCTGGGTTTTCGAGGATTTCCCTGACTAGATTTTTCGAGACGTAGCGTTCCAGTGTCCGCCGGGTGCGCAATTTCTCCAACCGCTCCAAGGCGTATTCGAACCCAAGCGAAAATGATCCGCTGAGTACAAGAGCGCTCAGCACGGGCACGGTGAGCAGCAACAGCCCGGTCTTATCGTAAAACAATCGGGCCGTTCCGAGATACGTAGCCGTGATTACAACGAGCGCTCCAACGCAAAGCAACGGCCTGCGCAAGAAGGCAACAAGCGACCAAGCAATGAGTCCTGCTGTGCCCACGAGCGCCAGTTCAACCTTCAGCGGCGTAGGCTGCAAAAACTCGTGGCCGATCGCGGCAGCCATGGCTTGCAAATGAAGCCCAGGGCCCGATGTCATTGGGCTCATCGGCGTGTCGAAAAAGTCGTGCGACACCTGCGCCGACGCCCCGACGATCACCACCTTATCTTTAAAAAACGCGCCATCCGCATAATTGGCGTGCCAAAGTTCCGGATCAAAAACTTCGTAGAGCGGCCGCGGCGGGAATGCATCCGAATCGGTGAAGCGAATCATATGCCCGCGAAAATCGCGCGGTATGTCGTTTCCGTGGCCGATTTTGGTCAGACCGCGAGCGGAAAGAGATTCATAAATTTCTTCGCTCGGGTGCGGAGGCAAACCTGCGAGCTGACGATCGGTCACGCGGTAAGCTAGCGCGCGAATTTTATCGTCGATCGGATCGGCCCAGAAATTTACGAAGCCGACCCGGTCATCTTGAAGCTGGGGCGGCGGTATGAGCGTGTTGTTTGGCGTAATGAGCGGCTTGTCGGCATTTTGCATGTCGAAGTTGGCGCCGAGGACAACTTTGTCACGGTAACGATCAACTGCAGCATGAAATTCCGGGTCACCATCATAGGGCGGGCTGAAGATCATGTCGAACATCACCAGGCGCGCGCCTGCCGCGAACAGCCGATCGAGCAAAAGCGCCCAGACTTCCCGCGACCACGGGAATGGCCGTTCGGTCATCAGTTGAAACGCTCGATTGCTTGCAATTTCTTCAGCCGTCAGCGGCGGCAATTGCAATGTGCTTTGATCAAGTCCCAAAAAGACGAAATCGCTAGGCGGGATAGTCTTGCGGCCTTCGCGCCGAAGCAAATCTTCAAAGCTTTGTTCACCGCGCCACGGTGCCGAGAGAAACGGCGCTGCTGAGAAAAAATGGCCGACAAAAATCAGCCCGGTCCAGAAAAAGCAAATCAACGCCAGGACCAACAAGCGACGACGACCAAGCCAGTGCATGCGCGCGCAATGTAGCACTAAAACGTTAAAGCGTTAAAGCATTGAAGCGTAAGATGGCATTGCCATTCTGCGCGAAGTGAAGAATCTCTGATCAGTTCTTTCCGTAAGCTAAGTGGCAATCTGAGATGTTTCACTTCGCTCAACATGACAGGTGGTCGGATTTAGGCATTTCTTGTGCGTTCGTCATGCCATTGGAGTGCGAGCCTACCCGATGACTGCTAACTCCGAGCTCCTCTGTCCCCGGTGTAACGTGCCGCTAGAAGAAGTTCGCACGCCGCACGGCGTTTTTTGGGCTTGCGAGAATTGCGCGGAAACGTGCGCTGACCGTTGAATTGCTGCGTCGCACTTTCAGGCCGGAGTCGATCAACCCGCTCTGGCTTCATGCAATCAGCGGCAAAGGAAAAAGCGAGCGCCTCTGTCCTTCCTGCAGAAACCCGATGCTCGAGGTGGCGTTGTCCGGGAGCGCGCAGGTCGCTGTGGATGTTTGCCAGCATTGTCATTTCGTCTGGTTTGATGCCCACGAGATGGACACCCTCGCACCACGACAATCGCCGGTGTCGGTATCCGAGCTGCCGGAAAAGGCGCGCGAATTAATCGCCATCGAAAAAGTAAAACAGATCGCCGAAGAAGCGCGCGGCACCGATTTCGACAGCGCGCCGCCGGATGAAGCATGGAAACAAATCGCAGGCTTCTTTGGATTACCGGTTGAATTCGAAGCACCGGAAGAGGAGCGAAAACCATGGGCAACCTGGTTACTTTCCGCGGCAGTCATTTGCGTGAGCCTATTGGCGTTTCCGCATCTTCGAGACGTGGTCCAACGCTTCGGATTAATTCCGGCACAAGCAACGCGGCTCGATGGTCTCACCTTCGTCACATCGTTTTTTCTACATGCCGGCATCATTCATCTGGTCGGGAACATGTATTTCTTGCTCGTCTTTGGCGACAACGTGGAAGATTTTCTGAGACCGCTTCGCTATCTCACGCTCATTGCGCTGGCGGCATTCATTGGGGACCTCGCGCACATCGCTGTCGACCCGCGGTCGCAAATCCCGTGCATTGGCGCGAGTGGCGGCATCGCCGGCGCGATTACATTTTACGCGCTCAATTTTCCGCGCGTCCGGCTCGAATTCCTGATGCGGTGGGGTTTTGTCTGGTTCCGATGGATCCGATTGCCGGCTTGGTCGGTCTTCGTCTTGTGGATTTTCTTTCAGCTTATCGGCGCGTGGGAACAGAGGCCGGCATGAGTTCCGTCTCATCGTTTGCCCATTTGGGTGGCGCGGCTGTGGGCGTTGTCGCGTGGTTAATTTGGAGAAAAGAGAAACCCAATGACGAAGCTCGAATGTCGAATGTCGAATGTCGAAGGAAATGACGGGATCCGAATGACGAAATAATGTTTCTCATCTGTATCAGAAGTTTTGGACTCTGGCTTCCTTCCTCATTCGTCATTTTTCGGATTTCTATTTGTCTTTTATTCCGATGCGCCTAGCTTCCTCGCTCTCGATCTGCGCACCTGATTCCATATCTCGGGATCGAATTAGCGAGTGAGGTCGCGCAGATCGACAAATGGAACAACAGCTCGCTGAACGAGGAACCTCGAAGCGATTCGAGGCAGAATAAAAATGCCAAGAGCCACCAACGCCCCGGCAAGCCGGGCGCGCCGCAAACGAATCTTAAAAAAAGCCAAAGGCTACCGCGGACGCCGTTCAAAACTTTTTCGATACGCGAAAGACGCGATGATGAAAGCCCAGTATTGGGCTTATCGCGACCGCAAAACGCGGAAACGGACGTTTCGTTATCTCTGGATTCAACGGCTAAATGCCGCTGCCCGCGCAAATGGAATGAACTACAGCCGTTTTGCGGAAGGACTCAAAGCCGCTGGCATCGGCCTTGACCGCAAAATTCTCGCCGATATGGCCGTCACCGACGAAGCCGCGTTCAAATCGATCGTCGATCAAGCGAGAGCCGCGCTGGAGAAGAAAAACAAAAAGGCCGCATAATACTTGCGCGGCACCATTGAAGCGTTGAAGCGTTTAAGCGTTACATTCGTGTTTCGTTTCAACGCTTCAACGTTTCAATGACTCACCCGCTCGAACAACTGCGCGACGACGCCTTGCGCGAGATCGAGTCCGCGCCTGACGAGCAGGCGCTCGAGACCGCGCGCGTCAAGTACCTCGGCAAAAGCGGCAGCATCTCCTCGTGCAGCGAGCAGATGAGAACGCTCGGCAAAGACGAAAAGCCGATCGTTGGAAAATTGCTCAATGAAGTTCGCAACGCCGTCACCGCAGCGCTCGAATCGCGCGCCGCAAATTTTCGTTCTCAAATGCAATCCGAGGCGCTCGCCAGAATCGACGTCTCTCTGCCGGGAACTCCACATGAGATCGGCGCACTGCATCCGCTGACGCAGATGTGGGAACGCTCTATCGAAATTTTTCGACGAATGGGATTCGCGCTCGCAGATGGGCCGGACATTGAAGACGAATGGCATTGTTTCGATGCGCTCAACACCCCGCCCGAACATCCGGCCCGCAACGAGCAGGACACATTTTATTTGCCCGATGGTCGTCTGCTGCGCACGCACACTTCAACCGTACAAATCCGAACGATGCAGGCCGCGCCGCCGCCGATTCGCGTGATTGCTCCCGGTGCGGCGTATCGGCGCGATGAACTCGACGCCACCCACAGCCCGCAGTTCCATCAGATAGAAGGACTTTTCGTGGACGAAAACGTCAGCGTCGCCGACCTGAAAGGCGCGCTGGAATTTTTCATGCGCGAACTCTTCGGTGCAGGAACCGAAGTTCAATTTCGACCGCACTATTTTCCGTTCACCGAGCCAAGCTTGGAAATTTATGTGAAATCCAAAGCGCTCAAAGGCGGCGAGCGATGGATCGAAGTCGCTGGCTCCGGCATCGTACATCCTGCTGTCTTCGAAGCCGTAAATAAAGCACGCGGTGATAACGCTTACGATCCCGAAAAGTGGACCGGTTACGCGTTCGGTCTGGGAATGGATCGCCTGGCGATGATTTTATTCGATATCCCTGACATTCGCCTCTTCGGCCAGAACGATTTGCGGTTTCTCCGCCAGTTCGCATGAAACAATTCAAGGAACCCACGACGCGTGTCGTCCCGAGCCGCGAAGAGGGCGAGGGACCCCGCAAATGCGCAAGCCGTCACGCAAATCACTCGCAGTGTTCTTCGAAAGCGGGCACGTCTTTGCGAGGTCCCTTACTTCATTCGGGATGACAGCGAAAAGCTTATGAAATTTTCCGTTAACTGGCTGCGCGAATTTGTCGATCTTCCAAAAAATCCGGAAGAGATCGCCGAGCTACTGACACGCGCGGGCGTCGAGACCGAGAACATCGAAACGCGCGGCGCGAACGTTGAGAAGGTGATCGTTTCGCAAATCACCGCTTCTTCGCGTCATCCGAACGCCGATCGCCTGACGGTTTGCGAAGTCGATGATGGCAGTGGAACGAAACGCCAGATCGTTTGCGGCGCGACCAATTACAAAGCTGGAGACAAAATTCCGCTGGCGTTGCCGGGCGCAAAGCTGGCCAACGGAATTGAGATTCGCAAGACCAACCTGCGCGGCGTTGAGAGTGAAGGAATGCTTTGCAGCCCAATCGAGCTGGGTCTTGGCGAAGATGCGTCGGGCCTTTTGATTTTGTCGGCCGAAGCAAAGATCGGCGCGCCGCTTTCCGATCTTTTTCCAGGCGACACGATTCTCGATGTCGAGATCACGCCAAACCGCGGCGACTTGCTGAGCCACTTCGGACTCGCCCGTGAGATCGCAACGCTCACTGGAAAGAAACTCAAATCAACGCCGCGCGAGGCCAAGACAGACATCAAGAAGTCCGGCGTGACCATCAGCGCGACCCGTGAATGTCCATTTTTCTCCGCGCGCAAGATCGACAATGTGAACGTCGGCCCAAGTCCGCAATGGTTGCGCGCGAAGATTGAGAGCGTCGGCATCCGCTCGATCAGTAACATCGTCGATATTTCGAACTTCGTGATGCTCGAGCTCGGTCAGCCGACGCACGCATTCGACGCAGACAAATTAAAAGGCATGATCAATGTACGGCTCGCTCGCGGCGGCGAAAAATTTCTCGCGCTGGATGGAAAGACCTACTCGCTCACGTCGGATAACTGTGTCGTTGCCGACGAGGAATGGGCGGTCGGAATCGGCGGCGTGATGGGCGGCGAAGAAACCGGCGTCACGAATTTAACGAAAAACATTTTGCTGGAAGCCGCTTACTTTTCGCCGGCGAGCATTCGTCGCACCGCGCGCAATTTGAATCTGCCGAGCGATGCAAGTTATCGATTCGAGCGCGGCGTTGATCCGGAGATGGTGCTCCGCGCCTCGCAGCGCGCGACTGAATTGATTCGCGAGATCGCAGGTGGAACTCCAGCAACGGAAATTAACGTCGCTGGAAAACTCCCGACGAACCCGGCCGACGTTTCATTGAGCTACGAAAAATGCGATCGAGTTTTGGGGATTTCGATCAAGCGAAGAACTGTCGATGAAATTTTGGAAGGGTTCGGGCTGAAACAGACAAAGAGTGAGCGGATAAGGAAGAACGGATCTTCCAAATGGAAGATTCCGAGTTATCGCCGCGATTTGCAGCGCGATGTCGATCTTATCGAAGAAGTCGTTCGCGCTTACGGAGCCGACAAAATTCCGGGAACGGATCGAAGCCGTTTTACGCCAGCGAGCATTGCCGACCATGCGCATGATTTGGAATCGGCGTGGCGGCAGCGGTTGGCAGCCGCTGGCCTCGATGAAGTCCGGACTTCAAAATTGCTGCCGCGCGAACGATTCGCATTCAGCGAAAGCGCAATCGAATTGCGAAACCCGCTCAGCGAAGATCATGTAGCGCTGCGCCCAAGCATCCTCGTCGGATTGTTAGGAGTACTCGATCGCAACATTCGCGCCGGCGCAGAACGCGTCGCCATTTTCGAAATCGGCCGGACGTTTATTCCGCCATCCGGCAAAGAAGAACGGCACCTTGGAATTTTGCTGTGGGGAAATGTTGCGAGCGCGCCGAATTGGCGATCCCCGCAAAGCCGCAGCCTTGATCTATTCGATCTCAAAGGCGCGCTGGAGTGCGCCGTTCCAAATCTGTCATTTCACTCCGGGAAGTTTCCTGATCTCGCGCTGCCGGTCGACGTTTTTTCCGGCGATCAAATGATCGGATTTGGCGGACAACTTGCGGCCGCAAAATCTAATTCGCCTGGTCCGGTGTTCGTTGCCGAGGTGCATGCTGACCTTCTTTTAATTGCCGAGGAAACAGCGACAAAGTTTCGTGAGATTGAAAAATTTCCCGCTGTCACGCGCGATATTGCGATGATTGTGCCGGAAGAAATTCCGCACGAAACGATTTTGCGCAGCATTGAAGAACCGCGCGAGCCGCTTTTGGAAAGCGTCGAGCTGTTTGACTTGTTTAGCGGCCGCGAAATCGGGGCGGCGCGAAAGTCACTCGCATATCGATTGACATATCGAGACCGAAGTCGCACACTGACGAGTGAGGAAGTAAATGCAGCGCACGCGAAAATTCGCGAGCGACTGCGGCGCGACCTCGGCGCGGAATTGCGCGAGTAGTTCTTTGAGATTGAGAGCCGCTCGTTGAGGGTTGGGCAGGAAACCAGTGCTTTCCGTTCAACTCTCAGCCAGCGGCTTTCGAATCCAGAATATTTTCGGGATATAAACATTTGCCCTGCGATGTTCGCGATTGAGGTGACGTCCCCGAACCGATAGTTGACGAAATACGGAGGCTTGGTTGGTGCGGAAAATGACAGGCCTTGATTGGAAGTCAGATTCCGCAGCAACGGTCATCCACCCTTTCCTAAAAGGGAACGGGAGAATCACCTGAACGGCACCGGCGGGGTAAAATTTCAAAAACCCGGACCGAGAAATTCGGTCCGGGTTTTTCTCTTAGCCGTGACGCAGACAATCCCGTCTGCGAGGCTTACGGACATCGGCAGACAAGATTGTCCGGCTCACGCTACAACAGATTTGAAAATCGGCCGACGAGATCGATAGTGCGCGGTGACGTGCGCACACTTCTAGCCCTCGAAGACGACCGATATTTCGAGGGCGAATCTTTTGGCGCAACCGGCACGCGCGTCGGTGAAATTTGTTTCAACACCGCCATGACCGGTTATCAGGAGGTGCTGACCGATCCCTCGTATCGCGGACAGATCGTGGCGATGACTTATCCGTTGATCGGAAATTACGGGACCAATTCGCTAGATCAGGAAAGCCGCTCACCGCATGTGCGCGGATTCGTCATTGAGGAATTGACTGAGGTCCCGAGCAACTGGCGGTCCGAAATGTCGCTCGACGAATATTTGCGAAAATGGAACATCCCCGGCGCAAAAGGGATCGACACCCGCGCGCTCACGCGGCATTTGCGCACTCGCGGCGCAATGAAGGCCTGTCTGACGACGGAAGAGATTTCTCCTAAAGAAGCGACACAGAGAGCGATTGAGGGCGAGGGCGTAATCGGAATGGATTATGTGCGCGAAGTTTCGACAACTAAATTTTACCGTTGGGACCCTGAGGACAAACTAAGTGCGCCGTGGTCGATTGCGGCGAGTAATGGCGGAAATAGACGCGCGCTTCCGCCGATCAAGTTTCGAATCGCGGCCTACGATTATGGGATCAAAGAAAACATTCTGCGCTTGCTGCGCCAGAAAGGCTTCCAAGTCACTGTTGTGCCGGCGACCACGACAGCCGAGGAAGTGCTCACTTTCAATCCCGACGGAATTTTTCTCTCCAACGGCCCTGGCGACCCAGCAGCGCTTCCTTACGCGCACAAAACCGTGCACGATTTGATGGGTAAAAAGCCGATCTTCGGGATCTGTCTTGGCCATCAGATTCTCGGCTTCGCGTTCGGCGGATCGACGTTTAAGTTGAAGTTCGGCCATCGCGGCGCGAACCAGCCGGTAAAAGATTTGCGCACGGGCAAAGTGGCTATCACTGCGCAGAATCACGGATTCGCCGTCGATGCGGACTCGCTACCGGCGAACGTGCAAATCACACATATCAATTTGAACGACGGCACAGTCGAAGGAATGCGGCACAAGGAATTGCCGATCTTCAGCGTGCAATATCATCCGGAAGCCGCACCCGGTCCGCATGATGCCTCCTACTTCTTCGATCAGTTTGCGGAGCTAATCGAAAAAGGTAGGGACGATTGACTCAACCGGCCGTAGCGGTTCGGTGAACCGCCGCTACCTAATTGACCAACGCGCCGAGCAGCCCAGATTTGTTGCATGTTTAATTCAACAAGCAATAAACCTACAGTCTTGAAAGTTGCAGTGACTGCAACGTTCATCGCAGCGCTAGCGGCCTCGCCGCTGGCGATCGCGCAGGAACACGAGCACGGCGCAGAAGCGGGTGCTTCGAAAGAGGTCACGGGCGAAGTGATCGACATGATGTGCTACGTCGATCATAACGCCGTGGGTGAAAAACACGGGCAATCCTGCGGGGCCAAGTGCATCAGGAGCGGTGGCCCGGTCGGCATCGTCAGTGAGGGCAAAGCGTATCTGGTCGTCGGCGAACACAAACCGATTAACGATCAACTTGCCGATTTGTGTGGCAAAAACGTCACCTTAAAAGGCAAGCTGGCAGAGCGTGGCGGCATCGCGATGATCGAGAACGCCGAGGTAGTTAAGAAATAGTTGTAGCCGCGTCTCTGTGAGACGCGTGGCGCGTGCGTGCCAAAAACACAGCGGTGCGCTTCGCACAGCAAAGCGGCTACAGGATGCTGTGCTGCTTCGCTATTTGTAATAGGGCCGCAACGACGGGCGCAGCTTCCCGACTCGAAGAGCAGTTTCAATTTGCAAATCAGAGACCGCCGTATCGGCGAGTCTGCAAATCTCGCCTGCCTCAAGCGCAGCGATTGGGAATCCATCACGGAACAAAATGCGATTGGCCGTGAGCGCGGCAATTCTTGATCCAGGCGTCAGTATGCCTTGCAAATTCAGCGGGTCCGCGGCGCTCAGCGTGATCAGTTCGCCGTTTGACGGCGCCTTGCGGATAGAACGCAACAAGCCAATAGCTTCGGGCAGGGCGAATTGTTCGCCGCTGATGCCCGCCACGAAATAGCCGCCGCGAATTTCACCGCGCGCCTCCCACCGACGATAGACTCGCCCCAGTTCGTACCACGTAATCGGGAAACTTTCGCGCTCGAGCAAACGGCGAAATACCACGCCGCAGCGGCGCAGCAACGCTCGCGCAAATTTTACGGTGGCCGTGTCCCGCTGAGAACTTTCCGCGCCATTTCCCCTTTCTGCACCATCTCGCGACGGCTGCGACGCGATCTGCGTTCTCAACAACGACCAGCGCCCTGCAAACTCAATGCTGGCCAGGTTTGTCTTGCGCCGGCGTTTTCCGATGTTTCGGCCAAACGTGGGCCGTTTGTGTGATGGGACCAGAAGCGCTCGCAATCCGTCGAAACTATCTGAAGTGACCAAACCTAGCGCCGCGAGCTGCGACAAAGCTTCCTCAACTTGAGAAGGCAGCAGGCCGCTGCGTCGCACCAACTCTGTGAAGAAGAGTGCCCCGCCGCTTTGTAGCGCATCGAGTACGACTTGATTGGCAACTGAAAACTCCATCGCGGAATTTGCCCGCGACAACAGCAGCCAGTCTTGGACATTCTCGCGCTGGTAAAGCGCAATTGGGCTGCTCCGCAACGGAGCGATCGTGCGCGCAGTTGGATTTTGCGGCGCACTTAAACGTCCCCAGCCGACGCGACCGGAAAAACAAAGACGATCGAGCCATTCCGGATCGTAGTCGGCAACGCGCGCCGCGAGCACGGCCGATTCCCAGGCCGCCAGTGGTAACTCGCACCCGTCGAGTTGTTCCAAAACAGATTGCAGACCGTCCGGTCCTTCAACGCGATGATCGACATCAACACGCTGCCATACGAAGAGAAATCGATAGAAATCCTGAACCGAGATAGGCTGAATTTCCGCGCGCAGCCGGTCGATTGTGAGCCGGTGGATCCGCGCCAGCAGCCGGCGATCGCACCATTCTTGCTGCGTTCCATTCGGATGAAATTTGCCGCGCAAAATAAAACCTTCTGCTTCGAGGCCCAGCAATGCCGCGTCAATTTCCGAACACGATAACTCCAAGATGTCCGCTAGCTCGTCGGCAGTAACCGGCCCGCAAACTTCCATTCGCCCGCGAACCAGTTCGCGAATTGCGTCGGCCCGTTCCCAATTCTTTCCACGCACCGCCTCAGGAACGGTCAAATTGCGCTTTACGACTGCGTTGGGATAAATCGCTTGAATCATCGGAAGTCGTTCCGCAGCGAGCCAAAACCCCCGAACCTCGCGGTGTTTCGAATGTTGCGTCGGAAGGATCAGGCGCGTGGCCCGGTTTTCAGCGACAAGCGTTGACATGAAATGCTCTGCACTCTCGCCACTCGACGTTCGCTGCATTTCTTCCGCCGTCATCACACCGAGCAACATCAGCGCGTCATGCAATTCATCCGCGTTTGTCGCTTCCGGCCGTGCTTCCTTAACGACTTTGTCGATCGCGGCCGCGTCGAGAACACCAAGCCCACCGCTACCGTTTCTTTCCGAGGCGCGACGCGTGTACACCGCCCGAGTCCGGCGTTCTTCCAACGGCGTGTTGTCCAGAAACGCGTACGGCCGCGCATTTAGAATCTCAGACGCGAGCGGCGAAGGCTCGGGCAAATCGCGCGCGATGCAACGGATCTGGCCGTGCTCAATCCTCCGCAACACGTCCTCCAAGCCATCGATGTCCATTGCTTCGGTCAGGCAATCTTCGATTGTTTGTTTCACCAGCGGGTGATCAGGAATCTCGCGGTCGCCAACGATATGCTCGAGGCAGGCTAGTTGGTCGGGGAAAACTGCCGCCAAAAGATTTTCCGATTCCATGCGCTGCAGAGGCGCGGCGATTTTTGCGCCGCCGCGAAACCGCGGCACGGCGAGCGATCGAGTCGCGTTCCAGCGCCAGCGAATGGTGAACATCGGCGCGTCGAGCAATGCCTGAACGAGCAGGTCGCGAACTGTTTTGGAATTCAGATAGCGAAAAACCTCTTCCAACGGGAACGAGTGCTGCGTGCCGAGCGAAATCACAATGGCGTCGTCCGTCGCCGCTGCTTGCAGCTCAAAATTAAACGAACGACAAAAACGTTTTCGCAATGCCAGACCCCACGCTCGATTGATTCGACTGCCGAAAGGCGTGTGCAAAACCAGCTGCATCCCGCCCGATTCGTCGAAGAAACGCTCCATCACCAGGGTTTGCTGTGACGGAATTGCGCCAACCGATCGATAACCGTCCGCGAAGTAGTCGCCGAGTTGTTCAGCAGCCTCGGGTGGCAACCGCATTTCTTCGGCAAGCCATTCATTCGGATTTTGTCCGTCGATCAGCAGCTTTTCGATTTCTGTCCGCAAATCGGACAAGGCTTTCGACAGCTCAGTCGTGCGCGCCGGAGCTTCGCCCAGCCAAAATGGAATTCCCGGCGGCTGGCCTTTGGCATCTTCGACACGGACGACTCCGGAGTTGATGCGCAAAATTCGCCACGACGCATTGCCGAGTTGGAAAATGTCGCCCGCCAAACTTTCGACGGCGAAATCTTCGTTCACTGTGCCGACGAACGTTTCCGAGGGCTCAAGGATCACACGATAATCGGCATTGTCGGGAATCGCGCCGCCGGACGTGAGTGCAGTCAATCGCGCACCACGACGACCGCGAATTCGATGATTCACTCCATCGTGATGAATTAGCGCCGCACGTCGGCCGCGTTTCGTGCTGAACCCTTCGGCGAGCATTTTGACGACGCCATCGAACTCTTGGCGGGTGAGGTTTCGGTACGGCCAGGCCGAACGAGCAAGTTCGAATAACTCATTTTCATCCCAATCTTGCGTGGAAGCCGCGGCAACAATTTGCTGAGCCAGCACATCCAGTGGTTTTTCCGGAATGCTGAGCCGATCCAACTCGCCACCCTGAACACAACGCAGTAGCGCCGCACACTCGACGAGTTCATCGCGACTCAACGGGAAGACGCGCCCCTTCGGCAAACCGCCGCGTCTATGCTCGGCGCGGCCGACCCGCTGCAGCAATGTGGTAATCGAGCGCGTTGTGCCGAGCTGGCAAACAAGATCAACTGAACCAATATCTATGCCGAGCTCAAGCGAAGCGGTGGCGACCAGCGCTTTCAATTCGCCTCGCTTCAATCGATCTTCGGCATCGAGGCGCAGCTTTGCGGAGAGACTTCCGTGATGCGATGTCACCGCATCCGCGCCGAGCAGCTCACTCAAGTGATGCGTCACGCGCTCGGCCATTCGGCGCGTGTTGACGAAAACCAAAGTAGTCCGATGCGCCTGGATCAACTCTGCCAGCCGATGATAGATTTCCTCCCACACTTCATTCGACATCACCGCTTCCAGCGGCGACTTGGGGATTTCGATTGCCAGATCGAGTTCGCGACGATGACCGATATCGATGATTTCGCAATCCGGGTTACCAGCATCGTCAACTGCATGAGCACCGACCAAAAAACGTGCGACTTCTTCGATCGGTTTCTGCGTCGCTGACAACCCGATCCGCTGAAGTGGATTTTTCGTTAGGGCAGCCAAACGTTCGACGCTCAGAGCAAGGTGCGCTCCGCGCCGATCATCCACGACAGCGTGAATCTCGTCGAGGATGAGTGTTCGCGCCGTGCTCAACATCTGCCGGCCCGAATCTGAAGTCAGCAGCAGATACAGCGACTCTGGTGTTGTAACCAGAATGTGCGGAGGTTTTTTGATCAGCGCCTGCCGTTGGGCAGCAGTCGTATCACCAGTGCGAACGTCCGCGCGCACGTCGATCTCGAGGCCATTTGTTTCGCCCAATAACGCGCGAATGCCAGCCAGCGGCTCTTGCAGATTTTTACGGATATCGTTGCTCAATGCCTTGAGCGGCGACACGTAAACGACCTGCGTTTCATCCGGCAAATCAGCCTCGACCCCTTCGCGAAACAGCGCATCCAGCGAAGCAAGAAACGCCGCCAGCGTTTTGCCCGAGCCTGTCGGGGCGGAAATTAGCACTTGGCGGCCGGACTGGATCGCCGGCCACCCGCGCATCTGCGGTTCGGTCGGTGAGCCGAACGTTTGTTCGAACCAACGTACAACGGCCGGATGAAATCGCAACGACTGCATGATTACGAAAAAGTGAAACAGATAATTTAGATGTCGACGCGAGAAAGAAAAGTTACGGCATTTTCTGTAGCCGCGTCTCTGTGAGACGCGTGGCGCGCGGGTTCAAGGATTCCGACGTCGCGCTTCGCACAGCGAAGCGGCTACAGGCGCCGTTCGCAGCGAAATCACTTCTCGTAGCATCCGCAGGCTGTCGCGGAAAAAACTAACTTTGCTTCCCTCAGCGTGATTCCAGCGCACGGGAATCTCCCGGATTCGCAAGCCGGCACGTTGCGCGAGATAAAGCAGCTCAACATCGAAAGCGAAACCCTGGACACGCGCTGCCTCCAAGATCGGCCGGCAAATATCGAGGCGAAACGCCTTGAACCCGCATTGCGTATCCCAAAACGGCAGCCCTGTCGCGAAGCGCACGAGCAAATTAAAAATCCGGCCAGCCTGCTCGCGTCGCCACGGTTGGTGGATCCCGATTAAACTGCGGTCAAGCGCACGCGATCCAAATGCAATATCGACTTCGCCGTTTGCAATCGGTTCGATGAGTTTCGGCGTCTCTTCAATCGGCGTGGAAAGATCCGCATCAGAAAAAAGCCCGATCGGTTCACGGGCAGCCAGCAATCCAGAGCGAACCGCTGCGCCCTTTCCACGATTTGGAAAATTTTCCAGCAAACGCGTCGCAATCTTTGTCTCCGCCAGGATTTTGCGCGCGATTGTCCCCGTTGCATCGGTCGATCCATCGTTCACCACGATCAATTCACTTTCTGGCGCGCTCGCGGCGAGATACTCGATCGTAACGCGGAGCGTTTCGCCAATCCGCGCTTCTTCGTTGAAACAAGGAATAACGACGGAGAAGGGAGGAAGCATGTGAAGCGTTAAACCGTTGAAGCGCTGAACCGTTGCAGCGGACACAGCTTTGTCATTCTGAGCGAAGCGAAGAATCTCTGATTCATTCTCACGGCAACACCAAGTGACAATCAGAGACGTTTCGCTCGCTCAACATGACAGGGTCGGCTTGCCCGGTTTAGCGCTTTAACGCTTCAACGATAGATCTCCACAACAAACTTGCCGTTTGGATCTACGTAGCCGCGGTACATCCCGTTTGTGTTAAATGGCAAAGCTACCTCGCCGTTTTTGTCGATGGCGATTAAACCGCCGCTGCCGCCAAGCTTTTTAACTGCGTCCAGAGCCATCTGTGCCGCTTCCTGCAATTTCATCCCCCTGTATTGCATGAGCGCTGAGACCTCATGCGCCGCGCCGGCGCGAATAAAATACTCGCCATCACCAGTGCAGGATACTGCGCAGGTTTGATTGTTCGCGTAGGTGCCGGCGCCGATGACCGGCGTATCGCCGATTCGCCCGGGCAGCTTGTTTGCCATTCCACCGGTGGAAGTCGCCGTGGCCAAATTACCGTCCTTATCCAACGCGACCGCGCCGACAGTGCCGTGTAGATCGTCTTCCGAGATAAAAAAATTCTTTCCGCCAACGCCACCGTGTTTTTCCGCTTCCTTAATTTTCTGCAACGCGTCCCAGCGTTCCTGCGTAAAAAAATATTTTTCATCGACAAGCTCGATCCCGTTCTCTTTGGCGAACGCTTCTGCGCCTGCGCAATCGAGCATGACGTGCGGCGATTTTTCCATGACCAGTCGGGCCAGACCGATTGGATTTTTCACGTGTTTCAAACTGGCGACCGCGCCGGCCTTGAGAGTTTTCCCGTCCATGATTGACGCATCCATCTCGTTTGTGCCGGCACTTGTGAAAACAGAACCACGGCCTGCATTGAAGTGCGGATCATCCTCGAGCGCGCGCACGGCAACTTCCGTGGCATCAAGGCTGGACCCGCCTCGCTTCAGAATTTCGTAACCAGCCGTCAGCGCGCGTTCCAATCCCGCGCGGTATTCGCGCTCTTTTTCCGGAGTCATCTTGCTGCGCTCAATGGTTCCGGCGCCGCCGTGGATCGCGAGTCCAATCTTTTTTTTTGTTTTCATGGTCGGCTGATTTTCAGGGCCCTTTTCCGCTACGGCTGTAAGAGACCTGGCTGGCCCTAGGGCGAGCGCGGACGCCCCGGCATTAAATAGCGCGATGACAAAGAAGCAATTGAGTATGCGAAACAATTTCATGTCGCGTTGGAATGAGCTCCTTACCACGGTTGTCGATCTTAACGTTCAAAGGCTGTACGTCGAACGTTTCATGCAAGCGTTGTGCGCTAAGCCGGGCCTGTAGCCGTCGCCCTGTGGGCGACGCGATGCCTGCGCGTCAAACACATCAGCGCCACGCTTCCCACAGGGAAGCGGCTACAGCAATTGCGGCAAAGCTCCCGTCAACTTTGCTCTTTTCCCTGCCGGGAAGTAAGGCCACCTTTCCCGGCCATGGCAAACGCTCAACCGCCACCCGTTTTGATTGCCCAGGGAATCGGCCACTTGGCACGCACTTTCTTACGCGAAGTGGGCGGCGTGTTCTGGTTCATCGTGAACACGTTTCAGGAAACGTTCGAGCGCATCCAGCACGGGCGGGTGCCTTTCCGTGCCGCCAGTTTTTTCCGGCACACCCAACGCGCCGGTGTGGACTCCGTGCCACTGGTGGGACTGGTTTCGTTTTTCCTTGGGCTGACCATGGCGCTGCTCACCGGCTATCAGTTGCAACGCTTTGGCACAGAGCGGTTGATCCCTGGATTGGTCGCGATCGGTTTCACGCGCGAGCTCGGGCCCCTTCTCACCGGCATCATGCTGGCGGCGCGCATCGGCGCGGCGTTTACCGCCGAGCTCGGCACCATGCAGGTTTCCGAAGAAGTCGAGGCGATTGAGTCCATGGGTATCGGTCCGCTGCGTTTCCTCGTCGCGCCGCGAATGCTCGCGCTATTTCTGCTGATGCCGTGTCTGTCCACGGTTTCAAATATCGCCGCAATATTTGCCAGCAGCCTGATCTGTAAGGCGTATTTCAGCATCGCGTTCCCCTACTTTCTCGATCTTGTGAAAGATTCATTGCTCATTCGCGATATCATCACCGGCATTTTGAAGAGCTTTCTGTTCGGGCTGCTCATCGCCGCGATTGCGTGTTACCGGGGATTGACCGTTAAAGGCGGCGCCGCTGGGGTTGGCACTTCGACAACATCCAGCGTCGTAACAGCGATCACGGCGGTGATCGGCTTCGATACGCTATACAACGTCGTTTACACCACATTTTACCCGACATGACCAGGCCCACGCATATGGTCGAGTTGCGCGACGTGTACATGCAATTTGAAGAGAAAGAAATACTCGATGACTTGTCGCTTAGGGTCGAGCCGCAGGAACGCCTCGTGGTCATGGGCCAAACCGGCAGTGGCAAGAGCACCATTTTGCGACTGATTCTCGGCACGCTGCGTCCCAATTCAGGTTCGATATTTTTCAAGCAATTCGAAATCACGCGGCTCCAACGGCGAAAACTTCAGGCCGTCCGGCAACACATGGGCATGGTCTATCAGTATTCGGCGCTGCTCAGTTCGCGGAATGTGCGTGACAACGTCGCTCTGCCGCTCGAGGAGCTCACGGACAAATCACGCGCAGAGATTGACAAAATCGTCGATGAAAAACTGGAGCTTGTCGGCATGAAGGATTCCAAGGACCTGTTGCCGGAGGAACTCAGCGGCGGTATGCGCAAACGCGTCGCCCTTGCGCGTGCGCTGGTGCTCGATCCCGAATTGATCCTTCTTGACGAGCCGTCAGCCGGCCTCGACCCGGTCATAGCCTCGGTGATCGACGAATTAATTATCAGCCTGAGCGAAACAGCGAAGGTCACATCGATCACCGTCACGCACGAAATGGACAGCGCCTTTCGCATCGGCACGCGAATGGCTATGTTGTACCACGGAAAAATCATTGAAGAAGCCGAACCCGAAGAATTCAAACAATCCAAGAATCCGGTCGTCGCTCAGTTTTTGAGCGGCAGCACTGAAGGTCCCATTCTGGAAGGCAGCCTCGATGCAATTACAAAGAAATGAAATCATGACCGGCCTGCTGGTGATCGGCACGATCGCGGTGGTCGCCTTCCTTTTGGTTTTGCTCGGCGCTCCGGGATTGTTCCGCCCGCTGGTGACCTACAAGATTTACTTCGATAACGCGGCCGGAATCAAACAGGGCGCGCCAGTGATGTTAGCCGGCCGCAAGATTGGTCAGGTGCAAAAATTGTATTCGCCTGTATCGCCGAAAGAAGAAAAACAGGCGGAAGAAGCGGAGGCTGCAATTCATCAGGCCGAACCGAATGCGAGTCCCAGCATGCCCGCCGAAGCCTCGGCGAAGGCGGGCCCAACTGCGACGCCGGGCAAACTGAGGTTCGAAGTGCGCGTGGATGTACAAGTGGACAAGAACGCGAAGGTGTATCGCGATGCCAAGACGCGGCTAATGCAACTTGGGTTACTCGGCGACATGGCAATCGACATCACCCAAGGAAACGAAAGCTCTGGTCGCGCGAAAGACGGCGAGATGTTTGCCGGTGAACGCACTCCCGATCTGGGCGATGCCGCGGCGAAGATGCTGGAAGTAATCAAACCGGTCGCAGCCGAAGCTACCAACACCATGAAAGATCTCCAGCAGACCGCGCAAAACCTGAATCGGCTCACCGACGAAAATTCCGAGCTGAACCTCGCTCTCACCCAGTTCAAAACCTTCGGCGAACATATGGCCGATCTGACCGCGCCCGACAGCGCGCTCTCGCATTCGCTCACAAACATCGAAAAGATCAGCACCAGCCTTACAGAGAACGACAACATCGAGGTCACACTGCGAAACCTGCGGACATCGTCGGAGAAACTAAGACTCGCGGTTACCGATCTCGGCCCTGCTGGCGAGAACATCAAGCAATTCAGCGAGACAATAAAAACACAACCGTGGCGTTTGATCTGGCCGAGCACAAAAAAATATACGCAGGAACAGCAGCAAACCGCGGCTGCCAGTCAGCAACCAATCACCGTCCGCAAGAGTGCAAAGACCAGGCCGAGCCCCGCACCGCGGCGAACCAGCTCCCGTTAATACACAGAAGCTTCGTCAGCCGGATTTTTCTCACGAGCTACTTTGCAAAAATTTCAGAACAGCTGCCTGTGCCGAGGTGAGATCAACGCCTTTTTTTCCGAACTCTTCCTGCGTGTCCGGCCAAAAGCCGTTGAAGGAATTTCCGTTCAGATACGCTTCGAGAACAGCGGGGTGAATGTAACACTGCCGGCACACTGCCGGGGTATTGCCAAGAACTTCTGCCACCGCGCCGACTGCATTTTTGATGTTCGCTTGGGCCCGCTTCTTTGTTTCAGACGCGCCCAGCTTGCCCAGCGCGACCGCGGCCAGCACAGTTCCTGTCCACGTGCGAAAATCTTTCGCGGTAAAATCTTCGCCTGTGATCGCGCGCAAATATTCGTTTACATCCTGTGAAGTGATGTCGCGCACGTTGCCTTCCTCATCGAGATACTGAAACAGGTTCTGGCCAGGTAAATCCTGCAGGTTAGACACAATCCGCGCGATTCGGCGATCAGTTACATCCACTTCATGTTGGCGGCCGCTCTTGCCACGAAAACGAAACCGCAGCTTTGAGCCTTTCACGTCCACGTGTCGATCTTGCAGAGTAGTAAGGCCGAACGATTTGTTTTCACGCGCATACTCTTCATTGCCGACGCGGATGAGGCTTCGCTCCAGAAGCTGCACGATTGTTGCGAGCACTTTCTCCCGAGGCAGACCGCTCAAAGCCAAATCTTGCTTCAGGCGTCTGCGAATTTTCAGGAGAGCTTTTCCGAAGTTGACTAGTCGATCGTATTTGTTCTCATCGCGTATTTCCCGCCAGCGCTCGTGATATCGATATTGTTTCCGTCCCCGAGCATCTCGTCCGGTGGCCTGGATGTGTCCATTGGGCGATGGACAAATCCAGACATCGCTCCACGCAGGCGGAATAACCAGCCGTTTAATTCGCAGCAAGCGTTGTTCGTCACGAATCGGCTTTCCTTTCAAATCAAAATATTCGAATTCGTCGCCCTTGCGCCGGCGCGAAAAACCGGGCTGCTCATCGCTCACGTAACGCAAACCCGCGTCCTCTGCCGTTTCGGCCGACTGAGCGAGAACCGTCGTATCGCCATTTAGCTTCTTGCCGTTGCTGAGCTTTCTTGCGATTGCGTGCACGTGACCTTAATTCGGATGAGAGCGCGCAAACGGACCGTTCGCCTGTTCATCTGGAGAACAAGATCAGCGATCGTTGCCGGAAGCTAGCTTGCGCGAGGTCCCTCGCTGCGCTAGGGATGACACGCAAGTGGATCAGCGATTCACGGCCCGTAGCTTTTGGTGAATTTTTTCCGCGATTCTGTCTCGGGCTCGGTCGATGTAATCGGCGCTGATGGCTCCGGCGTGCCTGTCGATGGTTGTTCCGTCGATTTTGCTGGCGGAGCGGCTTCTGGTGCGGTTGACTCGGCCTCTGGCGCGCCCTCGCTACCGCGAGCAGGCTCTGGTCGCGCCATACCAGGCTCCCGCGACACCTCGACGTATGCCATTTGCAAATTGGAAAGCGCGTTGCGCAAAACTGTTGCTTCTTCGTTCGTCAGGTTGCCGCGCGTTTTTTCCTGAATCATTGCCAGTTGATCGATGAACATTCTGGCAAGGTCGAGGTTCACTTCGGGCTCGCCGGTTTTTGGATTTGGAATTTGGCCAAGAAACAGCGCGGCGTTTTGGGCGTGCATCACGACAAACTCGATGAAGCGCTGGGAAAGCTCGCCGCTCTGTGTGGTTTTTTGGACTTCAGCCATAAAAGAAAGTGATTAGTGATGAGTGACGAGTCATCAGTTGATTCAGTATACCATGAACGGGTTTTCTCGTCACTTGCCTGCCCGCCGTAGCCTAGGCGAAGGCAAGTCACCCGTCACTTGTCACTTCTTCTCTGGAGGTCGCACCGTTGCTAAAACGTACGGCTGATCGCGAAAATATTTCGCGGCCACTTGCTTAATATCTTCGAGTGTCACCGCGTTCACGTCGTGTTCGAGTTGCTTGTAATAATCGAAGCCCAGCCCGTAGAGCTCGTCCAGCGCGCAATGATAACCAAGCGCGTCGTTGCTTTGATTGGCGATCTCCTGTTGGCCAATCAGCTTCTTTTTCGCTCTGGCTAATTCTTCAGTCGTGAGACCTTCGTTGGCGAGCTTGTGTATTTCATCGAGCAACGCGGTCTTCACCGGCTCGATCTTCTGCGGGTCGGTGCCGAGGTAAAATGCGAAGAGTCCCGGGACAAGGCCCTGCATCTGGCTGGCGCCGACGTAATACGCCAGTCCCATTTGCTCTCGAATGCGAATGAAAAACCGCGACCCGAGGTCGCTACTCGCCTCGTCGATTAAGTCCAACGCGTAGCGATCGGGGCTCGACAGGCTCGCGCCGCGAAATCCGACCAAGATCACGCCTTGCGCTTTGTCTTTGTGGCTTTCAACGGTTTCCGGCTTGCCCAACGGCGCGGAAGCCATTGCGTCAGTCAGCGCAAGCGCGCCGGGCTTCATTTTTCCGAGCGTTTGCTCGATGAGCTGTTTTACCTCGCCAGCTTTGACGTCGCCAAAGACGTAGATAACGCCGTTCTTGGCGACCACGTAGCGATCACGAAATTCGACCAAATCTTTTTGCGTCAACCGCTGAACAGACTCGACCGAGCCATTTGAACGCAGTGCGTAGGGATGCCGCGGAAAAAGCGCCTGCCGCATGATGTTGCGGGCGACCATGGTCAGCTGCTCTTCCTCTTGCTGAATCGCGGCGATCTGGGTTTCCTTTTCACGCGCGATGGCTTTTTCCGGCATCGTAGCGTTGAGCAACACGTCTGAGAGCAGGTCCACTCCCAATTTCACATCGGGCTTGGTGACATCGACCGACACGCTGAAGCTGTTGTTTCCGGCGTCGCTCGAAATGGAACCGCCCACGGCTTCGATCTCATTGGCGATTTGCTCAGCGGTGCGCGTTTTGGTTCCCTTCAACAGCACCTTGGCCATCAACCGCGTAATGCCGTTGTCCTGCGGCGTTTCGGCGAGAAGGCCGCCGCGAAAAACCGCGCCTATCCCGACGAGCGGCAAGCGAGGATCTTCGCGCACCAGCAATCGCAATCCGTTCGACAGATCAAATTTTTGAATCTCTCCCGCCTCGACAGCCTTCGCGCTCTCGGCTTTGCCGGCCAGCGAGCCCTTTGGACTCAACGAGATGACGGTCAGATTGTTCTCCGTGAGATACGTCGCGGCGACGCGTTTGATGTCATCAAGCGTTACCTTCTGGACAGCGTCGAGATAATGGCGGCTGAAATTCAGATCGCGCGTGAGCAACCAGTTCGACCCGATGTCCGAAGCCTGGCCGCGCATGGTGGTGAGCGCGCCGAGATGATGACTGAGCATGATTTTCTTTGCCTTCGCCAATTCTTCCGCGGTGACGCCGGCCTGCTTCACTTCATCCACAATGCGCAAGGCCAATTGCTCGGCTGCTTCGCGTTTTTTCGGATCGACAGTAGCATCGACGCCAAACAAACCAGGATCGCCCGGTGTGTAAGAGAATGCGGATATGCTAAACGCCAAACCGGCCTCTTCGCGCACGCGCCGATATAAACGCGAGCTGCGCCCGTCGCCGAGTATGGTTGAGAGCAGATCGAGCGCGGGAACGTCTGGATTCGTGACCTCCGGGATGTGCCACGCGAGCGAAAGATGCGTCAGCTCAGTCGCAAATTCCTGGTGCACTTCGCGCCGGCCAAGTTGCGGCGGCTCCGTTGGAATGAACAGCGGTTTGAGCGATTTTTCTGAATACGGTTTGAAGAGATCGGCGAGTTGTTGCCGCACTTTTTCTGCATCCACATCTCCGACTACAATGAACGTGAGATTGTTCGGAACGTAGCGCGTTTTGTAATACTGCATCACCTGCTCCTGGGTGAGCTGGTTATAGATTTCGAGCTCGCCGATGACCGGGAATCGATAAGGATGCCGCTGGTAGGCGGTGGCAAAAAGAAGCAGCCCGGTCATGCGATCAGGATCATCCATGCCCATGGCGAATTCGCGCCGGATGACTTCCTGCTCTTTCTGATATTCTTCAGGCGGCAGGGTCGAATTCATCATGGCGTCCGCCAAAATGTCGAGCGCGGTGGGGACGCCATCTTTCGGCACGTCGATCCAAAAAACGGTGCGATCGAACGATGTGTAGGCGTTGATGTATCCGCCGACGTCCTGGATTTTTTGCGCGATCTGATTGGTCGATCGGGTCTTGGTTCCCTTAAAGAGCATGTGCTCGAGAATGTGGGACAAGCCCGCGCCCAGATGCTGATCCTCGTAGACGCTCCCCGTGGCACACAAGGCCTGCACACTGGCCACCGGAGCGCTGCGATCTTCCTGCACGATGATCGTCAGTCCGTTCGACAGAATCCATTTCTGCGCCGTGCTTAGCGGAAAAGTGATCGCAGCGGAGTGCTCGGTTGGCGCAGCTTTCAAATTGATCATGCTAAACAATAGAGCCGCTGAGAGAAAATTCGCTACGGGAATGCGATACATTACTTAGATGTGCAATGACGAAGCACGGCAAGGCGCGTGATTCGTGATTCGTGATTCGTTAAATCGTTACAACGTTACATCGAGGATTGCGATTCAACGGTTCAACGTGGCGAAACCATGCATCACTTGCCTGAGGCAGCAGGCTTCGGCGCTGGCAATTGCGCCGGCGGTTTTGCCCTCGCTGGTTTTGCCGGGGCGAACGGCTTCGCAAAAACCTCTCCAAAATCGTAAACATTCTTGAAGTCCTCGATCGAATCCTCCTCGGTCTTTCCGAATATCCCGGCGCCGATGAGGTTAAAAACCATGTTCCCGATGTCCTCGCAGGAATGGATTCCCCAGTTATCGAAAACTGTCATCACCATGGGTCCGAATTCTTTGAGAGCGTACTGCCGCGCTCCGTCGAGCAATTCCGGGCCGGTCACGTGACGAACGCTGAGGCCTTTGATTTTCTTCTGTTGCTTGGTCGTAAAATCGAGCGCATCGCGCAAAAAGACATAGGCGTCCCGCTGGTAACGTGGGTCGCTGGCAACAATTGAGTCGAGAGCCTCGGCGAAACCAATCTTTTGCATGAATAGAAAACGCGCGTCCAAAACGCGCTACTCAAGATAATCGTCAAAGCCGAAAGGGGCAAGAGTTTGTCCAGATTTGCTCAATTTCCGAACTGGTCCTCCAGCGCATCGACGTAAACTGAAAGCGGATCATGCCGCTTTGGCACTGAGAGCTGCGATTGGTCCACGGCTTTCAGATAATCAGTGAAATTCCCGCTGCCGCTCTTCATTTGAGTGGCTTCGAACCAGTTCATGTAGTCGTCAATATCACTCATTCGAGCGGCGAGTTGTTTGCGGGTAACCTCCAAACGCGACAGACGCTTCGCGATTCGTTTCCTCTTTCCACGGGCAAGCAGCGCGACGATCTCCTGGTACTCGCGCGCGATCGGGCGCAAAACCGGATTGGCCTCGGCAACGAAGGAGAGCAAATCATGGCCCAGCTGATTCAGCGCGATCTTCTCATTTGGCGAAGCCTTGCGCTGCGCAAGTTCGTCAAGCCCTACCGGCTTGGCCGGCTTGGTCGCTTCTGAGATTTTCACGTGCAACAATTCATCAATGCGTCGCTCGCTTTCGGCAAAGGTGAGCAACTGGTACCTCTGCAAATTCCTCAACCGACTTAAGGTCAACTGCCAGGGTTGCTCCGCATCGCCAAGGAGGAACGGAAACTGCGCCTTCAAATCTGCAAGCGGCTCGTTTGAGGCGTTAGATAGATGACCAATGTACTGCGCCAGACGGGCAGGGCCATTTCTTCCATCGATTAGCATTTGCACGAGTGCAAAAGAGTATGCGCGATAAAGCGTCCGGCCCGCGGAATCGAGAAGTCCGGGGCGTTGACGGAGAAACATCTCCAGCGACTCTGTCTTGTCCGCGGTAGTGAGCGCTTCGACCAACTGTCCACGATCGCTCCCAGGCGCAAGCGCAAGCACGCCGTCAATCAACCAATCCGGCGGCTCAACGAATATGCTACCGGCCGCGATGTGTGATTCTTTTCGATAAATCATCTCCAATAAAATCGCGCGCAGCAGTTCGCGCTCCATCAATGATGCATCGAGGTTTTTCGCGATCATCAGGTCGAGCTGCAGCTTGAGGCCAAAACCGGTCTGGCTAAATCGGAGGTCAGCCGGCGGAATTTCGGGGCGATTTGCCTGCTGTGGGTGTAGATTCACCACGATAGGGACGACCCAGTTGTCGCGCTGCCGCAACAGCACAAGAAGATTGGTCTTGGTCCGCTCTGCCAAGTTGGAAACAGCGCCGCGCAATTCCGCATCAGCTCCGTAGATAACGAATTGGCGCGACGGACTCACGCTGTGTTCAACCGTCGCGGCGTAAAGCACTTGCCGTGCGAACACAGACAATAAGAGGATCGAGATCGCTGCGCGCTTCATGGTCGTAGTGGTCATGATAATCGCGATGACTGTACACTGACCAGCAGGAATCGATGCGAAACTCTGGTCCGTTCCCGGTTTTTAATTACTAGATTATCTCACGGCGTATTGCCCGCGGGCATAGTGTAAGCATATCGCACCAGCCTGAGATCCAAGCTTGGGGCGTATTCGCGTGGCTACCCTCGAACATTTTTGGAGACAGCGCTTTGTGAGATGGATAGACAGAAAGGAGGAGTAACATTGTGAAAACTAAAGGGTTAGTTTTCCTAAGCTGCCTTGCAGCAGTGGCGTTGATCGCGTCGCCAGCGCTGGGGGAGATGCACAAGAAGTCGGCGGCCACCTCGATGTCGAAGCCTCAACGAATGGCTGCGCGAACCACACGGGTGACCCCGACGTATCGTCACGGCACTAGTTCGCGCATGGGCACTGGCGGCTACTACGCTGGTACCCGTTATGGTACTGGCTATACCGGCTATTATGGCGGCACTCGCTACTACTATGGCGGCGGATTCGGTTACCCGTATTACGGCTCCTATTCATATTGGCCGTACGGGTATTCAGGGTATTACCCATATTCGTACTATGGAGGTTACCCATACACCTATTCGTATTACCAGCCTGCGTACGGCTATGACGCGGGGACGGTTGCA
>Ga0209376_1000354_pt1 | contig 51545 bp, 42 predicted proteins | sample GraSoiAngelo_134_FD_185891 | JGI IMG/M metagenome (GOLD analysis project Ga0209376, IMG submission 185891) | Grasslands soil microbial communities from the Angelo Coastal Reserve, California, USA - 14_0929_05_30cm (SPAdes) (version 2) | ecosystem: Environmental > Terrestrial > Soil > Grasslands ...
TAGAAGCGGCCGATGAAGTTCCACAACCAGGCGAGACGCATCGAGCGCTTCAGCCGCAGCGACTCCTCCCAGATCGAGCGCCACTCGCGCTCTTGCCAACCGTGCGGCTCGAAGAACCGCGTGCTCTCCTCGGGCGCGAACTGGAACGGGGCGCCGGCATCCGCCAAAGGGCGCTGCCACGTCTTGAGCATCATTTTCAGCAGCCGCGGCGAGGCGATGTCGAGCAGCCACCAGCGCAGCCCCGCGCCGGCGAGGTCGTCGGCCAACGCCCCCGCTTGGTCGGCGGTGAGGTAGATGAGCAGGCCTTCCGTGATCGCCAGCACGGGCCCACGCTCGATCGCACGGGCGAACAGCGCCCGGCGCCGCTCGGCGTCGCGCAGATCGATCTCCACAAACTCGACCCGGCAGCGCGGCGTCTCCGTCGCCAGCTGAGCGCGCTTGTAAGCGATCATGTCCGGGAGGTCGGCATCGAGCCACCGCACATCGCCGGGGAGGGGCAGGCGGAACGGCCGCGTATCCAGGCCGGCCGCCAGGTTCAGCACCGTGCCCACGCCGTGGGCGGCGACGGTTCGCAGAATCATCTCGTCGAACACCGCCGTGCGCACGATCATCGGCCAGGCCCACGTGCGGCCCTGTGGCAGGGCCTGCACGATCGCTTCGCCCTGCGCGCCCGCGAGGCGCCGGGCGAATGGGTCCTTGAAAATCGCGTCCGGCCGCTCGGTTTCCATCGCGCGGTAGACGGCGACCCAGCGCGCGGTGTCGGAGATATGGGTGAGCGGAGCGGTCATGGTCGCCGAAGCTAGCTTGAGAACGGGCGCGCAGGAAGCGATGTTTCGCTCCCCGACCCGGTAGCTCAGTTGGTAGAGCAACGGACTTTTAATCCGTAGGCCCTGGGTTCGATCCCCAGCCGGGTCATCGCCATCGCGCGACAGTTCGGGAGTTGAAACGCACGCGCTACGGCCCCAGATTCCTTCGGCACTGGGGGTGGGGTCCTCGGGCCCCACCCTCGTCGTTTGTCCCCCTTGGCGCGGAGACGACCGGTGAGCTTGATCTGGATCGACGGCCACTACCACGACCGCGCCACCGCCATGGTCTCCGTCTTCGACCACGGCCTGCTCTACGGCGACGGCGTCTTCGAAGGCATCCGCGCCTACAATGGCCGGATCTTCCGGTTGGACCGCCACCTCGAGCGGCTGTACGGCTCCGCGAAAGGCATCTGGCTGGACGTGCCCTTGCCGGCGGCCGAGCTGGGGCGCGTCGTCGAAGAGGCCGTGGGAAAAAGCGGCATCAAGGACGCCTACATCCGACTGGTGGTCACTCGCGGGGTCGGAGATCTGGGGCTCGACCCCCGCAAATGTCCCAAGCCCACCGTCATCTGCATCGTCGACACGATCAAGCTGTGGCCCCAGGAGAGCTACGAACGCGGACTCACCGCCCTCACCGCCGCCACCCCGATCAACCACCGCGAGAGTCTCTCCCCCCGGATCAAGTCGCTCAACTATCTCTCCCACATCCTCGCCAAGGTCGAGGGCATCGCCGCGGGCGTGGACGAGGTGATCATGCTGGACAGCTCCGGCTACGTCGCCGAGGCGAGCGGGATGAACCTGGGAATGGTCAAGCGCGGAGTGGTGCGCACGCCGCCGCCCTATGCCGGTATCCTCCGCGGCGTCACCCGCGACGCCATCCTCGAGCTGGCCCGTGAAGCGGGCTACGGGGTCGACGAGAGCCCCCTCAACCGCTACGACCTCTATACGGCGGACGAGGTATTCCTCACAGGGACGGCCGCGGAAGTCGTGGGCGTCGCCAAGCTCGACGGCCGGGTCATCGGCACGGGGAAGGCCGGCCCGGTCACACGGGATCTGTTCGCCCGTTTCCGGGCGCTCGCCACGCGCGGTGACTGACTGCGCCTCTACGCCTCAAACCTTGACGAGACTTTAACTTACACGAATATTGGGCGGTCTTTTTGCGGCCTTCGGCGGGCGGAGGTGATGTATGCCATGGCGGGTGATCGCTCATGACAACCAGGTTTGGCATGTGGAGGCCGTGGCGGAGCGCCGCGCGCACACGCAGGCGTGGCAGCTGGTGCTGACGTTTCGCGCTGCCGCCGAGCGGCCCCGCGGCCGGTCGTTGTGGACGCTGTTCCCGCTCGAGGCGACCTCGAAGTCCGCACTGTTCATCCAAGCGGAGCGGATCCCTGACGCCGCCCTGGCCCAGGTGTTGTCGGAGCGGCTGGGGCACGCGTGAGTCCGGTCGAGCTGCAGGATCTGCGGCGCATCGTCGGCGCGGTGGCGCGGCTGCGGGGCGAAACGGTGCGGGAAGTCACGGTGCGCTCCGACCTGCGGCACGTGAAGGTGGAGTTGCAGTCGGGGCTGATCCTGGTTGTGTCGGCCGAGCGCGACCAGCACGGACGCCCGTACCTCGAGGTCGACGTGGTCGCCGCGCCGCACGACGCGTCCGCCCGACAACAGATCGAAGTCCGGTTCGATTGATGGAGGAACGGTGGCGGGGCCGACGGTCGGTTCGAGCACGGGACGGCTGAAGTTTCAGGACTTCGAATTCCGGCGCCTCGCGAGCGGGCGGTGCCGGGCCAGGGTGGTGCTGGCGTGGGCCGACGGCCGGCAGTTCGTGGGGGAATCCGAGGGTGTGACTTCCCAGGCCGGTGAGCTGCGCTGCTGCGCGGTGGCGGCGGTCCAGGCGCTCGAGCAGGCGGTGGACGCGAAGCTGGGCTTCGAATTGCTCGGGGTGAAGGCCGTACGCGCCTTCGACGCCACGGTCGTAATCGTGTCGCTCTCGGCGCGCCAGGAGGAAACGGCGTCCCGGCTCGTGGGGTCGTTTCTCAGCGAGAACGACCCGCCGCGCGGCGCGGCCCTGGCGGTGCTGAACGCCACGAACCGTATTCTGGGGAACTATTTCGCGACGCGATGAGACGGAACTTGACAGTGTCCTGGTGGCCGGGTGTGGTCGCGGCGGCGCTGCTCGCGGGTTGCGCGGGTGGCGCGACGCGCCTGGGGCTCCCGGTCGCCCCGGAACCGGCGGCGGGCGACACGACGCGGCTGGCTCACGTGGACTCGCTCGGGCACGCCGTGGAGCGGGCGGATCAGGAGGCGGCCGCGGACCAGGCCGCGCTCGACAGCCTGCACGGTCGGGACACCACGCGAGCGGCGACCCTCACGGACTCCGCTCCCGCGCCGGCGGTGCGGGGCGAGGATGTCGCGCGCGAGGCCGAGCGGCTGTTCGGGCCCGAAGGTCGGGCCGCAGTCGGCGCAGCGGCCACCCCCGGGGAGCCGCTCTTCGACATCGACGTGACCACGTTCGCCGCCAACCGCCGCGTGCTCGAGTACCTGGAGTTCTTCCAAGTGGACGCGCGCGACCGCTTCGAGATCTGGCTCTCGCGACTAGGTCGCTACGAAGGAATGATCCGGGAGCGGCTCCGCGCCCGCGGCCTGCCGGAGGATCTCGTCTACCTGACCTTGATCGAGAGTGGCCTCTCCAACACGGCCGTCAGCCGTGCCCGGGCCGTCGGCATGTGGCAGTTCATCGCGGGGACCGCGCGGCTGTACGGACTGACGGTGGACCCGTGGGTGGACGAGCGCCGCGACCCGTATCGCGCCACCGGCGCGGCGGTCAGCTACCTCTCGGACTTGGTGCAGCGGCTGGGGAGCGTGTACCTGGCCGCGGCTGCCTACAACGCTGGGGCGGGCCGCATCGAGCGCGGGGTCGCCCGACTGCCCGGCGAGCTCGATACCCTGACGGACCACACGTTCTTTCAGCTGGCGGACCGCCGCTACCTGCGGCGCGAGACGCGCGACTATGTGCCCAAGCTCATCGCCGCCGCCCTGATCGCCAAACAGCCGGAGCGCTACGGGTTCACCGACATCGAAAAGCTGCCGCCGCTGCTGTTCGATGAAGTCACGATTCCCGACGCGACCGGCCTCGACGTGATCGCCCGCCTGGCCGATACCAGCGTGGCCGCGATCTTGGAGCTGAACCCCCAGTTCGTGCGCGGCATTACTCCCCCGACGCGCGAGGTGACGGTGCGGGTCCCGCGGGGGGCGGGGGTGACGGTTGCGCAGCGCTACGACACCCTGCCGGCCACTGCCCGCATCACCTTCGTGGATCACTATGTGGCGCTCGGCCAGACCCTGTCCGAGATCGCGCGCCGCTACCGCGTCACGGTAGCGATGATCCAGAGTGCCAACCCCCGGCTTTCGGCGCGGGCGCTGCGGCCAGGCCAGCGGATCATCATCCCGATGAGCGGGCGGATCGTCCCGCCGGCGGCGTGGAGCATCCCACCGGAACCGCGCTACCGGCGCATCCTTCGCGGCAGCGCCGCCGCGGGGACTCACCGCGTGCGGGCGGGGGAGAACGCGAGCACCATCGCGCGGCTGTATGGGGTGTCTCTGGACGCGTTCCTCAACTACAACGGTTTGACGACGGGATCCGTGCTGCGACCGGGGGATATCCTGAAAATTCCCGGCAAATAGCAAGGGGCCCAGCGACTCGCCAGGCCCCTTCGTGCAACAGGACGTGCTGCTGTCGTATAACCCCTAGCGCCGATACCCCCGCATCACCGATGTGGAGTAGCCGTTGCGAGGATCCTTCCCGGCGCCGATCAGCTCTTCGACCTTGCCAGGTCCCCGATTGTAGGCGAGGAGGGCGCGCTCGAGGTTGTTGTCATAGCGCTCGAGCAGGTCGCGGAGGTAGCGGAACCCGACCCGCAGGTTCGTGTCCCGGTCATAGAGCTGCTCGACCGTCAAGCCGGGCTCGTACAGCCGCGCCGTGCTGGGCAGCACCTGCGTGAGGCCGATGGCGCCCACGCGACTCTTCGCGCGCGGCGTGAAGTTGGACTCCACCTTGACCAGGCGGAACGCCAAGTCGGGGTCCACGCCTTCGGGGAGCGCAACATCGTAGATCGCCGCGGCCAAGTCTGCGGAGATCTTATAGCGACTCGAAAACTCGATGATCGCCGTGGCCCGCTGCTGCTGGACCCGCGCGACAGCAAGTTCCCCCCGGGCAGCCTCGAGCTGCTGCTGGAGGGAGCGGAGCTCCGCCAGCACCGCCGGAGCCGTCACCGGCGCCGGTTGTGCGTCTGCCGTGGCGCGGCGGGCCCAGCCGCCGAGGCCGCTCACTAGGAGCGCGCCGACGACGAGCAGGCCGCCTCGGAGCATCAGTTTCTGCGTGTTGGTTCGCATAACCCTCTCATGTGTGACTGTCCGGTGGCCGCGAATCTGCCGGCCTCCGGTCACCCCGCGGTCAAGGCTCGCTGGTGGCGGAACGCCGCCACGTGCCGCTCTTGCCCCCGGTTTTCTCCACCAGCCGGATCGCGCCCAACTCCATCGCACGGTCGGCGGCCTTCACCATGTCGTACACGGTCAGCAAGGCCACCGCGACGGCCGTCAGCGCCTCCATCTCAACACCCGTCCGACCCACGGCCCGCACCGTTCCCCGCACCCGCACGCCGGGTAGCGTCTCGTCGAGCCGGGTCTCCACCGCTACGTGGTCCAGCCCGATCGGGTGGCAGAGCGGGATCAGCTCGGCCGTGCGTTTGGCCGCCAGCGTCCCCGCCACCTGCGCCACCGTCAGCACGTCTCCCTTCGCGACCGCTTGGTCGGCCACGAGCCGGAACGCCTCGGCGGACATCCGAATCTCGCCTTCGGCCGACGCGACCCGCGTGGTCACCGCCTTGTCGCCGACGTCCACCATCCGCGCCCGGCCGTCCTGATCCAAGTGCGAAAGCGCCATCACACCCCCGCCAGATCGTCGGACAGCACCGCCGCCAGGAGCTGCGGGTTGACGTTGCCCTGGGCCTGCTCGCGAGCTTCGAAGACCCGGGCGATCGCCTCCGTCAGCTTGCGGCTCGGCGTCCCGGCGGCGCGCGCTTCGGCGCGCAGCCGCGCGAGGAGCGCGTCGAGCATGGCGGTAAAGCCGCCACGCGCCTGGAACGGCATCTGGCGCAACGCCAGCTCGTAGCGACCGACCCCGGCGCCCCGGGCGGCGCTGAGAAACTCGCCAGCTGCCGCGTCAGCCCCGGGCCTGTCCCCAGTAACAGCAAGGACCCTGCCAGGGATCCCGTCAGCAGACCTAACTTGCTGCTCCACAATGCTTTCCTCTGCTACGCCAAGCTCTTTCTGCACGAACGCTGTCACGATGGTGTCGGGGAGTCGTGCCAGCCGGACACGCACGACGCGAGACAGAATCGTGGGTAGCAAAGCTTCTGGCTCCGATGCCGTGAGCACGAGTTGCGCGTCTGCTGGCGGCTCCTCTAGCACTTTCAGCAACGCGTTGGCAGCCGCCTCCTGGCCCTGCTGTGGGATCAATCGTTCGGCGTCGCCGATGATCGCCACTTTGCGCCGGCCGATCGCCGGGGTAAGCGCGAGTCGCCGGAGCAGCAACCGCACCGAAGCGATCGCATGGCCGGCCAGGCCGGAAGTAGGCTCGTAGAGCGGCTTTTCGCGCCGCGCCGCCATTTCCTCGCCGAGTGCTGTTTCGACGAGCTCGACCTGCTTGTCGGCATCCCCGCCCCTTTTTCCCAGCTCGATCGGCACGAACCAATGAAGGTCCGGATGTGACAGGGAAAGGACGAGGCGGCACGACCGGCATGCCCCGCACGGCTCACGGCCTCGGGCCACGGGCGCGTCGCACAGCAGGAGCTGGGCGAGCCACAGCCCCAGCCGCTGCTTGCCGACGCCTGCGGGGCCTTCCAGCAGCAGCGCTTGTGGCAACCGGCCGGAGGCGAACGCGCCTGCCAGCCGGTTGCGGACACCCTCATGCCCGTACAGGGGGTGTATTGGCATGTAGCAATGTAGCCTCACCCCGGTTTTCGGCCGACCGGCTTTGACTGAACATATTGTGAAATAAAGAGTTATCGATTACAATCTGGCCTTGCGGCAGGGTAATACATTACTGCAGAAGCGATTAACAGTTAAAGTGAGCGCATACATCCACAAATTGTCCAGCAAAATCCTCGGTTTTTGGTGTCTCTTCGGTGTGTCAGAGGATCGCGTCCAAGACCTCCCGGACTTTGGCGACCAATCCGGCGGCGGTGAACGGCTTCTGGAGAAAGGCGCCTCCGGCCACCATCAAGCCTTGGCGGATGAACGCCTCCTGCGCGTAGCCGGACATGAGCAGCACGCGGGCGTCGGGCCGGCGCTTGCGGAACGCCCCCACCATCTCCGGAACGCGGATACCCGACATCATGCCGTCCGAGAGCAGCAGGTCAATCTGTTCGTGCGTGGTGGCCTCGAGGCGCAGCGCTTCGTCGCCGTCGGCGGCGGCGAGCACCTGGTACCCCGCGCGCTTCAGGGCGGAGGCCACGAAGTCGCGGACGGGGGCCTCGTCCTCGACCAGGAGGATCGTTTCGGTGCCGCCGCGGGCTGCGGCGGGGCGTCGGCGCCGCTCGGGCTCTGTCGAGGCCTGGGCCCGCGGCAGGTAGATCTTGAAGGTGGTCCCTCGCCCGATCTCGCTGTACAACGAGATGTGGCCGCCGTGCTGGCGCACGATGCCGTAGACCGTGGCGAGTCCGAGGCCGGTGCCCTTGCCCTTCTCCTTGGTGGTGAAGAACGGCTCGAACACCCGCGCCCGGGTCGCGGCGTCCATGCCGGTGCCGGTGTCGCTCACGGCGAGGAGTGCATACGCGCCGGGTTGGGCGTCGACATGCTCCTGCGCGTACGCGCCGTCGATGTCGACCTCGTGCGTCTCGATCGTGAGCGTGCCGCCGTCCGGCATCGCGTCGCGAGCGTTGACCGCGAGGTTGAGGAGCACTTGGTGGACCTGACTGGAGTCGGCGCGAATGGTGCCGAGGGTCGGCGCCAGAACGGTGACCAGCTGCACCTCCTGTCCGATCAGGCGGCGCAGCATCTTGTCCGTGTCGGCGACGACGTCGTTCAGGCGGAGGACCCGCGGCTCGATGGGCTGGCGGCGGCTGAAGGTCAGCAATTGCCGCGTGAGGTCGCCGGCGCGTTGCGCGGCGCGACTGATCTCGTCGAGATCCTTGCGATGGGGGCTGTCGGCGGGAAGGTCCAAAAGGACCAGATCTGCGTACCCGAGAATCGCCGTCAGGACGTTGTTGAAATCGTGGGCGACCCCGCCGGCCAGGGAGCCCAGGGCGTCCATTTTCTGAGACTGCCACAGGTGCTGCTCGAGTTGTTTGCGCTCGGTGATGTCCACCAGGGTGCTCTCGATGACCTGTTCGCCGGATTCACCTGGGACCAGGGCCATGTTCGCGAGCACCCATACCTCGCGGCCGTCCTTACGCCGCAGGCGGTTTTCGAAGCTCATCAGCCGTCCCGCCTCACGCAGTCGGGCCAGCACGGCGGGCCGATCTTCGGCGTGGAGGTAAATGGCGCCCGCGTCGTGGGCCAGCAGGTCCTCCGGCGAGTCGTAGCCGAGGATCCGCGCGAACGCCGGATTGCAGGCGAGGAACCGACCGTCCAGGGATACGGAGCCGACGCCGGCGAGGTCGTGCTCGAACAGCCGGCGGTAGCGCTCTTCCGCGCGGCGGCGCTCGGCGAGGGCCGCGTCGAGCTCCCCGCCGATGCGCCGGGCGATGCGGCCGACCAGGAGTGCGATCGCAGCGGCGGCGATGATCGCCAGCCACGTGGAGAACAGCACCCGGTCGGTACCGGCCAGCGTCCCGATCCGGGCTTCGATGAACCCGGTTGCCACCACGATCACGATCGTCGCGGGCAGGAACGCCCGGAGCAGCCGCGCGCGGGTCGACTGACCTCGCAAGTGGTGGAGCGGCCAGGCGTACGGACCAGCCATCGCCAACGCCGCCCCCCCGAGGAGCAGGAGGCTCAAGCCCGTCGGCAGGGCGACCGGGATGGTGGAGGAGCCGTACAACAACGGAGTGCCGTAAGCGTACCCCAAGGCCACGACGGTTCCGGCGAGCGTCGGCAGGGTGGCGAGCGGGGCGGCCGCGGCGCGTATCGCTGGGCGTTCGAAAGTGAGCAGCATCAGCGCGAGCGCGAGGAGGAGGACCGCGGCGGCGGTAACGGGAGACATCACGCCGAGCGGCACGCGGCCCAACGTGGCGGTCGTCACGCGGATGGCGGCATCGGGATCGAGCGCCGAGCTGGCGAGCCGGGCCGCCAACGCGAACGCTGCGAGTAGCAACACCAGGCCGGCCGCCCCACGAGCGGCGCGTCGACCGCCGGGCGAGCTGAAGCGGGTCCGGATCACGACCACGGCGGCGAGCAGCAGGAACGCCGCAGCGGTCGTTGGAGCCATAGGGATGAACCCGGCGGGCGGTTGCGTGAACAGCGACCACTGCTGCCACCACCCAAGCAGCACAACCGCGGCGTGGGCGGCAACGACACCCCCGCACGCGATCGCGAGCTTGGGACTCGTTCGACCGTTAGCGTCTACCGTCATGTTTGTCTTTGTAAGATGATGAAACGATGCTAGAGTAATGTTGCAATTCCGCGGGCAGGAATCTGTCGGGGTTCCCCTACGAAGTGTTCGTACCCTCGCCGCTCCGGCCTCGGAGCATGGCGTCGGACAGAAGGCCGTGGCGGGTCGCGTAGAACGTGAGCTCCGCGTTGGTGGTCATCCCCATTTTTCGCAGCAGCCGTGCGCGGTAGGTGGTCACGGTCTTGGAGGAAACGCCCAGCGCGTGGGCGATTTCCTTGATGTGCTTGCCGGCGGCGAGCAGCCGCATCACCGCGAGTTCGCGAGTAGAGAGCTGCTCGTGGGGCAGGGACCCGCCGTCCACCTCGGCGCCGGTGGCGAGCGCCTGGGTCATCGCTGGGCTCAGATAGGTGCCGCCCTGGAGCACCTGGTGGATGGCCTTCACCAGCTCTTCCGGGGCGCTTTCCTTGGTGAGGTACCCCATGGCGCCGGCCTTGAGCATCCGCAGGGCGAGCTGGTCCTCGGGGTGCATCGTGAGGATGATGACGCGGGCATCGGGGCGGCGGCCGAGGATGTCGCGGAGGGCGTCGATGCCGCTGCCGTCGGGGAACGCAAGGTCGAGCAAGATCACGTCCCATGGATCGGCCTGTGCGCGCGCGAGAGTCTCACGGACCGAGCCGGCCTCGCCGAAGCGGCCGAACCCCGCGTGCCGGCTCAGCAGCTCGATGAGTCCCTTGCGCACGATGGCGTGATCATCGGCCACGAGCACGCTGATCACGGCGGCGCCTGCCTCGGTCATTTGAGCGGGACCCAGGCCGTGAGCTTCGTCCCTTTTCCCGTCTCGCCCTTGAGCTCGATGAACCCGCCGAGGAGCAGGGCCCGTTCCCGCATGCCGAGGATGCCGAGCGAACCCTGGCCGGCGTGTGCGGCCTCCGGGAGCCCTTTGCCGTTGTCGGTTACCTCCAGATACACGATCCGGCTCGCCTGCTGCAACGTGACCTCGACGCGGTTAGCCCCCGAGTGACGGGCGACGTTGGTGAGGGCCTCCTGGAGGATGCGAAACAGGCCGGTGGAGACGTCCGCGGGGAGGGTGGTGTCCGGTAGGCTGGAGCGCACCCGGCAGTCGATGCCGGTGCGCCGCTGGAAGTCGCCGGCGAGCCACTCGACGGCGGCCGGCAGCCCCAACTGGTCGAGCACGACCGGCCGCAGCTCGCTGGCGAGGCGGCGGACGTCCTTGATGGCGGTGTCGAGGAGGCCGGCGATCTCCTGCAGGCGGCCATCGGCGCTGGGCTCGCGGCGGGCGACCATCTCGCGCAGGGACGAGACGTCGAGCTTCAACGCCGTCAGCGTCTGGCCCAGCACGTCGTGGATCTCTCGGGCGATGCGGGCGCGCTCCTCTTCGCGCACCTCCAGCTGGTACGCCGTGAGGTTCCGGAGCTTCTGCTGCGAGAGGCGCAGTTGCTCGTCGGCGAGGCGCAGCTCGGTCACGTCCTGGTCGGTGCCGAACATCCGCACGGGGCGACTCGCCGCGTCACATATCACTTCCCCACGGCAGTGCAGGATTCGCACGGCGCCGTCCGGCCGACAGGCGCGGAAGTCGAAGAGGAACGGCTGGCCGTCGGAGGCCGCGCGGTCGATAGTCTCGCGCACGTGGCGGCGGTCGTCAGGGTGGACGAGGTCGACGAAGCCCTCGTAACTCGGGTGCACGGTGCGTGGATCGACCCCGAGGATGCGGCACAGCTCGTCGGACCATGAGACCACGCCAGTGCGGATATCCCACTCCCAGCTTCCCATCCGGGCGATCTGCTGCGCGAGTAGGAGCTGGCGCTCCCGGGTGCGGAGCGCCTCTTCCGCCTGATTGCGGTGGGTGACGTCCTGGAAGATGCCGAGGACGCACGCGTCCCCACCCAGGTCGCACGATACGAGTGACACGACCACGTCCCGCGACCCACCATCGCGATGGCGAACGACGAACTCGAGGTTGGGGATGGCGCCGGTCCGGCGCAGTCGGTCAACAAGCGCCTCCCGCTCGACCGTCCCGATCAATCGCAGCTCCACCGACGTGCGCCCGATCACGTCCTCGCGCTCGTATCCGGTGAGTCGGAGAAACGCCGTGTTGACGTCGAGGAAACGCCCGTCCGCCAGCCGCGAGATACTGAGGGGAGCAGGGTTGGTGTGGAATGCCTTGGAGAATCGCTCCTCCGATTCGCGCAGCGCCTCCTCAGCCTGGCGCCGCTCGATCGCGATCCCGGCCAGATCGGTCGCGGTGGTGATGAGCTGCTGCTCCGCGGTCGTTGGGGTGCGGGGCTCGTAGTAATACATCGCGAACGTGCCCAACACCCGGCCGGTCGCGGAGATGATCGGCGTCGACCAGCAGGCGCGCAGCCCGTCCACGGCCTCGTTGTAGGTGGTGGGCAGGCTGGGCGCCGCCCCGTGACGCAGCCGCCGACGGTCCAGCAGCAGAATCGAGCACAGCATGCCCGGCGCGGCGCCCTCGATCAGGGCGACGATGGCGTCGAGGACTTCGGCGAGCGGGGCGCCGCGAGCGATACGTTCGAGGATGTGCGCCTGGCCCCGCAGCGGGGTGCCGGACCCCTCGTCGGGGAGCACCTCCGGGCGCGGGACCGGGGCGGCAGCTTTGGCCATCGAGGCCAACGCTAGCGCTGGCCGGGGCGGCCGTCCAGCACTTCGCGCACCTTGCGAGCGAGGGCTTCGGGCTCGAAGGGCTTTTGCAGGAAGGCGAGGCCGGCTGCCGCGGTGCCGCGCACCACGGCGTCCTCGGTATAGCCCGACATGTAGAGCACCCGGGTCGCAGGTCGGGCGACGACCAACCGCTCCGCGAGCTCGCGGCCCGTCATCCCGGGCATCACCATGTCGGTGAGCAGGAGGTTGATGGTACCGGATTCCCGGGCGGCGACGGTCAGCGCCTCGGGACCATCCTTGGCGGTCAGGACCCGATACCCGGACAACTCGAGCGTCTTTGCGGCGACGCGGCGAACGGCCTCCTCGTCCTCCACCAGCAGGACGGTCTCGCCGGCGGGACTGGACTCGACACGCGGGGGAAGGACTTCATGGGGTTGGGGGGAGGCGGCGACCACGGGAAAGGCGATGCGGACCGCCGTGCCGCGGTCCGTCTCACTCTCGATCCAGATATAGCCCCCGCTCTGTTTGACAACGCCGTACACGGTGGCCAGGCCGAGGCCGGTGCCCTTCCCGACCTCCTTCGTCGTAAAGAACGGCTCGAACAGATGCGCTTTCACGTCCGCCGTCATGCCGGTGCCGGTGTCGACGACCTCGAGGAGCGCGTACGCCCCGGGGGCGGGCAGGGGCGCCGTGGTTTCCGCCCCGGTAAACCGCGTGTGGGCCGTGCGGATCGTGACCCGGCCGCCGTGGGGCATGGCGTCGCGCGAGTTGACGATCAGGTTGAGGATCACCTGCTCGAGCTGACTCGGGTCGGCCTGAATCGTCGGGAGATGCGGGGCGAGCTCCGTTACGAGCTGCACGTCTTCGCCGATGAGCCGCCGCAGCATGGTATCGAGGTTCGACACGACGGTGTTGAGGTCGAGCACTTTCGGGGCGAGGACCTGGCGGCGGCTGTAGGCCAACAGCTGGCGGGTCAAGTCGGCGGCGCGCAGGGCGGCTTTGCGGATTTCCTCGACGTCGTCGCGCATGGTGACGCCCGGCTCGAGGTCACGCAGCAGCAGCTGAGTGGTGCCGAGGATCGCGGTGAGCAAATTGTTGAAGTCGTGGGCGATGCCGCCGGCCAGGCGTCCCACCGCTTCCATCTTCTGGGCCTGGCGCAACTGGTCCTCGAGGCGACGCGTTTCCGTCACGTCGCGGGCGAGCACGAGACGGGCCGGGCGGCCGGCAAACGACAGCTCGTGGGATGTGACGTCGACCTCGATCACCGATCCGTCACGCTTGCGGTGGCGCCAGTGGCCGCTGTAGCCGAACCGGCTGAGCCCCTCGCTGACGAGCCGGCGCAACGCGGGCACGTCCTCGGCCGGCCGCAGATCCTCGATGGTCCCGTAGCGCGTGACGGCGGCGTCATTCACCGCGAGGATGCGGTGCATCTCTTCGTCGTAGACCCACATCGCCTCGGGGTTGGCGTCGAACAGCTGCTGGTAGCGCGCCGCGACCTCCGCCAGGCGCGCGGCGGCGCGGCGGCGCTCGATCGCCCGGGCCACCTGGTCGGACACGAACTGCAGGATGCTGAGCTCGGCCTCCCCGTAGCGCACGCCCTCGGAGTAGGTCTGCACCACCAGGACGCCGATGATCTCATCACCCACGCGCAGGGGGACGCCCATCCAGTCCAGCGACGGGGCGCCGATCAGCTCCACTTCGCCGCGTCGCTCGAGATCGGCGTACACGTCCGGCGTCGCGAGCAGGGGGCGTCCGGTCCGCAGCACGTACTCGGTGAGCCCTTTGCCGAGCCGCTTGGGCGGATATTGGGCGTCGTATTCGTCCACGAAATAGGGGAAGGTGATGAGCCGCTCGGCCGGCTCGTACAACGCGACATAGAAGTTTGTGGCCGGGATCAGCTCGCTGACGATCTCATGAATGGAGCGGTACAGCTCGTCGAGGTTGCGGACGGTGCCCGCCGCCTCCGAGATGCGGTAGGTCGCGGACTGCACCTGCTCCGCCCGCTTGCGATCGGTGATGTCTCGCTGCGTGCCCCAGATGCGCACGAGCCGCCCGCCTTCCACAATCCCAACGAGATTATTGAGGAAGGCCTTCGGCCGGCCGTCGCGGTCGCGCTCAAAGGACTCGGCCTCGGTCTGCCGGTACCCACCGGTGACGAACGCTCGGAGGTGTGCCGCATTGCGGGGCTCGGTGGGGAGCAGGAAGTCCGCGATGCGCGCCCCGACAAATGCTTTCGCGGACGGAGCGCCGTAGACGCGGGCCATCGCTTCGTTGCACTCGGCGAGATGGGCGTGCTGGAAGATCCGCGCCACCTGCTCATCGGGGGGGAGGTCCACGGGGATCGGCTCGTCGAGCTCGACGCGCCAGATCGCCTCCCCTGAGTTCACGAGGAAGGCGCGGTAGCGCTCCTCGCTCTGCCGCAGCGCCACCTCGCTGCGGCGCCGGTCGGTGATGTCGCGGCCGACGCCGAGGATCCCCATGAGGCGGTTGTCCTGGTCGCGGAGCGGCCCTTTGGCGACGAGCAGCGTCCGCGGGCCGGCGGGGGTGTCGCGCGTCTCCTCGTCGGTCTCCAGCTGGCCGGTAGCGAGGATGCGGGCGTCGCTCTCGCGGAAGCGGCGCACGACCTCCGGGGGCCAGAGCTCCTCGTCGGTGCGGCCGACCACCGAGTCGACAGTGGTGCCCATCAGCATGGCCCCAGTGGTGTTGATCATCAGATAGCGGCCGGAGAGGTCTTTGGCGAAGACGGCATCGCCAGTCCCCTCGGTGATCGCCACGAGCAGGTCACGACTCTGCTGCAGCGCGCGATCGTAGCGGTGACGCTCGCTCACATCGCGGAAGCTCCAGACGCGGCCCACCACGTCGGCGCCCACGCGCTGCGGCTGCGAGTAGCGCTCGAAGACGCGGCCGTCCTTGAACTCCAGCAGATCGGAGCTGGCGGCCTCGGGGTGCGCGTATAGCTCTTTCACCTTAGTGAGGAACGCGTCCGGGTGCGTCAGCTGCTCCACGACGAACGCCAGGAGCCGCTCGTCGCTGCCGGCGGCGGCGAGATCGGCGGGGATGCGCCACATGTCGAGGAAGCGGCGATTGTACTTGGTCACGCGGCCGGCCGCGTCCACGACGAGAATGCCGTCCGCCGTGGAGTCGAGCGTGGCTTCGAGCAGGGAGAGCGTGCGCTTAATCTCGCCCGGCGTGGGGTCGCGGGAGGGGGGTCCGGGACGCCGGCGAGGGCGGCGGGAGGCCGACATGGGAACTCCCGAGGCAGGACTCGAACCTGCGACCCGCCGGTTAACAGCCGGCTGCTCTACCAACTGAGCTACTCGGGAAAGCGCGCGAAATCTAGCGTCTCACCTCGGCCGTCACCATCCCTGCCAGGATCAGACCGCCGCCGAACCACTGCAGCGGTGACAGCCGCTCGCCGAGCCACAGCCAGGAGGCCGTGGCGGCGAAGACGGCCTCGAGGCAGAAGATGATCGCCGCGCGCGCGGACGACATTTCCCGCTGGGCTTTCATCTGCCAGAGCAGCGCCAGCGCGGTCGCGCACACGCTCGCCCAGCCGAGCTGCGCCACGAGCTTGGGGCTCCACCGCAAGACCGGATGCTCGAGGGTGATCGCCGCCACGGCCGCGAGCGCGGCGGTGCCGAGGGTCTGCATCCACACGAGGCGGGCGGGATGGAAGCGCCGGGACAGCGCGGCGACCGCGACGATCTGTCCACCGAAACACACGGCGGTGACGAGCGTCCACACGTCACCGCGATTGAGCCCGCCACCTTGCGGGTCGGTGAGCAGGTACATCCCCACCGCGGCGAGCAGCAGGGCGAGGAGGGCCCACGGGCTGGGCCGCTCGCGCACGGCGGCAAATGCGATCGGCGGTGCCAGCACGGAGGACACGCCCACGATAAACGCCGAACGGGACGGGGTCGTGTCCACGAGCCCGACCGCCTGCGTCGCAAATCCCACGCCGAGCACCGCCGCCAGGACCGCGCCGGCCACCAGCTCAGCCCGCGTGAACGGCGCGGCGAGGGGAGTGAACGGCGTCAACACCACCGCGGCGACGGCGAAGCGCACCGCCAGGAACGCCAGCGGGGTCGCGGCGGTGAGCGCGTCTTTGATCACGACGAACGTCACGCCCCAGATGAGCGTGGCGGCGACCAGCAGGAGATCGGCGTCGCGGCGGCTCACAGCAGCGCCCGCAGGTACCGTCCCGTGGACGATTCGTCCACCCGAGCCACGTCTTCGGGCGTCCCCGCGGCGACGACCCGGCCGCCGTGCTCACCCGCGCCAGGTCCCAAATCGATCACCCAGTCGGCCCGCTTGACGAGCTCGAGGTTGTGCTCGATGACGACCACCGTGTGCCCAGCGTCAACGAGCCGGTCGAGGACGCGACACAGGGTCCGGACGTCGTCGAGGTGGAGGCCGGTGGTCGGCTCGTCGAGGATGTAGAGGTTGCGCCCTCTGGCGGCGCGCCCGGCCGCCTGCGAGAGCTCGCGGGCGATCTTCAGGCGCTGCGCTTCGCCGCCCGACAGCGTCGTCGCCGGCTGGCCCAGCTGCAGGTAACCCAGGCCTACCTGCTGCAGGTGCCAGAGCGCGCGGGCGAGGCGGGGCTGGCGGTGCAGGCGCCGCACGGCCTCATCCACCGTCCACCCCAGGACGTCGTGGATCGAGGCGCCGTCCACCTTCACGTCGAGGACCTCGCGCCGAAAGCGCCGGCCGCCGCAGGCATCGCACGGCACGAACACATTGGCGAGGAACACCATCTCGACCAGCACGTGGCCCGCGCCCTCGCACTCCTCGCAGCGCCCACCCGGGACGTTGAACGAGAACGTGCTGGGCGTGTAACGGCGCTCGCGGGCGCGTGGCTGCGCGGCGAACAGCGCCCGCAGCTCGTCGAACGCCTTGACGTACGTCACGGGGTTGGAGCGCGGCGTCCGGCCGATCGGGGACTGGTCGATCAGCACCACGTTCGCGAGCGCTTCCCACCCGGCGAGCTCGCGAACCTCCCCGGCGGTCTCGCCGAGGTGCTCCTTGGCGCTGTGCGCCCCGGTCAGCCGGCGCTCCAGTTGGTGATAGAGGACGTCATGCACGAGCGTCGACTTGCCCGACCCCGAGACGCCAGTAACGGCCGTCAGGGTGTGCAGGGGCAACCGCACGTCGACGCCCTGCAGGTTGTGCAGCCGCGCGCCCCGCAGGCCGAGCCAGCGCACCGCCGGCCGCCGCGCGGAAGGCACGCCGATGCACTTCTCGCCGGACAGGTACTGTCCGGTCAGCGTCCCCGCTCGCTGCACGTCGGCGGCCGGCCCCTGATAGACCACCTCGCCGCCGTGCGCACCGCTGGCCGGTCCCAGCTCGACCATCCAATCCGCCGCGCGCATCGACGCGGGGTCGTGTTCGACGACGACGACGGTGTTGCCGGCGTCGGCGAGCCGGCGCAGGAGCCCGAGCAGCCGGTCGGTGTCACTGGGGTGCAGCCCGATCGTGGGTTCGTCGAGCACGTACAGCGTGTCCACCAGATGGGAGCCGAGGGCGTTGGACAGGGCGATCCGTTGCGCTTCGCCTCCCGACAGGGTGCGGGTCTGCCGGTCGAGGGTGAGGTAGCCGAGCCCGACATCGTTGACGAAACTGACGCGCGCAGCGAGCTCGCGGAGGATATGCACGGCGACCTGCTGCTGGAACGGCGGCAGCCGCAGCCCGGCCAGCCACTCCTGGAGCGCCGCGGCGGTGAGCGCGGCGACCTCGGCGATGGTCCGGTCCATCACCTTGACCGAGAGGGCTTCGCCCTTGAGCCGTGCGCCCCCGCACGCCGGGCAGGTCTTGGCCAACTGGTATTGGCGCAGGAACACCCGGATGTACTGCTTGTAGCGCTTCTCCTCGAGGCGCTGCAGAAACGGGAAGACGCCGAGGTATCGACCCGCCGCCCCGTTCAGCAGGAAGTGCCGGTGCTCGTCGGTCAGCTCCCGCCACGGCCGCTCGAATGGGATGCCTTTGGCGCGCGCGACCTCACGCAGCACGCGCCGGCGGCCCTCGTAGCGCGGCTTGGTCCAGGGATCGAGCGCCCCGTCGGCGAGTGAGCGCTCGGGGTGAGCGACGATCAGCGATTCGTCATACTCGAGAACGGCCCCGAACCCGTTGCAGCCAGGGCAGGCGCCTCGGGGATTGTTGAACGAGAACAGCGTGGGGGTCAGAGCGGGCGCGGGGGTGCCGCAGGCGGAGCAGGTGGGGTGCTCGGAGAAGCGGCGCCGGTCGCCGTTCTGCACGGCGACCACCATGCCCTCACCCTCGCTGAAGGCCGTTGCCACGGCGTCGGCGAGCCGGCCGCGGTTGGCCTCCGCGGGGGCGAGGCGGTCCACGATGACCAGCACCTCGCCGCCTTCCCGGACCCGACGCTCGGCGTCCGTATCGTCGAGTCGGATCACGCTCCCGTCTACCTCAGCGCGGACGAATCCCGCGGCGCGCAACTGCGCCGCCACCTCGACGTCGGGACGGTGGGCCGAGGCGGGGAGGGGGAAGGCGATGCTGGCGGCCTCGTGCCCGCCGATCAGCTGGTCCACGACGCCCTGGACCGTGTCCGCCTTCACCACGGCTCCGCACTTACGGCAGTGCGGCGTCCCGGCGCGGGCCCAGAGCAGGCGGAGGTAGTCGTAGATCTCGGTGGCCGTGCCGACCGTGGACCGGCTCGACGTGGTCGGGTTCTTCTGTTCGATCGCCACGGCCGGCGACAGCCCCTCGAGCGCGTCGAGCCTTGGCTTGGGCATCCGTTCCAGGAACTGCTTGGCGTAAGTGGAGAGCGACTCGATGTAGCGTCGCTGGCCTTCGGCGTACAGCGTGTCGAAGGCCAGCGAGCTTTTCCCCGACCCCGACGGCCCGGTGATCACGCTCAGGGCGCGACGCGGCAGCTCGACGGTGATCCCCTTCAGGTTGTGCTGGCGTACGTTGCGGAGGATGACGCGGTCGGGAGCGGCACGCATAACCCGCAAACATAACGGGTGCCGGGTGTGGGGTGTCAGGTGCCGGGGGACTTACCGATACCCGGCACCTGGAACCCGACACCCGACACCTAGCGAATGGTGCAGGCGCGCTTAAGGTTTCGGCCCCAATGGCGCTCGCCCTGTCCCCGCGGCTGCTGCGCCGCGGTCTCGAACTGTTCGCCGTCATCTCGTTGCTGGGCGTAGGGGGGTTGCTCCTCTACGGTGACAATTTTCACGCCTTCTGGTCGGCGTTGTTCTCCCTCCAGCTCCAATGGCTTGTCGTAGGGCTCGCGCTCGCCTCGATGGACTGGTTCGGGGGCGGGACGCGGCTGTGGGTGATGGCGCGCCACGTGCACCCGGGGGTGCGCTGGCGGGACATGGTGATCTCGGGCGGGATGAGTGCGTGGGGGGCGTATCTGACCCCGTTTCAGAGCGGCGCCGGGCCGATGATGATGTGGACGATGACGCGGGTGGGGGTCACGCTTCCTGAGGCGATGACCTCGGCGTTCATGACGTTCGTGGCGACGATCGCCTTTTTCGCCATCGCCGGCCCGCTCGCCCTGGTCTTCGGGGCGGGGCAATCGCTCGCCCAGCACAACGTTGTGCTGAACATCACGCTGTACGACCTGTTCCGCACCAGTCTCAAGGTCTTCGTGGTGCTCGGGGTCGTAATGCTCGCGACGATGGCGTTCCCGCGCCACGCGCGCGACCTCGTCCAGTGGCTGGCGGGGCGGATCGAGCGCCGCAGCCGGCGCGTCGCCGCGCGCATCGCCAACCTGCGCGCCGGAATCGACCGGGCCCACGATTGCATGGTGGTGTTCCGAAGCCCCAGGGGCTGGCTGTCGCTGCTGTGGGCGGTGCTGCTGTCCGCCCCGTCGCACGCCAACAAGCTGCTGGCCGGCTACGTCGCCATGCGGGCGCTGGGACTGCACGCGAACTTCGTGGACATCCTGCTCCTCCAGACGTTCATCACCTTCCTCTTGTATTTCGCCCCGACGCCCGGCGCCTCGGGGCTGGCCGAGCTACTGTCGGCGACGGTGATGTCGATCTACGTCCCTCGGACCCTGTTGCCGAGCTACACCCTGATCTGGCGGTTCATCAACAGCTACGCGACGGTGGGGTTCGGCTCGTTTCTGTTCTGGCGCTGGATGCGCAGCGGCCTCGTCCACATGGAGGCGACGGTGGCGCGCAAGGCGTAACCCACGTTTCCTTGCGCGGTTACGCGGGCGGTCGTAATTTCCGGCTCGATCTCTCCCCGGAGGAGTACCCGGCGATGGCGCTGCTTGAGATGGGCGGGAAGCGGTTCACGATCCCGGCTGGCGAAGTGTTCCTGGGCAGTGATGTTGCCTGCGCCATCCAGATTGGGGGAACCGGAGTGCTCGCCAAGCACGCGGCTTTCCGGGGCACGCCGGATGGGCAGGTCGTCGTCCGCAAGGCTGTTCCTGAAGCCGAAGTCACGATCAACGGTGTCCGTCTGGGCGCCGAGCCGACTCCCCTTCTCCACGGCGACAAGGTGCAGGTGGCCGGCCACGAATTCACCTTCGTGGACGAACGCCGCAGCGGCAGTACTCAATACGTCTCGGCGATGAAGATGCCCGAGGCGCAGGCGAAAGGCGCCGCGACCGGGAAGGCAACGGGCAATACCGGCGGGCGGGTGGTGTCGTTGACGGACGGCCGCGAGTACACCATCACCGGCGCCTCGCTGGTGTTCGGCCGGGAAGCCGGGTGCGACGTGGTGGTGCCAGGCAAGGACGTGTCGCGCCGGCATGCCGAAATCGTCCAGACCCCCAAGGGCTACCTGCTGGTGGACTCGAGCACCAACGGCACGTTCGTGAACGAAGAGCGCGTGGAGGGCCAGCGCCTGCTCGCGCGAGGGGACGTGCTGAAGCTCGGAGAGGAGCAGTTCCGCTTCTACGCCGATCCGCCGAAACCCGCTCCGGGCCCTCCTGAGGGGCCGGCCGCAAAGCCGCCGGCGGCCGCGCCCCCGAAGTTGGCGGACACAGTCAACGCCATACCCGCCGCGCCGCGAGCCGCCCCTGGCGCTGGGCGGCCATCGTCGGGCGGCGCCCCGCTGGCCAGCTTCCTGGTCAAGAACGGATCGCTAAAGGGCCAGCGCCTGCTGGTGCGAACGCCGATCGTCAACATCGGCCGGGCCGATTACAACGACCTGGTGGTACCCGACGAGTCGGTGTCGACCCAACACGCCAAGCTGCAACGCCGCGAAGGGATCTGGATCCTCTTGGACCTTGGCTCGACGAACGGCACGTTCGCCGACGGGGAACGGGTCTCCAGCGATGCCGCGCTGGCCCCCGGGGCGCTGGTGCGCTTGGGCGACATCCAATTCGTCTTCGAGACCACGGAAGCCGACGACGCGCTCGGCGTGGCCAAGGGCGGTGGCACCAAGGTGATGCAGGCGATGGCGGCTCCCCCCCCGGCGGCGAAACCCGCGGCGAAGCCGGCCTCCCCTCCACCCCCGGCCAAACTCGCGGCGCCGAAGCGGCCGATCCCGCCCCCGGTCGCGGAAAAGAAAGGCAAGGGTTGCGGTGGCAGCGCGGCCGTATTCCTCCTGAGCGTGACCGCGCTCGCCTACTGGCTGTTCTCGTAACCGGGACCGTGAACATTACCTGCGCAGGCCGTACCGATGTCGGCGTCATCCGCTCGGGGAATGAGGACAATTACCTCATGGTCCCCGATCGCGGCATCTTCATCGTGGCCGATGGGATGGGGGGGCATGCCGCCGGGGAAGTCGCGAGCGAGATGGCGGTCAAGTTCATCGCCCGCGAGATCGGCTCGCTCAAGGGTTTGGGGGACGAACAGGTCGCCGAGCGGATGCGCCAGGCGATCCGCGCCGCGAACGCGGCGATCTTCCAGCGTACGCTGACTGAACACGACAAGCGCGGCATGGGCACCACGACCACCGCGCTGGGGCTGTATGACGCGCGGTTCCTCATCGGCCAGGTGGGCGACAGTCGGGCCTATCTGCTGCGCGACGGCAAACTCTCGCAGGTCACCAAGGATCACTCGTACGTGCAGGAGCAGGTCGACGCAGGGTACCTGACGCCCGACCAGGCCCGGGCCCACCCTTACAGCAACGTGATCACGCGCTGCGTCGGCGCGAACAGCGACGTGCTGCCGGACGTTTACGTGGGAACGGTGAAACCCAAGGACCTCTTCCTGCTGGCGTCGGATGGCCTGACCGGCATGCTCGAGGACCAGCAGCTGTTCGAGATCCTGCGACAGGGGGGCGAGCCGCAGCAGCACGTCGATGCCCTGATCGCCGAGGCCAACCGATTGGGCGGTCTGGACAACATCACGGCGATCATCGTGCGGATCGACTCGGTCGAGGCGCCGGAAGCCGAGACCACCACCCAGGCGATGCGGGGCGTCGGCCGCTAGCTAGCTTCGCCTCCTGCTCCTACAGCGTCTTCAGGAACGCAACGAGGGCCGCCCGGTCGCCCGCCGGGAGTCCCAGGAACCGGTCGCGCGGCCCAGCCGCTTCCCCGGCGTGCAGCTCGATCGCTTGCTCCAGCGTCTTCGCCCGCGCGTCGTGGAGGAACTCCGACTTCAGGCGAACTCCCATCAGCGGCTCGGTGCGGAACTCCGACGGTGTCGCCAGGCCCAGGCAGATGTCGGCGAGCTGCAGCAGATCGGTGTAGGCGGCCACTTCGCGGTGACGTAGGGCGGCGATCGGGCTGTCTCCGGTACGCAGCGCCGGCACATGGCAACCCGGACAGCCGACGCGGGCGAACGCCTCACGACCCCGGCGGGCCTCGCTCGTGAGCTGCTGCGCCGCCGGCGGGGCGAGCAGGCGCACGAACGCGTCCAGCTGATCGGTCGCCTCCTGGGAGAGCTCGGGATCAGGGGCCGGATCCGTGCCGGCCGGCAGGGGTCGGCCGCCCACGGTCTCTTCGTTCGGGACGGCGGGGCTGGTGATGCCCATCTCCGCCGACAGCGCCCCTTCGTTGAACTCGCGCAGCGTCGGCACGAGCGCCTTCCTGCCGAAGCGGCCCAGGCGGCCGTCGAAGAAGCGGTTGGGACGACCCGAGATGCCGTCGCCGTTGCGGTCATCGGGGTCGGCGTACGAGAGGATCACCGAATCGGGCACGGCGTCGAGCAAGCCGAACCCGAGGATGACCGGCGTCGTGCGCGCGGCGATGGCGGTCGCGTGGGGCGAGACCGGCTCGCTGTCGATGTTCAGCGCAGCGTGCAGGGCCGGGGTGACCCGCTTTTGGAAGACGGGTCCGCCCTCGGCGGCGAGCTCGTCGCAGGGCCGGCCGGGGCCACCGGGGTGAAACGCCGTAGCGTGGCGCTCGACTTCGTCCCCCGTACCGCCCGACACGGGCGTCTCGTGGCACTCCTTACACCCGTCGGCGTTGAAGAGCGGCCCGAGACCCGTCGCGGGCGTGAACGTGCTGTCGAACACGGCGCGACCCTGAGTGAAGCGGTCGCGCTGGGCGGCCGAGAGGCCGGGGAGGGGATCGCCGGGCTGCGGCCGACGGCACGCACCGACGGCAGCGAGGGCGAGCCCCACCGCCCACGTGAGTGCCGCCGGCTTCATGGCGAGCGTCCCGCGCCGTCGGTCATGCGACCGACGCGCTCGATCGTGTACGCCACCAGGCCGGCCGGGCGCCAGCCGAAGGAGACGCGGACGATGTCGCCGGGCTGGAGGGCGGTGAGCGGCAGCGCGGCGCCGCCGGCGCTCACCCGGAGCTCGGTGGGCACGCGAAGCTGCACGACGCGCAGCGCCATGCCGACGCCGGTCGTGACCGCGACCGTGCGCGCGCGCGGATCCACGGTGCGGACCGCGCCCCGGAGGCTATCGTGCGGTGGCGGTGCCTGCTGCGCGCCCGCGGCGGCGGGGACCAGGAGGCAAGCGACAATGAGTGCGATGCGGGTCATGCGATCCTCCCGACTGCGGCTGGAGGGAGTACCCCGCGGTGGGGCGGGGGTTCGCGCCGTCCTCCCCTAGCCCGGGCGCAGCAACGGCCGGTCCTCGGCGAGGCGCCGGCGCACCTCGTCGCCGGGCAGAGCGGCCATCCCGATCAACAATTTCGCGGGCACGTCGCGGCGCCGCAGCACGAAGACGCGCAGCCGCCGCGCGGAGCGGACGAGCTCCCGCGCGACGCGGGCCAACCCCAGGTAGGACTCCGCGCCGGTGCCGGCCAGCTGCACCACACTGCCGTCCCGGCGCGCGAGGGGCAGGTCCAGTCCCAGCATGTCCCGCTTCACCGGAAAATCGATGAAGAGCTCTCCCGGTTCGAGGCCAACCTCCGTCGCGAGGCGATCCTCGACGCTTGCGACGAGATCGGGGTCGGCGCCCAGCCACTCGCCCGCACCGTCCGGTAGCTCCGTGGCCGCGAGATCGAGCGCCCGCTTGGCAAGCCGCCGTTCCCGCAACGCCTGGGCGAGGCCGGTCGTGTCGCCGCGCTGCAGCTCGTGGATCAAGCCGTCGTCGGTCGCCACTGCCACGTCCTCGTCGCTCATGCTGCCGGCGGCGAGCGCCTGGCGGACAAGCCGCTTGAACATCGCGGTAGCGCTGCGCACCGCGTGGTGCCAGTAGACGTTTCGGTACATCTGATACTTGGCGTACAGCAGGGACTCGAGGGCGGCGAGTCCCTTTTCCGTCACGGCCAGCCCGCGGCCCGGTACGACGGTGAGGGACATGAGCAGCCGGTCAACGTCGATCACCCCGTAAGGAACGCCGCACATCGAGGCGTCGCGCGAGAGGTAGTCCAGCTTGTCCACGTCGAGCGAGCCGGACACGAGCCCCGAGAGCGCCTCGCCGCGCCCTCCGCGGATCAACGCGAGGAGACGCCGGCGATCCACGTCGATGCGCTCCAGTGCCACGGCCAGCTCCCCGGCGTCGAGGTGGCGCTCGGCAAGCGCCTCGTGGTTCGGAAGCCCGGCCTCCTCGAGCGCGTGGGAGAAGGGGTAGTGGCCGATGTCATGCAGCAGCGCGGCGAGCTGGATGTGTCGGGCGTCGGCGGAGTCCACGCGGTGGCCGGTCTCCTCGAGCTGGGCGAGGGCCCGACGGGCGAGGTGATAGGCGCCGAGCATGTGCTCGAAGCGGGTGTGGGTGGCGCCGGGGTAGACGAGAAAGGCATGCCCCAGCTGCCGGACATACCGGAGGCGCTGCACCGCGGGCGTGTCGACCACGGCCAGCGCCTCCGGCTCCAGGCGGATGTTATTCCACAGCGGGTCGCGGACGACCTCGAGTTGCGTCAAGCCTGGGGGCCGGCCTCGCCCACCGCGCCGTGCACCCGGTCCGCGAACTGCTCGAAGTTGTTTCGGAACAGCTCCGCGAGCCGCTTCGCCTGCGCGTCGTAGGCCGCCGGATCGGCCCAGGTGCCGCGCGGCTGCAGGACCGCGTCGGGCACGCCGCCGGGCACGCGCTGGGGCACCTCCAGGCCGAAGACGGGCTCGCGCGCGGTGGGGACGCGATCCAGCCGGCCCGACAGGGCGGCGCGGACCATCGCCCGAGTGTGTGAGAGGCTGATGCGGTGGCCCGTGCCCGCGGGCCCGTCCGTCCAGCCGGTGTTCACCAGCCAGCACTGGACGCCGTGCCGGGCGATCCGGGCGCCGAGCATCTCGGCGTAGGCGTGGGGGTGGAGCGGCAGGAACGGCGCCCCGAAGCACGCCGAGAAGGTCTCCTTCGGCGTCGTGACCCCACGCTCGGTACCCGCCACCTTGGCCGTGTAGCCGGAGAGGAAATGGTACATCGCCTGCGCCGGCGTGAGGCGCGCGATGGGCGGCATGACGCCGAACGCGTCGCAGGTCAGGAAGAGAATGTGCGCCGGATGGCCGCCCATGCCGCCCGGGATGTGGTTGGGGATGAAGTGGATCGGGTAGCAGGCCCGGGTGTTTTCAGTGATCGCCGCCGAGTCCAGATCGATCGCGCGCGTTTCCGGGTCCACGACCACGTTCTCGAGCACGGTGCCGAACATCCGCGTCGTCGCGAAGATCTCCGGCTCGCCGTTGCGGGAGAGGTGGATCACCTTGGCGTAGCACCCGCCCTCGAAGTTGAACACCCCCTGATCGCTCCAGCCGTGCTCGTCGTCGCCGATGAGCTTGCGCTCGGGGTCGGCGGAGAGCGTCGTCTTCCCCGTCCCCGACAGGCCGAAGAACAGCGCCACGTCACCCGCCTCCCCGACATTCGCCGAGCAATGCATCGAGAGCACGCCTTGGCGGGGGAGCAGGTAGTTGAGCACGCTGAAGATCGCCTTCTTCATTTCCCCCGCGTAGCGCGTGCCGCCGATGAGAATCGTCTTGTGCGCGAAACTGATGGCGATGACGGTGCCCGACTTGGTGCCGTGGGCGAGCGGGTCGGCCTGGAACTCCGGAGCGTGAAGCACGTGGAAGGCGGGACCGAACCCGGCCAGCTCGCCCAGCTGCGGGCGCAGGAACATGTTGTAGACGAACAGGGCCTGCCAGGCGTTGGTGGTCACGAACCGCACCGGCAGCCGGTACGCCGGGTCGGCGCAAGCATAGACGTCGCGGACGCAGAGCTCCTGGCCGTTCAGATAGCGCAGCATGTCCTCGCGCAGGCGGACAAAGAGCTCGGGGGCGAGGGGCTGATTCACCTTCCCCCACCACACGTGGCCCTCCGACTCCGGCTCCCGGACGATGAACTTGTCGCCGGGGCTGCGGCCGGTGTGCGGCGTGGTGATCGCGCAGAAGGGACCGTGCTCGATGATCTGGCCCTCGCCGCGGCGTACCGCGTGCTCGTAGAGCTCGGGCGGCGTCAGGTTCCAGTGCACGACGCCCGCGGGGTCAAGGCCGGCGAGGCTCAAGGCGGCGCCGGACCGGCGAACGGCGGGGCGGGGTGGGTGCAGGTCGGCGATGCCCATGCGGTCGTCTCCCGGTTACCGAGCGGGCCGCGCGTGGCGCTCGTGCTCCTGCGCGTCCACGGCGGCGAGGACCGCCAGGTTCACGATCTCGTTCACTTCGGCTCCCCGTTGCAAGATGTGGACGGGGCGAGCCATGCCCACCAGGATCGGACCGATCGCCTGGGCGCCGCCAAGGCGATCCAGCAGCTTGTAGGCGATGTTGGCGGCATCGAGGTTCGGAAAGATCAGCACATTCGCCGCGGCCCGCAGGCGGGCGAAAGGATAGCGCTTGGTCAGGATGCTCTCGACCACGGCGGTGTCCGCCTGCATCTCGCCGTCCACCTGGAGCGAGGGCTCGCGCTCCTGGAGGAGCGCGACCGCCCGTTGCACCTTGTCCGCGGCGGGATGCCGCACGGAGCCGAAGTTAGAAAAGGAGAGCAGCGCCACGCGGGGTTCGATCCCGAGGCGCGACACGAACCGCGCTGCCGTCGACGCGATCTCGGCGAGCGCGTCGGCGTCGGGATCGATGTTCATGGTGCAATCGGCGAAGAAGAAGGTCTCCGTCGCGAAGACCACCATGTAGATCCCGGAGACGTGCTGGCGGCCCGCCTCCGCGCCGATGACCTCGAGCACGGGCCGCACTGCGTCCGAATAGTGCATGTCGACGCCCGCGACGAGCGCATCGGCCCGTTCGGTCCGTACCATGAGCAGGCCGTAGTACATCGGGTCCAGCACCCGCTGCCGGGCCTCCCGCAGCGTGATGCCCCGGCGCTGGCGGCGCTTCCACAACTCCTGCGCGAATGCCTCGCGGTCACCGGCCTGCCGCGGGTCGGCGAGCTCGATCTCCTCGAGCGTCACGCCGGCGTCGTCCGCCTGGCGACGGATCACGTCGAGGTCGCCGAGCAGAATGGGGTGGGCGATGCCCTCGTCCGCCAGGATGCGCGCGGCGCGGATGACCCGGGGCTCCTCGCCTTCGGGGAGCACGACGCGCTTGGGGTCCTCTTGGGCGCGGGTGCTCAAGCCGCGCATCACCTCGCGGGCGCGTCCCAGCCGCGCTTCGAGCTGCTCGCGATACTCCGCCACGTCGATCACCCGGCCGGCGACCCCCGAGCCGACGGCCGCCCACGCCACCGCGGGCGCCACCCAGAGCAGGACGCGCGGGTCGAAAGGCTTGGGGATCAGGTAGTCGGGGCCGAAGCGCAGCCGCTCGAGCCCATAGGCCCGCATCACGGACTCGGGGACCTCTTCCCGCGCCAGCGCCGCGAGCGCGCGGGTCGCCGCCATCTCCATCTCATCGTTGATCTTCTTCGCGCGCACGTCGAGCGCGCCGCGGAAGATGAAAGGGAAGCCGAGGACGTTGTTCACCTGGTTGGGGAAGTCGCTGCGTCCCGTGGCGACGAGCGCGTCGGGGCGCGCCTGCCGCGCCTCGTCGGGCATGATCTCGGGTGTCGGATTGGCGAGGGCGAAGACGATCGGCTTCTTGCCCATCGCGGCGATCATCTCGCCGCTGACGATCCCGCCCACGGACAGTCCGACGAACACATCGGCCCCCTGCAGCGCGTCGGCGAGCGTACGCAGCTTCGTCTGCTGCGCGAAGCGCTGCTTGTACTGGTCGAGGTCCTCGCGACCGCTGTGGAGCACCCCCTTGTGGTCGCACATCACGATGTGGTCGCGTCGCACGCCGAGCCGGACGTAGTGCCCGGCGGTGGCGATGGCCGCCGCGCCCGCGCCCGCGAACACGACGCGGATCTTGGCGAGATCCTTGCCGACCACCTCCACGGCGTTGAGGAGGGCGGCGCCCGAAATGATCGCGGTGCCGTGCTGGTCGTCGTGGAAGACGGGGATCGAGAGCGTGCGGCGCAGGGTCTCCTCGATGTAGAAGCAGTCGGGAGAGCGGATGTCCTCGAGGTTGATGCCGCCGACGGTGGGCTCGAGCAGCTGGCAGAACCGGATGACGTCGTCGGGGGTCTCCGAGCCGACCTCGAGGTCGAACACGTCGATGTCCGCGAACGCCTTGAAGAGAATCCCCTTCCCCTCCATCACCGGCTTGCCGGCCAGGGCGCCGATGTTGCCGAGCCCCAGAACGGCGGTGCCGTTGCTCACCACCGCCACCAGGTTCCCCTTCGCCGTATACACGTAGGCGTCGTCGGGCCGCTTGGCGATTTCCAGACACGGCTCCGCGACCCCGGGCGTGTAGGCCAGCGACAGATCGCGCTGGTCCTTGAACGGTTTAGTAGGGGAAACCTGAATCTTCCCCGGCCGACCCTGGCTGTGATAATCCAGGGCCTCCTGCCGGCGGCTTGGCATCTAGGGCACAAGTCCTTTTTGCGGAAGGGGTTATGCTAGGCGCGGCGCACAGGGCTGTCAAGCCGATGACTGGGTGCGTGGGTGCGTGGTGCGCGGTAGCTGCCGGTAAGGGACGGAGTTACGGCCCCCTTATCGCGGCGGCGGCGCGATGGTGGGCGTGACGTGATAGAGGTATTCCACGGTACGGCGGTCGTTGTCGTTTGGAGTGACGAGGAGGGGCGTGGCGTTCATGATCGCCACGATGCTGTCCGGCGAATGCGGGAGCCCCAGAGTGTGGCCTATCTCGTGGACGACTGTGCGTTGCATGCAGGCGGCGAGCTGCCCTGGTGTGGCGGAGCTCGCGAGAACCGACAGCGACGTGTGGATTGGTGTGGCGAGCGCGGTGCCTGAACCGTCGAAGGTCAGGAGTGTGGCGCCGCCGCACGTCTGGACCGGGGGGCCGTTGTCGGGCGGCACGTCTGGTGGCACACTGTCGGTCCAGGTGACGATCACGTCGGCCTGGGCGGAATCAGGCACCAGGGTCGCGCGGAATTCCCCGTAGAGGAACTGGTGCTCCCACAGGCCGAGGGCGCGCTGCACGTACGCCCGCATCGGGCCGCGGGTATCGGCGAAGTAGCGCACCGGGAGGCGGCCGACCGGCCAGTGGAAGATTTCGCCGGAGAGGTCGTAGGCGTACGCGGGCGTGTGGTTTGGTGGGGCGGATACGTCGCTGCACGCGGCCGTGACCGCGAGCGCCGCGGCGAGCGCGACGCGTCTCACGGCGCACCGCTCAGCGTGTACCGGACGTCCACCGCGATGCGATGGATGGCCCGGGAGTTCGTGAAGCCTTCGTTGCGGAGCGCGGGCGTCAAGAAACGGTGCAGGTCGTAGCGGGCTTCGACCGCGAGCCGGCGCGCCAGCGGCACGGGCGGCGTCCACGCGACCGCCACCTGGCCGAACGGTATGACCGCGCCCGCCCCATCCCGGAAAATTCCGCTGCGCTCGCTCGGCAGATACTTGAGCCCGCCCACGCCGGCGCGCACCGTGAAGCCGCGCGGCATGGTCCGCGCGAGCACGACGCCGAGGGCGAGGGTCGTGAGGTGCGTGATCGGTGCGACCGTGCCGTCGCGCTCATGGCGCGCCACGCCGCTGCTCGAGATGTCGAGCGTCAGCTCGGCGGTCCAGGGAGCCCTGAGTGGCAGCCCCGCGGCCGCCGTCACAGCAGGCGCGAGGGCGGCGCGCACGTCGAAGGCGGTGACGATGGAGTCGCGGGCGAGGGGTGAGGTGTAGCGCGCGCCGAGGGAAGCGCTGAGCGTCACCTGGGCGGCCAGGGGGCCGGGCAGCGGTGCGGTCGCCAGGGCCAGCGCCAGGGCGAGCAGGCGACCGCGCTGGGTCATGCCGTCTGCTTTGCCAGGCGCCGCGCGCCCACCGCGAGCACCAGCAGCAGGCCGTACATGCACACGATGAGCGGCCCGGTGGGAAGATCCTTCGTGTACGACAACCACAATCCGATGATCGAAGCGAGGGCGCCCGTGGCCCAGGAGATCACCGTGAGGCGACGCTTGTCTTCGGCGAACAGGTTCGCGATGACGGCGGGGACGACGAGAAAGCTGAACACCATCAGCACACCCGCGATCGGAACAGCCAGAGTGATCACGACGCCGAACGACAGATAGAAGAGGAAGTCCCACCAGCGGATCTGCCACCCAGACTGCTCGGCCTGCTCAGGGTGGAAGGAGATCGTGAGGAAGCGGTGGCGGAAGGCGTACTGAAACAGTCCCAGCGCCGCGTACGCCCCCGCGAGCTTCCAGATCGTTGGCCACGTCACCCAGAGTAGGCTGCCGACGAGGGTTTTTTCGACCGCCTCGCCGCCGCCAGGGACCTGGTTGGCCACGAGCACGGCCGCCGCGGAGGCGACGACATAGACGATGCCGATGTAGGCTTCCTGCGGTACTCGGCCGCGCCGCGCCGTGCGGGTCAGGGAGAACAGCAGGGCCCCGATGGCGGTGGCGACGAGCGCGAAGATGTACGCCCGGGGTGAGTCGGCCGGGACGTGGAAGAGCAGGGCGGAGAGGCTGCCCAGCGCGGCCATCTGCGCGAGCGAAAGATCCACGAAGATCACTTCTCGCGCGATGACGTGGAGGCCGAGGTAGCTGAGCATGGCGACGAGCACCATGCAGGCGACGAAGGGCGGCAGCATCAGCTGGAAACCGCTCACGATCGTTCCTCTCCGGTTATGGGGCGACGGCGGGCGCCGCGCCGAAGGCGCGGACCAAGTCGCTCAACCACAGATTGATGAGGTCGAAATAGGTGTCGACGCCCCCCTGGCCGCCGACGTTGGACGGCACGATCACCGCGGTGGCGCCGGTGCGCTGCGCGACCTCGAGCACCTGACTGCGGTCGTAATAGTTGGTCGAGAGCAGCACCTTCACGTGTCTCTGCTGCATCGCCGTGATGATCTCCTGCACGTGCCGGGGTGTCGGGGGAATGCCAGGCTTGGGCTCGATGTAGTCGAAGCAGGAAACCTGGAACTCCCGTGAGAAATAGTCCCATTCCTTGTGATAGCAGGCGACGATCTTGCCACGGATCGGGAGGCTTTCCTTCAGCCAGCCGCCCAGCCGCTCGAAGAGGGGACGCCCCTGATATTGCTTCGTCTGCAGGAAGTCGAAGAGCTTGCCCTGCCGGTCGAGGTCGGCGAGCGTCGGGCCCCCGAGCAGGCGCACGAGCTCGTCGCCGTACAGCGCGTGGTAGATGCGGTCCTCGAAATCTTTCTCGCGGGCCGTGTAGTAGTCGGCATTGGCGGGGTCCACGCGCTTCAGCCCCGTGAGGATGTTGCGGGCGATCTGGACCGCGTTGAGCGGCTCGGTCCAGATGTGCGGGTTACCAAACACATGGATGTCGCCCTGGGCGCGGGAGAAGCTCGAGGGGACGTCGAGGAGTGGGATGCCGGCGTACGCCGCCACGTATCCAGGTCCACCCTCATCGACCTTCGGATTGTTCGCCTTGTCGAGCAGCGCGGGGACCCAGAGCTCGAGATCGAGGCCGGTAGTGACGAAGAGGTCTGCGCCCGCCAGCGTCGGCACGAAGCTCGGCTTGGGCTGGACGTAGTGGGGGTTCTCGTCGCCGACGGCGATCGAGCTGACCGTGCCGCGGTCTCCCACGATCTCGCGGGCGATAGCGGCATACGTGGTGAGCGAAGTCACCACCTTGACCGGCGACGCCGCCGGTCTGGGGGTGCCAGGGGCGGTGAGGCCGAGGAGCAGCGGAAAGAGTCGCAACATGGTCAGTAGGTCTCGTGTTTGTGGGGGCCGATTGCCCAGACGGCCTGCAGGGCAATGCGATGGGTCGGCGAGGCGGTGGATACTTTCTGCCACTGGTATTGGGCGCGCAGGAACACCCACTCGCTCTGCCACATGGTGAGCGACGGAATCAGCTGCCGCGTGATGAGGCCCGTGCCGGGCGCTTCCACGTAGTCATAGGCCAGCCCGGCGATCCACCGCTGATCGAGCTTGAACGTCGTGCTGGCGTAACCGCCGACGCGCGTCTTGCCGATACCGGAGTAGCGTTGCCGCAGACCGAGCAGTTCGCCCCGCACGGTCCACTCGCGGTACAGCGCCCGGGCGGGCGGCCGCCACGTGAGGCGGAAATCCAGTCCGCCGACGGTGGTCTGCAGGCTGGCGTCGGGGTTGGTGCCGTACAGCACCGTGCCTCCGAGTTGCATATAGGTGGACCGAGTCAGCTGCCAAAAATTGAGCAGGTGCGCGAGATAGCTTGGCCGCCGCCCGCCCGCGAACAGTTCGTCGTCGCTGGCGCTGCGGGTGACCTGGGCGGTAAGCTCGTGGACGCCGAGCCCGCCGAACGCGTGGTAGAGCGACAGCCCGGTGCCGCTCAGGCCGTCGCCACCCAGGTAGGAGGTCAGCGCGAGTGGGTACTCGGTCTCCGGCACGGCGTGCAGATGCCAGCGGTTCAGCTCGCCGAACTGCTGGCGGAACTTGCCGACGTCGAGCCGGATCTTGCCCGGCAACCCGGTCCAGTACGCGTACCCCTCCTCCACGTTGACCTCGCCGTTCTCGAGGCTGACGAAGATCTTGGTCGTCGAGTACGGGTCGAGGGCCGACTGAAAACCGATCTCGAACTCACGGGGATCGAAGTTGTCGCGCTGCACGCCGGGCGCGGTGCCGTAAGCGCGCACGTCGCCCGTGACGCTGATCTCGGGGTTGAGCTGCGCCTGGTTGCGCTCTCGGCCCACGAACTGCATTGGCGTGCCGGTGTCCGTGCGCTGCGCGGCGCCGCCTGCGGCCGCCGTTGCGGCCGCCCGCAGCGCGGCGAGCTCGTCACCGGCGGTGGTGTCCCGGGCGGGCGCGCGCCCGGCCGGCTGCGCCTGGAGCCGGGCGAGCACGCCGAGGGCGCTGTCGAGGCGCGCCTTGAGGACCCGCATCTGCCCCGCGAGCGAATCCACCTGTCGCTGGGTCTGCGTAGGCTGCTGCGGCGCGGCGGGCGCGGCGAGCGCCGCTACGAACAGCAACAACAGCATCGGATGTCTGGTGCGCATAGAATCGTCATCTCCCGTTGAAGCCGTAGCCGCCCACGCCAGCCGGCGAGGTCGGCGGCCGCCACCATGCGGGCGGCGGAGCTCAGGAGATAAAGGTGGGGGGTGCTCGGGGTCGGGCGGCCTGCGAGAGCAGTGCAGCGCGCCGGCCGTGAACGTCGGCGGCGAGTGGGTTCGGATGACACGGGACGGGTGCCGCGGGGCGCACGGTGCTCGTGGCGACGAAGCGTGCGCCCGCATAGTGGCAAACGGCGCAGCGCGCGGCATCGTGCAGCACGGCGCACGCCGCGGTGTGATGTGCCTCCCACCCCGCCGGCGCGGTGAGGCGCTCCGTGGCGTGAGCGACCGACACAGCACCCGGCCCCAGCGCCTGGAGGACCAGGAGCAGAGCGGCGCTGGAGCGCAGGCCACGGCGGCGTCGGTTGCGCACGGTCACGTCATCCTTACGGCCAGGGCACTCGGGCCGCTGGCGCGCGCGTAGGCGCGGAGGCGGCGCAGCATCCGGCGGTCGTGCCGGACGGGGTCGTCGCCCTTCGGCGTTTCGATAATCTTAATCACATCCCGGAGCCGCACGTCCCGCATGATGCGCCGGAACGCTTCGGGACCGATCGTCCCTTCGCCGATCCACTGGTGCCGGTCGCGCCGGGAGCCGCGCGGCGCCCGGGAGTCGTTGAGATGCAAGCACTTCAGCAGCGGCAGCCCCACCACCCGCGCGAATTCCTCCCACACCGCTTCGACGTTGCCCGCTACGTCATACCCCGCGGCGTGCAGATGCGCCGTGTCGAGGCAGAACGCCACGCGATCCCGGACCGCGACCGGCATCGCGTCGCGCAGGGCGCGCAGCTCTTCGAAGGTGGCGCCGAGCGCCGTCCCCGCGCCGGCGGTGCCCTCGATCAACACGCCGACGGCTCCCGGGACCGCTGCCAGACACTCGGCGTAGGCGCGGGTGTTGCGCGCCAGCCCCGTGGCACGGTCGTCGATGTAATTCCCGGGGTGGGAAACCACCCACGGGATACCGAGCGCACGGCAGCGACGCAGCTCGCCCGTGAAACAGCGCATGCTGCGACGCCGCAGCGCGGCCTGCGGCGAGGCGAGGTTGATGAGGTAGCTGTCGTGGGACACGACCGCCGCGACGCCGCTCGCCGCCAGCGCCTCACGGAACGCCGCCGCCTGAGCGGCGCTGAGCCTCGGCTCGCGCCACTGGCTCGGCGTCTTGGTGAACACCTGGATGGCCGACGCGCCGACCTCCACCCCGCGCGCGGGCGCCCGGGCGACGCCGCCCTGCGACGAGACGTGCGCGCCCACGAGATCCGTGGGGCGCCGCTTCACGGCTCCACCGGCTCCGTGAAGGCCAGGCTCGACACGAGCGGGACGAAGCGGACGCCGCCCGCGCGGCGCTCCGTCCAGCCGCTCGCCCCCCGTGTCACAATGACCAGCTCTTGGGTCGCCAGGTCACCGAGCGGAATGACGAGGCGGCCGCCGACGGCGAGCTGCTCGAGCAGGGGTGCGGGGATCCGGGGCGCGGCGGCGGTGACGAGGATGCCCTGGAACGGGGCGCGCTCCGGCCAGCCGCGGGCGCCGTCGCCCAGACGGGTCTCGATGTTGGTGAGCCCCAGACGCCGGAACCGCGCTTCGGCTTCGACGAGGAGGTCGGGGAGGCGCTCGACGGTGGCCACGCGTGCCGCGAGGCGCGCGAGGATCGCGGTCTGATAGCCACTGCCGGTGCCGATTTCGAGCACGGCGTCGCGACGCCGCGGGGCGAGCACGGCGGTCATCAACGCGACGACGAATGGCTGGGAGATCGTCTGCCCGTTGCCGATCGGCAGCGGCGCGTCTTCGTAGGCGTCCGCCGCCAGGGTCGGCGGCACGAACCACTCGCGTGGTGTCCGCGCGAGCGCCGCGAGCACGCGCCGGTTGCGCACACCGCGGTTCGCGATCTGGGTCGCGATCATCCGGCGGCGGAGCCCGCGCGTTTCAGGCGCGGGCCGCACGCGGCGCCGTCCGTGCTTGCCGTCTCATGGCGTGAACTATACTTTGCGTTCCTTCGCCGCGCGTCACCTGAGGCTCATGGACCCCCAGCGCCGCCGCATCCTCCTGATCGGTGACTCAGCCGCTCGACCCGAAGGGTTGGAGCGGTTTTTGGTGCGCGCGGGTTTCGAGGTCACCGAAGGGGGGCCGCCCACCGGCGGCCGTCCCAGCCAGGCCAGCCTGCCCCCCGACCTCGTGATCCTCTCCGTCGGCGCGAACGAGGCGCGTCTCGTCGAACGGGTCCGCGAGGTGGTGGCGACCCCCGCGCACGTCGGCGCTCCGGTGCTGGTGCTGCTCGACGGCGGGGGCGCGGCGGGGGCGGCGGCCGCCTTGTCCGCCGGAGCGAACGACGTGGTGCGCGCGCCGGTGGACCTGCCGGAGCTGCACGCGCGCCTCGATGCCGAGCTGCGGCTCCGCGACGAGGTACGCGGGGCGCGCGACGCGTTGCGGGCGCGCGATCTGCTCTTCGACATCTTCCAGGAGGTCTCGGCGGCGCTGCGCGCCGAGGAGATTTTCCAGACGCTGGTCCGCCGGGTGGGCCAGGCGTTCGGTTTGACGCACTGCTCGTTCGTGCTGACGGCGCCGGGGGAAAGCAAGGGGCGGGTGGTCGCCGTCTACGAGAACCCCGCGATCCGCGACCTGCGCGTCGAGCTCGACCGCTACCCGGAGATCCAGGAGGCGATCCGCACCGAGCGCCCGGTCGTCGTCCATGACGTCCAGGAGCACCCGCTGTTCGACGCCATCCGCCGGCACTGGAGCCAGCAGCAGATCGAGGTGAACGTCCAGTCGGCCGTCGCGCTGCCGGTGTTCGTGCAGGAGCGGGCGGCCGGCGTGTTCTTCCTGCGGACGGTGCAGGGCGACCCGCAGCTGCGACCGCAGGACGTGGCCCTGGCGAACACCATCGCGCAGGCGGCGGCGCGCGTCCTCGAGAACGAAGAGCGCCGCGCGGCGATCTACCGCCGCCAGCTCAGCGCCGGCTCGACCGACGTGCTCACCGGGTGCGCCAGCCTCGATTCCCTCGACCGCCGCCTGCGCGACGAGTTCGAGCGGGCGCGGCGCTATCAGCTGCGGTTCGCGCTGGTGCTGCTCGACATCGAGAAGCTGCATGACGTGAACGACCGGCTCGGTCAGGCGGCCGGGGACCGCGTTCTCGCCGAGACCGGGGCGATGCTGCAGCGCGAGATCCGCGCCCCCGATTTCGTGGCGCGCTACGGCGGCGACGAGTTCGCCCTGATCCTCCCCGAGACCGACGGGCGCGGTGGCCGCCACTTCGTCGAGCGCCTGCGCGCGGCGCTGCACCGGCACGCGTTCCCCGATCTCGCCCCCGGCCAGGTGCCGTTCCTGACGGCCGGCGTCGTCGGGTATCCACACGCCGAAGTGCTGCGACCGGAGGATCTGCTCACGCTCGCCGAAGGCGCGCTGGCCCGCGGCAAGAGCGAGCCCGACAAAGTCGGCGTCGTCTAGCGCCGCTTCAGCCAGTTGAGCGGGTCGAGCGCGATGCCGCCCTGGCCCCGGAGCTCGAAGTGCAGGTGCGCGCCCTGGTCGCTCGCGGCGCCGCCGACGTGCCCGATCACCTGGCCTCGCAGCACACGTTCGCCCTTGGTCACCGCTGCGTCGTCGAGGTAGGCGTAGAAGGTGTAATAGCCCCCGCCGTGGTCGACGATCACCGACGTCAGGTACGTGCCCATGTTGCCCACCAGCGCCACGGTCCCCGCGGCGACGGCGTGGACGGGGGTGCCGGCGGCCGCGCCGATGCCGATGCCGTGCCAGGTGATGCGCGTGTTGCCGGGACCCGCGGCGGGACCGAACTGGTAGAGCAGGCGGCCGTCGACGGGCCAGTCGAGCTGGCCCAGGCTCGCCGTCGTGATGGCGGGCGCCCCCGGGGTCGCGCCGCGCGCCTCGGCCTCGCGGCGGGCGCGCTCCAGGCTCGCGATCAGGTCGCTGATGCGCCGCTCTTCCCGCTCGGTGGCGCTGAGGCGCTGCTGCGCCTCGTGCAGGCTGCGGCGCGTGGCCTGGAGGCGCGACTCGCGCTCGCGTGCCAGGGTGACGAAGCGATCGAGCTCCTGCGTGCGCTCGGTCTTGCGCCGCCCCAGCGCGTCCCGCGTGTCCACCAGCACCTGCCGCTCCCGTGCGATGCGGTTTTTCAACTTGGTCATGTCGTTCGTGAGCAGCCGGTCCTGGCGGCTCACGAGAAAGAGGTATTTGTACCGGGACAGGAGGTCACCGAAGCTCTCGGCGGCGAGCAGCACCTGGTACGTGTACAGGGGGCCGCGCTTGTAGATGTCCACGAGGCGGCGCTCGAGGACGGCGCGCTTTTCGGCGAGGGCGTCCTGGGCGAGGAGCAGGTTGACGGTGGTCTCGTCGATCTGCCGGCTCAGGGCCGCGATCTGCCGGTCCAGCTCGTTGACGATGCGGTTGGTGGCGTCCTTCTGGTGCTCGAGGTTGGCGAGCTCGTCGGTGATGCTGTGGGCCTGCGTGCGCAGCCCCTCGAGCTCCTGCTCGACCGCCGAGCGCTCGCGGCGGATGTCCTCGAGGCGGCGCTGGTTGTCGCGCATCTGCTGCTCGAACGACGGGCGCTGAGCGGAAACCGTAACAGCCAACACCGTGGAGAAAACGGCGTGGAGGAACAGCGTGGAGGAAAGTCGTACTGCCTCCACGGTGCTTCTCAACGTTGTCCCTCCACGTCTCTCTTCCACGTCGTCATACTCTTTTCAGATGTCTGCCGACACTCAGCAAACTCCCCATGAGTCCGATGAGCGCGCCGAACCCGACGATAGCGAGCGCCTGCACCTCGGTGAAGAACGTCGCCTGGATGAGGAACCGGTTGATGAGGTAGTACGCGCCGAACGAGAAGCCCATCGCGACGAGGCCGCCGAGCAGCCCTTTGATCGTCCCCTGCAGCAGGAACGGCCGCCGGATGAAGCCGTCGGTGGCGCCGACGAGCCGCATGATGGCGATCTCGCGGCTGCGCTGCAGCACGGCCATGCGGATCGTCGTGCCGATGATGATGATGGCCACGGCGGCGAACGCTCCGCCGACCACGATCCCGACCGCGGCCGCGAGCTGCCGCAGCCGGTCGAGCTTCTCGACCCAATCGCGCCCGAAGTGGACGTCGTCCACGAAGCCGAAGCCCCGCAGCCGATCGGCGACGACGTTGACGTGGGCGGCGTCGCGGAATGAGGGCTTGAGCTTCACCTCGATCGACGCCGGCAGCGGGTTGTTCTCCAGCTCGCGGTACTGATCGCGGAATTCGACCAGCTCGCGCTTGGCGCGGGCGAGCGCCGAGTCCTCCGAGACGTAGTTCGCGGCCTGCACCTCGGGGAACGCCTCGATGTCCTTGAGCGCCAGCGTCACCGTTTCCCCCGGGGTGCCAGGGAGGAGGTAGGCCACGATCTCGACGCGCTGCGCGATCTCGTTCAGCGCGCGCTGGAAGTTCACCGCCACGAGGCCGAAGAGCCCCAGCACGAACAGCGAGAATGCGATGGTCGTGACCGAGAGCGCCGACAGCAGCGGCGCGCGGCGGAAGGCGAGCAGAGCTTCGCGGATGGTCAGGTTCACGTCGTGGGGGCCGCCTGCCCGCGCGGTTCGTCGACGGCCGAGTCGAACACCACCGCGCCTTCCTGCAGCTCGATGACGCGGTAGGGTGCCTGCCGCACGAGGTCGAGGTCGTGCGTTGCCATCACCACGGCCGTGCCGCTCGCGTTGATGTCGCGGAGCAGCTGGAAGACGCCGCGCGTCGCGCGCTCGTCGAGGTTCCCGGTCGGCTCGTCGGCGAGCAGCACGGTGGGCTCGTTCACGAGGGCGCGCGCGATCGCCACCCGCTGTTGCTCGCCCCCCGACAGCTCGCGGGGGTACGCCTGCGCTTTCGCAGCGAGGCCCACCTGCGTGAGCACGCGCATCACGCGCGCCGGAATCGTGGCGCGCCGCGCTCCCGTCACCTCGAGCGCGAACGCGACGTTCTCGGCGGCCATGCGGTCTTCAAGCAGGCGGAAGTCCTGGAACACGATCCCGAGCCGCCGCCGCAGCATCGGGATCGCGCGCGTGGGGAGGTCGGAGACGTTGAAGCCGGAGACGCGCACCTCGCCGCTCGTGGGGCGCTCCTCGGCGAACACCAGCTTCAGCACCGTGGACTTTCCGGCGCCCGAGTGGCCGGTCAGAAATGCGAACTCGCCCTTCGCGATGTGAAAGGAGACGTCCTTGAGGGCGAGGCCGCCCTTGGGGAAGGCCTTGAAGACGTTGGTGAACTTGATCACTTACAGTTGCGCCAGGGCGTGCGCGAAGTCGGCGATGAGGTCGTCGGCGTCCTCCAATCCGAGAGAAAATCTCAGAAAGCCGTCGGGAATGCCAGCCCGCGCCCGGTCCTCCGCCGACAGGCTCGCGTGCGAGGTCAGCCGCGGCTCGGACACCAGCGTTTCCACCCCGCCCAGGCTCGGGGCGTGGGCGGCGATGGTGAGCGCGCGCAGGAACCGCTCCGCCGCGCGGGCCCCGCCCCTCAGCTCGATCCCGACCATCCCACCGAACCCGTTGAGGATGCGGCGCGCGACTTCGTTGTCCGGATGGGTCGCGAGGCCGGGGTAGTGCACGGCCGCGACGGGCTTCTGCTGGGCGAACCACTCCGCCACCTTGAGGCCGGTGGCGTTGTGCCGCTCCACGCGGACCGCGAGCGTCCGGAGCCCGCGGTCGACCAGCCACGCCGCGTGCGGGTCGATGGCCTGCCCCCACACCTGCATCAGCTTGCGCACTTCCTCGACGAGGCTCTCCGTCCCCGCGACCGCGCCCGCGATCACGTCGCTGTGGCCGTTCAGGTACTTGGTGGCGCTGTGGATGACGACGTCAGCGCCGTGCTCGAGGGGCCGGAGGTTGAGCGGCGAGGCGAAGGTCGAATCCACGAGCAGCGCGAGGCCCTCGGCTTTGCAGAGCTGGGCCGCCGGCTCGAGATCGATCACCCGCAGCAGCGGGTTGGTCGGCGTCTCGACGAAGATCGCCCGCGTCGTCTTCTTCATCGCCTGCTTCCAGGAGCGGCTGTGCACCGGGTTGACGAACGTGACGTCGATCCCCAGCCGTCCGAACTCCTGGGCGAACAGGCGGTGCACGCCGCCGTAGATCCACTCGCTGGAGAGCAGGTGGTCGCCGGGGCGAAGGACCGCGAGGTGGGCCAGCGCCGTCGCCCCCATCCCGCTCGCCACGAAGATCGCGGCTTCGGCGCCCTCGAGGAGCGCGAGGCGCTTGCCGATCGCCGTCTGGTTGGGGTTGTTGCCGTAGCGGCTGTACAGCACTTCGCTGGTCGAGCCGATCGGGTTCGTGAAGGTGCTGCTCTGGAAGAGCGGAGGAGCGACGGGCGTCCAGTCGGGGCGGGCGCCCGGGTCGCCGTGGATAGCGCGCGTCGAGAAGCCGAGACGGCGGCGCGTCACACGGCCGTGAGGTGCAGATCCCCGCCGGGCGTCCGGGTGGCGAGCCGCCGCGCGATCATGTCCTCGAGCAGGGCGTCGGCGCTCTCCCGGGGGCCCAGCGGCTCCAGGGTCCCGTCGGGGCGTTCGAGCAGCACGGCGAGCCCGTGTCCGGCCAGGACGGGCTCGATGGCCTCGCGGTGTCCGTCGGTGAGCCCGGAGAGGAGCAGCACGCGGAGGCGCTCGCGCAGCAGCTTCGCCACGATCTCGTCCGCGCACGAGTAGTCGATGCAGCCGACGCCGGTGAAGTCGATGCGCGCGATGCTGGCTTCAGCCACGATCGCCTGCTCGATGCCCTCGCGCACCGCACGGCCCGTGGGACGCGTGACCAGGTCGGTGTAGGAGCCGGATACGGATCGCCGCAGCACGGCATGAACGTCGATGTGCTGGATCACGCCTTCCTGGTCCCCTGTTCCGGGATGATGATCAGGACCTGCGCCCCCGGGAAAGCGGCGAGCCCGTCCGCGAGCGGCACGTCGTCGTCCCACGACGGCGTGATGCTGATCCGTGCCGTGCCGCTGCGGATCGAGATCTTCCCGTCCCACCGGCTCACATAATTGCGAATGCCCTTCAACCCCTGCCCGCGCCCGGGGTCGCGAAAGCGGCTGACCCCCTGGACGAGCGCCGCTTCCAGCGCGGCCGCGTCGCCCCAGCGCGTTCCAAACCGTGTGGCCTGCGTCGGCGCGAGGGAGTGCCGGAACCCGACGCCCGCGTCGGCCACCGCGATCACCACCACGCGCTTGGCGAGCCGCCGGCGCCAATGGTAGCTCTGCACCGCCACCCAGCCGCCCGTGCCGGCGTGTTCTACAATATTCTGACACGCTTCCGAAAGCGCCATAGCGAATCCCATCGTCGCCTTGGGATCCACCCCCAGCTCCGCGGTGAGAATCGCCGTCGCCCGCTGCTGGATGTGACTCACCACCTCGTGCACGTCCTCGGCGGCCCGGACCGCGGTGACCGGCAGTAACACGTCGCTGTCCTCCAGCGGCTTGGTCTTCGGGATGCGGCCGTGGATCTCGAACAACTCGCCCGCCGCGCGGAAGAATCCGGCGCGCGACCAGTACGACACCACCTCCGCCGCCGTCGGGGCGGTGAGCAGCGGCTTCTCGCGCCCGCCTGCGCCGGCCGCCTGCCCGGCCGCCAGCAGGCCCACGAGACCGTACGGCGACGCCCAGTCGGCGGCGTGGGCGTCGAACAGCAGGCGCTCGCCGTCGGCCCAGGCGGTCACGAAGCCGCCGGCGAACTGGTCGAAGGTGCGATCGTCGAAGGACGCCGGGACCTCAACGAGGCGCGTCATACCGCGGTGAGGCGGCCGAGGAGATGGTCGCGCAGGCCGGTGGCGCCGCGGTGGCCGACGTTGCGCGCGGCCATGCGGCACCCCGTCCGGATCGCCGTCTCGAGGTCGGCGCCGTGCAGGAGGGCGGCGGTCGCGGTGGCGCCGAACACGTCGCCGCAGCCGGTAGGGTCTCCCGCGTCCACGCTCGCACCTTCTTCGGCCGGGGCCGCGATCCGGGCGGTGCGGATCGGCCCTGTGCGCCTTGGCGTCTTGGCGTCCCCCGACTGCGTAAAGTAGACGGCGCCCCGCGCGCCGAGGGTCACGCACAGCGTCGAGCAGCCGCCTTGGGCCAGGGCGCTCGCGGCCACGGCCAGCGGGTCACTGCCCAGTTGTTGCATCTCCTCTTCGTTGAGCTGCACCGTGTCGAAGCAGGCGAACCAGTCGAGCGCCTGCGGGGGCGGCTGGAGGTAGCGCGTCCCGTCCTCCGCCTTGCCGAGGAAGAGGCTGTGGAGATCGGCGTAGATAAAACGGGCGAAGCCGCGGCGCAGCAGGCGGGCGGTCTCGAGGGACAGCTCAAACCCGGAGATGAAGTTCAAGTAGAGCGCGTCGAGGTCGGCCAGCTGCGGCCCGAGCTCGGGCCACGTCCACGGCGGCACGCCGCCGACCATCTGTTCGCAGCGCCGCTCGGTCGAGTAGTAGCGCAGCGTGACGCGGTTGTTGGGCTCGGGGACTGCAATGAACCGGGTGTCGGGCGTCAGGTGGCGGAGCGTGCGCAGGAAGCCGTTGGCCCGCGAGGCCAGGTCACGGCCCACCTTCACGAGGGGCACGATCTGCCAGTCGTCACCGAGGCTCGCGTCGAGCGCCGCCAGCGCGTAGGCGATGCCACCCCACTCCTCGACCGCCGGCTGGGCGGGATCGCGGCCGTAGATGGTATCCCACACCATCGAGCCCAGCACCCCGAGCCGCTTCACACGCGACCCCAGGTGCGCTGGATGAACACCGCCGCCGCGCCGTAGACGCCGGCCGTCCCCGGCAGCGATCCGGGCAGGATGCGGCAGACGTCGACCGCCGGCTTGAAGGCGCGGCGCTCGACCTCGCGGACCAGCGGCACGAACAGCTTGTCCCCGGCGAGCGTGACGCCGCCGCAGATCACGACGACCTGGGGGTTGAAGATGTTGACGATGTTGGCGACGCCGGCGCCGAGCAACACGGCGGTCTCCCGCACCACCTCGAGGGCGTAGGGGTCGCCGTCGTTCGCCGCCTCATAGATGACCTGGGCGGTGAGTTTCGACAGGTCGCCGCGGACGTATTGCGGGAGCGCCGTCTCGGCCCCGGCTTCGATCCCTTCGACGGCGCGCGCGGCGATGGCGGGACCGGAGGCGTACGCCTCGAGGCAACCGTCATTGCCGCACTTGCAGCGGCGACCATTCGCGTTGATGGTCATGTGCCCCAGCTCGCCGGCAACGTCCGACGCGCCGTGGTAGATCTTGCCGCCGAGGATGATACCGCCGCCGATCCCCGTGCCGATGGTGAGGCCCACGACATGGTCGACGCCGCGGGCCGCCCCGCGCCACCACTCGCCGAAGATCGCACAGTTGGCGTCGTTGTCGAGGGTCGCCGGGAGGTCGAGCGCCTGCGCGATGCGATCGCGCAGCGGCATGTTGGTCCAGCCGAGGTTGGGCGTGAGCAGCACCACGCCGCTCTTGGTGTCGAGCGGCCCGGGCGAGCCGATGCCGACGCCGGCGATCTCCCGGCCCTTGGCCTTGGCCATCGAGGCGCGCGCCAGCTTGACGATGCGCTCGACGACCGCGTCGGGGCCCTGCTCGGGGAGCGTGGGCTCGGACACGACGCCCACGGCCTCCGAGCCGTCTTCGGCCACCACGCCGACCACGACGTTCGTCCCCCCGACGTCAATCCCGACGATGTAGCGCACCGGTCTCCTCGAGGGCGGCGAGCACCGGCTCGAGCGCCAGCCGCCGCATGCAGTGGTGATGCCCCAGGGGACAGCGGGGCGGCCCGTGGCGCGAACACGGCCGGCAGCCGAGGTCGTCCACGCCCAGCGCGACGTCGCGCGGCCCACGGGGCCCGAACCCGAAGCTGGGGAGCGTCGGGCCGAACAGCGCGACGATCGGCGTGCCGGCGGCGGCCGCGAAGTGCAACGGTGCCGAGTCGTTCGTCACCAGCGCCGCGGCCTTGGCGATCAGCGCGACGGCCTCCCGCAGCGAGAGGCGTCCGCAGGCATTGACCGCCCGCCCGCCGGACCGCCCCACCGTTCCGACGATGGCCTCGCCCAGCTCCCGATCGTCTCCGCTTCCCACCACGACGATGGCGGCGCGCGCCGCCAGCCGCTCCGCCAGCTCCGCGAAGTACGGCCACCGCTTGCTGCCCCAGATCGATCCGGGCGCGAGCGCCACGAATGTTCCGCCGGCCGCGAGGCCGCCCTCGCGCAGCACCCGTTCGGCGGCGGCGCGGTCCGACAGCGTCGTGACGAGCACCGGCGGCGTCTGGTGATGCGGCTTCACGTCCGCCAGCGCGAGCAGCCGGTCGATCTCATGCCCGGTGGCCGGCCGCCGCTTCACCTCCGTATACAGCAGCGGCCACCCGTCGTGAAAGCCGATGCGGCGGGGCACGCGGGCGAGCCACGCCAGCGCCGCCGAGCGCAAGGACCGGTGGGGAAGATACGCCGTCTCGTAACGCTCGGCGCGCAGGGCGCGGGCGAGGGCGAGCAGCCCCGTGAGCCCCCGGTCCGTGCCGCGCTTGTCGTACGCCCGCACGCGCCGCACGGCGGGGTGCGTCTCGACCAGCGGCGCGGCCGCCGGCGTGGTGACGACGTCCAGCGGCCCGTGGCGCTCGGCGAGCGCGGCCAGCAGGGGCGTCGTCAGCACCACGTCGCCCAGGAAAGCGGTCTGGACGACGAGGCTAGTCAACCTGCAGGACCGCCAGGAAGGCTTCCTGGGGGATCTCGACCGAGCCCACCTGCTTCATCCGACGCTTTCCTTCTTTCTGTTTCTCGAGCAGCTTGCGCTTGCGGGTGACGTCGCCACCGTAGCACTTGGCCGTGACGTTCTTGCGCAGGGGGCGAATCGTTTCCCGGGCGATCACCTTGGTGCCGATCGCCGCCTGGATCACCACCTCGAACAGCTGCCGCGGGATCAGCTCGCGCAGCTTCTCGGCGATCTTCTTGCCCCACTCGTACGCCTTGTCGCGATGGATGATGACGCTGAAGGCGTCCACCGGCTCCCCGTTGAGCAGCATGTCGAGCTTCACGAGGTCGGAGCGGCGGTAGCCGAGGAAGTCGTAATCGAGCGTCGCATAGCCGCGCGAGATCGTCTTGAGCTTGTCGTAGAAGTCGAGGATGATCTCGGCGAGCGGGAACTCCCACGTGAACTCGACGCGCGCGGGATCGAGGTAATGCATCCCCAGGTAGACGCCGCGCCGCTCCTGGCCCAGCGTCATGATCGCCCCGATGTACTCGGCGGGGACGATGATGCGCGCCTTCACGTACGGCTCCTCGATCCGGTCCACCGTGGAGCCGTGCGGCATGCGACTCGGGTTTTCCACGACCTCGAGCGATCCGTCGGTGCGGTACACGTGGTACTCCACGTTCGGCACGGTACTGATCAGGTCGAGCGTGAACTCCCGCTCCAGCCGCTCGCGCACGATCTCCATGTGCAGCAGGCCGAGGAACCCGCAGCGAAAGCCGAAGCCGAGCGCCACCGACGACTCCGGCTCGTAGTGCAGCGAGGCATCGTTGAGCTGCAGCTTGGCGAGCGCGTCGCGCAGCTCCTCGAACTGCTCCGCGTTGGTCGGGTACAGCCCGGCGAACACCATCGACTTGATGTCCCGGTAGCCCGGCAGCAGCGGGACGTCGCGATGATCAGCCGCGAGCACCGTGTCTCCGGGCCGCGTCTCGCGCACCCCGCGCACGTTGGCGACGAAATAGCCCACCTCGCCCGCCTCGAGCTGCTCGGCCGGCTTGCGGTCGAGCTGCAGGTAGCCGACTTCGTCCACGTCGTAAGTGTCGTCTTGGTGGGCGCCGAAGGCGATCTTCATCCCCCGCGTCAGCACGCCGTCCATCACCCGGACACTCGGCACGGCGCCGCGGTAGCGGTCGTAGTAGGAGTCGAAGATCAGCGCGCGCAGGGGGGCCGTCGGATCGCCGCGCGGCGCGGGCACGCGTCGCACCACCGCTTCGAGCACCTCGGGAACCCCGGTCCCTTCTTTGGCGGAGATGCGCAGGATGTCCTCGGGACTGGCGCCGATGACCTCGTGGAGCTCCTGGGCGCGCCGGTCGGGTTCGGCGCCCGGCAGGTCGATCTTGTTCAGCACCGGGATGATCTCGAGGCCGGCGTCGAGCGCGAGAAACAGGTTCGACAGGGTCTGCGCCTGCACCCCCTGGGAGGCGTCCACGACCAGGATGGCGCCCTCGCAGGCGGCCAGCGAGCGCGACACCTCGTAGGTGAAGTCCACGTGACCTGGCGTGTCGATGAGGTTGAGCTCGTACAGCTCACCGCTGCGGGCGCGGTAGCTCATGCGCACCGCGTTGAGCTTGATGGTGATGCCGCGCTCGCGCTCCAGGTCCATGGTGTCGAGGACCTGGTCGCGCATCTGCCGCTTGTCGAGGGTGCCGGTGAGCTCGATGAGACGGTCGGCCAGGGTGGACTTCCCGTGGTCGATGTGCGCGATGATGCAGAAGTTGCGGATGTTGGCTTGGCGCATTGGAGGAGGAATATACGTCCGGGACGTCTGACGTCTGACGTCTGATGTCTGTACCTTTAATCCTTGCCCCCCATCACCGGTTGGTTCGATCCCGCCCCCAAGGGCGGGTTCCTGCGCCGCGCGGCGAACGGCTACCTGCCGGCCTCCGGGGATGCGCCCGTGCGCCTCCCGGGTCTGCGGTGCGGCGACCTGGTGATCCTCGAGGACGGCCGCGTGCGCAGCGTGAACGGGCTTCCTCCGGAGAAGCTCGACGCCCGCCCGAACTTTCCGGAGATGGGCGCCGTCCACCCCAGCCGCCCGCTCACGCTCGAGACGCCAGGCGCCTCGAGCCCGCGCACCGCCGATATCCAGCGCGTGGTGGACCTCGTGTGCCCGCTCGGCTTCGGTCAGCGAATGCTCATCGTCTCACCGCCCAAGGCCGGCAAGACGATCATGCTGCAGGCCGTGGCGGAGGCGGTGGCGCTGAACTATCCCGCGGCCATCCTCCTCATCCTGCTCGTGGACGAGCGCCCCGAGGAGGTGAGCGAGATGATCGATTGGGGCCGGGGCGAAGTCATCGCGTCGAGCTTCGACCTGCCGCACGAGCGGCACGTCGCCGTGGCGGACATGGTGTTCGAGCACGCCCGGCGCCAGGTGGAGCTGGGGCGGGACGTGGTGATCGTGCTCGACTCGCTCACGCGCCTCGCGCGCTCGCACAACACCGCGAGCCGCAGCAGCGGCCGCACGATGACGGGCGGTATCGACGCCAACGCCCTCGCCGAACCCAAGGCGCTGTTCGGCGCGGCCCGCGCGGTGCCCAAGGGCGGGTCGCTGACGGTGATCGCCACCGCGTTGGTGGAGACCGAGAGCCGCATGGACGATGTGATCTTCGAGGAGTTCAAAGGGACGGGGAACGCGGAGCTGCGGTTGTTGCGGGCGCTCGCCGACCGGCGCCTCTATCCGGCCGTGGACCTCGCGGCGAGCGGTACGCGGCGCGAAGAGCTGCTCGGCGACGCCGCCACGGTGGAGGCCAAACAGAAGCTCCGGCGCACCCTGGTGGGGCTGCCGCCGGAGCGGGCGATCGAGGCGTTGCTCGCGCAGCTCAAGCGCGCCAAGACGAACACCGAGTTGCTCGCCGCGCTCGCCTGACGCGGCGGCCGACGCTCAGTTGCCGGTGCGCTGCACGATCCTTCGATAGCTGTCGGGGTTCCACTTGGGCCGCTCGGTGCGGTTCGCCACGTCGAGCCCGAGGTAAAAGTCGAGCTTGATGATGCGGCTCTCCTTCTCTCCGTCGATCTTGGCGACTTCGTCCGACACCTGGTGGTAATCGGAATGCGTGCCGTTGAAAAAGAACAGGATCGGTACGCCCTTGCGCGCGAAGTTGTAGTGGTCGGAACGAAAGTAGAAGTTCTCCTGCGGCCAGATGTCGTCGATCGGCGTCATGTGCAGTTCGGGGTGGGCCGCGGCCACGCGGTTCAGCGTCGCGCCCAGGTCCGAGTGCTCCTTGCCGATCACCGCGATCGTGTCCTTCCAGTTGCGACCGATCATGTCGGTGTTCAGATCCGCCACGATGCTGGCGAGCGGCACGGTGGGGTGTTCGCTGAAGTATTCGCTTCCCCACAGTCCCCGCTCCTCGCCGCTGACCGTCATGAAGACGAGCGAGCGCCGGGGACGGGGCGTGAGCTGAGAGAACGCCTCGGCGAGCTTGACCACCGCGATCGTACCGGAGCCGTCGTCGTCGGCGCCGTTGCAAATCGAGTCCGCGCCCCTGGCGACGCAGTCCTCTCCGGAGCCGGGCGTCCCGAGGTGATCCATGTGCCCGGTAAAGAAGACGTATTCGCGCTTGAGAGTGGGGTCGGAACCCTCGAGAATGCCGATGACGTTTGGCGCGGTCGCCCGTTCAGCGACCTGCTCCAGGACTCTGGCGTGGAGGGTCGTGCCGGCGAAGGCGCGAGCCGCGAACGGCGCCTGCCGCGCCGCCTCCACGGTGAGGCCGAGCTGACTCAGCAGCGGCTGCAGGGCGGGCTGACGGAGGAGGAACTGCGGTGGGGCGGTGGTCGCGACGCCCGGTCCCGGCTGCCGCCAACCACCACTGCCGAATCGCCGGGCGATGAGCGGCCAGATGGAATCGGGCGCCGTCGAGGGGATCAGGATGGCCGCGGGGTTCCACCCCAGCAGGCGCCGGGCGCCGCGGCTCGGCCGCAGGACGAGGAGCATCTTGCCGGCGACGGCTGCGGAATCGATGCCGCCGCTGTCGGGCACCGCCCCTACGAGCACCAGCACTTGACCCGATATCGCGTCCGCGGGGGTGCGCCCGTCGACCTCGACGAGGTCGGTCCCATACGCCCAGCGCAGCGCGAGCGATCCCGTTGACCACACGGCCGAGCTGTCGGTCGCCAGGACGGCGCGCTCGACGGAGTAGCGCTGGAAGTATGTCCCGCGCTCGCCGCCGGGCCTCAAGCCGAAGCGCTGGAACTCCGCCGCGATGTATTGAGCGACTTGCTCGAGCTGCGGGCTGGGCGTCGCGCGACCGAGCATCGAATCGTCCGCGATGATGGCGATGCGCCGGACCACGTCCTGCGGCGTGACGGAATTGACGGCGCGCTGCACCGACGCCGGTGTCTGCGCCGCGAGCACGGCGGGAACCCCGGCCGCGATGAGGAGCCAAGAGAGTTTGGACACCATGCGTTCCTCGGGCAGAAAGGATGGCTGCGACGGCAGGAACCTGAGACTACCGCGCCCGGCCGCACTGTGGTACGGCCGGGCGCAGCGTCGGTTCCGCCGCCTTACGGCCGGCGTCGCCGCAGCTCGGGTTGCCCGTTGGACTGAGGCTTGTCCTTCGGCGGCGGATCGCGCCGCGGCTCCGCCCGCGGCGGCGCGCTGCGCGGCTCGTTGCGCGGCGCCTCGCGCGGCTGCGCGCGCGGCGGGTCGATCCGGCGCGGCTCGGGACGCGCCTCGGCCGGCTGCGGCCGCGACTCCCGCGGCCGTGACTCCTGCGGCCGCCACTGCTGCGGCCGCCCTACGTCGCTGGGGCGATCGGGGCGCGCCTGTGGAACCAGACGCTCGCCCTGGCCGGAACTGCCCTGGTCCCCAGGCCGATCGGGACGATCCCGCCGGTCGGGCTGTGACGGACGGTCGGGGTGGTCCGGATGATCCGGGTGGTCCGGGTGGTCCGGGCGGTCGCGCCGCCCGGGGCCACGCCCGTCGTCGCCGTCATGGCCGCCGCCGTTGGGGGGGCGATTGGGGGGAGGGAGGACGCCCCGGCCTCCCAGGTCGGTGCCGCGCACGCCGCGACGCAGGTTATCGTTGACCGGTCGCTCGCGCTCGCGCGTCACGAAGCCGTCATCGCCGGCGCCGCTCCGATCCCTGAAGATGAAGCGTGGCTGGGGACGCAGCGGCCGTGTGAACACCACCCGGGTGCCTCCGTAGTAGCGGTACGGGTAGTAATAGGGGTCGTCGAAGACGACGATGCGGAAGCGCACGCACGAGTACGCATACGGATCCCAGGAGGACCAGCTGGCGTACGCGTGGCAGTCGTAGCAGAGGAAGCGGGGATAGTCGTAGTGCCGCTCCACATAATACGGCACCATGTCGTAATCCCAGTCCGAGTCGTTCGCCGGGAGGATGCGCCCGGCGAGGTCGGTGAGCGCGACGTAGGGGTCGCCGCGGACGCGCCCGTCGGCGATCACGCGGTAGTCCCAGTGGTCGCCCGTCTCGATCGGGTCGTAGACGAACGGGTCGGCGGCGGCGACGGCGAACAGGTAGCCCACGCCGGGGTAGTCGTCCACGGAGAAGGCGTAGCTCGAGGAGTAGCTCTGGACTTCGAACTCCTGCCCTCCGCGCACGAAGTTGTCCTCCCACGGATTGCGCGGGAACAGCACGCGCACGCGGCCGTCGGTGTCGACGCGGAACAGGGTGACATAGGCGTCCTGGTCCGCCCGGAGGTAGACGCGAGCGCCGTCACCGCGGAAGAAGGGGTTATCGCCCTTCGCGGTCCAGACCTCGACGCGGGGCTTGTAATAGCCGGATGGGCGTATGGCCGTAGGGGCCGTAGCAGCCGTAGGGCCGGAGATCGTCGCAGCGAGCAGCGCGATGTGAGTCAGCATGGTTCCTCCTGACCCCCTAAGGGCAGGGACCGTGCCATCCAGCCCCAATCTGCAACACGCAGTGTGGGAGCTACTTAGCCTCTTCACCTCTATGCCTCTGAGCGCCCCATTGTCCTCTGTTCCGGACACGATGACCTCGGTTAGCTTGCCCTCGCGATGACCGTCGCCGTCCCCACCTCTCAGCGCTTCGACCTGCTGGACCCGGCGGAAGTCAGCCGTTTGGGTGGGATCGAAATCGTGGCCGAAGGTGTGGTCGAGGGGTTTCTGACCGGGCTGCACCGATCGCCGTTCCGCGGTTTCTCCGTCGAGTTCACGGAGCACCGTCCGTATCAGCCCGGCGACGAGCCGCGCTACCTCGATTGGAAGATCCTGGGAC
>Ga0209376_1000355_pt1 | contig 51539 bp, 53 predicted proteins | sample GraSoiAngelo_134_FD_185891 | JGI IMG/M metagenome (GOLD analysis project Ga0209376, IMG submission 185891) | Grasslands soil microbial communities from the Angelo Coastal Reserve, California, USA - 14_0929_05_30cm (SPAdes) (version 2) | ecosystem: Environmental > Terrestrial > Soil > Grasslands ...
GGGAGCACGGGCCAACCGGTGACGCCGTCGACGTCACGGATCTCGTCAATCCCGCGAACTTCGCCGTCGGAGCGACTCAGGGCACGCAGCTTCTGAGCCCGGTGACCAACGCGTCGAAGATCTATGGCGGAATTTACACCGGAAAGGTGAAGCCCGGTTTCTGGTACCGGCAGTCCTTCTTCACCCAACACAGTCTCTCCCCGCCGACGACCTGGGCGCAATTCCAATCCTTGCTGAGCGACATCGGGAACATCAGCGGCGTCAGTGCGCCGATCGTCAGCGGCGATGGTGTTGGCTGGCCACTCTCCGATGTCACGGAGCACTTCATCGCGACGTATGGCGGCGCCGCGATGCACCGCGGCCTCACGAACAAGACGATTCGGTGGGATGCCACGGGATCCGGAACGGTCAGGGATATCCTGGCCACTCGTCTCGTTCCCCTGCTGGCCGCAGGACGGTTCTCGGAACCCCTCGCCGCCGATTCCACGGCGCTCACGCGGTGGTGGAACGGTCAATACGGACTGTATTTCATGGGCAGTTGGATCGGGAACTGGATTAAGGCGCTTCAGCTGAATCCGGCTCCTGACCTGAACGACTTGCGGGTCTTCCCGCTTCCCGCGCAATCCGGCGTGACGCCAGGGGTCGTGTTTGCGGCGGACTACATGTTCATCCCGACGTATACGACGCACCTCGGAGCTGCCAAGCAGCTGTTCAGCTACTTGACCAGCGTGGAGGGTCAGTCAGCCCAGGTCGCACAGGGAGGTCATCTCGCGACGAGAATCGGGGTACCGGACAGCGCCTACCCTCCAGGCGATCTGGACGTCGCGAAGTCCCTGGCTGGGAAGGAAATTCTCCCCGACCTCGATGACACGATCGGCGGGCACTTCCAGACGACCTTCTGGAATGAACTCATCGGGCTTTGGACGAGCACGGACCCGGCCGCAGCATTGGGCCCGGCATTGACTGCAATCCAGGCCGCTGTGCCGCCGTGATGGGGAAGGATGGGTGGCTATACTCTCGTTACGAGGATTCGGCACATCCCCTCCAAGATTTTGTTGCCCCTCCTGAGCCGGATCTCTAGGCACGGCCTTCGACCTCACGCAGGCCGAGCGCTCTTTTTCACCCCCGCCCTCGTTCTCCTCGTCCTCCTCGTCATCTACCCGGTTCTCCAGACGATTTTCCTCGGATTCTATCTGGAGCTGCCCGGTGGCCAACGTCAATTCACCGGTCTGGACAATTATCGGGCCGTCTTGACGGACCCTGCCACGATAAATGTCGGAAACCTTCCTTGGCCTCCGCCCCTCGGTACCCTGATCCATAACGCCCTATGGATTGTCATTCACCTTCCGATCTCGCTATTCGCCGGTCTTTGGTTGGCTCTCCTGCTCCAAGAGACGAAGGGCGCATCCGTGGTCAAGTCCTGTATTTTTCTGGGGATGGTCACGCCCATGATTGTCGGAGGCGTGATTCTCCGATTCTTGCTTGAGGCGGGGGTCGGTGTAGTCCCGTCCTTCTTCGGCGTCATCGGCGTGCGATCGCTCGCGGTGAACTGGATGGTCCATCGCGAACTCCTCCTCCTCGGCTTGATCCTCGGTTCCGTGTGGCTTTGGACCGGATTCAGCCTGATCGTCTATTCCGCGGGTTTGACAACGATCCCGAAGGACTACTTTGAGGCCGCCCGCGTCGACGGGACTCCTCCCGGTCGAATGTTCTTCCGGATCACATTTCCGCTTCTGAAGCCACTCACCCTGGTCATCGTGGTGATGACGATTTTATGGGAACTCAAGATCTTCGATATCGTCGTCGCCGCCACGAATTTCGGGGGTGGGGTCGGCGCTGATACTCTCGCGCTACAAGTGTACCGATTCTTCTTTTACGATTCCAACGCTGGCAAAGCCGCCGTTGTCGCGAGCCTTCTGACCTTGTTGACCCTCATCTCCACATCGTTGATCCTTCGACGGATGGCGAAATGATGAAGTGGTCCTTTCGAAAACTTCGATTGAGGACAATCGCGGTGCATTTGATCGCATGGTCGATCGCCCTGGCCTGGCTTGTCCCCTTCCTCGGGGTGTTCAGTACGGCCGTCCGTCCGGTTTCCGAGATCACGAACGGATGGTGGAACTTCGACCGGCTTAACCCAAGCCTGAATAACTTTATCGCGGCCTTCACAAATCCTGTCTTGCCCCTGTCGAGGGCCTACGCCAATTCGTTCCTGATCGCCATTCCTGCGACTCTCATTCCGATTTTTGTTGCAACCCTGGCGGGCTATGGCTTCGCTCGCTTTCGGTTCCCCATGCGCGACTACCTCTTCCTCTCGATCGTCCTGCTCATGTCGATTCCGCAACAGATGATCGCGATTCCCGTGTTCAAGATCATGCTCGACCTGAACCTCTACGACAACTTGCTCTCCATCATCCTGATCCACTCCGCGTGGGGCCTACCGTGGATCATTCTCTTCATGCGCAATTTCACGCGGGCCCTTCCCCTTGAGGTCGAGGAGGCGGCACGTGTGGATGGCGCCGGGGACTTCAAGATTTTTTCGAAAATCGTGATCCCCATGGCGGTCCCCGCGCTCGCCTCCGCTGCCGTTTTGCAGTTCATGTGGGCCTGGAATGATTACTTCTTCGCGCTGATCCTCCTGCCCACTCAAGCAAACTGGCCCGTCACGAGGGTGGTCACGAGCATTGGGAGCGGCGCCCTCACAACGGATTGGGGCATCTTGTCGGCCGCGTCGATTCTGACGATGCTGGTCCCTCTCGTGCTCTACGTGGTCACGCAACGTTACTACATCCGCGGCATGATCGGTTGGACGATCAAGGGCTGAACCGAATCAGCGATCTGCGAGCATGTCAAGGAGCGCCGCGGACGACCATGCCTGCAGCGGATTCGAAGGCATGGGGCTCCCGGAACCCGAAAGGTCCTCCAGGCTTCCGTCAACGACGGCCCAGAGTTCCGGGATCCTGCCGAGCTCTTTCCAGACCCGGAGCATCGCCGACCGAATGCGGTTCGCCTCGACCTTTCGCCCGTGGCGCAGGAGCCCCTTGTAGATGAACCAGTTGTCGTGGGGCCAGACGGTCCCGGTATGATACCCATACGGATCGAAATCTGGTTCCGAGGCCGCGTGGTTCCGGATACCGTAGGGCGTGAACATGTCGTCGGCAAGAAGTCGTTTCACGAGTTGTCCGATTCGATCGGAAGCAACAGCGTCGACGAGCAAAAGGTGCCCTGGATTCGAGGTAATCGCTTTTCGTTGTCGTCTCGATCCATCCAAGGCGAGAGCGAAGAACTGTGCATCGGGCATCCAGAAGTCTCGGTTCAGAGTGTCGCGCAGCTTCGCCGCCGTGCGCTCAGCCGCGGCAGCTGCATCCGTGGTTCCCCGACGACGAGCGAGTCGGGCATAGGCCCGGTATGCGGCCACCGCGTAACCCTGGACCTCCACCATGGCCACGGGCGGTGTGATGCGAAGGTGATCCTTCGACCCATCCTTCCAAGCCTGGTGGTAGAGCCCGTGCGGGTTCTTTCGGATGTATTCGAGGTATCCGTCCCCACCTCGGTCGCCAAACGCGAGCATCCACTTGTGAGCTGCTTCGATCGCGTGCCATAGTTCGTCCACAATCCCTACGTTTCCCGTCGATTCGACGTAGGCATCGGCCACGACGAGGTAGAGAGGCGTGCTATCGATGCTTCCGTAGTATGGGAAGCTCCAATCAGGTAGCTCCTTCCTTGAGTCCAATTCGAAACGGTGTTCGTGAAGAATCTTTCCTGGCTCCTCCTCGGACTTCGGATCGAGTCGCTTTCCTTGTAACGAGGCGAGGACGCGGAGCGTCGCGGCTGCGATCGCCGGATCGATGGATAGCGTCTGCCACGCCGAGATGAGGGAATCGCGGCCAAAGAGGTTCGCAAACCGAGGCGCGCCCGCACGAAGATAGCCTTCGGGGGCCATGAGCTGTTTCAGATCTTCGCGCAACCGACGGCGAATGCTGCTCCCGTCCACGCGGATTCGCCGTCCGTCTACTCGATCGCCCGACCCGAAGTACGGTCGAAGAGATGAATCCGTTCCGGCGGGAAGCGGATGACCACTTGGGTGCCCGCGTCGCCTTCGAACGTCGCTCCCACGAGCGCCTTCAGGAGCATGGCGCCAACTTTCAGGTCGAGGATGGTCGCGTCACCCAGCGGTTCCGTCGTGTAGATTTCGGCCGGGACGGAGGAGGACGGGAATCGCTGAAGGACCTCCCCTTCTGTGCCCGACGAATCCCCCGCGCTGACCGTGAGGTCTTGCGGGCGAATGCCCAAGAGGACCCGTTCGCACGCGGTCCGCTTGAGCGGACCTGCGAATTGATTCGGCACCGGGATCTGGAATTCTCCCGCGTCCAGGGTGCCTCCGTCCTGCAGATCACATGGGACGAGGTTGATCGGCGGGCTACCGATGAAACCCGCGACGAATTCGTTCGAGGGTCGATCATAAATCGTCCGCGGACCGTCGTATTGCTGCAGCACTCCTTTGCTCATCAGAGCCACGCGGTCCGCCATCGTCATCGCCTCGACCTGGTCGTGCGTGACGTAGATCGTCGTCACCCCGATGTCCTTCTGTAGCCTCTTCAATTCGGCCCGCATGTGCACTCGGAGCTGGGCGTCGAGGTTGCTGAGAGGTTCGTCCATGAGGAAGACCGTCGGCTCGCGGACGATGGCCCGGCCCAAGGCGACCCGCTGTCGCTGTCCTCCGCTCAGTTGGGCGGGCTTTCGGCTCAGCAGGCCCTCGATCTGGAGGAGACGAGCCGTCCGATTCACCCGCTCGACAATTTCGCGTTCTGCTACCTTGGCATTCTCAAGCGGGAAGGCCATGTTCTGGTACACGCTCATGTGCGGATAGAGCGCGTAGCTTTGGAACACCATCGCGATGTTGCGGTCCCTCGGACTCATGTCGTTCACGAGCCGGTCCCCGATGTGGATCTCGCCATCGTCCACGTCCTCGAGCCCGGCAATACAACGGAGCGTTGTCGTCTTTCCGCACCCGGAAGGTCCCAGCAACACCACGAACTCCTTGTCCTTCACATTTAGGTCGAGCCCTTCCACAGCTACGGCCCCGTCATACTCCTTCCTCAACCCCTTCAATTCGACGCGCGCCATGGTGGTGGGACGTTATCCCCGCCATCCGTAATAGACTTTAACGTGGGGCCACTGAGGCCGTTCATTTCCAGGCCTGGGACGATAGCCAAGGCCTCGTTCCCACCTGTGCCGGCCGAAACACGGCGGCACCTTACTCCGTTCCACCTTCACCCGAATTGGGCGATGGCATGTCCACCGCCGAATCGCCCCCGGCGTACCTCGCCACCTCATCCGCGAGACGGATCGCCCTCGCGTAATCTTTGGACTTCAAAGCCCGGGCGCTTTGCTTCACCAGCGGACGCGCGGGCTTCACGTCGACACCTCGGCGTTTCGCTTGTTTCAACAACTTCAAGGCCGCCGCGATTCGCTTGAGAGCCTCCAGCATCATCGGATCCGGGACCACAGGGCAGTACCCAAGGGAGGAAGTCTGCGAACTCCTTTCAAGTTTATGCGGCAGCCTCCGGCGGCGGGCTGCCTTCCCCGGCTCCCGTGACCTGCCGAGCACCCACTCGAGGGCTCGTATCCAGCCCCGAAGCGCGTCCTTCGCGATCGCGAAGACTATGAGATCGGGTGTGCCCCACTGCAAAGCTGATCGCATAGCTGTTCGAGCCGGGTCAGAATCGTCTTCTCGTCCCTCAGTGGAGGAGCATTGTGAGCGGTCAGGGCGTTCTATCGGGCGGAGAGGTCTGCGTAACTGTTCGGCTCCATCGTCGGTCATCCAACGACGGCTCAAGCATCCGCTCCCTTTTGCGCTACTCGTAATGGTAGGCCGGAAGGACTCCCGGGTCTACCGCGAAGTCGTCCGACGGCTGCCGATGCCGGACTGAATCAACGGAACGGCGATGAGGACCGAACCTGCGGCTCCCAACGCGAGTTGGATGGGGACGTACGCCTTTTGGGTCGCGATTACAAGATTCCCGATGGCCGCCACCGTGTAGTTCGAACAGGGAGGGGTCGCCGGAGTCTCGCACAGGTCAAGGTGGACCCACAGGACATAGGTACCGTCCGCGGGTGCGAGATTCCCCGAGCCAAAATTGAACCCGGTGTAGGACGGGAGGGCGGACGGGGCGATGACCCACGCTGGAAGGATGCCGCTGCGCTCCACGACCGCGCCCGTGGAATTGTCCATCCAAACTACTGTGATTAGGGGGTTGAAGGCCTCGCCCTCGAGCGCAGAGAACGAGCGGGACATGAAGAAGGTCGCATAGGGTCCGACCCCGGGCACGGTCCGAAGTTGGAAATCGGATGCCGCGAACCCCAGAGTTCGCTCGGGCGACGGGGCGAGACTTATCACGGCCGCGATGACGATCAGCATGACGGCGGCGTAGGGGAAAAGCGAGCGCCCTAGTTGCGCATGCGACAATCGACCCTCGTCCTTCCCGGACCGCTCCTTGCGTGAAAGGACGGACCCTCCGACGGCGAGGACGACGCCAAAGATTCCCAAGTACACTCCTTCGGCAATCCGAAGCGTGAAGGCCTGGATGATACTCGGCGGGCCCAAATGGCTCCCGGGGCCCCCGAGGGAGAGCCATTCCGCGGACGTCGTCCCGACGAGCAAGAGCCCATATCCCGCGACCAAGACCCCGACAAACCATGCATTGGAGGATGCCCGCAAAGGGTCCTGCTCGCGAGTAGAGCGAGCGACCGTGGACGGCGCCGAAGGCGGGCCGTCAGCTTCCTCCACGTCCCGCGGATTGGAAATTCGATGCATAAAGGTCTAGCACTCTAGATGGAGGGAGTCCGCATCCGAAAGCGAGTTCCCCGGTTCCAGGATACCGCGCGCCGTGCCCGGGATCACGACGCTGAGGCCGCTGAACATGTCGGCCACGGGGGATTCAGGCGACGAGTTGGCGGGATACGGGTGACTCACATATGCCATCGCTTCTGTCAGTCTATGGAGAGAACGCATCTCAGTCGCCGCTCGCGGGCCTGCGGGGTCTTGACATATCCCGCATGCCGTCGCGCTTGTCCTCCATACAGACTGACAGAATAGGGCCAGGTGGCCGCCGTACGCCCCCTTCTGTTCTGACGGCATTGGACTGAGCGTCCTACCTGGCGCGTAGCGCCTGCTTGGACTTGCTCCGGTGGGGTGTCGCCGTCTCACCAGATCTCGCGTCAACGTCACCGCCGGGCGGATCATCCTCGGCGCGAGCTGTGTCGTTTCTGCGCCCTTGCCGGTCCTCTCGGGCCCCCCGCTTGCACGGGGCCACCGTTCCGAGGGAGGGGGGACGTTCCTCAGCGGCCCCGAAGGGCCACCGTCGGCCGTCCGCGGTCTCCTGGCCGCGCGCGCCATCGTTCCGGGTCTATTTGGACCTGCGCCCCGCCGCTCCTCGACCGCCGTCGACCCACAAACGTTAGACTTTTCTGTCGAACCGCCGCTTTGCCGATCATGGGCGATCACGGAAGAGATCTCCTCGAATTCTGGGGAATCCGGCTCGTCCTGGTGGCGCTCGTCTTCGGTCTTGTCTGGAAGTTTCTGTATTTCCCTGTTTGGTCGGCGTCCGGGGCCGACATGCGGATTCTGCTCGCTTTCATTGTTGTCGAACCCCTCGAGTTCGTGGTGGCGCGTGTCGGGCCCGCGGCCTGGATCATTGGGGGCGTCGGTGCGTATCTGATTGAGAGCGCACGCGCCAAATTGACCGATATACCCAGTCGTTCGTGGAACCGGGAGCGAATTGCAATCGGATTCGCCGTCGGAGCGGGGGCGACATTCCTGGCTGGCCCGGGCGTGATCGTAGACTTGCCGTTCACCTTGTGGTTCCTCGTTCACGCCGCGACCGGCATCACCGTCATGATCGCACTCGGTCTCTACCTCCTCTGGACTGCCGAGCGTGTGGCCGGGGTATCGTTGAGAAAACTTGGCTCCGTTGCCTTCGCGTTCGCTCTCGTCGCCGCGACACTCGATCTTTTGAGTTTGGGCGCGCTCTTCGGAGCGTTTGCGGTTTCCTGGAGCGACCAGCCTCCTCTGACCATCGCGGACTCCCTCCTCGGGGCCGGTTCGCTGACCATCTGGATTCTGATTTACACCCTGACCATCCGCCGATCCCGGATCGCCACTCCGGTGGTCCCCTCTGGAGCCGGAGCCTAGGGTCTCAACTCGGGGCCGTCAACCGAAGATTGGTCTTTTCCGGCCGGGCCTAACGATTTAAGTCGCTCGGTCATCGCGTCACGGTGGCCGGCGACCGACGGGTCCTCGTCGCAAACTCGATGTATCACTTGACCAACGACGGCGCGGTCACCGTGATTGCGGGCCAGATTACGTTCCTGCAGACCCATTTCTCGTTCGGCGCTTTCGAGACCGGCCTCCTCAGCGGCGCTGCGCTCCTCGTGACCGCCATCTTTCAGATGGTCTTCGGCGCGATGTCGGATCGTCGGGACCCAAATCGGTTCCTCCCGCTCGGGATCGTCGTCCTCGGGCTCGGCTCCGCCTTGGTCTCCCTGTCCTCGACGTTCTGGATCCTGCTCCTCCTCGTTTCCCTCTCCCGAATCGGAGCGAGCTTCTATCACCCGGTCGGAATTGCCTGGATTGGCCGCGAGTTCCAGGGACCGGAGCTCGATCGGTCGATGGGGTTCCAGTCTGCCTTCGGCGACACCGGCGTCATCCTAGGGATGGCAACGACCTCGGTCATCGCGGTCGCGTTCGGGTGGCAAGTTCCGTTTCTCCTGTGGGGAGGCATCAACCTGGGCGCGGTAGCCCTCGGACTCTGGCTCGTCCGGAATCATCGCGCCTCGACCGGGCCTAGAGAAAGTCCAAAGCGGGACTACATTCAGATGATCCGCGACGTCCGCCTGTGGCTTTTTCCCCTTGCTCTCGGGGGCGCCGCCTTCTCGATCTTCTCGACCTTTGGCCCCCTGCTCCTCCATCACCGGTTTGGCTTCGACGATACTGCATCCGAGATCGCGATCGCCATCTGGATCCTCGCGGGAGCCCTAGTTGCATTTTTCTTCGGCCGCGTGAGCCGCCGATTCGGCCGTCTCCGAACCTTGACGGCCTGCTACGCCTTCATCGGACTCGCGTCTCTGATCGGCGTCGCTTCCGGGAGCGCCGCGGTGGTCCTGGGCCTTTTCTGGACGCTCGGCTCCGCCGTGTTCATCACATATCCGGCGCTCTTCTCCTTCGTTTCCGAGGCGAGCCACCGACGGCTCCAAGGGGCGGCGTTCGGCCTCATCTTCGGGTTCCAGTTGCTCGGCGGGTCCCTCGGATCCTTCGCCGCTGGGAGCCTCGCGGCATCGTTCCGGACTTCCGGCGATTTCGAGTCCACGGGACCGTTTTACTTCCTCGGTTTCCTGGCGCTCGCGGGATTCGTCTACCTTCTCGCCATCCGAACACGGATCCTCGATTCTCGCAGCGTTCCGGGTGGGGGGACTCCCGGAGTCTGAGTGCTCACAGCAACGGCTTCGGGACCGAGAGGAACCGCGCGACGATGCCCAGCGCAACCCCCAGGATCGCGGGTAGCACGCTCGCGAGGAGCGAGAATTCTTCGCGGTGGAGGTTCACGAGGACGAACAATAGCAGCGTGAAGAAACCGGCTCCAGATCCGATCAGGATCAGGACCCGTCCCAGTCGGACGCGATCCTTCCAGATCAGGTAACCGCCGAGGATGACCGCGAACCCGCCCAGGGAGGCGACGCCGATGAAGACGTACGCCAGCACGATCAAGAAGGGTCGGCTCCCGAGGAGGTCTTCCAGGAGCGTGAAGAACCGGTCCACGGAACGCACCCCCGTGTAGCCGCTCACGAGGAGCAGGAATCCCGCGACGGCCGCCAAGAGGGCGGCCTCGTCATTGGGGCGCACGAGCTCACCGAGCTTGGAGGATCTTCTGGAGCGCCGAAAGGTTCTCGGGGTGGGCCTCGAAGTACTTCCGGACGGGGGCCAGCTCCCGGTTGAGCCCCGCGGTGACACCAGCCTTCAGGTCCTTCGGATGGAGCTCTCCGTCGGAGTAGGCCTTCGATAAAACCTCGAAGGATTCGTAGACGACGTCGCCCCCGAACTTCGGATCACGCGGGATCATCAGCCTCCCCTGGCGGGGGAACAGGACGAGTCTCGCCATCTCGAGGACCGGATTTCCCTTCGCCTCCTTCGCGGGGCAGAAGGCCTTGCCGACCTTCCTCTCGACTTCGGTCGCGCTATCGTTCAGCAGAACGCTCGAATCCGGCCTCGATTTCGACATCTTGCCCGCGACGAGGTCCATCCGTCCGCCGCCGTCGAGGGCGCGCAGGAGAGGCGTGTGCAGGGCGACGACCGGCTTCCAGCCGAGCTTGGGCGCGACGTCCCGGTACAACATATGTGCGTGTCTCTGGTCCATGCCTCCCAGCGCGAGGTCCAGGTTCATCCAATGGATGTCCGCGACCTGCATGGCCGGGTAGATGAGCATGGAGGCGTCCAAGTCGGCCTCCTCTTCCTTCCGGCCCATGATCGTCAGAGCGCGTCGGATCCGGGCGACCGTGGAAGCCTTCGAGGCCTGGATCACGTTCTGCCAGTATTCCGGATGCCGGACGAACTCGTTCGCGTAGAGGTACTCGACTGCATCCGGCACACCAACGGCCCGGAACCCGTCCTTGAAATACTCCGCGCACACCCGCAGGTTCTCGAGGTTGCCGCCGAGCTTGTCGTTGATGTACGCGTGCCAATCGGCCAGGTAGATGATCGTGTGGAATCCCGCGGCGACGAGGTCGGTGACCTTCGACCCGATCACGAAGGCGGTCCCGATGTGCATGAGCCCGGACGGCTCCAGCCCCACGTACGCGCGCGGGGTTCCCGTCCGGTCGAGGAGGGCCCGCAATTCCTCGCGGGTGACGACCTCTTCGGAGCCGCGCAACACCGTCTGGAGGCGATCTTCGCGGGCCACGGACCCACCGAACCTGACCAGACAGGATAAAGGTTTCAATTCGCAAGGCGAAGCCCGCGGCAATCCAACAATGGCCTTAAGTCAGGGATGCGGCATCCACGGCCGGGGATCCGTATGGGGGGAATCTTGGGTCTTTTCGATCTCGGCTCGGTGACTGCCTTTCAGGGTGTGGACGTGGTGGGCGCCGCGGTGGGCGCGTTCATCTTCCTCATCTTCGTCCTCATTTTCCTCTTTGCCACGCTGAAAGTCGTCAAGGAGTATGAGCGGATCGTGAACTTCCGGCTCGGAAAGGCCCAGGCGGAAAAGGGTCCTGGCATCGTGGTGGTCATTCCTGGGATCGACAAGCCCGTCCGCGTCGATCTGCGAGAACGATTCCTGACGATCCCGCATCAGACATGCATCACGAAGGACAACGCTCCTGTGGACGTCGATTTCATCGTGTATTTCAAAGTCGCAAGCGCCGCGGACTCCGTGATCCGCGTGAACAATTTCGAGGGAGCGGCCATGGGGATTGCGACGACCACCCTCCGGGCCGTCGTCGGCGACATCATCCTCGACGAGGTGCTCTCGAAGCGGGAAGAGATCAACGCGATCCTCCGTACGAAGCTCGACGAGGTCACGACCCGCTGGGGCGTGAAGGTCACGAACGTCGAGATCCGGGAGATCCTCCCTCCCAAGAACGTCACGGACGCGATGATCCTCCAGATGTCCGCCGAACGGAGCCGGCGGGCCGTCGTCATCGAAGCCGACGGGAGGAAGACCGCCACGGTCACCATCGCGGAAGGGGACAAGCAATCCGCAGTCCTCCGTGCGGAAGGTGCGAGACAAGCCGCGATCTTGAGCGCGGAAGGATACGCGCAGGCCCTCTCCACGATCTTCGGGGCCGCGAAAGGCGTCGACGAGAAGACGCTCTTGCTTCAATACCTCGATGCCCTGAAGAGTCTGGGGGCAAGCCCGTCCACGAAGTTCATCCTGCCGCTGGAGCTCACGCAATTGATCAAGCCACTCCGGAACATGCTAACGGCGGCCGAGGGAGGCGCCGCGAAGGCGGATGACCTCTAAGGGCCCCGTGGAGCCCACGTCGAGCTTCCTCGATCGGCTCTTCCTCTACGGCATCCGCTCGGTCCTCGTCGTCCTGGCCGTCGTCGTCTTCGGGGCCTCCCTCGTCGTCCATGGGTGGCTCGTACACCGGTTCGACTATCTCGCCTCCGGCGTGCTGATCATCATGATCGGCGTGGGCTTGGCTTTCGCATTCCAACAGACCACGACTACCGTGATCACGAAGCGGTATTACGCCGCCGACACCCTGGTGGGGAAGGTGGGCCGGGCGGTCGTCTCGATGAAAGCCACCGGCAAAGGTGTCGTCCAGGTCGAACATGAGTCGTGGAGCGCGGTCGCAGAGGAGGACATCGCCCGGGGGGATCCCATCATCGTCACCGCGGTCGACGCGGACAAGGTGACCTTGAAGGTCCGGAATCAACGCGCCTGAGCGAAGGACCGCTCACGGGGACGCAGGCGGTGCCGCCGAGGGCTCATTCGAGCCCGTGGACGTCGACGCGGGTGCCGGCGCGATTGTGACTTGGATCTTGCCGTCCCCGTAACCGGTGACGAGGATGAGAGACCCTTTCGGGATGAATTGATCCGATTGGGCCGTCCATTCCTCGGCCCCGACGTTCGCGACTCCGTCCTTCCCGGGAACCAGATCCGTCGTGGCACGTCCCGTCATGTTCACGATCTTGCCGGGGTCTATGAGCTTCGGCTGCGCCATCAAGGCGTGGCGGATCCGTGTGAGGTAGAGGAAGGCGACGACGAGGAGCGCGCCCGTGCCGCCCAGAATGACGTATTGCGTGATGCCGTAGGGCGAAGGCGAATACGGCACGTTGTACGCCAGGAGGTAGGTACCGGCCAGGCCGAGGGCGATGCCGGAGATCGCGAAGAACCCATGGCCCGCTTTCACTTCGAGGATCACGAGGCCCGCCGCGATGATTAGCATCAAGATGCCGACGACCGACGCTCCAATGATCTGCGCCCCCAGGAATCCGAGCGCGATGAAGATCACGGCAGCGACGCTCAAGAAAAGGGTCCGATGGAACAGATCGAGGACGAGGGCAATGATCCCGACGAGGATGAAGAGGCCGTCCACGGTGGGATCGCTGATGAAACTGAGGAATCGGTCGTACAGGGGCTCGTCGAATCGGGTGATCGTCGCGCTCCCGAGGCCCACGGCCGTCAGGAAGGCGTCCAGAGTCTCGGAGGTCCCATTCACCAGGCCGACCGACGTGGCTTGAACGGCCGAATAGGCCGTGTTGTTCTGAGCCATGTCCACCGCCGCGGTGACATTGTACCCATTCTTCTCGGCGAGGGACCGTATGTACGCCACCATCGCGTTCTGCACGTGCTGCTCCTCGCTCGGATCACCGCCCACGACAAACGGCGTCGAAGGGCCGATGATCGAACCGCTGCCCATGTAAATCCCGTTCGTGGCCAGGGCGATGTAGCTCCCCGCCGACGCGGCAAAGGCGACCGGTGGGACGTACGTGTAGACAGCGAGACGGGCATCCTGTACGTCCTGGATCGAACGAACGATTTGCTGCATGTTCGCCAGGAGTCCGCCGGGCGTATTCATGACGATCACGAGATCCTCGTTGGACGCGATCGCAGCTTGTGCCGCCCGATGGACATAGTCAGCCGCACCGGCGTCAACCTGAATATCGAAGGTGACCAGGAGTGCGCCCGCGGGACTCGCAAGGGGGCGCGGCGAGGTGGCCGACGCCACCGCCGAGAAGGGCAGCACGGCTATCGACATGGCCAGGAGGGCCCAGACCAACGAACCAAGCACCCGACGCACGAATCCACTAGGTCCGCAGCCGTAGAAAACGGTTTGGATGGCACTCCCGCTCTCGTCGGGTTTCTAGGGGCGGCGAACCCTCTCGCGGATTCTCTGGATCGCGTACCCGGTCCGTTCCACCGCCTTGGTGACAGCTGGACGAACGACCGCAACCGTCTTGTCGCGAACCAACCGCGCGGCCTCGACGGTCTCCTCGGCTACCGGTTGGACGGCATTCGCGATCTCATTCGCCGCTCGGGCGGTGGTGTCGGCGAAGGGTTGCAGCGCTTTGCCAATCTCGTCCGCCGCGGGCCGCAAGGCATTCGCGATCCGTTCGATCGCAGGCTGCACCTCGTTCGATGCCCGGTCCAATGCCGCGACGCTCGCCCCGATGGCCTTCCCGGCCGCCGTTCGGGCCTGCGAGACCAGACGGTCCATTTCACCCCGAGGGGCGCCACACACCGAACAATACCTCTGCCCCGACGGAAATTCGGAGCCGCATTTGGCGCAGTTCATTTCCATTACCGAGAATACAATGGGCTCATCGTTCAAATTTATTTCGCTTCGATCTCACATCCGGTGCAGAGGACTCACCTCGAACTCGGCGACCGCGTGCACGATCCCGGGCGCATACGATTTCACGATTCGCGTGTGCATCTGCGTCACATTCCGCCAGTTCGCTCGGGTGGCCGCCGCCAGACGACGGGTGAGTGCATCCGGAAACTGTTCCTTCGGACACAGCTCATGATACACAATCGTCCCCTTCGTCCGCAGGGCCGCGAAGGCCACGTCGAGGTATTCGCGGGCATCGAAGTGGCCCATGATCACCCAGTCCGCGACGCCGCGAGGCATGACGTCGCGGCAATCCCCCAGGAGAGGGACCACGTTCGTCGCCCGATTCAGTCGAATGTTCCGGACCAGATATTGGAAGCTGATCGGATTCAGTTCACACGCGTACACGATCGCGGGGTGGGCGCGCATCGCAAGAGGTAGTGTGAAGTAGCCAATCCCCGCGAACAGGTCAGCCACGACGGCCCCAGGTCGGACGCGGTTCGTGATCCCGAGTCGTTCTTCGATGTTGCCTGGCGAAAGCATCACGCGCGCGACGTCGAAGGCATAGCGAACCCCGCCCTCCAGATACACGGTCTCCGTCCCGTCTCCCCAGAGCACCTCAAAATCGGGAAGGCGCAGGGGCCCGTGGATGCCGGAAACGTCTTGCACCACGGTTCTCGCGCCGAGGACGGATCCGTAGATCTCGGCCAACGCACGAGCGTGGGCCTGCGCCTCCGGGAGAATTCGGAGGATCACGACATCGCCGAGCCGCTTCCAGCGTGGCGGCGCAATCGCTAACGGAATTCCCGCCGCTCGCAACCGCTCGTCGAGACGGTCCCGCGGATTTCGCGCCCGCGACCGACTGGGCAAACGTTCGCCGGTCTCCCATCGCGCGCCATGGCGTGCCAAAGGGATAGACGGCTCGGCCACAACCGGGATGAGGATCTCTCGGCCCCTCTTCGTGATCTTCCGGGTTTCATCAACGAGCTGGCGGGCCATCAATTCCTGGAGGAGATCCTCCGCGTGCTCCTTCGCGACCGCGAGGACCGGCATGCGTCTCGCGAACGGAATCGCGGGTTTCACTCTTTTGCTCGATATACTCCGCGATATGTATATGAGGGGCGACCAACTTCGGCGCGTAACATGCGGGCCCCGGCCCTGGCCCTTTCGTTCCTCCTCATCGCCACGCTCCTCGTGCCTGCGGCCATTGCCGAGGACTTCGCCGCCATCGGCAAGGTGAACAAGCTCATTGGCGTGCAGGAGACGCCCGAACTCGCCCCGGGCGAAAGCGGTCGTTTCGTTTTCTACTTCAACTCGACGTACACCGAGCCGATACGAAATGTGCGGCTCAACGCGAGCATCTACCGGTACGCGACGATCGACGAAAGCGTGCCCGTCGATTCCGCTTGGCCGTACGCGTACCCGCGGATCGCTGAAACCGGAACGAAGGAATGGGTGTGGACCAATGCGACCGTCGCGAGCGGTTCCTCCCGCTCGTTGAGTTTCACCGTCCTCACGGCTCCCGACAGCCACGACATGCCGCACGGCTCGATCTTCTCCCAGTCCAGCTATTTCCTGCGGTTCTGGCTCGAGTTCGACGGCAACGTGACCGGAAACCTGTTCCGCATGGTGTCCCCAGGGTTCTTCACGCGGGCGCAGTGGCTCGCCGCCACGATCCCCGAGGCCGATCCGTGCAACCTCCCGAATTGCCGCGGTCACCTGAACGTCACGATGCTCGCAGGTTTCCTTGGCGTGTCCCGCCTGGATGGAATCATCCCTGACTCCGCTTTCGGCGTGAAGGAGCCAATCCCCCGCTGGCCGTTCTACCTCCTGATCGCCCTCGTCGTATTCTTCCTGTTCCTCGCGTTCCTCTTCTGGGTCGAGGAGAACCCGGGGACCTTCCCGCGCATCGAAACGTGGTGGGCGCGGACCCGCGGGCGAATCGCCCGGACGATCGCGCCCCTCCGGCCCCAGCGGCGACCCAAGGCGTGACGGGAAAGGTTTTTAGTCGGACCTCACTTGGTCGCGAGCGTGGCGGAAGTCGCCTTTCCACGCGAGATTGCGTTTTGGTTCTACGCGCTCAGCCTTGCGGCGGGCGTCCTGTTCTACGTGATCTGGGGTGCCACGTACGGATCGTGGAACCTCCTCCGCCCGGAGTGGGTCGGCGCGTACGCGGTGACGGTCGTGCTTGTCGGGTTCGGAATCGTCGGGATGCTCCTCTATCGGAGGTAAGCCCCGAAGGATCCTCGCCGAATCGCCCGCTACGACGGAACCGTCTCAATAGGCCTTCGCGGCGTACAGGACCTGTTTCGTCGGCTCGCCGGAGACGATGCAGGTTCCTTCGAAAGGTTCCGGATAGAACGGCGTCCCCAGCACGTTCATCCCCGTCTTCTCGGAGATCGCCTTCCCGCAGGAATCCTTCCCGCACCAACCCATCCGGTTGAAGCCGTCGCGCGCGTCCGCTAAGGAGGTGATCGTGAACGTGTTGTCCTTCATGAGTTTCTCGGCCCGGTCCCACATCGCGATCTGCATCAGGTCGAGGACGGAGTGGAGACGATCCGGGAGGCCTTCCCGCGGCAACTCCCGCTTCTCGCCTGTGTCCCTGCGGACGGCCGTGATGACGTTCTTCGCCAGGTCGCGGGGACCCAGCTCGACCCGGAGAGGGACGCCGCGGGCCTCCCATTCGTAGTACTTCTCCCCCGGCCGGATGTCGCGATCGTCCAGCCTCACTCGCATCCGTTCCCGGAGCTCGAGGAACAAGCGCTGGGCCTCCAGGAGCATCTCTTCCTGACGGCCTTTCTCGAGGATCGGGACGACGACGGCCTGAACCGGCGCGGCCGCGGGCGGGAGGACGAGCCCCTTCTCGTCGCCGTGGATCGAGATCAACGCGCCGAGGAGCCGCTCGCTCATCCCGTCGGTCGTCTGGTGGACGAACCGGTGCTCGCCTTTCTCCGTCTCATAGGTGACGTCGTAGACCTTCGCGAAATTGTCGCGGTAGTGGTGGAACGTCGCGAGCTGGGCGGCCCTCCCGGAAGGCAACAGGGTGTCTGCCCCCAAGCTGTAGTGGGCCCCTGGGAACTTGTCCCAGTCCGGCCGCCGCGAGATCAGGTACGGAAGGGCCAGGAGTCGCATGATCCGCTCGTTCATCTGGAGGTCCTCGCGGATCTGCTGCTCGGCGTCCTCGAAGCTGGCGTGGGCCGTGTGCGCCTCGAAGAAGTGGATCTCCCGAACGCGCATGAAGCTCCGGGTCATCTTCGTCTCGTACCGGAAGACGGGGACGATCTGGTACACCTTGAGCGGAAGGTCCGCGTGGCTGCGGATCCACAACTTGAACATCGGGTACATGGCGGTCTCCGACGTGGGTCGGAGCACGAGCTTCACGTCGAGCTCGTTCAGCCCGCCGCGGGTGACCCAGAAGACATCGCCCTCAAATCCCTTGACGTGCTCGGCTTCCTTCTGGAACTCGGTTTCCGGGATCAGGACGGGAAAGTTCACCTCGCCGTGGCCGGTCGAATCGAACTCCTCCCGGATCGCCTGGTCGATCAACTTCATGATCGCCCAGCCGTACGGTCGCCAGACGTTCATCCCTTTGATCGGGTAGCGCTTGTCGCTGAGCTCCGCGCGGTCGATGACGCCGTTATACCACTCGCTGAACTCCTCGTCCTTCCGCATGGGATGACGGGGCCAAGGAACGATGGCGATAATATGGTTACGGTGGCGTCGCATTTTCTTCCGTAAATTTGTAGCCACAGAAGAAGCAGGTCACGTCTTCGACCTTGACAGAGGTGTGACATCGCGGACAGACTTTCTTGTCCCCGCCGGCCAGCACGGCGCCGATCGGAGGCGCGATCGGCAGAGGGGCCGCGGGCGCCGCGGGAGGCTTCGCGGGAGGCGGAGACGGCGAGGCTTCCTCGTGCTTCCGGGCGCGACGGTATCCGAAAACGACGAAGACGATGAGGACGACGGCGATCAGGATTGCGGCGATGAGGGCGATCGGGGATTGTCGGGTCAAGGAGAACGTCGTGAATGCGGTCGCGTGGGCGCCGAACGGGTCCTGGACATCGACTCGAAAGATCACATCGGTCGCCACGATGTCCCTCGTCGTCCATGTGACCGACGTCACACCGGTTTGGTCCACGACGAGCGGGATCGTCTCGTTCCCGATCGTCACGTTCGCCCACACGTGGAGATAGGCATTGATGAACACATCGTCTGACATCGTCCAGGTGAACGTCACCATGGTGGCGGCAGGCACCTGCTGGCCGGAGGCGGGGAGGACGATCGCGACAGTCGGGCGCCCGCTCGCAGGGATCCCCGGCTCGAGTGCGAGGGAGAAATCTCGCGGGTCATTCGTGTCCGTGCAACTCCCGTCCCGTTGGAGGATTTGTCCGGGACCGGGGGCGGGCGCATCGCCTAGGATTGTATTGCCAGGTTCCCAGGAGAGTGTGCCGTTGCGCGTGGCGTTGAATTCAACGCGGTCCACGACGATATCCTGTCCACCCCCGGTGGCGGCTCCGCCCTTGGGATTCCGATAGACCAGCTTCAACGCGTCCCCGGTCGGTGTGAGCCAGGAGGGCGAAGTGAGGTTGATGCGCACGGAGGAGATGGGGGCGGCCACCCCGGTCAGGCCGAGGCTTCCCCCATGGTACGAACCCGGTGCGTCGCGCTCCAGATAGTAGTCTGCAAGGGACACCGGGGAGCCCGTCGGGTTGCACACGAAGGCATATTGATTCCCGCCCTGCGCGGGCAGGGTGACAATGCCGGCGATCTTCACCGGTTCGGGCGTCGAAGAAGCGGCGCCCAGATGGAGATCTCGGATCGTTACGTTTTCGGGGAGCCAGACGAAGGATTCCTGGAATACGCCGGTGGCGCTGGTAAAATCGCCCGCAGCGTAGACCACCAGGTCTCCCAAATTCGCTCCTTCCTGGACGGAGGGCGTATCGGAGGCGTTCGCGGGCGTCTTCGAATTGCCCACCGTGAGAATGGCGAACGATCCGATTCCATTCTGGACTGCCATGGAGTCCTTCGGGAATGGCCCCGTCGTGTAGTTGACCCCGTCAACGAACGTACGAATCGGCGTCCCCGCAGGGAGCGGAGAACCCGATATGTCGAGAGCATGGCCTTGCGTCCGCATCGCGATCGGAGGAGGCGCGATCACGGAAACGGTCGCTAGGATGAGGACAAGGGGCAGTCCGAGCAAGAGGATGGACACGATTGTTCGCGTGCGCCCTCGCATCGCTCGCCTCTCCGGAGAACCCGAGCGCGCCACGCTGTTCGGTTTACTTATACCCTTGTCCAACCAGACGTCCACCGAATGGCGGCTTCGAAATCCCGGGATCAAAGGGGCGCGTGGGACCCGAGAAAGGCTTTAAGGAATTGGGGCCTTCGGCGCTTCCCCGGAGAAACGAATGGCCGACATCGTGGAGTGTGTCCCGAACTTTTCGGAGGGGCGACGCAAAGAGGTCGTGGATGCCATCGCAAAATCGATCGCGTCCGTCCCCGGTGTTCGCCTTCTCGACACCGAAATGGACCCGGATCACAATCGGTGCGTCATCACGTTCGTCGGGGACCGCAACGCGGTCGCCGAAGCGGCCTTCCAAGGGGCCAAGTCCGCCGTCGCCCGAATCGATATGAACCACCACCGGGGGGAGCATCCGCGGGTCGGAGCCCTCGATGTGCTCCCGTTCGTTCCAATCAGCGGGGTCACGATGGATGATTGCGTCGCACTCGCCAAGTCCGTCGGAAAGAGGATCGCGGACGAGCTCCAGGTACCGGTCTACCTCTATGAGGCGGCCGCGACGCGGCCGGATCGAAAGGCTCTCCCAGACGTGCGCCGCGGAGAATTCGAGGGTCTGAAAGTTGCCATCGAGACGGAGCCGGAACGCAGGCCAGATTTCGGTCCTGCGAAATTGCACCCGACGGCCGGTGCGTGTATCGTCGGCGCACGGCCCGTGTTGATCGCATGGAATGTGAATCTCGGGACGAAGGACGTGACGGTCGCGAAACGGATTGCGAAGGCGATTCGAGAAAGTGACGGCGGGCTGCCTGCTGTGCGAGCGAAGGGCTTTGAACTCGCGGATCGGGGCCTTGTGCAAGTGTCGATGAACATGACCGACTACCGCAAGACGTCGTTAGTCCAAGCATTCGAAGCGATCCGAGAGCTCGCGACGAAAGAGCACGTGGAGATCGTCGAGAGCGAGATCATCGGATTGGTGCCGCTCGACGCGGTCCTCGTGGGCGCCACCCAATATTTCAAGCTCGCCCGGTTCCATCGCGAACAGGTCCTGGAGGCCCGGTTGTGGGAGTGAAAGACACGACGGTGAAAGAGTTCCTCGCCGCGGTCGCGGCGCCGACTGCCACGCCGGGAGGGGGAAGCGTCTCGGCTCTCGCGGGAGCGCTGTCCGCGGCCCTGAGCCGTATGGTCGCGGGTCTCGCTCGCGGGAAGGCCGGATACGAAGGAGTCGAATCCGAACTCGCGCAAATCGAGGACCGAGGCAAGGTCATCCAGGGACGCCTCGAGGCCCTGATCGACGAGGACGCACGCGCCTACGAAAGCGTGATCGCGGCGATGCGTTTGCCGAAATCGTCCGAGAAGGAAAGGGCCGCACGGGTGGACGCCATGCAGGCCGCCTACCGCAAGGCAACCGATGTCCCGCTGGAGACCATGGAGCTCTGCGTGGAGGCATTGGAGCTGGCCGAGGCCTCCGTGAAGAAAGGGAACCGCAACGCGACGACCGACGCGGCCGTCGCCATCCTACTCGCGGAATCGGCGATCCGGGGAGCGAGCCTGAATTGCGCGGTGAATCTGGCGTCCATTCGCGATGAGGCGTTCCGATCGAACGCGGAGGAACGTGTCGAGCAACTCCTGAAACGGGCGGACGAAATCGGCCACGAAGCGATGGCGGTCGTCACCGAACGACTCTGAACAAGATCCTGGTCGCGGGACTGGCGAAGTGGGAAAGGCTCAAGTCCGCTCAGGGTGTATCGTCGCGTGCATGGAACGGATCAAGGCCTCCCGCGGACCGAAACTGCGGTGCAAGGGCTGGCGGCAAGAGGCCATCCTCCGGATGCTGGAAAACAACCTCGAGAACGCGGAGAAGCCGGACCAACTGATCGTCTACGGAGGGACGGGCAAGGCGGCTCGCAATTGGGAGGCGTTCCACCGCATCGTCGATTCGCTCCAGAGCCTCCGCGACGACGAGACCCTGATCGTGCAGAGCGGCAAGCCGGTGGCCGTTTTCAAAACCCACCGAGACGCCCCGCGGGTCCTCATCGCGAACGCGCATCTGGTCCCGAAATGGTCGAACTGGGAGACGTTCCACGAACTCGAGGCGCTCGGCCTCACGATGTACGGTCAGATGACCGCGGGGGGCTGGTCGTACATCGGATCCCAGGGAATCGTCCAGGGAACGTACGAGACCTTCGCCGCATGCGCCCGGAAACATTTCGGTGGCTCGTTGAAGGGCCGATTCGTCCTGACGGGCGGAATGGGCGGCATGGGGGGCGCACAGCCCCTCGCGGTGAAGATGAACGAAGGCGTCTGCCTCGACGTCGAGGTCGAAGAGGCCCGCATCCGCCGCCGCGTGGCGAACAAGTACTGCGACCGGCTCGTCTCCGATCTAGATGAGGCTCTCGAGATGGCCCTTGCTGCGAAATCGGGGGGGACGCCGCTCTCGATCGGCCTGGTCGGCAATTGCGCGGAGGTCCATCCCGAACTCGTACGGCGGGGGATCCGACCGGACGTGGTGACGGACCAGACAAGCGCGCACGATCCGCTTGGCGGCTATATTCCAAAGGGTCTGACCATCGAAACCGCGGCCGAGCTTCGGACTCGCGATCCGCAGGAATATCTGCAGCGGTCCCGCGAGTCGATTGCGATTCACGTCCGGGCCATGCTCGATTTCCTCCGGGCCGGAAGCGTGGTCTTCGATTACGGGAACAACATCCGCGGACAGGCGCGTGAGGCCGGCGTCGCCGACGCGTTCGCGTTCCAGGGGTTTGTCCCTCTGTACATCCGCCCCTTGTTCGCCGAAGGCCGGGGTCCATTCCGCTGGGTCGCGGTGACGGGAGACCCGGACGACATCATCAAGACGGACAGCGTCGTGCTGCGCGAGTTCCCGAACGACGAGACCTTGGCCCGCTGGATCCGTCTCGCCCAGAAGTTCCTCCCGTGGGAAGGCCTGCCGGCCCGGGTATGTTGGCTCGGGTACGGAGAGCGGGCCCAATTCGGACGAGCGATCAACCGCATGGTGGCCTCCGGCGAGCTGAGCGGACCGATTGTGATCACGCGGGACCATCTCGACGCCGGTTCCGTAGCATCTCCCTACCGGGAGACGGAGGGGATGCGGGATCGGTCCGACGCGATCGCCGACTGGCCGATCCTGAACGCCCTCCTGAACACCGCCGCTGGGGCGGACCTGGTCGCGGTGCACAACGGTGGAGGCGTGGGGATCGGGTACTCGACCCATGCGGGCGCCCTCGTCGTGTGCGACGGGACGGAGGATGCAGACCGACGGATCGGCCGGGTCCTCACGACGGACCCCGGAATGGGCGTCGTGCGACACGCGGACGCCGGATACCCGGAAGCGGTCCGCTTCGCGAAAGACCACGACATCCGAATGCCGTCCCTCGAGTGAACGAATGACGGACCGGTCGCACCCTGCCGTCACGGTCGACGGCCTCGTCCTGGTCGACCGGAAGCTGGTTGTCATCCGACGCGGCAACGAACCGTTTCGCGGTATGCCCGCCCTTCCAGGCGGTTTCGTCGAGCTCGGCGAGACGACCCTCGAGGCGGTCGTCCGAGAGGTCCGCGAGGAAACGGGACTCGAGACGAAGGTCCTTCGGTTGGTCGGCGTGTTCTCGGATCCTGGTCGCGACCCTCGCGGCCATACCGTCACGATTGGGTACGCGCTGGAGGCAGTTGGCGGTCGGCTCAAGGCGGGGAGCGATGCAGCCGCGATTGTCCTCGTGGATCCCGACGACCCGCCGCGGATGGCCTTCGACCACAATGAGATCGTGCGCAAGTGGCGGGGTCTCTAGAGCTCGGCGCGCGGGCTCGACCAGGCCTTCTTTGCGGTTCCAGGAATCCATCCCAGCAGGACGAACAAAAGGGACACCGCGACCAGCAATCCCAGGCCTCCGGCGCTCATGAACGCGCCTGATTCGCTGAGGGACACTGCCCCGAACGCGGTGATGCGTCCGACCATGCCCGCAAGTCCGGATACGATCCCGGCCTGGGTCCCCGCGGCGACGCCGACCCATAGAATCCATGTCGCGGCCGCAACGACGAAGACGATCGAGAGCGTGAACGGGAACACCGTCTCCGGCCCAATGACGAGGACTGGCACCGAGGGGATGGCGAGCAGGAACGCGATTGCGGCGAACACGATCTTGAACGGAGTCCCGTAACCGTAGATCTCACGGTAATGGCGACCCACGTCCCGCGGCGATCCGAGGGCCTCGAGGGATGTATGGACGTTGCCCCCGTTCGCAGCCGCGGACTCGGCGATGTGGCCGCGAAGCTCCCGCAAGATGTCGTCGCGGACCGGACCGGCCATGCCCATCATCGCCCGACGCACCTGCCCGAGGTAGTCGTCGTCCGCGGTCATCGGGCTCCCTCGAGGACGCGCTCGGCGCCCTGGGTCATCGCGTCCCACACGGCCAACGCCTCCCGCAACGCGGTCCGGCCGCGGTCCGTCAGCCGATAGTACTTCCGAGGCATCCCGCTCGTCGGCTCCTGCCATCGGCTCTGGACGAATCCCCGTTCCTCGAGACGTCGCAACGCGGGATACAGGGTTCCCTCCTTGAGATCGAAGAACCCGTTCGACCGGTCGCGCAGCTCGTGGAGGATCTGGAACCCGTACTTCTCCTCCTTCTTCAGGAGCGCGAGCAGGCACAATTGGATCGAGCCCTTCTTCAGCTCCGCGGTCCACTCGGGGGAGACTTCCGTCATCCGGTCCGCCTCGTATCCGACCGTCCGTATTTCGGCTTTCGGTCATGGATGGAGCGCGGGGTCGCGGAGCGGTCGACATCGAATCGATTCCCTCCTAGAAATGCGGTCATCGGTTTGGAGCGGGAAAAGAAGAAGGGGAGGCGCTCAGGTCTTGCGCCTCGCCTTCGCTCGCAGGTACAGGGCGGGGCCGATGGCCACCGAGACGACCGCCAACTGGGCCGCGAGGATCGTCACCGGCGTGAGGTTCACGCCGGACGGCAGGTCGAGCAACGCCTCCGTGGAGAGGACGGGGTCGTGCACGATCATCTGGCCCGCGGGGTAGACGAACGCGGCCCGAAGCCAGAACCCGACGAAGTACGCGCCCGCGTGGGCGAACGTGAGGGGCCCGCCTCCCTGGATGTTGAAGGTCATCATGGCGGCCTTGCCGTCCACGGTGACGTTCGTCGCCCACTCGAACCGCCCGATCCGTGTGAAGTCGTCATCGAAGAACACGCGGTCGCGCGTGTAGAGCCTCGGGTGGGTCGGCGCGGTGGTGTTGAGGCTCGTCGCATTGCCAATCATCGTCGTGCCGTCATCCGCGTGCTCCCGCAGGAACGCGTCGTGGATGAAGACGGCCGTTCTCTCGGGGATATAGTTCCCGACGATCAGATGGGTCTCGAGGGCGAGCTTGTCCTCAGGGTAGGCGAAGTCCCAGCCTTCGATCAGGTGGTCATACTTCGCGCCCATCGCGATCGCGGGCCCGGACACGTCGTGGTAGCCGAGGAACTCGACGTGGCGGATCGCCGTGCGGTTCCCGTCGTCGACCGTGATCCGGTACCACGGGACCTTGGCACTCCGGTCATGCGTGTTCACCGTCAGGTGGAACGTGAACGCGGTCTGGTTCAACTTGCCATCGCCCACGTACGTGTTGTTCGCCACCCGGGCGTAGGTCAGGTTCGTCGCGGAGACTGTGAAGTTCACGTAGGTCACGCCGGCGACGGTCTCGTTCGAGAGGCCGCTCAGGGTCCACGCCGTCGTGAGGGGGAGGGCCTTCATCGGGACGTTCTGCGTCAGCGGGACGGGGAAGAGATGGTCCCAGCTCGTCAGATCGAACCCGTCGCTCGCATTCACGTGGCGGAACTCGATGAACCGGGAGAGGCTCTGGGCCAGCACCGTGTAGACCGGGATGCCGCGGGTCGCGAGGTGGTTCCCCTGCGCGTCGACGATGTCGGCGCCGCCAAGGAAGCGCTTGTACTCCGCGAAGATTACGATGTCGTTCGCGTGTGCGTTCGAACCGTATCGGACGCCAAAGAGGGCGTCACCTGCCTTCACCGCGACGAGATCCCCGCCTCCGAACCGGTCCGTGGGGACCGGCCCGATCACGACGGTCGTCAGGTCGCGGGTGGTCCCCGCGGCGCTCGCGGTCCCCATGATGCCGAGGGGGACGAGCACCATCACGGCCACGATTATGGCCGTCATCCAAGTCCGCATGTGAAACACCGTCCTTGCGAAGTCCCTTGTGACCTCGCTATGGACATAGTGACGCTATGTATCGTTGCATACTTAAATTCGACCCCGCGATTCTCACGATGGAACGGTCCCGGACCATAAGGATGAAGGAAAATGGCGTCTCGAATCGTCCTTCTCGATACGAACGCGCTCTTGATGCCGTTCCAGTTCCGCGTGAACCTGGAAACGGAACTCACCCGCCTGATGGGATCGGCCGACATCGCGATCCCGAGGCCCGTCCGGATCGAACTGGAACTCTTGGCCGAACGGGATCGGAATGCGCAGGCGGCCTTGCGACTCGCCGCACGGTATCGGGTCATCGAGGCATCCGGTTCCGCCGACGACGCGCTCCTCGATCTGGGCGCCTCGCACCGGGCCGTCGTCGTGACGAACGACCAACCTCTCCTTGATCGCCTGCGCGCCGCGAGCATCCCGCGCATCTTCCTCCGGTCCCGGAACCACCTGGTGGCCGAGGGCCTCTGACCCCGGGAAAAGGCATATGCGGAGGGGCCTCTCTCGCCGGGCCGTGAAGCCGTACCATGTCGAGACGCTGAAGGCGATCGCGCTCCTGGGCGGCATGAAGGAATACGTGAACCTGTCCTCTGGCGAACTCGGCAAGTTGATCGGGGTGAGCCAGCAGAGTGCGTCGCAACGGATTTTGGAATTGATTCGGGACGGCCTCGTCGCCCGGGACCTCGCGACCCGTCGTCAACGGATTCGTCTCACTCCCCGCGGCGGTGAAGTCCTGCGGAAAGAATACGCAGACTATCAGCGCGTCTTCGAACTCAAAGAGACGTTGACGATCTCGGGCACCCTGGCGAGCGGCCTCGGCGAGGGCGCGTTCTACATGCGCCAGAAGGGCTACCGAGACCAGTTCCGCAAGAAACTCTGGTTCGAGCCGTACGAAGGCACGCTGAACCTGAAGATGGCGGGATCCGATCTGGCGAAGATGCAGATCCTTCAGGACAGCCCCGGCATCGAGATCACGGGCTTCGAGGCGGGGGGCCGTACGTTCGGCGGAGCGAAGTGCTTCCTGGCGACCGCAGGCCACGTGGATTGCGCGGTGATCATGCCGATTCGCACGCACCACACGGACGTCCTCGAGGTGATCTCGAAGCACTACCTTCGGAACGCCCTCGGGATCAAGGATGGAGACGTCGTCGAGCTAGCGGTCTCTCTGTAGGAGGAAACCTAACGAGGAAGGAAAGCTGATATCATTGTCGGCAGTTTCGTTCCGGTATGGGCAGGCGTGTGCCCGTCCTAGTGATCGTCGTGGCGGCTTCGATCGTCCTTGTCGCCGCCGTGGCGGCTTGGTATCCGCAATGGGCCGTGGCGATTGTCGTGCGAACCGAGCGATCGGACTACCTGCCAGGCGAATCCGTGAGCTTCACGCTCACGTTGACGGTTGAAGGAAATCGGCCCGTCACCGCGTCGCCCTCCCCGGGCCCACGATGTGGCAACGTCTACTATGTCGTTGAGGACGAAGCTGGGAGGACGATTTATCCAGCGGTCGGAGGACTCGGCAACTGTCCGCTGATCACGGTAAGACTCCTGCAGCCCGGTGACACGCTTGCGTGGAATTCTACGTGGAACCAGGTCAACAGCTCCGGGTTCCCGGTTCCGGCCGGACACCGGTATGGCATCCTCGGCGTGTTCCGGGACCGTGTGGTGCACGTCTTTGCGTCGCCCGTCTGGGTTTTCGTAAAACCGGCCTGAACGGGACGCTCAGAACTTTCGTTCGACGTATTCGAGGGCCCCGTCGAAGATCGCCTTGCCGTCTCCGTAGAGCGGCTGCTCGGCTTTGGCCCGGGTCCAATCGGGGTGTAGATGGCGGAAGAAGCAACGCTCCGGGTGGGGTTGAACCCCGAAGACATTTCCCTCGCGGTTCGAGAGGGCGGCGAGCCCATCCGTCGTCCCGCTCGGGTTCCAGGGATACGATCCTGGCCGCCCATGGCCGTCGACGAACCGAAAGACAATCTGGTCGTTCTCGGCGAGATCCGTCAGGACCTTCGCTTGACGCTCCTTGGGGAACAACAGTTTTCCTTCCGCGTGGGCCGAGATGAACGTCACGACTTGACCGCGCTCCAACGTCCTCGTGAAGGCGCACGACCCGGAGTTTTCGAGCCGAAGGTAACTCGGTCGGCACTCGTAGTGCCCGGAGTCGTTCGTCGCGAGGACGGCCTCCGGGGTCTCGGTCATCGTCCCGCCCAAGGCGGGTAGGAGGCCCGCCTCGACGAGGACCTGGAACCCATTGCACACACCGAAGAGGGGTTTTCCGGCCTGGACGAATTCCGTGAGCTCCTTCGACAGCCTGCTCCGAAGTCGGGCGGCGAAGATGGCCCCGGCCCGAACGTAATCGCCGGCGGCGAATCCGCCCGGAATCATGAGGAGGTCGAAATCGTCCAAGGTGCGCTTCATCGTTGGAGGCACATCTCCGGTCAATTGCTTCAGATGCACCTTTTCGGCCTGGGCCCCCAAATGCCGGAAGAAGGCCACAGACTCCTCTTCACAGTTCGTCCCCTCGATGTAGACAATGCCCACCCGGATGTCGCCGCGCTTCATGCGACCACGACCTGCTTCGGAATCGTTTCGGTCCACGCCTTCCGCATTGCGGGAATCGCCAGAGACGTCCACTGACGACCCTTGCCGAGATGCAACGAAGTCCCACCTGTCGTGCCGAGGTAGGTCGCAGGGATCCCCTCCATGAGGTGCCCGAATTCCTCGTATCGGTCCTTCCGGACCTCCAAGAGCCACCGGCCGTTCGACTCGGAGAAGAGCTGCACGTCCCACCGCATCGGGTCCATCGCGGTCGTCTTGAGGTCCGCGCCGAGATCTCCACCGAGGCACATCTCCGCCGCGGCGATCGCAAGTCCTCCATGACTCAGGTCGTGGCACGCGGCAACTGTACCGTTTTCGATCGCCGACCGAAGGTGGTCGAGGGAGACTCGCAGGGAACTCGGATCCACAGTCGGGACCGCTCCGCCTCCAGCCTTCCGGAGACGCAGATATTCCGATCCTCCCAATTCGGCGCGGGTCGTCCCGACGAGCACGATCGGATCCCCCGCTTCCTTGAAGTCCGAAGTCACGCACCTTCGCAGATCGTCCACGATGCCGACGCCCAGTACGACCGGTGTTGGAGGACAAGGTCCGAGGGCGGATTCATTGTAAAACGAGACGTTTCCGGAGGGAATCGGCAGGCCCAAGGCCTTTGCGGTCGATCCGATCCCCCGGACCGCTTCGCGGAATGACCAGAGGCGATCCGGTTTCTCCGGATTTCCGAAGTTCAGACAATTCGTCAACGCATGGGGCCGCGCTCCGACCGCCGCGAGATTGCGGCACACCTCGTCCACTGCGGTCGCTCCACCCGCGAACGGGTCGATCGACGTGATGTGGGACGTCGAGGCGGTCGCAATGGCGAGGGCCCTCCATGAATCAATCAAGGGTCGGATCACGGAGGCGTCCCCGTGCGCGGCTTTACCGATGACCCCCTGCATCGGCTTGATCACGGTCGAAGCCCGAACCTCGTGATCGTACTGTCGGATCACGTACTCTTTCGAGGCGATGTTCGGTGCCGCGAGTAGCCGCAGGATCGTCGTCCGGTAGTCTCGTGGCTCGGGAGGAAGTCGGAGGTCGACTCTCGGACGCGGAGACGGAGGCCGATAGTCGCGCGTGTACTCCGGCCCGCCTGTATAGAACTCGAGATCCAGTTCCAGCACGACGGTGCCACCATACAGCACACGGCAACTCTTTTTTGGGATCGTGCGACCAATCACGGTCGCGGGGACGTCGTACAGTTCGAAGATCCTCAGAACCTTCTCGACGTTCTCCGGGAGCACGGCGAGCATCATCCGCTCCTGGCTCTCCGAGACCCAGATTTCCCAAGGGGCGAGGCCTTCCTCCTTCAGAGGCACCTTCTCCAGGTCGACCTCGGCGCCGAATCCTCCCGCGAGGGCCAACTCGCCGACGACACACGAGAGGCCGCCTCCGCCGAGGTCCTTCATGCCCGCGAGGAGGCCGGCCTGCGCCGACTCGATGCAAGCGTGGATCAGCGGTTCCTTGAGGATCGGATCGCCGAGTTGGACCGCCCCGGTTTCCCAGTCCCGGACGGCGCGGTCCGTCAGATCGCCGCTCGCATACGTGACCCCGTGGATCCCGTCGCGTCCGGTCTTGCCGCCGCACAGGATGAAGACGTCGCGGACGGAGGTCGCGCGGTTTCGCACGAGCTGGGACTTTTTCGCGAACCCGACGCAGGCGACGTTCACCACGACGTTGCCGAGATATCCTTCCTCGAAGACAATGCAACCCGCGACGGTCGGAATCCCGACCCGGTTGCCGTAATCACGAATCCCGGCGACGACCCCACCGAAGAGATACTTCGGGTGTCTCGTTCCCTTCGAGAGCTTGTCCAACGGATAATCCAGTGGCCCGAAGTGCAACGGATCGGCGAGCGCGATCGGTTGCGCCCCCATCGCGAGGACGTCACGGAGGATGCCGCCGATCCCGGTGTTGGCCCCTCCGTACGGCTCGATCGCGGACGGATGGTTGTGGCTCTCGATGCGCAGGGCATACGCGTGGTCCTCGTCGAATTCCACGACACCGGCATCGCCGCGGTCGATCACATACGGCGCCTGGACCGGGAAGATGAACTCCTTGAGGACGACCTTCGAGGACTTGTAGCAGCAGTGCTCGGACCACGCCTGGCCGAGGCTCTGCAGTTCGATGTCCGTCGGATCTCTCCCAATCCGCCGGAAGTGCTCCTGGATGCGGCGCATTTCATCGACGCTGAGCGCGAGCCCCATCCTCTCGCTGAGTTGCGCGAGCTGCGGCGCAGAGGCGTCGCCCAGGACCACATCGTACAGGGGGAATGGGGCGGACCGTCGTACCAACCGCTCGTCCATCCCTGTGCCTCCGGAAAGGACAAACGGCGGCGCTACATTATGCTTCTCGTACGGTCGGGAACGCCGCGCGGAATGGAAGCTTCAAGTAGCTCGATGTGCCCATGCGGGCGCAATGCGACGGCCGTTTCGCGCGTCCCTGGCATCGACGCCCCTCGTGCTGGAAATCGTCCCGCCCTCGCGGCGGGCGAGCGAGAAGGCCGTCTCCAACCTCGTGGATCGGGTGCGCGACGCGGTCGGTTCCTCAGGCCGCCTGGACGGGCTCAACCTTCCCCAGGTCCTCGAGGAGAACCATCAGGGCCAGCCGTTCCTCCGCAACATGGACCCGCGGGACTTCGTCCAACGACTCGGGGGTGACCTCGGCGTCGACCCCATCGTCAACGATGTCGTCGCCCATATGCCGTCCGGGCCCGCCTTCCGTCGATGGGTCGAAGAATCGCTCGATCGGTTCGGCCTCCGCAGTTTCGTCCTCGTCGGCGGGACGAACAGCCGCATCCGCTACCCAGGTCCCAGCGTGCTCGAGGCGAATCGGATCCTGCGTTCCGTGGCCGAAGGCCACGAGGATGTGGCGTTGGGCAACATCACTATCCCGGATCGAGAGAACGAAGTCGACCGGCTTGTGGAAAAGACCCAGGCGGGTTGCGATTTTTTCACGACCCAAGTGCTCTTCGCCGCTGAGCCGATGGCGACGGTCCTGCGCGCCTACGGCAAGCGTTGCGCCGCGCAAGGCCTGAAGCCCGCGACTGTCCTCCTGAGCTTCGCTCCCGTGTCCGACTTTCAAGACCTTGAGTTCCTCGCGTGGCTCGGTGCATCCGTGACGCCGCGGACGGAGGAAGCGCTGGCGGCCTCGGACGAAAGGTCGCTGGGACGGTCCTCGCTCGAACTGGCTCGGACGCTCTGGTCCCACCTCTCGGCCGCGGCCTTGCAGTCTCGACCGGCGGTTCCGCTCGGAGTGAACATCGAAGAGGTCTCTCTCCACAACTTCGATCTCGCGGTGCAGATGGCGCGCGATTTCCCCTCCTGGCGCGAGGCGAAATCTCCGCGTGCAGACCATGTTTAAATAGGATGGCGAGGTTTTTCGCCCGCGGACGGGCACCATCGAGCCCGGCGCGAGGCGGAGGAATCAGGACGGGGAAAGAGGACCGCGACCAGTGGATCGTGAAGTGCCCGAAGTGCGGCCGCATCCGCGAATCGTGCCGGCACGTGTCCCGGGATGATGTCCGTCGGATCGTCCGTCTCCTCGACGCGGGCGTCGAGGTCTACCAGGCGGACGACGACCACGAAGCGCCGGAGCCGCATCTGCACGAACCGGTCCGGCCTGTGGCCCAGGTCGTGCAGCCTCGATACAAGATGGCGGACATTGTCCTGGCTGACCAAACGAAGGAGGGGATCCTCGACGCCCTCGCGGAGCTTCGGCACAAGGGGCTCATGTACCGCCGCTGGGGCCTGAAGAAGGTCGTGAAGAAGACGAAGGGACTCAGCCTCCTGTTCGCGGGCCCGCCGGGGACCGGGAAGACAATGGCCGCGGAGGCGATCTCGAGCGAACTCGGACGGCCCATGCACGTGGTCAACTATGCGCAGCTCGAGAACATGTGGGTCGGTGAGACGGAGAAGAACATCGAGCACGTGTTCAAGGCCGCCCTCGACGCGGGCGCCGTCCTGTTCTTCGACGAGGCGGATGCCGTCTTCCAGCGCCGGGGTGTCATGGCGACGCCGTGGATGAACCGCGACGTGAACGTGCTCCTGTCCCAGATGGAGAACTATCCCGGCATCGTGATCCTCGCGACGAACCTCGCGCGGGTGATGGACCGGGCCCTCGATCGCCGGATCGACATCGCCGTCGAGTTCCCCCTGCCCGATGCCCCGTTGCGGCGCAAGATCTACGAGCGGCTCGTGCCGGACGAGGCCCCTCTGGCGAAAGGCGTGGACTTCGACGTGCTCGCGACGAAGTACCTCCTGAGCGGGGGTTCCATCCTGAACGTCGTCCGGCAGGCGATGCGGAACTCGCTTCGACGCGGTAAACGCCACCGGATTACGATGGAGGATTTCACGAAGGCCGCGGAGCGGGAAATGAAGAAGGCCGCGCTCCTGTCGACGGACCACTTGCAAGAGGCGCCCCGGCGGGAACGCCTCGGCGGTTATGCGTGATCTGTAGCCTCATCGGACGCTCGCGGAACCGGATTGACCCGGGTCCCATGCGCGATGAACAACGCGGGCATTACTTTTCGACGCGGATCGAGTAGTCGTGGATCACGGGGTTCGCGAGCAGCCGGCGACACATCTCTTCCGCTTGCTTCTGGGCGGCTTTCGGGTCTTTGGTGGCCAGGTCAATCAGGAACAACTTCGAGCTGTGGACGGCTCGGAGGCCTTTGAAACCGAGAAGCGTGAGGGCCTTCTGGACGTTGTCGCCCTCCGGATCCGTGACGCCTTTCTTGAGGCGGACCTCCACCCGGACTTGGACCATTCCATCGCCCTCCCGCGGGCATCCGCTCCGCCCTCTTAGGCCTTTCCGGGTTCCGGACGGAAGTGGTCCCGCAGAACGCCGAACCGCGGGGTTGGACGAAGAACGGTGTGCCCGGACTCGAGCACCTGCTCGACGAGGCCTTTCGCCGCCAGGGAGCGGACGGCGCCGAGGACGGTGCGGCGGGCAAAACCTCGGCCGACCACCAACGCCAGGAATCGGTCGAGGGACGTCCGACCTCGGAGGAGCTGCATGACCGCCTGCTCGGCCGGGACGAAGGCCTGCGCAAGCCTGACACCGCGCAGCACGGGAAGGCGGACCGGGTCCGGATCGCAATACCAGGCCTCGACCCCTTCGTGAAAGGCCGCTAAGAGGGCGGCCATCGTGAGGATCTTCGTCCCGCCGGTCGCACTGATTCGGACCGGGCCGATGGCTCGCGCCTCTCGGATCCACGCTTCGATGGATTCCAGGCAATCGCCGAGATCGAACACGTCCACGCGGGCGGCTTCGAGATTCGGCTCCAACGCGCGGAGGCGCCGAAAGCCCGCGGACCGAAACGAGTTGCGGCCTCCCACGAGGACCAGCCGATCGTACGGCAGTAGACGGAGGCTCGGTAGGATGTGGCGTTCGTCGAACCCGATCGTCGCGATCAACGTCCGGAGGTCCATCGCATCACCCGAGGAGGAGCTCGATTCCCGGCGCGGGAACGATGATGAGGCGGCGACCGTCCGCGGGGTCCGACTGACGCTCGATCGCCCCCACGGCCTCCAGCTTCCGCAGGTGATGGTTCATCGTCGCCTTGTGGACGCCAAGGGCTCGTGCGAGGGCCGTCTCTGAGAAGCGTTTCTCCCGATTCTTCACGAGGAAGGCGAGGGCGTCGCGCTGCTTCGGCGTGAGACCTTCACCGTAGGTCATGCGGAGGAGTGGCAAAGGGATCTCCCGGTACGTCTCGTCGTGCACGTAGGTCGCCGGGATCCCTTCCAGGATACAGACGAGGAGGGCCGCGCTGCTCATGAGGCGGGTGCCGCCCGCGATATTGAATCGGAGTTCGGCTCCGGCGGCCTTCTCCTTCCGCACGTCGGCGCGCATCTGGCCGGCCGCCTGCAAGAGGTCGTACGCGTCGCTCACTTCGACCGCGGTGCATGCGACGCCGAGGCTGCGACAGAACTCGACGACTTTGGATCGCGCGTCGCGGCTCTTCGCATGATCGCTGTGGTAGAACAGGACACGATCCAAATGTTCGGTCGAGCGGATCGATGGAAGCAGGCTCTGCGGGCGCCAGCCGAGGGTCCCGAACAAGATCGTCATGGGTTCCGTCGAGTGACCGGATACCGACGATAAGAAGTTTCTTCTGTCGAATCCGTCGTCATAGGAAGGCCGAAACTGTTTTATCACTCCGTCCGGATGATTCCCGAGGACGGCCCATCATGCACGCTGGTGAACAGACCCTGCTTGTCACGCGACCCACGCGGCTCATCGCCTTGCGCTTCTGGAGCGCCATGCTCCTGGCCCTCATCCTGGCGGGCGTCTTCGGTTTCCACATCCCCCGGTTCCTCGGGTCTACGGCCCTGAACTACACGGTCGTGGGGATCGATTTCGGCCTCATCCTCGCCGGGTTCTTCCTCTTCCTCGCCCTCCTCGCGTTCTTCGCGGCGGAGCTCAAGCGCAAGACGATTCGCTACATCATCACGGACAACAAGATCATTCGAGAGGACGGGATCCTGAACAAGAACACGCAGATGGTTCCGTATACCCAACTCGAACGCGTCGACTTGCATCAGTCGTTCGCTCAGCGAATCATGAAAATCGGCACGATCGTGGTCGATACCGGAGACGACAAGTTGAGCATCGACATGGTCCGGCATCCCGCGAAGGTGCAGGAACTCTTGAGCAACCGCCTCGGCCGTCGTGCCTGGGACGGTCAGACGCCACCGGGCCAGCAACCCCAGGTGAAGAGATAGTTCTAGGGCGACGCGAAGGCGCCTTCACTGCATCCACGGGAGCCGGAGGCGGGCCTCGCGCGTCCCGACCACGTCCCAGGCCCCGGGTTCGCCGTCCGGTTCGCCTTCGACCCAGTACCCGCCGATTGTCATATCGTAGCCGTGGGTCGCATCGAGGGCGACCGTGCATCCGATTTTTCGGCGGTACCGTCGCGTGGCCCAACCCGCCTCGTGGGAGCTCGACCACGCCCGCCTCTTGAGCGCCATGACGACCTCGAGCCATTTCACGCGGTCCGCGGGCCGACCGCGGGAGATCCGTCGGAGTTCGTCGGCCACGTAGTCCAGGTCCGTCCGCGAGAGACTGGCAGCCCCGTCGTCCCCCGTGTGGCTGTGGAACCCTCCCAGGACGGCATATCCGACGTCCGCGTTCTCGATGGCCCCGCGGGCCCGCTGGAACGCCTTCTCGTTCCCGTGGGACACCCAATTCGGCTTGCGATCTTCCGTCTGGAGGGGATAGGCCGCCCGGAGGACCGTCACCTCGCGCGGCCTCTGCCGAACGAGCCGCGTGCCTCGATTCCCGACCAAGAAGCCGTTCGTCTCGCGGTTGTACGCCTCCACCGCGGAGGTGACGAGGCCCAGGAAGCAGCTCCGTTCAATTACGATGTGGTCCAAGGAATCTGCCTCCGGCAAGTGCTCGGCAAAACGTTCCTTAGCGTATAAGAAAGTGACGTCATGAGTTACGGATATTCGTTCGATAACAATTCTGACGGTTTCGCTTCGGTTTCCCGGCGACGGCGTGCCAGAAAGGAAAAATAAGCACCGCGGGATACGCGGCGGAGCCGGCATGAAACTGTTCGCCACGGAGTTGCGCGGGAAGACGGTCATGACGGAAGACGGTCAGGTCCTCGGGGTCCTCGAGGACTTCCTCCTCGAGACGAAGACGGGTCGGATCCAGTCTTTGCTCGTCGCACCCGCGGAGTCCGTGGAGACGCGGCTGTTCAAGACGGATCCCCATGGCCGGCTCATCCTCAGCTTCCGTTCCATGAAGGCCGTACGAGACGTGATCGTGACGCAGATCGCGGACTGAGCATCCTGCGGGGAGGACCCATGACCAATCTCACGTTCTATGGGGGCGTCGGCGAGATCGGAGGCAACAAGGTCCTCGTCGAGGATCGGGACGCCCGCATCTGGCTCGACATGGGAGCGACGTTCGACTTCGGTTCCGACTATTTCGTCGAATACCTCATGCCGCGGGAACGCTTCGGGCTGCGGGATTACTTCGCGCTCGGTCTCCTACCGAAGCTCCCCGGACTCTACGGGGCCGAGTGGCTCGACCGGGCGGGCCTGCCCCACGAGACACCGAGGTTCTCGGCCGCGTTCATCTCCCACATCCACTTCGACCACACGAACCATCTCCGGTTCCTGGATCCCGCGATCCCGGTTCACCTGGGCGTCGGCACGAAGATCATCTTGGACTCCTGGGAGATCACGACGCGCGGCATGGACCTGCTCGCCCACGATTACCGGACCTTCCGCACGGGTGCGAGCGTGGACGCGGACGGCGTGGACGTCGAACCGATTCACGTTGACCATTCCGCCCCCGCCGCCTACGGATTCCTGGTCCATACGAGCGGGGGGACGATCGCCTACACGGGCGACCTGCGACAGCACGGACCCCATTCGGAGATGACGAAAGACTTCATCGATGCAGCGAAGACGAACGAACCGATCGCCCTCATCACCGAGGGGACGCGAGTGACGCCCGCCGATCCCCGAGCCAACTTCACCGAGGCCCTCGTGAAATCGAAGAGCATCGAGACGGCCGGTCGGGCGAAAGGGAAGGCCGTGTTCGCGACGTTCTACCCGCGGGACGTAGACCGCATGCGGACGTTCGTGGAGGTCGCTAAGGCGGTGGATCGGCAGTTCGTCGTCCAGGCCCGCGCGGCCCACCTCCTGGTGTCCCTTTCCCAAGACACCCGAATCCAGGTCCCTGACGTCCTGCGCGACCCCGATCTGCTCGTCTACGACCGCCGGTTTCATCGGCAAGAGACCTGGGAAAAGAACCTGTTCGCCCAACTCGGGGACCGCGTTGTTACGTCGGACTACGTCCGAGAACACCAGGACGAACTCGTGGTGCAACTCGACTTCACGACGATGCCGGAACTGATCGATATCCAACCGGTCCCGGGGAGCGCGTTCATCCATTCGAAGAGCGAGCCGATCGAGGAGAACGACGAGGTCGAGAAGGCGGTCGCGAACTGGGTCCGGTTCTTCAAGCTCCGTCGGTCCCAGTACCACGCGAGCGGCCACATGTCCGAACGGGAGATTGCCGACATGATCCGAGCGATTGCGCCGAAGGCGGTCATCCCGATCCACACCGAATATCCAGAGCGATTCGCCCAATTTGCCTCTCATGTGGTCCAACCCGTCCTCGCGAGCCCGATGCCGGTCGGTTGATCGGCACCGCCAATCTAGGGCAGGAAATACTCCGCGATCGCTCCCTGGATGCCGAGGATCACGAACTGGACCGCGATCGCCGCCAGGATCAGGCCCATGATCCGCGAGATCGCATAGGCTCCCATCCGACCCACGCGGTGAAAGATCCTGTCCGCGTAGGTGAGCATGAGCCACGCCACGGCCATCGTGACGAGGATGGATGCCAAGATAATGACGATGCGCACCGTGTCCAGAGCGGGCGAGGTGGCCTCGGCCATCAGGACGATGACCGTCGTGATCGCTCCGGGACCGGCAAGCATCGGGATGCCGAGGGGCACGATGCCGATGGCCTCTCGTTCGAGGGCCTCCTGGCGGTCCTGCGCGGTCAGCTGCGTCCGCGATCGCTCCCCCTGCATCATCGAGAAGGCGATCGAGAAGAGGAGGATCCCTCCTGCGATGCGGAAGGCGGGAATCGAGGTCCCGAAGAACAGGAAGATGTTGTTCCCGACGAACGCGAAGATGAGCAGGGTGACCGTCGCCGCGAGCACGGCCTTCTCGATCACGCGCTTCTTGACGACCGGCGGGTAGGACCGCGTGAGGACGACGAAGAAGGTCATCGCCCCGATCGGGTTCACGATCGCGAAGATCGCGATGAAGGTCGTCGCCGCGAAACCCGCGAGATCCGCCATGGCGCCGCGACCGACGGAAGGGCCCGTATTAGAAAGTGTCGAGCACTTTCCGCGCGAATGTGAGATAGCCGGTGTGGCCGAGAGGGGCGAAGGACGGATGCGTCCCGGCCTCATGGGCGACAATCTCTCGCTCGATGATCTCCACGGACCGAATCTCCACGAAGGTCCCGGCCCGGAGCGCTTTCACCGTGCGGTTCACCTGCTCCCCGTTGGGGGAGTACGACCCGAAGTGGCCACAGGGCTGCAAGGCATCCGATGCACTGCCCACGGCTTCCCAGGGATCGGGGATGTCGAGGATTATCGCATCCACGTCACGTTCTACGATGCCGGCACGAGCGTCCCCAACCTTGAATTCGACCGGACCGTCGAGGTTCGCGGCAGCGACGTTTCGACGTGCCTGTTCCAAGAAATCGGCTCGCACATCGTAGGTGACGACGCGACCCTTCGAGCCGACGGCGTGGGCCAACGCGAGGGTCATTGCGCCCGAGCCGGCGCCAACCTCCACGACAAAATCACCTGGCTTCAGGTCGCAGTTCCAAACGAGCACAGGTGCGTCCTTCGGACCGATGATCTGGGCTTGCCGTCGCAGCAGTTCCACGTGGTCCCGGATCGAGGGGGTCAGCACGAGGAACGTTCGACCCCCCACCGTCCACCGACGACCGACCAATTCTCGCAACGTGTCCGCTCGGACGACACCGACCGCGGGGACGCTCACGATCTCTTGGTCAAGGACCACAAGATGCTTGGCACCGGACGGCTCGAGAAGCACGACCCGAAGGGGTTCCACGTCACGACAATGTCGCGCGGATTGTAAGACTTTTCGCGGATGCCGCAAAGGTTAATGGGGTTTGCCACTTTCCTCGCATGTTAGAGTCTACCATGGCCCAAGTCTCCGGGTCGCTGCCATCTCCCACGAGCCGGGGGTCCACGCGATGGGCGGCCCTACGCCCGACTCGTCAGTTCCGTCGACGCCTTTTCCAAGCATCCATCGTAACGGTCCTGTTCCTCGCCTTCGTTGGTGGACTTACCGTCCTGTTCGGCACGATCATCCTGCAGTACGCCGTCGGAGGATTGGTCGTCAGTAGCATCGTGATTGTCGCGGCGATCGGCCTCACGGTCCTCTACGGAATCCGCGGTTTCGCCAATTTTGCGTACGGAGATCTGATGACGCTCGGGGCCTATCTGGCGCTGCTCCTCAGCCTCAACGGCCTCTCCCTCATCTGGGGAGCCATTGTCTCGTTTCTCGTCCTCGCGGTGGTCGGTGTCCTGCTCGAGGTCGTCATCTTTGCACGTCTCGAAGGCCGCGGACCGGTCCCTCCCATCGTCGCCTCCGTAGGCGTCGGACTCATCATCCAAAATGGCGTACGAGCCGTGGCGGGGACTCAAGAGTGGCTCTATCCGGTGCCCGCCTCGCAGGACATTGTACTGATTCCGGGTGTCGGCCTCCACCCCGTCCGCGGATTCCTCACGCTCGGGGTCGGACTCACGCTCGTGTTCTCAGCCCACGTTTTGCTGAAGTACACGAATCTGGGGAAGGCGATGCGGGCGACGGCCGACAATCTCGAGCTCGCGAAGGCGACGGGCATCGATACGAAGCGCGTCACCTACGCAGCTTGGGTTGTGAGCTGCTCCTTCGCCTCGACCGCGGGCGTCCTGCTTGGTTTGGGTACCGCCCTCAACCCCACCATGGGTTTCGACATCATCTTGCTGATCTTCGCGGCCGTCATTGTCGGCGGAATCGGCTCGCCGTACGGGGCGATGCTCGGTGGTCTTCTCGTCGGACTTTCTCAAGAGATGTCGGTTCCGTTTCTGCTCTGGCTCGAACGTCCGGACGTCATCGGATTGCAGTTCGGCACCGCGTACAAGGTCGCAATTCCGTTCATCATCCTCTTCGTCGTCCTGATATTCCGGCCTTGGGGCATCGCGGGACGACGTCCGGCCTTTGCCCGGCGATCCTATTTCATCGAGCAAATCGCGCGGCTATTGGGCGAGCGCCGCAGGAGCGAAACCCCGACGGGTGAAGCGAATGGAGGTAGGTGAGTCGTGACAGGCGGTGCTTCCACGCATGTCTCGAAACAAGCTCCAGTGCCCACCGTACCGTGGGGCGGGATCGTCGCCTTCCTCGCCATCGCGGGCATCGTCGGCGCGGGCGTGATCGCAGGCTTGTTGGCCGGAGCTTCGACGCAAGGGATCTTGACGAATCTCGGATTCTACGCCAGTATCGCAATCATCTTCGCCGTCCTCGCACTCGGCTTCAACCTTCAATGGGGTTACACGGGGCTGTTCAATGCCGGGATTGCCGGTTTCTACCTGATCGGGGCGTACGTCGCGGCGATCGCCATTACCGCTCCCTCCCCGCCGATCGTCGTCGGCGGGATTCCGGTCTACCCGGGGCATCTCGGCGGTTACTCCCTCCCCCTGGCGGCAGGGATCATTCTCGCGATGTTCGCGTCCGGGGCGACCGCGGCGATCATCGCGCTTCCGGCACTACGGCTACGGGCCGACTATCTCGCGATTGCGACGCTGGCCTTCGCCTCGATTCTCCAGATCTTCGCCAACAACCTGCAGTCGGTGACGGGTGGCGCCATTGGAATCACAGGTATCCCGAAGCCTATTGCCTTTACGACGGCCGACGCGCCCTTCCTGAATGCGCTCACGATCGTCGGAATCGGGTCCGCGATTCTCCTGTTGTTCATCCTCCTCCTTCAATTCATGGCGGAATCCCCGTGGGGTCGGGTTCTGAGGGCGATCCGCGAGGACGAGGAAGCCACGATGGCTCTCGGAAAAAACACGTTCAATTACAAACTCCAGGCGTTCGCGTTGGGTGGAGCATTGATGGGTCTAGCTGGCGCCCTGTTCGCGGTCACACTGGGCTATATTTCACCGTCCTCCAGCTTCGCTCCTTCCGTGACGTTCTCCGTTTGGGTGATGGTCATCGTGGGTGGATCCGGCAACAACCGAGGGGCCATTTTCGGCGCGTTCCTGATCTACGGCTTCGAGTGGCTGTCCGTGCAGTTGAAAGACTACATTCCGAGCGCCCTCGCCGAGGGCCTTCCCGGCATCCGTTCCCTGTTGATTGCCACAGGCGTTGCGGCCGCCGTCCTCCTCGTTTTCGTCCTCTTTGTCGGTCGCTTCATCTGGCCGTCGGCCCGGAGTCGAATCCTCACCACCGTCCGAGAGCGGGCGTGGGCAAGGAGCGCCATCGTCGCAGCGTTCGTGCTCTACGGATTGGGATGGGTGTTTGTCTTCCTCCAGCAGTACGCACCGCGGGCGATTGGGGACACCATCTTCTACCTCAGACTGATGTTCATCGGCGTGCTGTTGATCATTTTGATCATCTATCGTCCAGAGGGAGTCCTCCGAGAGCACAAACGCGTATTGAGGTGAACCGCGGGTATGGCCTCCGGACCGATCCTTCAGGTGAATGGCATCGAGAAGGCGTTCGGTGGGATCCGGGCCGTCGATCGGTGCAGCTTGGCGGTCCTTCCGGGATCCATTACGGGTCTCATTGGACCGAACGGCGCGGGGAAATCGACTCTGTTCAACATCATCGCGGGACTGTATCGCCCCGACGGCGGGGAGATTTGGTTCGGAGACGCACGCATCGACGGCCTGCCGCCTTACGAAATTGTGCGCCTCGGACTTACGAAGACGTGGCAGATTCCTCACGAGCTTCGGAACCTAACGGTCCTCGAGAACCTCGTCCTCGCAGCGAAGGATAACGCGGGGGAGCATTTGCTCAACCTCTTCGTCAAACCGGGCGAAGTGAAACGCGACGAAATACGATGCCGGGCCCGCGCCCGGGAGGTGCTGAAATTGACGCAGCTCGAAGGACTCGCGAACGAGCACGCGCGATCCCTCTCGGGTGGACAAAAAAAACTTCTTGAGCTCTCGCGTGCGTTGATGTCGGACCCGACCCTGGTCCTCCTCGATGAGCCCGTCGCCGGCGTGAATCCGGCATTGACCGGGAGTCTCATGGACCTGATCGAGAGGCTTCGGCAGAACGGGAGGACGTTCTTCCTCATCGAACACGACATGAATGTCGTCATGAACCGATGCGATTGGGTCATTGTGATGCATCAAGGCCGTCGGATCGCGGAAGGCCCTCCGGAGACGGTGAAGGCGGACCCGGCCGTGATCGAGTCGTATCTGGGGGGATGAAATTGCTGCTCCAAGCCCAGAACCTCCGGTCGGGCTACGGGGAGATGGAGATTCTCCATGGGGTCTCGATGACCCTGGAGGAGGGGGAGATGGTCGCGCTCATCGGACCTAACGGCGCGGGCAAATCGACCCTCATCAAGACCATGTTCGGCCTCCTTCGTCCCACGGAGGGCCGGGTCCTGTTCCGAGATACGGACATTACCGGGTTCCATCCTCGAGACCTTGTCATCATGGGCTTGGGCTATGTCCCGCAAACGAACAACACATTTCCCACGCTCACCGTCCTGGAGAATCTCGAGATGGGCGCGATTACTCGGAGAATCTCCCCCATTCCGCTCCCGTGGAATCGGGGATCTCAGAAGCGGACGCAGGCCCGGATGACGGATGCGCAAATCCGGAAGCGAGCCACGGAAACCATCGAGTTGTTTCCGAATCTGCAGCCGAAACTCCGCGAAGCAGCTGGTAGCTTGAGCGGCGGGGAGCAGCAGATGGTCGCGCTCGCGAAATCGATGATGCTCGACCCGGACGTGCTCCTGATCGATGAGCCCTCGGCCGGGCTTGCTCCCAAGCTCGTGGATAACGTCTTCTCCAAAATTGTCGAGATCAACAAACAAGGCACTGGGATTGTCATGGTCGAGCAGAATGCGAAGAAGGCCCTCGCCATCGCGCACCGCGGATACGTGCTCGAAACGGGCCGGAACCGGTTCGAGGGGACAGGAGACTGGCTGCTCCACAACACGGACGTCGGGAAGCTCTACCTGGGAGGCCAAGGCTGACTCACAAGAAACGGAAAATGGAAAGGTGGTTCAGAACCGGCGTGAAACGATCGCGGCCTGAACCTTTTCCGAGAATGTGCTTGGCGTCGCTGCCCCGAACGACTGGCTCGACATCGTCACCGGAGGTGCGGGTTGAATGCTCGACTCCGGGATGAAGGCGATCCGATAGATCCCGAAGCTGCTGTTTACACCCCAGACTTCGTAGGGTCCTCGCACATCACCGTTCGCGTCGAAGTCCTCCGAACCGGCCGCTCCCTCCCAGTTCACGGCACCTCCGGACTGGTTCAGCGTGCTCAAGGCAAGGGACCATTGTCCGGGCTTGATCACTGTTCCAGATCCCTTTGCAATCACGGGCAGGTTTGCCTTGATGGCATTTCCGTCGACCGAACCGGCCTTCTGCGCCGCGAGGGCGATGAGATAGACCGCGTCGTACGTGTAATCCGTGTACAGAACCGGGGTCGCGGTGGTCGTCGTGGCGGCCTTGTACTGAGTCACGAAAGTGTCGTGAATCGTCCCGAACGGCGAGACGGGCGAGGTGCCCTTGATCTTCGTCACGTCGACGCCGACCGATGGGTCGCGCAATTGGTCCATGAACGCCTGGCTGTCCAGTCCTTCCGAGAACACCCAAGGCCGGTCCCAGCCGGAGTTAGTTGACAGACCCGCCTTCCAGTTGCTCATCACTATGAGTCCCTCGCCAGGGAACCCGGCGAAGTAAACCGCCTGTGGGTTCTTCTGGAACAGGGTCGCAAGGTCCGTAGAGAACTGCGTCGCCTTCGGATTGATGATGACCGTCGTGTTAACGGTGCCCCCGAGAGCCGTGAACTTCGTGTTGATCACGCCGACCAGACCACGTCCATAGGAATCATCGCGTCCGATCAGGTTGATGTACCGATACGAGAGGTTGTTGAACAGATAGTTCGCGGCGACGACGCCTTGAAGTGCATCCGATGGCGCCGTTCGGAAGAAGTAGCCACCCGTCAAGGTCAGGTTCGACAACGCGGGAGACGTAGCAGACGGAGAGACCATCGGTACCCCCGCCGCCTTCGCAATTCCAATCGATGCGATGGTGCCGCCGGAGAACTGAGCCCCCACGATCGCGTTCACATGGTTCTGGGTAATCAGCTTCGTCGTGGCTGCAGCCGCAGCCGTTTGATCCGTCTGATCGTCCTCCGTGTAAAGCTGGATTGGTTGGCCTAGGACCCCACCGGCCGCATTAATCTGGTGGACGGCAAGATAGGCGCCTTGCGTATCGCCCGGCCCGTACTGGCTGAGCGCACCCGTGATCGACAACAGCGTTCCAATTCGAAGCGCTGGTTTCGCCGCGGGCGTGAACAATCCACCGAGTACCGCCGCCGCTAGGACGACGACTACCACGACGATGACGGCAACCACGATCCACAATGCCTTGCTCTTCGGAGCTGGCGTCGGCGCCGCTCCAGAAGAGGACGACTGCTCCTCCATAGTAACCCCGGGCCACATGCGGGGTCATGGTTTTAAACGTTCTGGCGTGCCCCACCTGCGCACCGGATTTTTGGTGCAATTTTCGAACCCACCAAGGCCATTGTGGACATCGTCCGTCCCTGGCGCGAAGGGGTCCATCGAAGGCGGGCTACGCGGGTCGCTCGCGGCGGAAGATCAAGTATGCGACGAAACCGAAGATCGGGAGAGCGACCGCGACCGTGAACCAGAACGGCCCGCGCATGCCACGAATCCGCGCGTCCTGATATACCCACAGGGCGACCAAGAAAAACGCGATGTACAACCCGAGGAGGAACAACCAGAACACGGTCGGCGACGAGGGCGCCGCGGCCTGGAACGGGAGCGCGACATCTGGATAGGCAACGGGCGAGGTACTCCCTCCTGTGAAGTCCGCTCCGGGGCCGGATAAGGCCGGGAATATTTATACCATGTCAAAACGCCGGGGAAGCATCTTGTCTCGCGGCCGCTCACCTCCACCGGAACGTGGCGTTGACGGACTGGAGAACGTTTTTACCTGGCAGATGCGTTCGATGCGGAGAGCGGAGGGACGAACCTGACGGAGCAACTCACCACGGGCGCCTTGTTGCTCATTATCGGCGCGGTCCTCACCATCATCGGGATCGTCTTCTTCCCGTTCCTCTGCATCGGCGTGCCGCTCCTGGTCGTCGGACTGATCCTCATCGTCGCGGAAGGCGGTCGGGTCACGAAACCGCCATTCCCCCCATATCCGGGGTACGGACCGAGCCCGCCATACGCGCCGTATGCAGCAATGCCGCCTGCGGCTGGGCCGTCGAGACCACCGGACGCCGAACCTGCCTCCCCGACTCCGCCGCCAACCCGGTACTGCGTGAACTGCGGATCCGCCCTCACCGCCGGTGCGGCCTTTTGCGCCCAATGCGGCGCTCCGGTCCAACGGTAGTCGACGCCGCCCCACGATGCCTTTATGGCGACCAAGCTCTCTTCCGCGCGCGGTGGACCGATGAAACGGTCGGATGTCTCGGGCTTCTACAAGAAGACCGCCGAGGAGCGCTGGCAGATCATCCGTGACTTCGGGGACCTTGAGCCGTCTGAAATCGAGACGATCCGGAACACCGGGGCATTACGCTTCGAACAAGTCGACCACATGATCGAGAACGTGGTCGGCGCCATGCCCCTCCCCCTGGGCATCGCGGTGAATTTTCGCGTCAACGGGAAGGACTACCTCGTGCCCATGGCGATCGAGGAGCCGAGCGTGATCGCCGCGGCCTCGAACGCGGCGCGGATGGCGCGGGAACAGGGCGGCTTCACGACCAGCGGCTCAGGGCCGATCATGTTAGGCCAGATCCAACTCGTCGGGGTGACGGATCCGAACGGGGCCAGGATCACGATCCTCTCCCATCGGGATGAGATCCTCTCGATCGCGAACGAGAAGGATCCCATGCTGCTGAAGGTCGGCGGCGGTGCGAAAGACGTCGAGGTCCGGGTCGTCGAGACGAAGCGGGGCCCGATGGTGGTCACCCACTTGGTCGTCGACTGCCGGGACGCCATGGGTGCGAATGCCGTGAACACGATGGCCGAGGCCGTGGCCCCGCATCTCGAGAAATGGACCGGAGGCCGGGTGTACTTGCGGATCATCTCCAACCTGGCGGTCCGCCGGCTCGTCAGGGCACGGGCGGTCTTTGCAAAAGCAGTCCTCAAGACCGACGATCTCTCAGGAGAGGAAGTCGTTGAAGGCATCCTTGAGGCGTATGCCTTCGCGGATGCAGACCCGTTCCGCTGTGCGACCCACAATAAGGGGATCATGAATGGCGTGGACGCGGTCGTCGTCGCGACGGGGAACGATTGGCGAGCAATCGAATCCGGTGCGCATGCCTACGCGGCGTGGAAGTCCGGCGGGTATCGCTCCTTGACGACCTGGGAACGAGATGCCAACGGAGACCTGGTCGGAACCATCGAACTCCCGATGGCGGTTGGACTCGTGGGTGGAGCGACGGCGGTCCATCCCACTGCCAAGGCGAATGTCCGCCTCCTCGGCGTGAAGAGCGCCCAGGAGCTCGGCGAAGTGATTGCCGCGGTCGGACTGGCACAGAACTTCGCAGCCCTTCGCGCCCTCGCCACCGAGGGAATTCAGCGGGGACATATGTCCCTCCATGCGCGCAACATCGCGGCATCGGTCGGAGCCGTCGACGGAGAGGTGGATCGGGTTGTGGAAGTCCTCGTGAAAGAACGCAAAGTCCGGATGGACAGGGCCAAAGAAGTCCTCGCCGAGTTACGTGCAAAGAAAACACGTTGAGTAATATATCGAGATAGATATTATTCCAATGCTATGAGTATACCAGATTGCTATAATTAATTAGATAGTAACTCATGTATCGCGATTTTTCTCTGAAACACCGAAATTCCGTTCTTCCATGCTATTTTGTCTCACGAAGTGTGATGCTCGACCCGTTTGGTATTCTCGACACCGGATAAAAATCAGCCCCGTTTTCGATGAACGTCTCTATGAGAGAGCGCAATCTCCGCGAGTTCCCGCGTCAGACTTTCGTCCGACCGACAGTCTATTGTAGTATGAGGTGCCTTCGGCGGCCGGGATGGGCACGGTTCGCGTAGCGCTATACACGAGAGTTTCGACCGAGGACCAGGCGAAGGAAGGATTCTCCCTCGGGGCGCAACGGGAACGCCTCGAGGCGTACTGCCTGGCGCGCGATTGGGCGGTGGTCGCCCGATACGTCGATGACGGTCATTCGGGGCGCAACACCCGACGGCCCGCGTACGAGAAAATGATCGCGGAACGGGACCGATGGGACGCGATTCTCGTGATCAAGATGGACCGGATCCATCGAAATTCCCGTAACTTCATGGAGATGATGGACAACCTCGGGGAATGGGGGAAGAACTTCGTCTCCGCGACGGAGTCCCTCGACACGTCCACGGCCATGGGACGGTTCGTGATGGACATCATCCAGCGGATCGCCCAGCTCGAGTCGGAACAGATCGGCGAGCGGGTGTACATGGGGATGTCCCAGAAGGCGAAGGAGGGGCCGGGGATCCTCGGATTCCATCCTCCGCTCGGCTACGACCTTGCCGAAGGCCGACTCGTGCCGAACGAGCGTGAGGCGCCCCTGGTGCGGGAGATGTTCACGCGTTGCGGGGAGGGTCGGACTCTGGAGGAGATCGCTGCCGGGTTGAACGAGGACGGATACCGCACGAAACGAGACACCGAATGGACACCGGTCAAGGTCTACCGCATCCTCCACAACCCCGTCTATGCCGGGTTTCTGCGTTGGGACGGCATTGTGCGGCGAGCGGAACACGACCCGGTCGTCACGGTGGATGAATTCAATGCGGCGCAGAAGGGCCTGCGATCACGCGCTCTCCTGTCCAACGCCCGCTCGCCGCCAGTCCATCTGGACGCAGATGCGGAAGCAGCACTCGTTCTCACGGAGGCTTGAGCCTTGGAGGGACGGTGTGCGCGTTGCTGGTCCTCCAAGAGCCTCGTGAGTCTTGAGGTCGATGCGAACCCTCGCGCGGATCCGACGATCCGCAAGGAGAAAGTCACGTTGTGCAAGCACTGCGCGGACGGAGCTCCCGCCGACGCCCTCCTGTTCTGGGAGGTGTACATGCGGTTCGGATCCACCCGCGAGCTCCTGCAACACTACTCCTCGGAAACGGAGGAGGAGGCCCTCCGCAAGCTGTGCGTCGAGCGGGACCTGAATGAGCGGGAGGTGATCCGCCGAGCGAGAGGGCAGCAGAGCGCGGACGCGCTCAATAGTGCGGTGAAGAAGGCGAATGCGTTCCTCACGTATGCGAGCCCCTACGGCTACGACTATGTGAACGGAATCCTCCAGGTGAAGCAGGAAGAGGCCCGCGTCGTCTCCCTGATCTTCCGCCGGTACCTTGAGGGAAAGGGGATCGCGAAGATCTGCCAGGAGCTGAACCGCGACGGATACAGAACGAAGACCGGCCGAGCATGGGCCAGCCAGACGATCGCGAACATCCTCAGCAACCCCGTGTATTGCGGCCTCTCACGATTGAACGGAGGAATCAAGCGCGGGAAACACGACGCGCTAATCGAGATCGAGACGTTCAATCGCGTCCAGAACGAAATGCAGCGGCGGATCCGTCGGCCCGACCAGAGGAAAGCGGATACGCCACAGCTCCGACTCGAGGACTACAGGGAGTAGGCGGTCCGGATCGGACTGGCGCCTGTCCGATCGTTACCGGGTCGGAAGTGAAGCCCTCAGGTGGATTCGAACTCGGGCGGATGAAGAATGAATGCTTGGGCGTCACGAATTTTTGAGATTGCCAAACCAGGACTAGGTCTCGATTGTGATTATTCAGCCCCTGATTAGGTTGTGCCATTCAAGTCGAGATCGAGCTAATGTTCGGCCCTAAGGTTAGCTTCCCTACCCTGATTACGACTAGCCAACATTGGAAATGTTCTTACCCGAGACCAGCTAAAGATTGGCTCCTTGAAGCCTCAAGCTCCCGGCAACTTGCCGAGGTTTCGCACCCGCGAACGGAACCTTCGAGACGCCGCCCTTTCCAGTTTGATGCTCGCGGTCATTTTCGCCGCGATAATCGGAGCCGGGCAACTGAGGGCGTTCTTGACGAAATCGCCGGCCATCGTCCTAGAGAATCCAGATGTCAGCCATTTGGACATAGGTATTCCCCCGCCGGACCAGAAGCTACACGTTTATCTTGCCTTCAAGTTGCACAACTTCGGCGACGCAGACGGATACGCCCATGTCGGTTTATTCATCAACGGATCAGTGCATTGGTCGCGAACCTACCTGGTTAGGTTCGGGATGGTTTTGCCCGTCGAGGAGGCTGCCGTGATCGAATGCCGACCACTCGACAGCTGTTTTGATTGGTGGCAAGTATCCGTTCTCAGGCTGGTCTGGACGGTCCGTGCTCTGTTCTCGTCTTGATTTCGATGAATTCGACAAGACTCGAGGGCGTAGTCATGAAGTACAGCCATCTACGTTCGGTAGACCGAACCGCAATGGGAATCCCTCGGCCGTCGGGTTGACAATCCATAGGACTATATGGGCACATAATTCTATGAGTTTTGATCCCGTGCCGAAGGGCGCTCGAGATCTGACGACAATTCAATTGACGGCGGACACGCGCGATCGATTGTACCGCCTGAAGTTCCGAAAGACCTATGACGAGTTCCTGCAAGAGCTCTGTGACCTCTATGACGAGTCCGACCCAAAAGCACGGAAATGAGCATTCGGCTGGAGTTTAGCTGATACGTATATTTTCGTATGCGTTTTTGTAACAGCTATACAAACCGTACGTTCGGCCTATTTCGTCTGATTTCCGCATCCCGGTGATAGAGTTATGACCGCGCCCGCCGATTCTCCGAACGCGGATGACAAGTTGGGTAGAGAAGTACCGACCCAAGGATCTTGACGATGTCGCCGGAAATCCGACCGCTGTCGCGGAACTCCGCAAATGGGCGGCCGCGTGGCAGCGGGGGCGTCCAGAGAAACATGCGGTGATCCTCCAAGGTCCGCCGGGAATCGGGAAGACGAGCGCGGCGCTCGCCCTCGCGCACGAGATGAGCTGGAGCGTCGTCGAGATGAACGCCTCCGACAGCCGGAATGCGGATGCGATCCGTAAGACCGCGACGCGCGGCGCGGTCCTGCAGACGTTCAGCGAATCCGGCGAATTCCTCCGGACGAACCAGGGAGGCCGCAAACTGATCATCCTCGACGAGGCCGACAACGTGTTCGGGCGGGAGGACCGCGGCGGCATCGGTGCGATCGTCGAGACGATCCAGGCGAGCGGCCAGCCCATCATCCTCATCGCGAACGACTACTACGGGCTTACCCGGCGATCCTCGTCTCTGAAGCGATTATGCAAGACCATCAAATTTCAAGCCATTCACGATGACGCAATGAAAAACATACTTCGCACCATTGCCTCCAAGGAGGGGGTCGATGTCGCTCCGGACGTCCTCGAGGTGATCGTCGAGCGGGCCGCGGGAGATCTGCGGTCGGCGATCAACGACCTCGAATCGCTCGCGATCGGGAAGAAGGCGGTTCGAAGCGCGGCGACGGGCGCCCTTGGGTACCGTGACCGGGAGCACTCGATCTTCCCGGCGATCGAGGAGATCCTGCGGTCCGGGGATGCCCGGCGCGCGCGAGATGCCGCTAGGGGACTCGACGAGTCCCCGGAGGATCTCCTTCTGTGGGTCGACCAGAACCTCGGTCATGAATACTCCCGACCGGACGACCTCGTGCGCGGCTATGAGGCTTTGAGCCGAGCCGATATCTTCCTGGGACGCGCTCGCCGGCGGCAAAACTACGGCCTGTGGTCGTACGCGAGCGAGTTGATGTCCAGCGGCGTCGCGGTCGCTCGGAAAGGACGCGGCCGGGGAGGCCAGCTCGAGTTCCCGTATTATCTCATCCAGATGGCCCGTTCGCGGGGGCAGCGCGCGACTCGGACCTCCCTGGCGAAGAAGTTCGCCGCATACCTCCATGTGTCCCAGACGTTGGTCCTCGACGAGCTCCTCCCCACCATCCGCATCCTCTTCACGGGGGACGAGGAACTGCGGATCCACATGACCGCGCGCCTGGGCCTGGACGAGCGGGAGGCCGCCCTTCTCCTCGACGAACCCGAATCGAGCCATGCCGTGAAGCATCTCCTGGAAAAGGCGGGGAAGATCAAGGGATCCCCGCCCGCCGAATCAACGGGAGGCCGCCTTTCTGCGTTCGACGAGGAAGAGAATGGTCCCTGAGCTGGCGGTCCACCAGCGCGGGCTCGTCGATCGAAAAATCCTTTTCGCCGATTCGGAGGTGGAGGCTCGTTACATCTTGCCCTTCGTGGACCGGAGGTGGAAAATCCCCTTCGCTGTTTTGGACCTCCGCGAGGGTCGGCCGCTGGTGTTCGATGGGCCCTTTCGCCTCGACCGATTTCGGTTTCGGACCGTCTCGCGCAC
>Ga0209376_1000358_pt1 | contig 51362 bp, 46 predicted proteins | sample GraSoiAngelo_134_FD_185891 | JGI IMG/M metagenome (GOLD analysis project Ga0209376, IMG submission 185891) | Grasslands soil microbial communities from the Angelo Coastal Reserve, California, USA - 14_0929_05_30cm (SPAdes) (version 2) | ecosystem: Environmental > Terrestrial > Soil > Grasslands ...
GTAGATCGCCAGGTACGTGAACTGCATGGACCCCCAGATGCCGGCGGCGCCGAGAACGAGGAAGACTCCCGCGGCACCTGGCCCGAGTCCACGGATGGTGTCGCTCGACGAGCGAGCCAGGAGCATCAGCAGGAAACAGGACGCGAGCGTGCAGCGGACGGCGGCCAGGAAGAAGGGCGGGAAGTCGACGAGCGCGAGCTTCGCGGTGGCCGGATAGCTGCCCCAGAGCGCCACGCTCAGGAGGAGCGCGACGTAGGCACGCGTTTGACTCGTTCCGGGCACCTGCCTATGATAGCCGGCGCGTCATGGCCGACTACGTCTTCGAGTCGCGCGTGTGGCTCGCCCGGGCGCGTCCCGAAGTCTTCGAGTTCTTCGCCGATCCCGCGAACCTCGTGCGGATCACGCCGCCCTCGTTCCATCTGCGGGTGCTCACCGCGCCCGACGCGCTCTCGGCCGGGGACGTGCTCGATCTGCGGATGTCGTGGCTCGGCATCCCGGTGGGCTGGCGCGTCTTCATTCGCGAATGGGATCCGCCCTACCGTTTCGTCGACGTCCAGGTGCGAGGGCCCTACGCGCGGTGGGAGCATCGGCATCGGTTCCTGGAAGGCGACGGTGGGACGTGGATGGAGGACCGGGTGACCTACCGGCTCCCGCTCGGGCCGATCGGCCGTGTAGCGCACGCGTTGCTGGTCGGCCGCCAGCTGGCGGCGATGTGGCGCTATCGGACGCGACGACTCGAGGCGCTGATCGGGTCGGTCAGCTCGCCGGCAGCGTGACGCCGAGCTTTTGGAGGCGTGGCCGCACTCGGTCGGTGAGGAGGCCGAGGCGTGCCAGGTTGGCGACCATCGACCCGTGCAGGTCGCGCTTGAAGTACTTACGGAAGGGCGCGTAGTCGTTGGAGGCCGCTGTCTCGCGCCGGTAGCGCTTGGCCTCGTCGATCTGGGCCGGGCTGAACCCCGCGTCCTGGTACGCCTCCAGCGGGAAGAACCCCAGCAGCGTCTTCTCCAGGGCGAAGCACGTGTAATCCTCGAGCTCGCGGCGCTCCGCCTCGGACGCCTCGCTCACGACCTTCGGCAGCGACAGCATGCCGAACCCCATGTGGCGCGACTCGTCCTGCAGGATGCGCTTGCAGACCGTGCCGAGGACCGGGTCGCGCGCACTCTCGCTCATCATCTTGAACAGCGACACCGCGAAGGTCTCGGCCACCAGCTGCAGGGCGATCGTCTTGAGGTACCAGCGGCTCTCCGACAGGATCGAGTCGAAGATGTCGCGCTCGTTGGCCGGCATCGGGTACTTGAGGCCGTCGAGGCGATCGGTGATGTAGCGGCTGAGAACCTCGTTGTGCCGGGCTTCGTCCATCACCTGCGTCGCCTGGAAGAACTTCGCGTCGGCGCCCTGCACGATATCCACCATCTGGCTGCAGGCGAGCATCGCGCCCTGCTCGCCATGCATGAGCACCGAGAGGCGCCACGCGGCGACGTGGCGGTTCAACGCCACGCGATCGGCCTCGGGCAGCCGATCCCAGAGCGGGCTGCCGTAGATATCGACGAGCTCGTCGGCGATCACACGGCCATCGGGGGAAGGTGCGTCCGCCCACGGGATGTCCCGGGTCGCGTTCCACTGGTCGCGCTTGGCGTTCTCGTAGAGGCGCCGCATGTCGACCTCGGAGACGCCGTACTCGAGCGCGAACGTCGTCGTGAACGTCGAGGGGATCGCGAATGGGTCCATAACGACACAATAGCAAAGTGGTATGGTGGCCGCTATGTTGACGCGGAGGGACGAGATCGGCGCCCACATGTCCATCGCGGGCGGCCTGCATCTGGCCCTCGAGCGGGGCCGCGAGGTCGGCTGCGGCGCCGTGCAGATCTTCTTGAAGAACCAGCGCCAGTGGGCGGCGAACGCACTCGGCGCCGAGGACGTCCAAATGTTCCGCGCGACCCGGCGCCGCACCGGCATCCGCCACTGCTTCGCCCACTCGAGCTATCTGCTCAACCTCGCGAGCCCCGACCCGGCCGCGTGGGCTCAGTCGGTCTCGGCGTTCACCGATGAGCTGGAGCGCGCCGAGGCCCTGGAGCTCTCGTGCGTGGTCATCCATCCCGGCTCGCACATGGGCGCCGGGCTCGAGGTCGGGCTGCGCCGGGTGACCGCCGCGCTCGACGAGACGCTGGGTCGCACGGCCGGCTATCGGGTGAAGGTCGCGCTCGAGAACACCGCGGGCGGCGGCAACAGTCTCGGCCGGACGTTCGGCGAGCTGGCGACCCTCATCGATCGCGCGGCCCGGCCCGAGCGTCTCGGCGTGTGCGTGGACACGTGTCATCTCTTCGCCGCCGGCTACGATCTGCGCACCGAGACCGGATACCGCCGGGCGATGACCGAATGCGAGACGACGGTGGGGCGGAGGCGGGTCCTGGCCTTCCACCTGAACGACGCGCGCGCGCGGCTCGGCTCGGGACTCGACCGCCACGAGCACATCGGCCGTGGCTTCCTCGGGCTTCGTGCGTTCCGGAGCCTGATGAACGACCGTCGCTTCACGCGCGTGCCGAAGGTGCTGGAGACGCCGAAGGAGCCCGAGCCCACCGCGGATCTCCGGAACCTCGCGACGCTCCGGAAGCTGCGGCGGCCGGCGAGAGCTGCTCGCTGAATGAGCAGTCGTGCACGCGCCCGAGGCACTCCGAGCCCGGCGGCCGTACGCTCGCCGCGCGTCGTCTCGTAGAAATCGAGGCTTAGGTGCCATTGGGACGCTGGGCGTGCGCCCGGCAACCGTCGAAAGGAGCGGATCATGATCGACCTCATCGGCCGTCGTGAAGTGCTGAAGCGACTCGGCGTGGCCGGCGCCCTCGGCGCGCTGGCGCCATACGGCGCGCGCTCGGCCCACGCGGCGGACAAGCTCGTCGTGGGCGTGATCTACGTCGGCCCGCGCGACGACTACGGCTACAACCAGGCGCAGGCTCAGGCGGCGGCGGCCATGAAGAAGATGCCGGGGGTGTCCGTCGTCGAGCAGGAGAAGGTGCCCGAGACCACGGACGTCCAGAAGACCATGGGCTCGATGATCGAGCAGGACGGCGCGACGCTCCTCTTTCCGACGTCGTTCGGCTACTTCGATCCGCACATGCTGAAGATGGCGGAGAAGTATCCGAGGGTGAGGTTCGCCCACTGCGGCGGGCTCTGGACCGACGGCAAGCACCCGAAGAACACCGGCAGCTACTTCGGCTACATCGACGAGTGCCTGTACCTCAGCGGCATCGTGGCCGGGCACGCCAGCAAGAGCAAGAAGCTCGGCTTCATCGCCGCCAAGCCGATCCCCCAGGTGCTGCGCAACATCAACGCGTTCACACTCGGCGCGCGCAGCGTCGATCCGAAGATCACGACGCTGCTCGTCATCACGGGCGACTGGGCCCTGCCGGTGAAGGAGGCCGAGGCGGCCAACAGCCTCGTCGACCAGGGCGTCGACGTCCTCACGTGTCACGTCGACAGCCCGAAGGTCGTCGTCGAGACCGCGGAGCGTCGCGGCATCCGCGTGTGCGGCTATCACGCCAACCAGAGCGCGCTGGCCCCGAAGGGGTACCTGACCGGCGCCGAGTGGAACTGGGTCACGCCGTACACGACCCACATCCAGGACGCCATGGCCGGCAAGCCGATGGTCAACTTCATGCGCGGCGGCTTGAAGGAAGGGTTCGTGCGGACGTCCGCCTACGGCAAGGCGGTGGCCGAGGGCGGACGCAAGAACGCCGACACCGTCAAGGCGCAGATGCTGAAGGGCGACTACGTCATCTTCAAGGGCCCGCTGAAGGACAACACCGGAAAGACGGTCATCGCCGGCGGGACCGCGTTGAAGCAGACCGAGCCAGTGCTAGAGCAGATGAACTATCTCACCGAGGGCGTGATCGGCAAGGTCTGACGCGACGTCATGGCGTCTGGACCGTCCGGTCGCCTCCGCCAATCCGCCGAAGCGCTCGCGATTCCGGTCGGCGCGCTGGCTGCCGCGATGGTCGTCTTCGGTATCGCCATGGCCGGGCTCGGCCGGAATCCGCTCGAAGTCTACGAGCTCATCTATCGCGGGGCGTTCGCCAGCGCGTTCTCGTGGCAGAACACGCTCGCGCGCGCCGCACCGCTGATCCTCACGGCGCTCTGCGTGGCGTTGCCAGCCCAGGCCGGGCTGATGGTGATCGGCGGGGAAGGGGCGCTCGTGCTCGGGGGCCTGGCGGCGGCCGTGGTCGGACATCTCCTGGTCGGAGTGCCACCGCTCGGCGTCAAGCTCGCGATGGCGCTCGCCGGCATGCTGGCTGGCGCCGCGTGGATCGCGCTGACCGGAGCGTTGCGCCAGTACCGCGGCGTGAACGAGACGATCTCGAGCCTTCTCCTGGGGTATATCGCGATCGCCGTGTTCAATCACTTCGTCGAGGGGCCGCTGCGGGATCCGGCGAGCCTCAACAAGCCGTCGACCACGCCCATCGGCGACGCGAACATGGTGGGATCGCTCCCCGGGCTCGACGTGCACTGGGGCCTCGGGTTCGGCCTGGTCTTCTGTCTCGTGACGTACGTGCTGGTCAAGCACACGACGTACGGGTTCGCTCTGCGCATCGTGGGCGGCAATGCCCGGGCGGCGCGGCTGGCCGGCCTCCCGGTCGGAGCCATTGTGCTCGCCGCGTGCGCCCTCGGCGGCGCGGCGGCGGGTCTGGCCGGTATGGTCGAGGTGGCGGCCGTCCACGGCAGCGCCAACGCCTCGCTGATCGCCGGTTACGGATACGCCGGGATCCTCGTGGCGTTCATCGCCCGCCAGAACCCGCTGGCGATCGTGCCGGTCGCCGTGCTGGTCGGCGGGATCTCGGCGAGCGGCGGCATGCTGCAGCGGCGGCTCGATCTGCCCGACGCGACCGTGCTGGTCCTGCAGGGCATCGCCTTCATGCTGATCCTGGCCAGCGAGACCGTGTACGGCCGGCTGAAGATCTTTCGGCCCGAGAGGGCTTGAACGTGACCGAGCTCGGCTGGTGGGGTGTGCCGATCGCCGTGCTGGGCGGCGCCGTCCGCGTGAGCACGCCGTTTCTGTTCGTGAGCCTGGGCGAGTGCATCACCGAGAAGAGCGGGCGGATCAACCTCGGCCTCGAAGGCATCCTCGTGATGGGCGCCATGAGCGGCTATGCGTTGTCCTACATCACCGGCAGCCCCTGGCTCGGCGTGCTCGGCGCCGGTGTCGCCGGGCTCGTGCTCGGTCTGCTCCACGGGCTGGTCTGTAACCTGCCGCGCGTGAACGACATCGCCGTCGGCATCGGGCTGATGCTCTTCGGCACCGGCCTCGCGTTCTTCCTGGGCAAGCCCTACGTGCAACCCAAGGCGACGACGTTGCCCGCGATGTCGCTCGGCGGCTGGAGCGGATCGCCCCAGGTTCAGGCCGCGCTCGAGGTGAACCCGCTCTTTCTCATCGGGATCGGGCTCGCGGTCTCACTCGGCTGGGCGTTCCGAAACACTCGCTGGGGGCTGATCGTGCGGACGGTGGGCGACAGCTCGGACGCCGCGCGTGCGATGGGCTACGCGGTGCCGCGCGTGCGGACGCTCTGCACCGGCGTCGGCGGCTTCCTGGCCGGGATCGGCGGATCGTTCCTGTCGCTCTACTATCCAGGGAGCTGGAGCGAGGGGCTCTCGAGCGGGCAGGGGTTGATGGCGGTGGCGCTGGTGATCTTCGCGCGCTGGAAGCCGATGCGTTGCTTCTACGCGGCGCTCCTGTTCGGCGGAGCGGGCGCGGTCGGGCCGGCGCTGCAGTCGGTCGGGATCACCTCCGGGTACTATCTGTTCAACGCCGCGCCTTACGTGGTGACGCTGGGGATCATGATCGCCACGTGCTCCCCCCGGCGCACGCTGGCCGGGGCGCCGGGCGAGCTGAGCATCAATCGCTGACGTGCGCGGCGACGAGCCGCAGGCCGTCGCGGGGCTGGGGCTCCGCAGGACCGAGGCGCAGCTACGAATAGAGGAGTGGAACGCATGGCACCGGCGACGACGGCGACGCGCTTCGTGAAGGCCGATCCGTACCCGTGGCCCTATGACGGCGACCTCCGGCCGGAGAACACGGCGCTGATGGTCATCGATATGCAGACCGATTTCTGCGGCGTCGGCGGGTACGTCGACACGATGGGCTACGATCTGTCGCTCACCCGCGCGCCGATCGCGCCGATCCAGGCCGTGCTGCGGGTCATGCGGGCCGGAGGCTTCCACGTGATCCACACGCGCGAGGGGCACCGGCCCGATCTCTCCGACCTGCCGGCGAACAAGCGCTGGCGCTCGCGCCGTATCGGAGCCGGTATCGGCGACCCCGGGCCTCGCGGGCGCATCCTCGTCCGCGGCGAGCCGGGCTGGGAGATCATTCCGGACCTCGCCCCGGGGCCGGGTGAGACAGTGATCGACAAGCCTGGAAAAGGCTCGTTCTGCGCCACCGATCTCGAGCTGATCTTGCGGACCCGCGGCATCCGCAACCTCGTGCTCACGGGCATCACGACCGACGTGTGCGTGCACACGACGATGCGGGAGGCCAACGATCGCGGCTTCGAGTGTCTGTTGCTCGAGGACTGCGCCGGCGCCACCGACCACGGCAACCACCTGGCGGCGATCAAGATGGTCACGATGCAGGGCGGCGTGTTCGGCGCGGTCGCGCGGTCCACGGCCGTCGTCGACGCGCTCGCGGGCCGCGCGTGACGAGCGCGGGCCGCGAGCCCGGCGTCGTCACCGGGCCGGCGCTCGACGTCGAGGTGGTCGGCATGACCAAGCGGTTCGGCGCGTTGATCGCCCTCGACGACGTCTCCCTGCGCGTGGCGGCGGGCTCGTTCCACGCGCTGCTGGGCGAGAACGGCGCCGGCAAGAGCACGCTCGTGAAGTGCCTCATCGGTTACTCCCCACCCGACGCCGGACAGATCGTGGTGGGCCGCCGGGAGCGCGAGATCCGCTCGCCGCACGACGCGCACGCGCTGGGGATCGGGATGGTCTACCAGCACTTCGCGCTGGTGCCGAGCATGACGGTGGCCGAGAACCTCGTGATGGCGCGCGACGACGTGCCGGCGGTGGTCCGCTGGCGGAGCGAGCGCGAGCGGCTGGCCGCCTTCATGGCGACGATGCCCTTCAAGCTCGATCTCGACCGTCTCGTGTCGCGGCTGGCCGCCGGCGAGAAACAGAAGGTCGAGATCCTCAAGCAGCTCTATCTCAGGCGCCGCTTCATGATCCTCGACGAGCCGACGTCCGTGCTCACGCCGGCCGAGGCCGACGAGGTGCTGGAGACCCTGAGGTCGATGACGCGACAGCGCGAGCTCACGGTGCTGATGATCACGCACAAGTTCCGCGAAGTGATGGCGTTTGCGGACACGGTGTCGGTGCTGCGGCGAGGGAAGCTGGCGGGCGAGGGGCGCGCGGAGGACCTCACGTCCGCGACGCTCGCGGAGATGATGGTCGGCACCCGTCAGATCCCCCAGGCGCGCATGGGACGGGCGTCTCACGCGGGCGGGGCGACCGAGCCGCGGCTCGTCGTCCGCGACCTGGTCGTCGAAGACGACGCCGGACGGCCCGCGGTGCGCGGGCTGACGCTCGCGGTGAGGCCGGGCGAGATCCTCGGCATCGCGGGCGTCTCCGGCAACGGCCAGCGGGAGCTCGTCGAAGCGCTCATCGGCCAGCGCCGGCCTCGGCGCGGTGAGATCCGCGTCGGCGGCCAGCCGTATCGGGCGACGCGCGGCGAGATCCGGGACCATCGCGCGCGCAGCCTGCCGGAGGAGCCGCTGCGCAACGCCTGCGTTCCCGCGCTGAGCGTGGCCGAGAACATGGCGCTCCGTAACTTCGACCGGGCGCCGCTCGCCTCCGGCCCCTGGCTACGGCGCGGCGCGATGCGGGAGCAAGCCCGGCGCTGGATCGCCGACTTCAAGGTGCAGAGCCAGGGAGGGGAGGCGCCGATCTCGACGCTGTCCGGGGGCAACGTGCAGCGAGCGGTCCTGGCCCGGGAGCTATCGGAGGAGGTGTCGATACTCGTCGCGGCCAATCCCGTGTTCGGGCTCGACTTCGCCGCGGTGGCCGAGATCCACGACCGGATCCTGGCGGTCCGCAACGCCGGCGCCGCGGTGCTGCTCGTGAGTGAAGACCTCGACGAGCTCCTCGAGCTCTCCGACCGGCTCGCGGTCATCTTCGAAGGCCGCCTCGTGCACGAGACCCTCGCCGCCAGGGCGGACATCGCGGTCATCGGCCCGTGCATGGCGGGTCACCACGGCGCCGCCTCGGCGGCCTGAACGGCCGGGCATGCTGGTAGTCGCCGCCGCGCCGTCCGCATACTCGTTCGATCCGGCCACCACGGCGCTCGTCGTGATCGATATGCAGCGCGACTTCATCGAGCCCGGCGGCTTCGGCGAGGCGCTCGGCAACGACGTGAGCCGCCTCGCCGCGATCGTGCCCACCGTGCGCGAGCTGATCGCCTGGTGCCGGAGCCGCGGGATCCGCGTCCTCCACACGCGCGAGGGGCATCGGCCGGACCTGACCGACTGCCCGCCGGCGAAGCGGCGACGGGGCGCGCCGAAGGCCCGAATCGGGGACGCGGGCCCGATGGGCCGGATCCTGGTCGATGGCGAGCCGGGTAACGACATCGTGCCGGAGCTCCGGCCCGAGCCAGAGGAGCCGGTCATCGTGAAGCCGGGCAAGGGAGCCTTCTGGGCCACGCCGCTCGAAGGGATGCTCCGCGACGCCGGCGTCACGCACCTAGTGCTGGCCGGGGTGACCACCGAGGTGTGCGTGCAGACGACGATGCGCGAGGCGAACGACCGCGGCTACGAGTGCCTCCTGATCGAGGACGCGACCGAGAGCTACTTCCCCGAGTTCAAGCGGGCCACGCTCGAGATGATCCGCGCCCAGGGCGGGATCGTCGGCTGGACCGCGCCGCTGGCGGCGCTGCGAGCGGCCCGATAGCGCGCCGGCGCTAACGCCTCGTCGTCACCCCCACCTTCCGGCAGAGCGTGGTCACCGGGCAGACCGAGCAGCGAGGCGAGATCGGCGCGCAGATGTTCTGGCCGAAGGAGACGAGCAGGTCGTTGTAGCCGATCCAGTAGCGGCGCGGTAGCTTCGCCCGCAACGCCATCTCGGTCTCCTCGGGGTTCCGCGTCTTCACGTAGCCCAGCCGGTTCGAGATGCGATGCACATGCGTGTCCACGCAGATGCCGGGCTTGTTGTAGCCCATGGTCACGACCAGGTTGGCGGTCTTGCGGCCGACGCCGTTCAGCGTGAGCAGCTCGTCGATCGTGTCGGGCACCCGCCCGCCGAAGCGCTCCAGCAGGTCGCGGCAGATCCCGAGGATGACGGTCGCCTTCGTGCGATAGAAGCCGACGGGGTAGATGAGGCGCGCGATGCGCGGAGCCGGCAACTTCAGCATGGTCTCGGGCGTGGCCGCCACCGCGAACAGCCGGTCGGACGCCGGACCGGTCGTCGTGTCCTGGGTGCGGAGCGAGAGGATGCAGGCGATCAGGACGCGAAACGGATCGCGAGCGCGGTCGGCGACGATCGCGAGCGCCGTCGGGTTCCAGCGCGGCGCGCTCCGCCGGAGGCGGCGGATCACGGCGCCGATCGCTAGCTCTTGTCTTTGATGGACGCGAGCAGCTCTTTGGCGCGTGGGATGTCCTTCACGGTGCAGTCGGCCACGAACGTCGGGGCGGTCTCGTTGATCACTCGCTGGAGCTCCCGCCGCGCGTCGGCGTGCCGGCCGCTCGCGATGTAAAGACGGGCGAGATCCACGCGGGCCGCGGTGAAGTGTGGGTCGACCTCGAGCGCCTTCTTGAAGTGCTCCTCGGCCTTGGCGCGGTCGCCGCCCACGAAGCCCGGCAGTTCCAGGAAGACGTTGCCGGCGAGGATGTGGGCCCGCAGCGATTGTGGATTCAGGTCGAGCAGGGTCGCGATCTCCTCTTTCACCGTCGGCACCAGGAAGAGCGATCGGAGAATGCCCTTCGTCTGGCCCCACCGGGCCGTGTTGATCGCGAACCAGAGATGGGCGTCGTGACTCTTCGGGGCCAGCTCGACCGCGCGCTTGCCGATCTCACGCCCGCGATCGTAGGCCGCCAGCTTCTCGTCGGACGTGGTCGCGCGAACGTCGCCCACCAGGAAATTCACGTACGACAGCGCGATCATCGTGTCGACCTGACGCTCTTTCTCGAGCGCCCCTTCGAGCAGGGTGCGCGCGCGGTCGATCGTGGTGGCGTCCTGGTGGTAGCGGACGATGAGCGCGCGCGCCGCCTCGGCAGGCGTCTCGGCTCGGAGCGACGGCGCGGCGATCAGGACGAGCGCGGCGGCGAGCAGCGGGCGGGCACGCATCCTCGCGCACTCTAGCGCCCGCCGCCCGCGGCCGTCAATCGTGACTCCCTGCGGAGTCATCTTGACTCCCTCCGGACCATCCCCGATGCTGTCGGCGAGCGATGAATCTCCTCAGGACGCTCGCCGTCGTCTGCGTGGCCGGGTGGCTCGGGATCATGGCGTTCTTCTCGTTCGCGGTGGCGCCCGTGGTCTTCCGAGCGATCGACCGCGCGGTCGCCGGCCAGGCCGTCGCGGCCGTACTCCCGCGGTACTTCGTGTGGGGGCTGGTCCTCACGGCCATCGCCTTTGTCGCCTCGCTGATCCAGCTGATCGCCGGCACCGAGGGGCGCCGGCGTCCGTTGATCGGCGCCGCGCTCGGCGGCGCCATGCTGGCAACGCTCTTGTGGGCGTCGGTGGTGTTGGTGCCGCGCGCCGAGGACGCGCGCCGCGCGCGTGATGACACCGCCTTCGCCGAGGCGCACCGCGCGTCGGTCCGGCTCAACGTCGTGACGCTGGTCGCCGCCGTTGCGTTCGTCGCGGTCGACGGCGTCAGCCGGTGGCGGGGACGTGGCCAATGAGGTCGAGAATCGCGCGCACGCGATCGGCCACGGCCGACGGCGGCTCCTGAGCGATCGCCTCGCACGCGGCGAGCAGGAGCCAGGCGAGCGTTGCCGCGTCGGTATCGATCCGGGGCCGCGTGGGCTTGGGCGTCCGTTCGACGACGTCCTGGAGCCCCAGACGCACCTGCTCCCGCGCCCAGGCGAGCGCGAGCGTGGCGTTCTTGTCGCTCCGGCTCCGAACCCACGCCTGGAAGACCTCGCCGGGCAAGGATGCCGGGGGCCCGAACGCGGCGGCGAGCCTCTGCACGGCCGCAGCGAGCGCGTGGGTCCCGCCGGCATTCCGCGCGAGCCCGGCGACTTCCTGGGCGAGCTTGAGCAGCCTCAGCTCCGCCCCCGTTGGCCGCGGCAACCGAACCGTCGCGGCAACTACCGTCCTGGAACCGGCGCTCGTCTTCGACCTACCAGCCCTCTGCGACCGCTCGATCTTCTTGGAGCGTCCAGCCTTCCGCGAGCCACCGGCCTTCTGCGAGCGACGAGCCTTCGAGGAAGGACGAGCCTTTTGCGACCGACGAGCCTTCGGCGCGGGACGACCCGAGCGAGTCCGTCGAGACGCGCGGGCAGCCCTAGCTCGCCGCCCTCGCGCCTTGCCGAGCCCCATCGCGCCTAAACCATAACAAACCTCCCCGCTACGTCTGAACTTCCTCAGGAGCTCGAGCCCATGCTGATCGCTCGATCCACTGAGCTCGTCGTTACGCGTAACCGGGGGCAAGCGGGCCGGGCGGCGGGGGCCGTCCCGCGACCCGTGTAGGCAGTTCTGATCCGACGTTCGCGCGTGTGCTAAGGGCGCCGACGACCGGTGGCTAGCGTGGTCGCGGGACGGCCCCCGCCGCCCGGCCCGCCTGCCCCCGCCTTACTCGTACCGGAGGGCCTCGATCGGATCCAGCCGAGACGCCTTGCGCGCAGGATAGAACCCGAAAAAGATGCCGATGCCCGCAGCGAAGCCGAAGGCGATCACGATCGACTCCGGCGCGACCAGCGTGCGCCACTCGGCGAAGTAGCTGATCGCGCGCGACCCACTCAACCCCAGCGCGATGCCGATGATCCCGCCGATGAGCGAGAGCGTCACCGCCTCGATCAGGAACTGGAGGAGGATGTGACGACGGCGGGCGCCGACCGCCATCCGGAGGCCGATCTCGCGCGTCCTCTCCGTGACCGAGACGAGCATGATGTTCATGATCCCGATGCCGCCGATCAGGAGGGAGACCGACGCGATCGCGGCCAGGAGATAGCTCATCACTTGCTGCTGCTCTTCCTGGGCCTGGAGAACCTCGGAGAGATTGCGGAGCCAGAAATCGTCGTCCTGGAACGGCTGCAGCCGATGACGCTGGCGCAGCAGCGCGCGGATCTGACTCTCGGCCTCGACCATGTCCTCGTCGGGGCGGACCTTGACCGAGATGGAGCCGACCGACCGGGGGTTCGCCTGGCTCACGCCCAGGACCTTCTTCTTCGCCGTCGAGATCGGGATCATGATCACGTCGTCCTGATCCTGGCCCCATGAGTTCTGGCCCTTGCGCGACAGCGTGCCGACGACGGTGAACGGTACCTTCTTGATCCGGATGATCTGGCCGAGCGGCTCGGCTTCGCCGAACAGGTTGAGGGCCGTGGTCTGGCCGACGAGCGCGATCTTGGTGGCCCCCTCGACGTCCTCGGGATTGATCCCGCGTCCGTCCGTCAGGGGCCAGTCACGCGCTTCGAAGTAGTCCGGCGTCACGCCCTGGATGACGGTGGCCCAGTTGAGGTTGCCGTAGACGACCTGCGCGGTGCCCCGGACGGCCGGCGCGGCCACCTGGACCAGCGGGACCTCACGCGCGATGGCGGCCGCGTCGTCCTCGCTGATCGTGAGCTGGCTCCCGGTGCCGAGACGGATCCCGCTGGAGGTGACGCTGCCCGAGAGGACGATGATCAGGTTCGACCCCAGGCTCTGGATCTGCTCCGCGACGCGGGCCTTGGCACCCGAGCCGACGCCGACCATCGCGATGACCGCCGCGACGCCGATGATGATCCCGAGCATCGTCAGCACGCTCCGGAGCTTGTTCACCCGGAGCGCGCGGCCCGCGATGCGGACGCTCTGCCAGAGGCTCACGCGGCCTCGTCCTCTTCGGTCGGCAGCTCGGCGAGCGTGGCGGCGGCGTCACGAGGCTCCGCAGCGCGGTCGTCGTCCTTGAGGCGTCCGTCGCGGAAGGTGAGGCTCCGGCTCGCGTAGGCGGCGATATCGGGCTCGTGGGTGACGAGCACGATGGTGAGCCCCTCGCGGTTCAGACGCTGCAGGAGCGCCAGCAGCTCCACGCTCGTCCGCGTGTCCAGATTGCCGGTGGGCTCGTCAGCCAGGATGACGGCCGGATCGTTGACGAGCGCCCGCGCGATGGCCACGCGCTGCTGCTGGCCGCCCGAGAGCTGACTCGGGTGGTGCAACTCGCGGTCGGCGAGTCCGACCGACTCCAGCCGCGCGCGGGCGCGGCCGCGACGCTCGCGGGCGGTGAGCCCCGCGTAGAGCAGGGGGAGCTCGACGTTCTCGAGCGCGGTCGTGCGCGGCAGCAAGTTGAACTGCTGGAATACGAAGCCTATCTTGAGGTTCCGGATCCGCGCGAGCTCGTCTGGCGAGAGACCCGCGACGCGCTCGCCGTCGAGCAGGTAGCTGCCGCCGCTCGGGGTGTCGAGGCACCCGAGCAGGTTCATGAACGTGGACTTGCCGGAGCCGGAGGGCCCCATGACCGCCACGAACTCGCCGCGCTCGATCGTGACCGAGACGCCGCGGAGGGCGTGGACCGTGTGGGGGCCGAGGTGATAGTCCTTCGTCAGGCCTTCGGTGACGATGATCGGCGGGGCCACGATCAGAGCCTGAGGCGCGGGGCGCCGGGCTGCTGCGACGGCTGAGCCCCGCGGCCGGCGCCGCCGACGAGCCCGACGATCACTTCCTGACTCTCCTTGACCTCGCCGCGCAGCACCTCCGTCGCGTTGCCGTCGCTGAGCCCGAGCGTCAGGGCGATCGCCGTGGGCTTACCGTCGGGGCCGAGCACCCAGACGCGGCCCTGGATGCCGCTGCGGCCCTCGGCCTGGGCGCCGGCCATCTCGTCATAGCGCGCCTTCTGCTCGTCGGTGAGGATCTCGCGGATCCTGACCCGTGACGCCTCGCGGATCTTCTGCGCCCTGGCGCGCCGCTCGGCCTCGGGGAGGCCCTGGAGCGCCCGCATCTGCTCGCGACCGTCCTGCAGGATCGGCTCGAGCTTCCGTTGCTGGTCCTCGTTGAGCTTGAGCTCCTTCACGAGCCGGTCCCTGATCTGCTCCATCGTGGGCGGCCCGCCGCTCGACTGTCCGCCGCCGGAGGGCGCGCCGGGGGTGGGCGCCTCCGCGCCGGCCGGCCGGAACCGGAGCGCGGAGTTCGGGATCTTCAGGACGCTCGGCTTCTCGGCGGTCACGAGCTTCACGTTCGCGGTCATGCCCGGCACGAGCTTCCCGGCCGGATTCATCACCGCGACCACGACGGTGTAGGTGACGACGTTCTGGACCACCTGCGCCGCCTTGCGGATCTGGTTGACGTTGCCGGTGAACGTCTCGCCGGGAAACGCGTCGACCGTGAACGTGGCGCGATCGTCGAGCTTGATGCGGCCGATGTCCGCCTCGTCCACGCTCGTCTCGACCTGCATCTGCGTGAGGTCCTGGGCGATCGTGAAGAGCACCGGCGCCTGCAGGCTCGCGGCAACCGTCTGGCCGACGTCGACCTGGCGGGAGACGACGACGCCGTCGACGGGGGCCCGGATCGTCGTGTGGTCGAGGTCGACCTGCGCCTGCCTGAGCGCCGCGTCCTTCTGCTTGACCTGGGCGCGCGCCGATTCCAGGGACGCGTCGACGACGCGGAGCTGGGCGATCGACGACTGGATGGCCGACGAGAGCGCCTGCTCGCGCGCGCGGGTGGAGTCGAGCTGGGCCACCGCCGCGTCGTAGGTCGCCTGCGCCGTGTCCAGGTCGCTCTTGGCGATCAGCTGACGGTCGAAGAGCTCGGTCTTTCGGTCGAAGTCGCGCTTGGCGTCCAGGGACTGCACGCGCGCCTTGGCGGTGAACGCCTTGGCCTCCACCAGGGCAGCCCGGGCGTTCTCGACGTCGGCTCGAGCGCGCTCGACCTGCGCCAGCTGGTTCATCACCGCCGCTCGAGACGAGTCGAGGTCGGCCTGCGCCTGCTGAACCTTGGCCTCGAAGATGTCGGGGTCGATCCGGGCGATGACCTGGTTCTTCTTCACAATCGAGTTGAAGTCGACGTTGAGCGCCTTGATCTGTCCGGAAACCTGACTGCCGACCTGGACGATGACGACCGCGTTCAGGGTGCCGGTGGCCGAGACGGCGGCGGTGAGGGGGCCACGCTCGACGCGGGCCAGGCGGTACTTCGGGGCGCTGCCGCCGCTCTGGGTGTAGAGATACGCCCACACTCCCGCTCCCACCAGAGCCGCGACGATCACGACCGAAGCGATTCGTCTCATCAATTTCTTAGACGGGAGCGGCCCGTCGCGTGTTTCGTTCTAGCGACGACCGACCGAGCGATCGAGCCGGGCCAGCGCGATCCGATAATCCGCCAGCGCCTGGCTCTCGGTGTTCTGGGCCTGGGTGAACGCCAGCTGAGCATCCGTCAGCTCCAGGATCGTCCCGACGCCCGCGTCGAACCGACCCTGCGCGAGCCGGAAGTTCTCCTGAGCGGAGGCCACCAGGGCCTGCGCGGCCTGGATCCGCTCCTGCGCTTCCTCGACCGCGATCTCCGCCTGCTCCACGTTCTGGAGGATGTCCAGCTCGGTCGACTTCACGCGAGCGCGGGCCCCCTCGACGTTGGCCTTGGCTTCTTGATATCGCGCGATCCGGCTGCCGCCGTCGAAGATCGACCAGGACAGCGTCAGCCCGAGCGTCCACTCCTCGTTGAGCTGGGACTGCGTGCCGCCGTACGTCCCGCTGCCCGAGATATCCGGGAAGAAGTTCCGGAAGGTCTGCCGCTCGGTCGCCTCGGCCGCGGCGGCGCGGAGCCTCGCCTGGCGGTACTCGGGCCGCTGGCGGAGCGCTTCGCCCCGGAGCTGGAGGCGGTCCATCGTGAAGGCTTCGTAGATGAGGTTGTCCACGATCTTGGTGGGGCTGTCCACGCCGATCGCCATCGCGATGTTGAGCGCGACGATCGCGCTGCGGGACGCGTTCCGAGCGCGGATGAGGTCGACCCTGGCGTTGGCCACGTCGACCTCGGCGCGGGCGACGTCGGACTTCGGCCGCGTGCCGACGTCGAAGAACCCTTTGGCCGATCTCAGGTTCAGCTCCGCGCGCTCGACCGCCTGCTCCTGGACGCGGATCAGACGCTGGCTGAAGAGCGTGTTGGTGTAGGCCTCCTTCACCGCCAGCGCGATCAGCTGACGCTGCAGCTCGACGTCCTCGACCGCCACTTCGGCGAGCTTCCGCGAGGCGTCGGTGGCCGCGAGCGTCTTGCCGAAGTCGAAGAGGAGCTGCGAGAGCTGGACTTGGGCGAGAAAGGTGTCGCTGAACTGCTTGTTGCTGACGGAGAAGCTGTGTCTCGCCGTCTGCTGGTTGACTGCGCTGATGGTCCTGCCGCTCGCTGAGGTCCCCGCGCTCCAGGTCTCGCCAGCGGTCGCGCTGACCAGCCCGCTGAGCTGGGGAAGCAGGGGCGCCAGCGCCTGGTTCACGCGGTAGCGGGCGGCCGCATAGTCGGCTAGCGTCGCCTGGATTCTCGGCTGCGCCTCGAGCGCGATCGCGATGCACTCGTCGAGGGTGAGCACCCGCCCGGGGGCCGGCTGCAGCGGCGAGGGAGTCTGCTGAGCCCAGGCGGCGCCCGTAAAACCAAACCCAATGATGGCCGCGACGGCAAGGATTATACGGAAGTTCGCCATGGCGCCCAGAGAATACCACGCGTTGCGTGACGCTCTCTCAGAGCTTCTCCGGGGCGCTGTGGATAGATGGTGGACGCGTTGTGGACACCTTTTTTCTTGACGGCCGCTAGATTCAGCGTGCAAGATTCGCTCGCACCACAAGATATTGTGATTCTATGTGGGGGCGTCATTGCCGAAGGCAATGACGGCGAGGAGGTCAGGGAATGCTGTCTGAGACCCGCCCAGCGAAAGTCGGCAAGTGGACTGAGCCAGCCCTGAGGGTGCTCCGGGAGCGCTACCTCATGCGGGAGGGAGGCGAGGTCGTCGAGACCCCGGAGGAGATGTGCTGGCGGGTCGCGCTGTCGATCGCGGCGGGCGAAGCCCGGTACGGGCGGAGCGACGCCGCCGTCAGAGAGGTCGCGGCCGCGTTCTACGACATCATGATCGACGGGTACTACCTCCCGAACTCGCCGACGCTCATGAACGCGGGCAAGGGCAATGGCCTCCAGTACTCGGCGTGCTACGTGCTCCCGGTGGGCGACTCGATGGAGGAGATCTTCGACTCCGTCAAGGCGGCCGCCATCATCCACAAGTCGGGCGGCGGGACCGGCTTCGCGTTCTCGCGACTGCGTCCCAAGGACGACCTCGTCGCCTCGACCGGTGGGCGCGCGTCCGGGCCGGTCTCGTTCCTCAAGGTCTTCAACAGCGCGACCGAGGCCGTCAAGCAGGGTGGGACTCGACGGGGCGCCAACATGGGGATCCTGAAGGTCGACCACCCGGACGTCCTCGAGTTCATCGACTGCAAGCTGGACGGCGGCATCACCAACTTCAACATCTCCGTCGCCGCCACCGACCGGTTCATGGACGCGCTGGCTGCGGGCGGCGAGTACGACCTGATCAATCCCCACACCGGCGTGGCGACCGGGCGGCTCTCGGCCAAAGAGGTCTTCGACCGGATGGTTCGTGCCGCGTGGCGGACCGGCGACCCTGGCATGGTCTTTATCGACCGGATCAACGCGAGCCCGGCCAATCCGACGCCGGAGCTCGGCGTGGTCGAGGCGACCAACCCGTGCGGCGAGCAGCCCCTGCTCCCGAACGAGGCGTGCAACCTCGGCTCGCTCAACGTCTCGAAGTTCGCCAAGCGCAGCGACGAGGGCCAGTGGACGATCGACTGGGACGAGATGGAGCGGGTGGTGCGGCTCGCGGTGCGCTTCCTCGACGACGTCATCGAGATGAACCCGTACCCGCTGCCGGAAATCGACGCGACCGTGAAGGCCAACCGGCGCATCGGCCTGGGCATCATGGGGTGGGCGGACCTGCTCTTCACGATGGGCATCCCGTACGACAGCAAGGAGGCGATCGAGCTCGCCGACCGGCTGATGGCGTTCGTGAAGGAGAAGTCGCACGACCAGTCGGCGAAGCTCGCCGAGGAGCGCGGGCCTTTCCCCAACTGGGACCACTCGATCTATCAGAGCGGCCGGCCGATGCGCAACTCGACCGTCACGACGATCGCGCCCACCGGCACGATCTCGATGATCGCCGGGTGCTCGTCCGGTGTCGAGCCGATCTTCGCGCTCGCGTTCGAGCACCGGGTGAAGCAGCCGGACGGCGAACGCGTGCTGACGTTCGTGAACGAGACCTTCGAGCGCATCGCGAAGGAGCAGGGGTTCTACTCGGACGCGCTCATGCAGGAGATCGTCAAGCGGGGCTCGCTCCACGGCATCCGTGGTCTGCCCGAGCACGCGGCCCAGCTGTTCAAGACATCGCACGAGATCGGCTTCGAATGGCACGTGCGCCATCAGGCGGCGTTCCAGCGCCACACCGACAACGGCGTGTCGAAGACGATCAACCTGCCGAACAACGCGCCGGAAGACGACGTCGCGCGTGCCTATCGGCTGGCGTGGGAGCTCGGCTGCCTCGGCATCACGGTGTTCCGCGACGGCTGCAAGGGCGAGCAGGTGCTCAATGTCGGCGTGTCGAAGAAGAAGGACAAAGGCGCAGCGGCCGCGTTGCCTGGAGGACAGGCCGTCATCAGGCCGCGGCCTCGCAGCCTGAAAGGCTCCACGTACCGTAGCGAGACGCCCATCGGCACCGCGTTCATCACGGTCAACGAGACTCCGGACGGCGACCCCTTCGAGGTCTTCGTCCAGGTCGGCAAGGGCGGCTCCGACACCATGGCGGTCGCCGAAGCGCTGGGACGCCTCATTTCGCTCACGTTGAGGCTGCCTTCCCCGTTGTCGGCTCAGCGGCGACTCGAGGAGGTCATCAGCCAGCTCTCCCGGATCGGTGGCGGTCAGCCGACTGGGATCGGCCCCGCCAAGATCCTCTCGCTTCCGGACGCATTGGCCAGAACGCTTGCCGAGCACACCGGCGAGATCAAGCCCGCGGCCGCCGCGCTCGCGTCCAGCGAGGCGAAGAAGCAGATCGGCGACCTGTGCAAGGAATGCGGCCAGGCAACCTTCATCTACGAGGAAGGCTGTAAGAAGTGCCTGTCGTGCGGCTTCAACGAATGCTGAGTGGGTCGTGAGGACGGGGGGACCAGCGAACTGGTCTCCCCGTTTCCTTCCGCTCCTCCGTCGCGGTGTCTTCCGGATGCTAGAATGCCGACGTGTTTTCGGGCGGGACCTACCACGAGGTCGAGCGCTGGCTCCGTAACTTCATCACGGCCCACGCCAAGCGGGTTGATCCGCGCCTCGAGGTCGTCTTCGATCACGACGACGGGCGTGAAGGAACTTCCTACGGCGTGCGGCTGAGATTGGGGCACCGTCTTGCGCCGACCCTCGAGCTAGGTTTCCGCGAGGTGGCCGACAACCGCGGGACCCTCGCCTGGTGCGCCACGCTCGCGGAGCACGTCAAGCGCCTGGCCCGCGAGTTCATCGCTGACGGGGCGGTCGCCGACGCCAGTCCCCGCTAGCCGGCGGCCGCGCTGGATCCGGGCCGGGGATCTCAACGGCTTCCTCGGCCTGGCGCTCGACAACGTCACTCAGCTGGTCATCCTCTCCTCGCTTCTGATCGGCGTCTTCAAGTTCCCGGCCGACCTCGTGCTGCTCCGGATGGTGCCCGGGACGGCGCTCGGGGTGCTCGCCGGCGATCTCGTCTATACGTGGCTCGCAGTGAGACTGATGCGCCGCACGGGACGGTCGGACGTCACCGCGATGCCCTTCGGCATCGACACGCCCACGCTGTTCGCGATGGTCTTCGGTGTCCTCGGGCCGGTCATGCTTGCGACCGGCGATCCGGTGCTCGCGTGGAAGGTCGGGATGGCCACCACGGTCGCCATCGGCCTCGTCAAGCTGGCCCTTGCGTTCGGAGGCGACTGGGCGCGGCGGGTCGTGCCGCGCGCCGCCCTCCTCGGGTCGATCGCGGGCGTATCGATTCTGCTGATCGCCTTCCTCTCGATGCTCAAGATCATGCGCGACCCCATGGTCGGGCTCGTGGCGCTGATCCTCCTGCTGCTGGCCCTCTTCAGCGGGATGCGGATGCCGTTCGGTCTTCCGGCCGCGTTCGCCTCGGTGCTGGCGGGCACGCTGATCTTCTGGGGGCGGTCGTGGCTCGGCTTCGGTCCGGCGGGTGTAATCGCGCCCGGTCCGCTACGGCTGGCCCTGCCGTGGCCGACCCTGGGGTGGCTCGATGCGCTGCCGGAAACGCTGCCGTATCTCTCGATCGCGCTTCCGTTCGCGCTCGTGACGACCATCGGCGGGATCGACAACACGGAAAGCGCCGCGGCAGCCGGGGACGAGTACCGCGCTCGCGACATTCTCCTGACCGAAGCGGCGACCACCGTCCTCGCCGGATGCTGCGGTGGAGTCATCCAGAACACTCCCTACATCGGCCACCCGGCCTACAAGGCGATGGGGGCGCGCGCGGGCTACACACTGGCGACCGGCCTCGTGATCGGAGTCGGCGCGGCGACGGGCGCGCTCTCGCTCCTGATCGCGGTGCTTCCGGAAGCGGCGATCGCGCCGATCCTCGTCTTCATCGGCCTCGAAATCACGGCCCAGGGATTCCTGGCAACACCTCCGCGTCACGGCGCCGCGGTGGCGCTGACGTTCGTGCCGGTGGTGGCGGCGGTCGTGCTGATCGAGTCCGGCGGTCTCTTCTCGGCGCTCGGCACGTCGCCCGCCGCCCTCAAGGGTGACGTGGCGCTCGGCTATCAGGCGCTCCTGATCCTCGGCAACGGCTTCATCCTGACCGCGGTGCTCTGGGGCTGGGCGCTGGCCGCGATCATCGACCTTCGCCTGGCGCTGGCCGGGGGCCTCTTCGCCGTGGCCAGCGCGGCCACGCTCGTCGGAATGATCCACTCGCCCCTTGCGACCGGTGGTCTCTTCTGGCCGTGGGCCATGCCATCGGCCTTGCCGGCTCACGTGGCGCTCGCCTACGGCGCGCTAGGCGTTGTCTGCTGGCGCGCGGCGAGGCGCGCCGCTCGAATATCAACTTGACCTCGTTCGTCTCAGGAGTGTTAAATGGCCGCTGCTTGTGAACATTTCGGCAGGAATGTCAGGAGAGGAGGCGCCATGAGCGCGTTCGGGAAGTCGCTGAGCACCGTCATCGTCGCGACCACACTCGTTGCCTGGACCGCGGTGTCAGTGGTCTCCGCGCAGGGTCCGTGGGTCGCGCCGGCCGACGCGAAGGCGGCGAAGAACCCGGTGAAGGGCGTCGGTAACGCGAAGAAGACGGTCGAGACGAACTGCGTGTCGTGCCACGGCGCCTCGGGAAAGGGCGATGGGCCGGCCGCTGCCGCGTTGCCACCGCCGAAGCCCGCGAACTGGACCAGCGATGCCGTCCAGAAGCAGGGTGACGGCGAGATCTTCTGGAAGATCTCGAACGGACGGGGCGCGATGCCTCCGTGGAAGCACCTTCCGGAGAACGAGCGATGGGAGATCGTGAACTACATCCGGACGCTCAAGGGGAAGTAGGCCCACGCCGTCCGATCCCATGACGCCCCGCCGGGGTCCCGGCGGGGCGTTTTCACTTTCGCCGGCGCGCATCGCCGCGATCGACGTCGGCAGCAACACGGTCCGACTCCTCGTGGCTGACGTCGCCGGCCCCGGGGCGTGGCAGATCGTCGACGAGGATCAGACGATCACGCGGCTCGGTGAGGGCCTCGCGCGCTCCGGGGCCCTCGGCGAGGCGCCGATGGCCCGCACCCTCGCCGTGGTGAAGACGTACGTCGAGCGCGCGCGCGACCGCGGCGCCGGTGACGTTCGCATCGTGGCGACCAGCGCCGTGCGCGAATCGTCCAACGGTCGCTCGTTCGCCGAGGCGGTCGGTCGCGCAGCCGGCCAGGCCGTCGACGTGGTCAGCGGTGAGGACGAGGCGCGACTCACGGTCCGCGGTGTCCGCCACGGCCTCGGTCCGCTGCCGGGCCCGGTGCTCACCTTCGACATCGGCGGAGGCAGCACGGAGTACGTGCTGTCCGAGGACGACGCGATCAGGAGCATGGTCAGCCTGCGCCTGGGCGCCATCCCGCTCGCCGAGCGCTTTCCGTTCCCGAGGGGGATCGAGTGGGAGCGCTACTGCGCAATGCAGGGCGAAGTGCGCGCTCGGTTGGCCCGAGAGCTGCCCGCAGCGATCCGCGGCGCCACCCTCGCCCACCTCGTGGGTACGGCCGGCACGGTGACGACGCTCGCGGCGCTCGACCTTGGGCTCGCCCGCTACGATCCCGCGCGCGTGCAAGGACACACGCTGAGCCGTGAGACCGTTCGTCGCCTCCTGGAGCGACTGGGCGCGCTCCCGGTCGCGGAACGCGGAGCGCTCCCGTGCCTCGACCCGGGACGCGCCGACCTGATCATTCCGGGCATTGCGATCGTGATGGCGACGTTCGAAGAGCTCGGGGTCGTGACGTTGCGGGTGAGCGAATACGGGCTGCGCGAAGGCCTCCTGGTCGACGCCATCGAGCGCCGCCATCGGTCGTCGTGATTTGACACCCCGCGAGGCGATGACTAGACTACGTTGATAAGATGGACGAAATTGCGGTACTGGTGCTCAATTACACGTTTGAGCCGCTGCATTTCACCAATGCCCGCCGCGCGATCACGCTCCTCCTGGCCGGGAAGGCTGAAGCCGTGGAGGCCTCGCCGCGCGTCGTGCGGTCGCCCTCGGTGACCTTCGCCCTGCCCGCGGTGATCCGCCTCGCGATCTATATCCGCAAGCCGTTCCTCGATCGGGTGGCGTTCAACAAGAAGAACATCCTGCGGCGCGACGGCTACACCTGCCAGTACTGCAACCGACGGGGCGAGCGCCTCACCGTCGACCACGTCGTACCGCGGTCGCGCGGGGGTGAGACGACGTGGGTGAACGTGGTCGCGGCGTGCCTGCGCTGCAATCTCAAAAAGGGCAACCGGCTGGCCGACGAGGTCGGGATGCGGCTCATCCGGGAGCCGGTGCACCCGAAGTTCGTGTTCTCGACGCACATGCTCCGCCACCCGCACGCGCACTCGCTCCTGGACTCGTGGCGAAAATATCTCCTGGCGGTTCCGACGCCGTCCTGACGTCGCCCCACGCCGTGTTCCGGCTGTCATCCGAATACGTGCCGCGCGGCGACCAGCCGCAGGCCATCGCCGCCCTGACCGACTTCGTCCGGGCGGGCCGGCCCCACATGGTGCTGCGCGGCGTGACCGGCTCGGGCAAGACGTACTCGATCGCCAACGTCGTGGCGAACGTCGACCGGCCGACGCTCGTGATCTCGCCCAACAAGACGCTGGCCGCGCAGCTCTTCAGCGAGTTCCGGGCGTTCTTCCCGACGAATGCCGTCGAGTACTTCGTCTCGTACTACGACTACTACCAGCCCGAGGCGTACATCCCGCAGTCGGACACCTACATCGAGAAGGACGCGCTGATCAACGACGAGATCGACCGGATGCGCCACTCGGCGACCAAGTCGCTCCTCGAGCGCCGCGACGTCCTGGTGGTCGCGTCCGTCTCGTGCATCTACGGCATCGGTGAGCCCGACACCTACCAGGGGTTGCACCTCGAGCTCGGCGAGGGCGACCGGATCGATCGCGACGAGATCATCCGGCGCCTGATCGCCGTCCAGTACGAGCGGAACGACTACGACTTCCACCGCGGGACCTTCCGAGTGCGGGGTGACGTCGTCGAGGTCTTCCCGGCCAACGAGGAGTCGATCGCGCTCCGGATCGAGCTCTTCGGCGACGTGATCGACGCGATCTCCCGGATCGACCCGCTGCGCGGCGCGGTGCTCGAGCGCCTCGATCGGGTCCACATCTACCCGGCGAGCCACTACGTCACCGAGGCGTCCCAGCTCGCGCGAGCGTTCGAGACCATCCAGGAGGAGCTGCGCGAGCGGCTGGCGTTCCTGCGCCAGCGCAACCGCCTGCTGGAGGCGCAGCGGCTCGAGCAGAGAACGCTCTTCGACATGGAGATGCTGCGCGAGCTCGGCTACTGCCACGGGATCGAGAACTACTCGCGCCACCTGACGGGCCGGAAGCCAGGCGAGGCGCCGCCGACGCTGATCGAGTACCTGCCGAAGGACGCCTTGATCATCGACGAGAGCCACGTGGCGGTGCCCCAGATCCGCGGCATGTACTACGGCGACCGGTCGCGCAAGGAAGCGCTGGTCGAGTACGGCTTCCGGATGCCCTCCGCGTTCGACAACCGTCCGCTCATCTTCGACGAGTTCACGCGGCTGACCAGCCAGACCATCTACGTCTCGGCCACGCCGGGCCCCTACGAGCTCAAGCTCGCGGGCGACGCGCTGGGCGAGCAGGTGATCCGCCCGACCGGGCTCATGGACCCGCGCATCACCGTGCGGCCGGCCAAGGATCAGGTCGACGACCTGCTCGGCGAGCTCCGGGGGCGCGCCGAGCGTGACGAGCGCGTCCTGGTGACGACGCTGACCAAGCGCATGGCCGAGGACCTGACGGAGTACTACCAGCAGCTCGGGCTGCGGGTACGCTACCTGCACTCCGACATCGACACGCTCGACCGGGTCGCGATCATCCGTGACCTCCGGCTCGGAAAGTTCGACGGCCTCATCGGGATCAACCTGCTGCGCGAGGGACTGGACATCCCCGAGGTCTCGCTGGTGGCGATCCTCGACGCCGACAAGGAAGGCTATCTCCGCTCTGGGACCTCGCTGATCCAGACGGCGGGCCGCGCGGCGCGCCACGTCAACGGCGAGGTGATCATGTACGCCGACCACGTCACCGAGTCGATGGCGATCACGCTCCAGGAGACCGAGCGGCGCCGCAAGCTGCAGGGCGCCTACAACGACGAGCACGGGATCACGCCGGAGTCGATCAAGTCGTCGATCCGCGAGCTCCTCCAGACGATCTACGAGCGCGACTACTACACGGTGCCGGTGGAGGAGCCGGCGGCGGAGACGTTCGAGTCGCCGGCGGCGCTCCAGGCGCGCATCGTCGAGCTCGAGGCGCGGATGAAGGAGGCGGCCAAGCGACTCGACTTCGAGCAGGCGGCCGAGCTCCGCGACCGGCTCAAGGCCTTGCGCAAGCGTCAGCTAGGGTAGTGCGAGCCGCAGCCGCAGGCGAGGCGAGCCTATGATGCTCGTAATGCGAGCCCCGTGACCCTCGAAGACAAGCTCGCTAGGGTGCCCGACCGCCCCGGTGTCTACATCTACCGGGACGGCAAGCAGCAGGTCCTGTATGTCGGCAAGGCGGCGTCGTTGCGAAGCCGCGTGCGGTCCTACTTCCAGGAGTCACGGCCGCGCGACCCCAAGACCGACACGCTGGTGCGCCAGATCCGCGACCTCGAGTACATCGTGACCGATAACGAGCTCGAGGCCCTCATGCTCGAGGCCAACCTGGTCCGGAAGCACCGGCCCCGGTACAACATCATCCTGAGGGACGACAAGCACTATCCGTTCCTCAAGCTGACCACCAACGAGGAGTTTCCGCGTCTCGTGGTGGCGCGGCGCGTGCAGAAGGACGGCGCGCAGTACTACGGACCGTTCTACCCGGCCACCGCGATGCGCGAGACGCTGCGGCTCACGCGCCAGCTCTTTCCGCTGCGCACCTGCTCGATCACCATCGACGGGTCGCTGGAACGGCCCTGCATCCAGTACGCGATCCACCGCTGCAACGCGCCGTGCACGGGCTGGGAAACCCGCGAGGGCTACGCGAAGACCGTGCGGGACGTCGTGCACTTCTTGGAAGGCCGCGACGAGGATCTAGCGCAGCGGCTCACCAAGCAAATGGAAGAGGCGGCGGCCGACCTCAAGTTCGAGCGCGCCACCGTCCTCCGCGACCAGATCCAGTCCCTGAACAAGGTTCGCGAGCGCCAGAAGATCATCTCGATCGAGGACGTGGATCAGGACGTCGTCGGGGTCGTGCGGCAGGGCGACGACGCGTGCGTGGAGTTGTTCTTCGTGCGCAAGGGCCGGCTGGTCGGGCAGGAGCCGTTCTTCTTCGACCGCGTGGCCGGGTGGAGCGATGGCGAGATCCTGTCGGCGTTCGTCCGCCAGTTCTACGGCAAAGCGGTCACCCCGGCCGCGGAAATATTGTTGTCCGAGGAGGTGCCGGAGGCGGAGCTCACCGGTGAGTGGCTCTCGAAGCTCGCGGGCCGCCGCGTGCAGATGCTGGCGCCGCAGCGGGGGCCCAAGCGACAGTTCGTCGCGATGGCCGAGGCCAACGCCGCGATCGCGCTCCAGAATCGGCTCCTGTCCCGCGACAACCGCCAGCAGCTCGTGCTCGAAGAGCTCCAGCGCGCGCTCGGGCTGCCAGGGCTGCCCAATCGCATCGAGGGTTACGACATCTCGAACATCCAGGGGACGGAGCAGGTCGGCTCGATGGTCGTCTGGGAAAACGGCGGTATGAAGAAGGACGACTATAAACGTTTCCGCATCCGCAGCGTCGCCGGCGCCGACGATTTCGCCTCGCTGAGCGAGGTGCTGACGCGGCGCTTTTCCAAGGCGCTCGAGCTGGGGAGCGTGCTGCCCGATCTGGTCTTGATCGACGGCGGCCGCGGCCAGCTGAACGCGGGGCTCAAGGTGCTGGAGGACCTCGGGCTCGACTACATTCCGGCGGTCGGGCTCGCGAAGCAAGCCGAGGAGGTCTACCAGGCCGACAGCCTGCATCCGCTCGTGCTCGATCCGACGTCGCCCGCGCTGCACACGCTGCAGCGCATCCGCGACGAGGCGCACCGGTTCGCGATCACGTATCACAAGAAGCTGCGGACGCAGCGCACCATCCAGTCGGTGCTCGACACGATCCCCGGCATCGGGCCCACGATCCGCACGAGCCTCCTCAAGACGCTCGGCTCCGCGCGCCGCGTGCGCGACGCATCGGTCGCGGAGCTGGCGTCGGTTCCGAAGGTGACGCCGAAGCTCGCGCAGCGGATCTTCGATCACTTCCACCCGGCGGCGCCGGAAGATCCCGAGACACCGGCGGAGCCGCTGGGGACAACGACGGAACCAGAAGGGACGACCGGGGGTTACAATGGCATCGGCCAACCTGGCCCTAGGGGGGAAGACAGATCGTGAGAAAGATCCTGACCGTCGCAGCGGTAGCGGTTGTCGTGGCCTTCGGTGCTGGCAGCGCCTTCGCCAGCTCGTGCCCGAAGGTGATCAAGGAGACGCGGGAATCCGCGGCGAAGATGAAGGCGGACGACCCCAAGGTGAAGGCGGTCGTCGCCAAGCTCGACGAGGCGCAGAAGCTCCACGATGGTGGCAAGCATGAGGACTCGCTGAAGCTGGCGAACGAGGCGGCGGCGGACCTCAAGAAGTAGCAACAACGACTTGGGCGCGGCGCGGCCGTTCGACGACCGCGTCGCGCCGTCGTAGCCGCGACCCGTCGTCGCCGCAGGCCCCGCCCGCCGCTCTTTCGCGGCAGTTCTTGCCCCTGTCAGCTAAGTATGTTAAAAATTTAGCTAATTATGTCGGCCGATCGCTACCCCTTCCGCGAGATCGAGGCCAAATGGCAGGCCGTCTGGGAGGAGACCAAGCAGTTCCGCGTTCGTGAGGACCCGGGCCGGCCCAAGTTCTACTGCCTGGAGATGTTCCCGTACCCCTCGGGGCGGATCCACATGGGCCACGTCCGCGTCTACGCGATCGGCGACCTCCTGGCACGTTTCAAGTGGATGCGCGGATTCAACGTGCTGCACCCGATGGGCTGGGACGCGTTCGGCCTGCCCGCCGAAAACGCCGCGATCGAGCACGGGGTCCATCCCGTCATCTGGACCTACGAGAACATCGACTACATGCGCGCGCAGCTCAAGAAGATGGGCATCTCCTACGACTGGGAGCGCGAGGTCACGACCTGCGATCCGGCCTACTACAAGTGGGAGCAGCTCATATTCATCAAGATGCTCGAGCGCGGTCTCGCGTACCGGAAGCGCTCGACGGTGAACTGGTGCCCGTCCTGTCAGACGGTGCTCGCCAACGAGCAGGTGGAGGACGGGCGCTGCTGGCGGTGCGACTCCGAGGTGACGCCTCGCGAGATCGACGGGTGGTTCTTCAAGATCACCGCGTACGCGGAGGAGCTGCTCGCGTGGTGCGACCGGCTGCCCGGCTGGCCGGAGCGCGTGCTCACCATGCAGCGGAACTGGATTGGCAAGAGCGAGGGCGCCGAGTTCGATCTCACGATAGATGGACACCGGGATCTCTCGATCCGCGTGTTCACCACGCGGCCGGATACCGCCTTCGGCATGACGTACGCAGTGCTGGCCCCCGAGCACCCGCTCGTCGACCGCATCGCCACCACGCCGGCCGAGCGCGAAGCCGTCGCGCGGTTCCGCGCCGAGGTCGCCCGGCAGTCGGAGATCGAGCGGACCGCGGCGGATCGGCCCAAGCGCGGGCTCCGCCTCACCGCGCGGGTCGTGAACCCGTTCAACTCCGTGGCGATTCCGCTGTTCCTCGCCGACTACGTCCTGATGGGCTACGGCACCGGCGCCATCATGGCGGTCCCGGGCGAAGACGAGCGCGACTGGGAGTTCGCCGAGCAGCACGGGCTGCCGATCATCGAGACCGTCCGGCGCCCAGACGGCTGGACCGGCAAGGCCTACACCGGTGACGGCGTCAAGATCAACTCCGGCTTCCTCGACGGTTTGACGGTCGCCGAAGCCAAGCGCAAGGCGACCGAGTGGCTGGTGACGCGAGGACTCGGGACCGCGAAGGTCAACTACCGCCTGCGCGACTGGGGCATCAGCCGCCAGCGCTACTGGGGCGCTCCGATCCCGGTGCTCTACTGCGAGAAGGACGGGATGGTGCCCGAAGCCGAGCAGAATCTCCCGGTGGCGTTGCCGCGGGACGTCCAGCTGTCCGGCAAGGGCGGCTCGCCGCTCGCCAGCGTCGCGAGCTTCGTGAACGGGACGTGCCCGCGCTGTGGCGGGCCGGCGCAGCGCGAGACCGACACGATGGACACCTTCGTGGAGTCGTCGTGGTACTTCCTTCGCTACTGCTCGCCGAGCTACGGCAGTGGCATGTTCGAGCGGAGCGCCGCCGAATACTGGATGCCGGTCGACCAGTACATCGGCGGCATCGAGCACGCCGTGCTGCACCTGCTCTACGCGCGCTTCTACACGAAGGTGCTGCGCGATCTCGGGCTCACCAAGATCGACGAGCCGTTCATGGCCCTGCTGAGCCAGGGGATGGTCATCAAGGACGGCGCGAAGATGTCGAAGTCGAAGGGCAACGTGGTCTCCGACGACTTCGTGCGGGAGAAGTACGGCGCCGATACCGGTCGCCTCTTCGAGCTCTTCGCGGCGCCGCCGGAGAAGGATCTGGAGTGGAACGATCAGGGCATCGAGGGTGCCTCGCGATTCCTCAACCGGGTCTGGCGCTTCGTCAGCGCACACCTGGAGGAGCTCTCGGCGGCGCCGCGCACGTGCCCGACGCCAAGCTCCGATGCCGCGCGCGCATTCCGGCGCGTGATTCACGAGACCATCCGGCGCGTGACGGACGACCTCGAGCGCGAGTTCCACTTCAACACCGCCATCGCCGCGATCATGGAGCTCGTCAACGCGCTCCAGGCGTTCGAGTCGGCGTCCGGGAACGGCCAGGGGGCCGCGCCGGACCGCGCCGCGCTTCTACGTGAGGCGACCGAGGCCATGCTGCTGCTGCTCGGCCCGTTCTGCCCGCACGTGACCGAGGAGCTCTGGTCGCGGCTCGGTCACCGCGAGAGCCTCTTCCGGCAGCGCTGGCCAGCGGTCGACGCGGCGGCGCTCCAGAAGACCGAAGTCACCGTCGTCGTGCAGGTCGACGGGAAAGTGCGCGGACGCTTGCTCGTGGACGTTGACGCGGCGGACGAGCGCGTGCAGCAGCTCGCCCTCGGCGACGACAAGGTCCGGCCGTGGGTGGCCCAGCGCCGGGTCGAGAAGGTCGTCGTCGTCCCGAACCGGCTCGTCAACATCGTGACCCGCGCGTGAGGCCCGCCCGCCCGCGGGCGGTCGGTCTCGCCCTGCTCGCGCTCGCGACGGCCGGCTGCGGCTACTCGCTGCGTGGGAACCTCCCTGACCACATCCGGACGGTCGCGGTGCCGGTCTTCGCGAACCGGACCGGGGAGCCCGCCGTCGAGAACATGCTGACGAGCGCCGTGGTGGAGGCCTTCTCGACCAACGGGCGGCTTCGCGTCGTCGATCCCGAGGCCGCGGACTCCATCCTCGAGGGCGAAGTGATCGGTTACTCTCTCGAGTCCATCGCGTTCGACGCGCATGCCAACGCCCGTGTCTATCGGCTCGTCGTGACCTTGAACCTCCGGTTCCGCGACGTCCAGCGAAACACGATCCTCTTCGAGCAGCAGCGGCTACGCGAGAAAGCGGACTTTCAGGTCCTGGGTGCCGTGTCCCAGACGATCTCGCGTGAGGAATCGGCCGTGCGCGCCGCCGCGATCGACATCGGCCGCGCCATCGTCAGCCTGGCCGTCGACCGCTTTTGAGGGCAGACGAATAACCGCGACGAGATTGACCGGGCGAGCGGACCTCAAAGAAATGTCCGCCGAGGGAGCGTCGAACGGGCGAGTGGCGCCCTCAACACCAATCGGCCAGACCGGGCGAGCGGAGCCACGAGCTTCTACAGCCGGCCACCCTCGGTTGCGGCGATCTCAAAGCTCTCGGTAGATGGACTACGCGACCTTCCTCGGGCAGGCTGAGCGCGGCGAAGCGCCGGCGCTCAACTTACTGCACGGCGCCGACGGCCAGCTTCTCGACGACGCGCTCGCCACCGCGACCCGCGGGTTCTTCCCCGATCCCGCGCTAGCGGCGTGGGGTCGCGAGGTGTTCGATGGACGCGAGCGTGGGGTGGACGAGATCGTCCGATCGGCCATGACCTTGCCGTTCGGCGGTGGTCGACGGCTCGTCGCGGTCCGGCGCGCCCAGGCGCTCACCGCGAGAGGCGCGGACGCGCTGGCCGCCTACGCCAAGAGCCCGAATCCGGCGAGCTGCCTGCTGCTGCTGTCCGACGAGCCGCTGCGCGCCTCACGTGACCGGCGAACGGATCACTGGCTACTGGCCGCGCTGCCGGCCGCCGCGATCGTCGAGCTGCCCGCGCGCGGCGCGCGTGAGCTGACGAGCTGGCTGCGCCAGCGTGCGGCGGTCGAGGGGTTGACCGTCAGCGACGAGGCAGCGCGGCTCCTCGTCGAGCTCACGGGCGAAGATACCGCCGCGCTCCTGGGCGAGGCGCGCAAAGCGGCGCTGGCGGGCGGCCCCGACAACCGCGCGGTCGGCGTGAAGGACGTCGGCGCGGTCGTGGGCGAGCATCGACTCGACGCGATCTTCGACCTGACGCGCGCGGTCGAGCGCCGCGACCGCGCGGCCGCTCTGAAGACGCTCGACCGGCTCCTAGCCACCGAAGACTGGAATCTCCTGCTCTCCGTCCTGACGCGCGACGTGAGGACGGCGTGGACGGCGGTCGCGTGGCGACGCCGCGGCCGCGGCGTCGACGAGATCGCTCGCGCCCTGCGCCGGCCGCCCGCGGTGATCGAGACGATCACCGGGGCCGGCGGCGGCTCGGAAGGACTGCTCGCGTGGAAGCTGCGTCGGTGCTGGGACGCCGAGTGCCGGCTCAAGAGCAGCGGCGAGCCGTGGGCGGAGATGGCGGCGCTGGTTGCCGACTTGTGCGCGGAGAGGTGACCGTCCGGGCGATCTTCCTCGGGGTCGTTCTCGCGGTGGCGAGCGTGGCCAACATCGCGACGGCCGCCGAGCGCTGCGTCGACTGCGTGACCGCTGGCGCGGCGTCGAGCCCGCTGACCATCCCACCGGGGACACCGCTCGCCGGCTACGGGAACCCGAAGCGACGCCTCCTGTTCCCCGACGTCCTCGGCCAGCATCCCCACGCGTTCTGGTTCGCGCCGTCGGCGGGCGCGCAGGACTCGCTGGCGGCGCGCGCGCTCGTCCTCGAGAGCGGCACCACGCGAGTGGCCTGGGTCACGCTCGACCTCATCGCGATCGACCGCGCGTTCACCCGGGCCCTTCAGGAGCGCCTGGCCGCCGCAGGCGTCCCCGCCACGACGCTCATCGTCTCGGCGTCCCACACGCACTCCGGGCCCGGCGCGTTCCTGGATTCCGGCCTCATGAGCGTGGTCGCGTCTGACCGTCTCGATTCAGCGGTGCGTGAGGCGCTCGTCGAGTCTGCCGCCGCCGTGATCCGGCAGGCCGACGGCGCGCGGGTTCCGGCGCTCGTGGCGACGATGAGCCTTGCGGCGCCGCCAGTGACGCTGAGCCGCCTCGGCCGTCCGCTCGACTCCGAGATCGTCGTGCTCAAGGTCACCAGCGCGAGCGGCGCACCGCTCGCGCTGGTGTGGAACTTCTCGATCCACGGGACCATGCTCCCCGCGTCCAATCTGCGTCTCTCGGGCGACGTGATGGGCGTGGCGTCCGCGCGGCTCGAGCAGAAGCTCGGCGCCCCGGCGCTATTCGTCAACGGCGCTGTCGGCGACGTGAGTCCGGCGCGCCACGGCGAGGCGGCGATGCGCGAGACCGCGGACCTGCTGGCCGCCGCGGTGGAGGCCGGCTGGGCGCGAGCCAGGCCCGCGCCCGTCTCGACGCTGCGCGTGATGCAGCGACAGGTCGGGCTGCCGGCGGCGGCTCTGTCGCTGCGCGGCTGCCTCGGCCGCTGGATGCCCGCCTTCGTCAGGCTCCCGCTCCGGTCGGCGCTGCCCGACGAGACCGAGCTCGTCGGGGTCGCGCTCGGGGACACCAGCTGGGTCACGATCCCGGGCGAGCTACAGACGGCGCTTGGACAGACCATCAAGCGAGAGGGGCGCGAGCTCTTCGCGTCGACGTTCGTCGCCGGCCTGTCGAACGACTATCTCGGGTACTTCGTGACGCCGATCGACGCCCTGCGCTCCGGGTACGTCGCGTGCGCCACGCTGTACGGGCCGGACGCGGGCGCATGCCTGACGGATGCCGCCGTGGACCTGCTCTATCGGCTGCGGGGACGCCCCCGCTCGGTGACCCGCACGCCGTCGACCTGCGACTACCGCCAGGGCGACCGGTGAGCGAAGAGCGGGGGCTACTTCGCGGTGACGAGCCGGCGGGCCAGCGCAGACTTCTTCCGCGCCGCCGTGTTGCGGTGGATCACGCCCTTGGTGACGGCCTTGTCGAGGGCGCGAATGGCCTCCAGCACGACGCTGGAGCTCGCGGCGCCTTCGGCGGCGCGCGCGTCCTTGATCGTGCCGCGCACCTTCGTGCGGATGGCGCGGTTACGCAGACGCTGTCGCTCGTTTTGCCGCACTCGTTTCATCGCCGACTTCGTATTCGCCACGTGAATGCTCCTTGGTTCATAGACGCGCCTCGGCCGGCGGGGCCCCAGCCCCGCGACGGCCTGCGGCGCCCACTGCGGACTCGATCGAGTCGAATCGAACGCCGCGTTGCATCATGCCGCAGCGGCCGCGGAATATCAAGATGAGCGCGAGCGAGGGGCAGGTCGTCCAGGCGCTGGGCTCGATAGGCGCCGCGACGCTGCTGAGCCGCGTGCTCGGGTTCGCGCGCGACATGCTCGTCGCGCGGACGTTCGGTGCCGGGCCCGTGACCGACGCATTCTTCGTCGCCTTCCGAATCCCCAATATCCTGCGGCGCCTCCTCGCCGAAGGCGCCCTCTCGACCGCGATGATCCCGGTCTTCACGGAGTACGCGGCGACGAGGTCCCGACCCGAGCTCCGTCGCATGCTCCGCGCCGTGCTGGGGCTGGCCCTCATCGCGCTCACGGTGACCACGGTGCTGGGCATCGTCGCCGCGCCGTGGATCCTGCGGGTGATCGCGCTGGGCTTCATGGCCGACCCGGGGAAGGCGGCGCTCGCGGTCATGTTGACCCAGGTGATGTTCCCGTACCTGCCGCTGGTCGGGCTCGCGGCGATGGCCACGGGCGTGCTGAACTCGCAGGGTCGGTTCTTCGCCGGCGCGATCGGTCCCGCGGTGCTCAACGTGGGAATGATCGCCGCCGTCGCGCTGCTCGCCCGGCATCTCGAGCCACCGATCCTCTCGCTCGCGCTCGGCGTGCTCCTCGGCGGGATCGGTCAATTGCTCGTACAGGTTCCGGGGCTGCGGGCCTGCGACCTCCTGGTGAAACCATCGACCGAGCTCGGCCATCCGGCGATCGGACGAGTCACGCGCCTGCTCCTGCCCTCGGTCTTCGGGTTGGCGGCGGTCCAGGTGATGGTGTTCGTGAACACGCTCCTAGCGTCGTTCCTGTCGGAGGGCTCGATCTCGTATCTCTACTACGCCGACCGCGTCATGGAGTTTCCCCTCGGCGTCTTCGGCATCGCGCTCGCCTCGGCCTCGCTCCCGGTGATGGCACGGCAAGCGGCCGCCCAGGACCGGGCCGGGCTCGCCGGCACGCTGAACTTCGCGCTGCGGCTCGGCGTGTACGTGTCGGTGCCGGCGACGATCGGGCTGGTGGCGCTCCGGACGCCGATCGTCCGCCTCCTCTTCGAGCGTGGGCGATTCGGACCCGCCGAGACCGCGGCGACCGCGGACGCGCTCGCGTGGTACGCCGTGGGACTCGCGGGATTCGCCGGCTCGCGCATCGCGGCGCAGGCGTTCTACGCGATGGGCGAAGCGAGGACCGCCGTGCGCTGGGGGATCGTGGCGGTCGGCGCCAACGTGGTGGCGGCGCTCGCGTTGATGGGACCGCTGGGACACGCCGGCCTGGCCGGCGCCTCGTCGGCCGGCGCCTACGTCAATCTGCTGGCGCTCCTCCTGGTCGCCCGCCGCCGCCTCGGGCGGCTCGGTCTGCGCGCGCTCGCGAGCACGACACTGCGCGCCGCGCTCGCGTCGCTGCCGTTGCTCGGCGTCTGCTGGCTGGCGCTCGTGCTGTGGCCGCCGCGCGCGGCGCTCGCGCTCGACGCCGCGTGGCTGGCCGCGACGATCACCGTCGGCGCCGCGCTCTTTTGGCTCGGCAGCGTGCTGCTGGGCATGTCCGAGCGCACGGTGCTCGCGCAAATGATCCGACGGCGCGGGCGCGACGTCCCCGAGGGCGCCTGAACGGGCCGCGGCTTCTCGATTCATGAGCGTCGTGATACTATCCGACGTGGTCACTCTATGACCGATGTGGTGGTTGAGTATCTCGGGGCTCTCCAGGCGGAGCGGGGGGCGTCCCGGAATACTCTCGCCGCCTACCGTCGCGATCTCACCGACTTCACGCAGTTCCTGAACGACCAGCGGCGCGCGCTCCGCCGGACCAGCCCGGACGATCTCGTCGGATACCTTGAGCGTCTGCGCGCGCGCGGCCTTCGCTCCTCCAGCGTGGCGCGACGTGTCTCGGCGCTCAGGGGATTGTTCCGGCACCTGGTCAGCGAGGGTGAGCTCCGGCGCGATCCCACCGAGCATCTGGAAGTCCCGCGCCGGCCGCGGGCGCTCCCGCGCACGCTCTCGCGGGAGGACGCGGCGGCGCTCGTCGAGGCGCCCGATCTGGCTTCGCCGCGCGGCGTGCGGGATCGCACGGTGCTCGAGCTCCTCTACGCGACCGGCATGCGGGCCTCCGAGTGCCTGGGCCTCGCCGGCGAGGACGTCAACCTCACCGCGGGCTACGTCATCTGCACCGGCAAGGGTCGCCAGCAGCGCCTGGTGCCCCTCGGGGCCGCAGCGGCGCAGTGGATCACGCGTTATCTCCGCGAGGCGCGGCCACTCTACACGCGCAAGCGCGACAGCGGTCGGCTGTTCGTGAACCCGCGCGGTGGACCGCTCTCGCGGCAGTCGCTCTGGGCGATCGTGCGACGGGCGGCGGCGAAGGCCGGCCTTCGTCGCAACGTCTCACCGCACGTGCTCCGCCATTCGTTCGCGAGCCATCTCCTCGAGGGTGGCGCCGATCTCCGCTCGGTCCAGACGATGCTCGGCCACGCCGACATCGCGACGACTCAGATCTACACGCACCTGCCGTCGGCCACGCTCCTGCGCATGTACCGACGATTCCACCCACGCGCGTGAGCATGGCGAAGCGCGCGCACGTCTATCCCCAGGTGAGCCTCGTGGCGGCGGATCTCGCCGACATCGCGACCGCGACGCTGCCGCGGGGCGCGGGCGTTCGCGACGCGCTGGCGCTCGCGCGACGGCGGAACGCCGGCGTGCTCACGGCGGGCGCCGCGCGGGTCCTCCGCGACGATCTCGTCCGCGCCGACGCGCTCGGCCTCGGCACGCTCCGGGCGACGACGCTCGCCCGGCCGCTGCCGTCCGTCGACGACCGCGCCGGCGAGACGGCGGTGCGGCGGCTCCTGGCCGGCGGCGCGCCGCTGGTCGTGGTGCATGGCGCGAAGGGACCCAGCGGCGCGGTGAGCGGCCGCCTCGCCGGCGTGGCGCTTCCCGACGCCTCGGCGGCCGCCCACGTCGGCCGGGGGCTGGCGGCCGACGTAGGCGAGCTGCTCGTGACGATCGGCCGCATCGCGGAGGAGCACGACAGCCGCGCCTTTTTGGTCGGCGGGCTCGTGCGCGACCTCTGGCGCGGCGCGCCGATCGCCGGGCGCGATCTCGACGTCGTGGTGGAGGGCGACGGCCCCACGGTGGCGCGGCGGCTGGCGAGCACGCTCGGCGGCACGCTCCTGGAGCATCGCCGGTTCCTGACCGCGTCGGTGGACACGTCCGCGTTCGGGCGGATCGACGTCGCGACGTCGCGCTCGGAGCGCTACGAGTCGCCGGGCGCGCTCCCCCGCGTGATGCCGGCCGGCATCGGCCAGGATCTGCGGCGGCGCGATTTCACCGTCAACGCCATGGCGATCGAGCTCTCGTCGGGCGAGTTCGGCCTGATCGATCCGCTCGGCGCCCGCGCGGATCTCGCGCGGCGCCGGCTGCGCGGCCTCCATCCGCTCACGTTCGTCGAGGACCCGACCCGTATTTTTCGCGCCGCCCGGTACGCGGCGCGCCTCGGCCTCTCGTTCGAGCGCGCCACGCTGCGAGCCCAGGCGCTCGCGCTTCGCCTGGTCCCGTACCAGGCGCTGTCGGGCCAGCGGATCGCCGCCGAGCTCCAGCGCATCCTGGCCGAGCCCCACGCCGGCGCCATCCTCGCGCGGCTCGGCGGCGTCGGCGCCTTCCGTCTCCTCGACGGCCGGCTGCGCTTCACCGCCACGACCCGCCGCCGACTAGCCGCGCTTCCTCCCGCGCTGGCGTGGGCCCACGCGCGGGCGCTCGCCCTCGATCCGCTCGAGCTCGCCGCGCTCACGATCGTCGCCGACCAGCGCGACGCCGTCGCCGCCGCCGCGCTCGCCGGCCTCGGGCTCACCGGGGGCCCGCTCGTGACGCTCGAGCGTGCGCGGTCGACGGCCGAGTCGCTCGCTTCCCGACTCCTCGCCGCCGGCGCGCCCAGTGAGCGCGCGCGCCTGCTCCGCGACCGCGCCCCCGTCGAGCTGGGCTGGCTCTGGCTGCGAGGGACGCGGGCCATCCGCGAGACGCTCGACTGGTTCGTCGGGCTCCCGCCGCGTTCCGCGTCACTCAGCGGCGATGACGTCGTCGCGCTCGGCGTTCCGCGCGGCCCGGCGGTGGCGCGCGTGCTCGCCGAGGTGCGCGACGCGCGGCTCGACGGGATGCTCGCGAGCCGCGCGATGGAAGAGGAGCATGTCAGACAATGGTTGGCGAAAGGAGGATGAGTTGGCCCCGAAATACATCTTCGTGACGGGCGGCGTCGTCTCGTCCCTGGGCAAGGGGCTGGCGGCGGCCTCGATGGGGGCGCTGTTGGAGGCGCGTGGGTTCCGGGTGACGCTGCAGAAGATGGATCCGTACATCAACGTCGACGCGGGCACGATGAGCCCGTATCAGCACGGCGAGGTCTTCGTCACCGACGACGGCGGCGAGACCGACCTCGATCTGGGCCACTACGAACGGTTCACCTCGGGTCGCGTGACGCGCGACCACAACGTCACCACCGGCAAGGTCTACTACTCCGTCATCCAGAAAGAGCGCCGGGGCGACTATCTGGGCCGCACCGTTCAGGTGATCCCCCACATCACGGACGAGATCAAGGCGTCGATCCGGAAGGTCGGACGCGACACCGACATCGTCATCGTCGAGGTGGGCGGCACGGTGGGCGACATCGAAGGGCTGCCGTTCCTGGAGGCGATCCGCCAGCTCAAGAAGGACGTCGGGCGCGACAACGTCATCTACGTGCACCTGACGCTCGTGCCGTTCATGCGCGCCGCCGCCGAGCTGAAGACCAAGGCCACCCAGCACTCGGTCAAGGAGCTGCGGGCGATCGGTATCCAGCCCGACATCCTGCTCTGCCGGACGGACCGCTACCTGCCTCCGGGGATCAAGTCGAAGATCGCCCTGTTCTGCGACGTCGAGGAAGAGGCCGTCATCACCGCCAAGGACGTCGACACGATCTACGAAGTCCCCCTGGTGTTCCATCGGGAGGGCCTCGACGACATCATCGTGAAGCTCCTCAACCTCGAGTCCCGGCCGATCGACCTGTCGCGCTGGGAAGGCGTGGTGAGCCGGGTCCAGTCCCCGCGCCTGGAGACGCGGATCGCGGTGGTCGGCAAGTACATCGAGCTGAAGGACTCCTACAAGAGCCTGGTCGAGGCGCTCGCCCACGGCGGCATCGCGAACGATGCGCGCGTCGAGGTCCAGTGGATCGACGCCGAGCACATCGAGCGGGACGGCGCCGCCGCCCAGTTCAGCGGTATCCACGGCATCCTGGTGCCGGGGGGCTTCGGCGACCGCGGGATCCTCGGTAAGATCGAGGCGGTGCGCTATGCGCGCGAGCAGCGCGTGCCGTACTTCGGGATCTGCCTGGGGATGCAGTGCGCGGTGATCGAGTACGCACGGAACGTGTGTGGGCTCACCGGCGCGAACTCCTCCGAGTTCGATCCGGCGGCGCCCCACCGGGTCATCGACCTCCTGCCGGACCAGCGGAGCATCGCCGACAAGGGCGGCACCATGCGGCTGGGCAACTATCCCATCGTCCTCGGCGAGGGGAGCCTCGCCTCGCGCCTCTACGGCCAGGGAATCATCCAGGAGCGCCACCGCCACCGCTACGAGGTGAACAACGACTACCTCCCGCGGCTCGAGAAGAACGGCCTGCGCGTCTCCGGCATCTGGGCCGAGAAGCAGCTGGTCGAGATCATCGAGATCCCGGAGCACCCGTACTTCGTGGCGGGACAGTTCCATCCGGAGTTTCGCTCTCGGCCCTGGGACCCGCACCCGCTCTTCTCGGGGTTCGTGCGCGCGGCGTTGGAGCACGGCACGTGACAGTCACTCGGCCGGTCACGGTCGGGTCCATCACCATCGGGGGAGGCGGTCCGCTCGTGCTGATCGGTGGCCCCTGCGCCATCGAGGACGAGCGCCACGCCCTCATGACCGCCGAGCGCCTGGCGAAGATCACGGCGGAGCGCCGGGTGCCGTTCATCTACAAGTCGTCCTACGACAAGGCCAATCGGTCCTCGGTCAACGGCTACCGCGGCCCGGGGCTCGTCGAAGGCTTGCGCATCCTCCGCAAGGTGCGCGAGACGCTCAAGGTGCCGGTGCTCTCCGACGTGCATCAAGTGAGCGAGGTCGATCCGGCGGCCGAGGTCCTCGACGTGATCCAGATCCCGGCGTTCCTCTGCCGGCAGACCGACCTGATCTTGGCCGCCGCGGCGACCGGCAAGCCGGTGAACGTGAAGAAGGGTCAGTTCGTGGCCCCGCGCGACATGAAGAACGTCGTCGACAAGATCCTGTCGAAGGGCAACGAGGCAATATTACTGACCGAGCGCGGCACGAGCTTCGGGTACAACAACCTCGTGGTCGACATGCGCGGCCTCGCCATCATGGGGGAGCTCGGCTACCCGATCGTTTTCGACGCCACCCACTCGGTCCAGCTGCCCGGCGGCGCCGGCGACCGGTCGGGCGGCGAGCGCCGGTACGTTCCGGCCCTGGCGCGCGCCGCGGTGGCCTTCGGCGTGGATGCGGTGTTCATGGAGATGCACGAGGATCCCGACCGCACGCTGGCGGACGGCCGGCCGCTCTCTGACGGACCGAACATGCTGCGTATCGACGACCTGTCGCCGCTCCTGCGACAACTCGGCGCCATCCGGGCGGCCGGCGACTCGTGAGCCCCGAGCGCGTGCCCGATATCCGGCGGCTGGCCGAGCGCGTGTTCCGGCTCGAGGCCGAGGCGATTCTCGGTCTGATCCCCAAGCTCGACGAGCGCTTCGAGCACGCGGTCGAGCTCTTGCGGCGCTGCGCCGGACGCGTGATCGTCACGGGCATGGGCAAGTCGGGGCTGATTGGCCGCAAGATCGCATCGACACTCGCGTCGACCGGGACGCCGGCGTACTTCCTCCACCCCGCCGAGGGTGTGCACGGCGATCTCGGCATGGTCTCCCGCGGCGACGTGGTGCTGGCGTTGTCGAACTCCGGCGAGACGGACGAGGTGCTGGCGATCCTGCCGCCACTCAAGCGGCTCGGCGTGCCGATCGTGCTGCTCACCGGCAATCCGACCTCCGCGCTGGCGCGCCAGTGCGAGGTCGTGCTGGACGTGAGCGTGGCCGAGGAAGCGTGCCCGATGAATCTGGCGCCGACGTCGAGCACCACTGCGGCGCTCGCCGCCGGCGACGCGCTCGCACTCGCGCTGCTCGAGCTGCGCGGGCTGCGTCCGGAGGACTACGCGGCGCTGCATCCGCGGGGCACCCTGGGGTGGCGCGCGTTGTTTCGAGTCAGTGATTTGATGCTCACGGGCGACGCGATGCCAGTCGTCTCCGAGAACACGCCCCTGCGGGAGGTCATTGCCGAAATGACTCGCAAGCGCAAGGGCATGACGACCGTCGTCGATGCGGCGGGCCGGCTCGCCGGGGTGATCACCGACGGCGACCTGCGGCGCCTCTACTTGAAGGGCGGGTCCATCGACGAGCTGACGGCGGGCCAGGTGGCGACTCGCGAGCCCAAAACCATCCGCGCCGACGAACTGGCCGCCAAGGCACTCGAGGTGATGGAAACGTGGCAGATCACCAGCCTGGTGATCCTCGACGGGTCCAACCGGCCCGCCGGAGTCATCCATATGCACGACATCCTCAGGACGAAGATCGTCTAGTTTTCCCTGTGTTTCCGGCAATTAGCCGGTGTCTGGCAAGCTAGCGTGGTATCAAAATTGCATTCCTCTGCGCGTTCCCTATAGAATCTACAGAGTATGAAAGCGAAGAGCATGGCGGGGGCGATTCTCGGAGGAGTCGCCCTCTTCGTGTTCCTGGTCGCAGGCACACTCATCGCCAAGAGCCGAACCGCTCCGGTGGAGTCGGCGGGCGCGGCCGCATCGAGCGCCGACCTTCGGATCAAGGACGCCCAGATCGACGAGGAGTCGGGTGGCGTGCGGTGGCGGCTCAAAGCCGAGCAGGCCCTGATCTTCGACGGCGAGGGACGGACCTCCCTCAGGAACATCTCGGTGAACGTGTTCGAGCGCGATCGGTCGTGGACGATCGTCGGCGAGGAGGGTGACCTGTACGAGGCGACCAAGAACGTGGAGATCCGGAACAACGTCGTGCTGACCTCGAGCGACGGGCTCCGGCTCGAAACGAGCGTGCTGCGCTGGCAGGGCGCCGAGCGGCGCCTCTGGACCGACGCGCCCGTGCGGCTGTCGCGTGGCGGCGCGATCGCAGACGGCACCGCCCTCGACGTGAGGATGGCCGACGAGTCCACGACGCTGGCCGGCCGCGTTCACACGATCTTCTCGGAGACGAAGAAGTGATCTGCCGGCGTCTGGTCGCCGCCGTCCTGGGCCTCGCGGCCAGCATCGTGCCGTGCACGGCCTCGCGGAGCCAGACGGCGCCCGCGAATGCGCCGGCGATGAACGCGCCGGCCGCGAGCGCGCCGGCAAGTGGATCGCGGAAGACGGACTCGCAGCAGCCGCTCACGGTGGACGCCGACAAGATGGAGCGCTTCGGCAAGCAAGGCCTGGTCATCTTCAGCGGCAACGTGGTCGCCCGCCAGAACAATGCGGTCCAGTACGCCGACCGCGTCGAGGTGTACCTGGACGAGAAGGGTGACCGCGTCCAGCGGACGGTCTCGACCGGCAATGTCCGCGTCGTCACCCGCGACTGTCGCACCGCGACCGCGCAGCGCGCGGAGTACTCCGATCTCGAGCAACAGGTTGTGTTGAGCGGCGACGCACGGATGTGGCAGGACGACAACGTCGTCTCCGGCGACTCGATCACCATCCTGCTCTCCCAGGATCGTACGGTCGTGGAGAGCGGCAAACAGGACCGGGTCAAGGGGACCTTCTATCCCCGCGACGGCGGGAAACCCGACGGCCAGGTCGTCGCGCGCCGGCCAGCCGAGCCCTGCAAGAACTGACGATGGAAGGACTGGTCGCGCAAGGCCTGGTGAAGTGGTTCAAGAGCCGGAAAGTCGTCGACGCGGTATCGCTCGACATCCAGCGCGGCGAGGTCGTGGGCCTGCTCGGCCCTAACGGCGCGGGCAAGACCACGTCCTTCTACATGATGGTCGGTCTGCTGGCGTCCGACGGCGGCCGGATCTTCCTGGAGGGCCAGGAGATCACCTCGCTGCCGATGTACCAGCGCTGCCGCATGGGCGTCGGCTACCTTCCGCAGGAGTCGTCGGTGTTCCGGAAGCTGACGGTCGAGGAGAACCTCCTGGCGATCCTCGAGACACTCGACCTGTCGGGCGCCGAGCGGCGCGAGCGGGCCCAGGAGCTGCTGGGCGAGCTCGACCTCACTCCGCTCGCGCACCACCCGGCCTACACGCTGTCTGGCGGCGAGCGCCGCCGGCTCGAAATCACCCGTGCGCTCGTGACCTCGCCCCAGTACCTGCTGCTCGACGAGCCGTTTACCGGAATCGATCCCATCGCGATCGGCGACATCCAAGAGATCGTGGCCCGCCTCCGTGAGCGCGGCATCGGGATCCTCATCACGGATCACAACGTGAGGGAGACTCTCGCCATCACCGACCGTGCCTACATCCTCTACGACGGCAAGATCCTCGTGGCCGGAACCGCGAACGAAATCGCCACCAGTCCAGTCGCCCGGGAGAACTACCTGGGCGATCGGTTCGCGCTCTAGGCGGAGGCGGGGAACCCACCATGGCCATGGAGGCGCGCCTCTCCCTACGGCAGAGCCAGCGGGTCGTCATGACCCCGCTGCTGCAACAGGCGATCCAGCTGTTGCAGCTCTCCACGCTCGAGCTCCAGGAGGTCGTCAACAAGGAGCTGCTCGAGAACCCGCTGCTGGAGGAAGTCACCCCGGACACGCCTGAGACCCCGGCCGACGCGCCCGTCAGCGCGGACACGCCGCCGGCGCCGACGGTCGAGCAGCTCAGCACGGACCCGCCCCCGACCTCCGAGCGCCAGACGGACGAGCTGCCGTTCGACTTCAACGCGATCATGTCCGCCGCCGGCGACGACGACCACGAGGAGCGCTCGCTGGTCTCGCAGGAGGACCGCGACGATCTTCCGTTCGAGAACATCGTTCGCAACCAGGCCTCGCTCGCCGACCACCTCGAGGAGCAGCTGCGGTTCGCGTCCGAGGACGCCGCGGTGCGGCGGATCGGCACGCAGGTCATCGGCAACCTCGACGAGGACGGGTATCTCCGTGCCGAGATCGAGGAGATCGCCCAGCGCAGCGGCGCCACCGCCGAGGAGGTGGCCGCCGTCCTGCAGGTGGTGCAGGGCTTCGACCCCGCGGGCGTGGCGGCCCGCAACGTCCAGGAGTGCCTCCTGCTCCAGCTCAGGCGCGACCCGCTGCCCGACCCGGTGTCGGTCGAGATCGTCGAGACGCACTTCGACGACCTGAGTCGTCGCCGGTACTCCGACATCGCGCGGGCCATGAAGCTCGCCCTCGATCGCATCATGGAGTCGGTCGAGGAGATCATGGCGCTCGAGCCGAAGCCCGGCCGGCGCTTCGGCGGCAACGATTCGCGCTACATCGTCCCGGACGTCTTCGTGTACAAGATCGGCGACGAGTACACGATCGTCCTCAACGAGGACGGCATCCCGCGGCTGCGGGTCAACTCGCTCTACCGCTCGCTGCTGCGGAGCTCGGGCAACGACGCCCGCCAGTACGTCGAGCAGAAGCTGCGATCGGCGTTGTGGCTGATCAAGAGCGTGGACCAGCGGCAGCGCACCCTGCGCAAGGTGACGCAGTCGATCGTCAAATTCCAGCGCGAGTTCCTCGACCGCGGGCTCGCCCACCTGCGGCCGCTGTCCCTGCGCGACGTCGGCGAGGACATCGGGATGCACGAGTCGACGATCAGCCGGGTCACCACCAACAAGTACGTCGAGACCCCGCAGGGGCTGTTCGAGCTCAAGTTCTTCTTCCACAGCGGCATCGCGTCGGGCGACGGCGAGATGGTGTCGTCGGTCTCGGTCAAGAAGATGATCCAGGACATCCTGGCGGCCGAGGACCCGGCCAAGCCGCAGTCCGACCAGGAAGTCGCGCAAGCGCTGCAGAAGCGCGGTCTGACGATCGCGCGGCGGACGGTGGCCAAGTACCGAGAGGAGCTCGGCATCCTGCCCTCGCATCAGCGCCGCCTGGCGCCGCGCAAGCGGTGAGCCGCGCGACGGGAGCGTAGCGGGTGGCGGCTCCGCTGTCGTTCGTCGTCATCACCGGCCTCAGCGGGGCCGGCAAGAGCTTCGCCATCAAGTGCTTCGAGGACATGGGCTTCTTCTGCGTCGACAACCTGCCCACGACGCTCATCCCGACCTTCGCCGACCTGATCATGCGCTCCGAGCAGCCCATCCAGCGCGTGGCCCTCGGCGTCGACGTGCGCGAGGGCGCCTACCTCTCGCGCCTGCTCGACACGATCCGCGAGCTCCGGCTGCGCGGCCATGCGGTGGAGGTGCTGTTCCTGGAGGCGAGCGAAGAGTCGCTGGTGCGCCGCTATCACGAGACGCGCCGGCGCCATCCGCTGGCCGGCGAGGGGAGCGTCCTGGACGGCATCCGCGCCGAGCGCAAGGCGCTGTCGGATCTGCGCGAGGTCGCCGATCGGATCTTCGACACCTCCGCGCTGACCGTCCACCAGCTCAAGGACCGGCTGGTCGAGCTGTACGTCGCGCCCAGGTCCCGGCCCGGTCTCGCCACCTCGCTGGTGTCGTTCGGCTTCAAGCACGGCGTGCCGTTCGACGCCGACCTCGTGTTCGACGTCCGCTTCCTGCCCAACCCGCACTTCGAGAGCACGCTGCGCGCGCTCGACGGTCGCGACGAGCGCGTGAAAGCCTTCGTCCTCGACCACGACGTGAGCCGGGAGATGCTCCGCCATCTGGAGGAGTTCCTGAAGTTCGTCCTGCCCTGCTACGAGCGGGAAGGGAAGGCCTACCTCACGGTGGCGATCGGCTGCACCGGCGGCCGACACCGGTCCGTGACGCTCGTGGAGGAGCTCAAGCGGTTCCTGGCCGGCATCGGGTACGCGCCGACCGTCGTGCACCGCGATCTCGAGCGCGAGTAGCCGGAGCTCGGGTGTGACCGACCGGCTGGCGTTCTGTTTCGGTATCCACAATCACCAGCCCGTCGGCAACTTCGACCACGTCCTCGTCGAGGCGACGGAGCGTGCGTACCGTCCGTTCCTCGAGCGGCTCGACGCGCGGCCGGAAGTCCGCCTGACCGTGCATTGCACCGGCAGCCTGCTGGAGTGGCTCCGCGAGCGGTCGCCGCGGACCTTCGATCTGCTCGGCAGCCTGGCCGCCCGCGGCCAAGTCGAGCTGCTGACCGGCGGCTTCTACGAACCGATCCTCGCCGTCCTGCCCGATCACGACAAGATCGGGCAGATCGAGCGCCTCACGTCGTTCCTCAAGGCGCACTTCGGGGTGAGGCCCCGCGGCATGTGGCTCGCCGAGCGCGTCTGGGAGCCGCATCTGCCGCGGGCCCTCAGCGAGGCCGGCGTCGAGTACGTTCTGGTCGACGACCGGCACTTCGCGCTCGCCGGCCTCGACGCCGACGGGCTCGGCGGCTACTACCTCACGGACGAGCAGGGTTTCACGCTGCGCGTCTTCCCGATCTGCCAGCGGCTCCGCTATCTGATCCCGTTCGCCGACGTGAACGAGACGCTCGAGTACCTGAACGGACGCCGCGGCGACGTGACGGCGCTCACGATGGTCGACGACGGTGAGAAGTTCGGCGTCTGGCCCGGCACGCACGCCCACGTCTACGCGGGCGGGTGGCTCGACCGCTTCTTCGACCGGCTCCTGTCCACCAGCTGGCTCGAGCTCACGACGCTCGCCGACGTCGTCGAGCGGCGGCCGGCGACCGCTCGCGTCTATCTGCCGACGGCGTCGTACCGGGAGATGGGCGAGTGGGCGCTGCCCGCCGAGGCCGGCCGCGCGCTGGAGGCGGCCAAGCTCGAGATCGGCCGGCTCACCGACGGCGAGCGGCTGGCCGGGCTGCTGCGCGGCGGCTTCTGGCGCAGCTTCCTCGTGAAGTACCCGGAGGTCGGCGACACGTACTGGAAGATGCTCCGCCTCTCGCGCGCGATCCACGGAGCCCTCGCCCGGTGCCCCGACGACCGGCACCTGGCCGCGGCGCGCGAGGCGCTCTGGCGCGGGCAGGCCAACGACGCGTACTGGCACGGCGTGTTCGGCGGCTGCTACCTGCCGCACCTGCGGCGGGCGGTAAAGACGGCGTTGCTGCAAGCGGAGCGGTCGCTGGTCGAAGCGGGCGCGGCGCCCGCTGTCGGCTGGACGCGAGAAGACAGCAACGGCGACGGCCACGCCGAAGTGTCGGTGCGCACCAGCGCGCTGGCGGTGACGCTCGATCCGGAGGCGGGCGGCATGCTCACGGAGCTCGGGTATTTCGACGCAGGGCTCGATCTCGCCGACGTCCTCACGCGCCGGCCGGAGGCATATCACGATCGCGTGCGCGCGCGCGCCGCGGAGGCGGGCGCCGCCGCGCGGACGATCCACGAGGCCGCGACCGCCAAGGAGTCCGGGCTCGAAGCGCTGCTCGCGTACGACGGGCTCCGCCGCGGGTCCCTGATCGAGGGCTTCTTCGACGCCGGTGACACACCGATCGATCCGGTCGCGCCGTGGGCGTCGGCGCGCGCGGTCGTCGGCGCCGAGCGTGTCGACTGCGTGGTGGAGAAGGCCGCCGACGATGTCGTGGTCGTCCTCTCGCGCCACCCCACGGCGGCGGCGCCGTTCGGGGTCGAGAAGCGGGTGACGCTGGGTGACGCCACCGTCGACGTCCACTATCGAATCCGGCCCGCGGAGCGACAGGCGCTCGCCGGACGCTTCGCGGTGCAGTGGAACCTGGCCCTCACCGCCGGGAACGCGCCGGACCGGTACCTCGATCTCGCCGCGCGTCCCACGCTCGGCAGCGCGGGACGCGAGCCCGTCCGGTCGGACGTGGCGCTGGTCGACGAGTGGGCGGGCGTCGAGGCGCGGCTGCGCTGGAGTCCGGCGGCCGAATTCGCGTGGGGCCCCGTCGAGACGGTGTCGCTCTCCGAGGGTGGCTTCGAGCGCATCTATCAGGGCATCGCGCTCCTGCTCGTCTGGCGCCTCGACGGCGCGGCGGGCGACGAGTGCGCGCTCGTCACGACGGTGACGCTGGCCCGCCGATGAACATCGACGATCCGCGGTCGATCGAGCGTGCCGACCCGCACCGCGCGCACGAGGTCCTGAGCGCGTTCCCCGCCCAGTGCCGGTGCGCGTTGACCCTCGTCGCCGCGCCGCGCCTCTCGGTCTCCCGGCCCAGCCTGGTGGTGCTGGCCGGAATGGGAGGATCGGCCGCTGGCGCCGACCTGCTCGCGGCGTGCGGTGCCGAACGCCTCGACGTGCCCGTGGTGGTCCAGCGCGGGTACGGGCTGCCGCCGACGGTCGGACCGCACGCGCTGGTCGTGGCGTCGTCGTATTCGGGCGACACCGAGGAAGCGCTCTCGGTCGTCGAGACGGCCGTCGAGCGGCGCGTGCCGGTGGTGGCGCTCAGCGCGGGGGGCCGACTGGGCGAGCTCGCGCGCACGCGCGGCCTGCCGTGGGTGAAGTTGCCCGATGGCTTGATGCCGCGGATGGCGCTCGGCTATCTGTTCCTCGCCTCGCAGCGAGTCCTGGCCGACGCCGGGCTCGCCGTCGCGAGCGACGCCGAGATCGCCGAGGCCATCGACGTCGTGACCGCGCTGGCCGACGAGCTGGCGCCGGCGCGGCCAGCCGCCCGCAACGAAGCCAAGCAGCTCGCGCTCGCCGTGGGCGCTCGGATGCCGGCGATCTACGGCGGACCGGCCACCGGCGGCGTGGCGTATCGCTGGAAGACCGACATCGAGGAGAACGCCAAGCGGCTCGCGCTCGCCGGCGCCGTCCCGGAAATGAACCACAACGAAGTCGAGGCGTGGCGCGCGCCGGCGGCAAGGGAAACGCACGCGATCCTGTTACGGGATCGCGACGAGCCGGCCCCGATCGCCCGGCGCTTCACCGTGCTCCGCGAGCTGATCGCGGAGGCCGGCGGCGACGCGAGCGAGTGCTGGGCGCGGGGCGCCGGCCGCCCCGCGAAGCTCCTCGGGCTGGCCTACCTCGGGGCGTGGACGAGCTACTACCTCGCGGTCGGGAGCGGGATCGACCCGTGGCCGGTGGAGCTGCTCGACGAGTTGAAGCGCCGCCTGCGCACCGCTTAGCGCCACCCCGCAATTTCCATGTTAGAGTTGCAGCGTTTGCATCGCCGACGCGATGCGCTGGAGGATGCCGATGGCGCGTGAGGAGTATTTGTTCACGTCGGAGTCGGTGACCGAGGGTCACCCCGACAAGATCGCCGACCAGATCTCCGACGCGGTGCTGGACGCGATCATCCGTCAAGACCCCACCGGCCGCGTCGCGTGCGAATCGCTGCTGACCACCGGGCTGGTGGTGGTGGCCGGCGAGATCACCACCTCGTGCTACGTCGACATCCCTCGCACCGCGCGCGAGACGATCCGTGAAGTCGGATACACGCGGGCGAAGTTCGGCTTCGACTACGAGACGTGCGGCGTGATCGCGGCGATCGACGAGCAGTCGTCGGACATCGCGATGGGCGTGGACAAGCTCGGCGCCGGCGACCAGGGGCTCATGTTCGGCTACGCCTGCACCGAGACGGCCGAGCTCATGCCGATGCCGATCATGCTGGCCCACAAGCTGGTCATGCGGCTGTCCGAGCGGCGCAAGTCCGGCGCGCTCGACTACCTGCGGCCCGACGGCAAGTCGCAGGTCACGGTGCGCTACGTGGACGGCGTCCCCCGCGCCGTCGAGACCGTGGTCGTCTCCACCCAGCACGGCCCCGACGCCGGCGCCTCGCGGATCCGCGAGGACATCATCGAGCAGGTGATCATCCCGACGATCCCGCCCGAGCTCCTGGACCTCAAGCGCTGCGTCTTTCACGTGAACCCGACCGGGCGCTTCGTCACCGGCGGCCCGATGGGCGACACTGGCCTCACCGGGCGCAAGATCATCGTCGACACCTACGGCGGCTCGTGCCCGCACGGTGGCGGCGCGTTCTCGGGCAAGGACCCGACGAAGGTCGACCGCTCGGCCTGCTACATGGCGCGCCACGCCGCCAAGAACGTCGTGGCGGCCGGCCTGGCCCAGCGCGCGCAGGTGCAGGTGGCCTACGCCATCGGCATCGCGGAGCCGGTCTCGATCATGGTCGAGACGCACGGCACCGGCAAGGTGCCGAACCACGTCCTCGAGCAGCTCGTCCGCCGGCACTTCGACTTCACGCCGGCCGGGATCATCAAGTATCTCGACCTGCGCCGGCCGATCTACAAGAAGACCGCGGCGTACGGCCACTTCGGGCGCTCGGAGCCCGAGTTCACATGGGAGCGCACGAACCGCGTGAAGGACCTGCGCGACGACGCGGGCGTGTAGTCCGCCACACCGACGACACCGCGCCGACCTCCTCGGCCGGCGCGGCTCCGCCCTGAAGAACGAGAAAGGACGAGGCTCCATGGTCGAGCACGACGTCAAGAACCTCTCGCTCGCCAGCGACGGGCGGCTCCGGATCGAATGGGCCGAGCAGTCGATGCCGGTGCTGCGCCAGGTCCGCGAGCGGTTCACGCAGCAGCAGCCGCTCAAGGGGATCCGGCTCGGCGCGTGCCTGCACGTGACCACGGAGACGGCGGTCCTGATGCTCACGCTCAAGGCCGGCGGCGCCCAGCTCGCGCTGTGCGCGTCCAATCCGCTGTCGACGCAGGACGAGACCGCCGCCGCGCTGGTCAAAGAGTACGAGATCCCCGTCTACGCCCACAAAGGCGAAGACAACGCCCGCTACTACCGGCACATCGAGGCGGTGCTCGCCACGCGCCCGCAGCTCACGATGGACGACGGCGCCGACCTCATCTCCCAACTCCACGGCGCGCACAAGAACCTGGCCGGGGACGTGATCGGCGGCACGGAGGAGACGACCACGGGCGTCATCCGGCTGCGCTCGATGGAGCGCCAGGGCGTGCTGGCGTTCCCGGTGATCGCGGTGAACGACGCGGACACCAAGCACCTGTTCGACAACCGCTACGGCACCGGCCAGTCCACGATCGACGGTATCCTGCGCGCGACCAATATTCTATTGGCGGGCCGCACGATGGTCGTCGCCGGCTACGGCATGTGCGGCCGCGGCGTCGCGGCGCGCGCCAAGGGCCTCGGCGCCCACGTCATCGTCACCGAGGTCGAGCCGATGCGCGCGCTCGAGGCGGTCATGGATGGCTTCCAGGTGATGCCGATGTCCAAGGCCGCCGCGGTCGGCGACGTGTTCGTCACGGTGACCGGCAACACGTCGGTCGTGGCCAGTGACCACTTCGGCCAGCTGAAGGACGGCGCCATCCTCTGCAACTCCGGCCACTTCAACGTGGAGATCGACCTCGAGACGTTGGCCGCGATGTCGCGCGGCCGCCGAGCGGTGCGTCCGTTCGTCGAGGAGTTCACGCTCGAGGGCGGACGGCGCGTCTACGTGCTGGGCGAGGGGCGGCTGATCAACCTCGCGGCGGCCGAGGGACACCCGGCGTCGGTGATGGACATGAGCTTCGCCAACCAGGCGCTCGCCGCCGAATACGTGGTGAAGCACGGGCGGACGCTGGCGCGGAAGGTGTTCGTGGTGCCGCGCGAGATCGACCTGGAAATCGCGCGGCTCAAGCTGGCGTCGATGGGCGTGGCGATCGACGAGCTCACCAGCGCCCAGCGCGAGTACCTGGCGTCCTGGACGCACGGAACCTGATCACACCCCTCCGCGGCTGCCGATGAACCGGCCCCAGCCGATCCTGATCCTCCTTCTGGCCCTGCTGGCCCTGAGCCTCCTCGCCCAGATCGTGCCGCTGTACACCGACTGGCTCTGGTTCGGCGAAG
>Ga0209376_1000359_pt1 | contig 51297 bp, 55 predicted proteins | sample GraSoiAngelo_134_FD_185891 | JGI IMG/M metagenome (GOLD analysis project Ga0209376, IMG submission 185891) | Grasslands soil microbial communities from the Angelo Coastal Reserve, California, USA - 14_0929_05_30cm (SPAdes) (version 2) | ecosystem: Environmental > Terrestrial > Soil > Grasslands ...
TGGCTGATGGACGGCGAGGGCTACACGGACCCCCACACGAACAAGCCGGCGTTCAGCTACGCCCACCCGATCTTCTGGGCGCCGTTCACCCTCGTCGGCGACGGCGGGCGCTGAGGCGGAGACGGACACGTCACGCGAGACGAGCGAGAAGATCTTCCGGCGTGAGTGGACGACCGCCGAAGGCTGGCGCGACACGCGCGTCGGGATGTGGGCGTGGCTCATCCAGCGGGCGGCCGCGGTCCTGCTGCTGATCGTGATCGCGGCGCATCTGGTGAATCCGTTCCGGCGGGGGGTGCAGGCGGCCCTGCTCGCGCTCGCGCTGCTCCACGGATTGCTGGGCGTGCGCTCGCTGGTGCTCGATTCCGGTGTGCCGCTCCGCTGGCACCGCGCGCTGTTCGCGGCGGCGCTGGCCCTCTCGGTGGTGCTCTTCGTCGTCGTCTGGACGTGGCGCTGGTACTAGGCGGTCACGCCGGACGCGACTCCAGCTCCATCAGGACCCGCCCGTGGAAGTGCACGCCCACCAGCAGGTGGCCGGCCTTCAGGAACGCGGGCAAGAGCTTCTGGGCGAGGTTGATGACGTCGATGCGCGCGTCGGGCTTGTCGGCCAGCGCGGCTTCGAGGTCGGCGAGGATCTCGACGAGGTTGAAGTGCGGCACCTCGAGCGTCTGGCAGTTGATGACGATGTGGGTCTTGCCCTTGCGGACTTCGGCCATCGCCCGCTCGCGATACTCGATGATCACCGTCTCGTCGGGCAAGCCGCTCCAGGTGATGAGGCCGACGCGGTCGGCATTGGGGATCACGAACGGCCGCTTGGGACAGCGGTGATGGTCCTTGCCTCTCACCGTGACGGCGGCGTCCTTCTGCTCGCCGAAGGGACAGGGCCCCTGCATGGTGCAGTAGTACCCCGTGTGCAGCGGCGCCGCGTACTCACAACGGGCCAGCTGCTGGGCCAGCATCGCGCGCGCCCGCTCGGATTCCTGCCGGCGCTGGGTGACCTCCAGGCGGATCGTCCGAAGGAGCTGACTGGGCGACCCGCTCGTGCTCACGCACTTCACGTTGGAGAGCCGGCCGAGGAGCTGGCGCGCCGTGTTGAAGTCCTCGTCGGCACAGAGCAGCAGCACGGTGCGACCCTCCAGCTCACGCTTGCACGCGTCGAAGAAGTCGAACACGGTCGGCTCGGCGGCGTCGATGAGGACGCACGACGGCGCCGCCGTTCTCAGCAGCGTTTTCACGCGCAACCAGTTCGACGGGTCGGCTGATGCCGAGCGGCTTCGAGAGGAACCCGGCCATCGCCCAGATTGGTCGCGGTCTGGAGCGCGTCGATCGACGGGTAGGCGGTGAGCACGAGGATCTTGAGCTCGGGCCGCACGCGCCGGAGCCGCTCGATGACGTCCAGGCCATTCTCGCTGCCGAGCCTGAGGTCGCAGATGGCGAGATCCGCGTGGAGGGCCTGGGCCACCGCGCCCTCCCCGTTGGTCGCATAGCGCACCTGATGGTCCTGCTCGGCGAGAAACGCCGTCAGCGCTTCACAGATCGCCACCTCGTCGTCGACCAGCAGAATCTGCTTTGCCACGCAGTCCTCCCTGAGCCGTCCGTAGGGAGGGAATCGGGCGCGGCCTGGCGTTTCCGGCCCCCGGGGAGATGCTCCCGGGATTACTGGTGGAGCGCCGATGCGTCGCGGAGCTTGAAGACGGCGAGCCAGACGTTGGAGCGCGGGGTATAGCCGGCCGCGGCCGCGTCCCACAAGCACAGCGTGAAGCCCGGCGAGAGGATGTCGACGACGCCGACGCGCTCGTAGTAGCGCCGCTGGTACGCCTCGAACCACGTCAGCACGAACGGATCGGAGTTCTCCTTGATCAGCCACGAGGCCGGCACGTTGACGTAGACGAGAAACGCCGGCCGCGCGCGCTCGATCTGGCCGACCATCTCGCGCTGCATCCGGGCCGCGTAGGGCTGAGCCTCCATGAGCGGATACGTGTGCAGATATCCCGTCGCGGCCCGTCGCCCGCTGTAGAAATAGATTTCGGGCTCCGAGCCCAGCACCGCGATCCGGTCGGCGGGCGCCGAGCGCTCGCGGATGTAGCGCGCGACCTCGAGCGCCTCCGGGAACGGGTTACCCCCATAGAGCCGTCGCGCGACCATCGTCGGCGTGAGCTCGAAGAGATAGGTGCGCTCGGCCCAGAGCGTGGAGATCCCGGCCAGCGCGATGATCGCTGCCGTCGCCGCGCGGGCGGCCATCGGCGAGGCGATGGTGGCGGCGCGGGCCGCGATCACGCTCGCCGCGGCGCCGGCGAGGAGCGCGATTGCAGGCGCGACCAGCACGAAGTAGGGCGGCCGGAAGTAGAAGCCGACAGCGGTGGCCAGGGCGGACGTCAGCGCGAACGGCAGCAGGAAGCCGCGCCACCGGCGCGCTCGCTCGTCCACGAACAGCGCGACGCCACCGGCGGCGGCGAGGACCCAGAGTGGCCACGTGGGCGCGAGCAGTTCCTCGAGGCGGCTCATGAGGACGAGCACGCCGGCGGACAGCGGGAGCGCCGATGCATACGCGAACGCGTACTGCACGGTCCAGAACCAGAACGTGCGGTGAAGGCCGAGCGCGGCCATCACGGCGACGAGCGCCGCGGCCGGCATCATCGCCGCGGCGAGCAGCACCACGGCTCGACGCCACTGGCGCGCCAGCGCGAGCACGAGCAGCGCGAAGGCGAGAAAGAAGACACCGTGCTGCTTGACCAGCACGGCGAGGCCGAGGAGCAGGCCGGCAAGGAGCAGTCGCGTGAGGTGGCTGCGCTCGCGTGCCGAGTCGAGCAGCACCAGCGCACTCAGCGCGAGGGGAACGACGAAGTGCTCGGCATTGGCGGCCGAGCCCAGCACGGTCTCGCTGAGGGTGAGCAACGCATAGGTAGCGGCCGCGGCGACGCCGGCCGTTGCATCCATCAGCCTTCGGCCGAGGAGGAACACCAGCGCGATCGACAGCGCGTTGGCGAACAGGAGCCCCAGATGAATGGCGGTGTGCGTGCTGCCGAACACCGTGAGGAGCACGCTGTAGACCGCGTAGATGCCGGGCATCTTCATGTTGTGGGCGTCGGCAAACGGTGGGATTCCATCGAGCAGCAGGCGCGCGACGTAGGCATACTCGCCCTCGTCGCGATCGAGCGGGACGTCGAGGAGGGGCAGGCGAAGCGCGGCAGCGCCCACCATGATGAGGGCGGTGAGGATCCACGCCATCCGATGTCATCATCGCACACGGGTGACCGCGGCCTCGCACTCCATCTGACAGGCGACGGCCCGGTGTGCAATAGTTGGCCGCATGACCGACCCATCGATCTCCGCCGCCGACCGTCATGACCGTCGCCGCGTGGCCGTCCTCGACAGCGAGATGGCGTACGTCGACACCGGTCGAGGCCGCCCGGTCGTCTTCCTGCACGGCAACCCGACCTCGTCCTACCTCTGGCGGAACGTCATCCCGCACGTGACGGGGATCGCGCGCTGCCTGGCGCCCGATCTGATCGGCATGGGCCGGTCCGGCAAGGCGCCAGCGGGCTCGTACCGGTTCGTGGATCACGCGCGCTACCTGGATGCGTGGTTCGACGCGCTGGCGCTCCAGGACGTCACGCTCGTCGTGCACGACTGGGGATCGGCGCTCGGCTTCGCCTGGGCGCGGCAGCACCCCGACCGCGTGGCCGGCCTGATCTACATGGAGGCGCTCGTGTGCCCGCTCACGTGGAACGACTGGCCGGAGTCCGCGCGGAAGATCTTCCAGTTGATGCGATCACCGGCCGGCGAGGAGCTGGTGCTGCAGAAGAACGTGTTCGTCGAGCGCATCCTGCCCGCCAGTATCATGCGCAAGCTGAGCGAGGACGAGATGGACGTCTACCGGGCGCCTTTCCGCGAGCCGGGTGAGTCGCGACGACCGACGCTGACCTGGCCGCGCGAGATCCCCGTCGACGGTGAGCCGTCCGACGTCGTGACGATCGTGAGCGACAGCGCGTCATGGCTGGCCAGGAGCTCGACGCCCAAGCTGTTCATCAACGCCGAGCCCGGGTCGATCCTGGTTGGCACCCAGCGCGAGGTCTGTCGCGCCTGGCCGAATCAGCGCGAGGTCACCGTGCGGGGCCTGCACTTCGTCCAGGAGGACTCGCCGGGCGACATCGGCCGCGCCGTGGCTGCGTTCGTGGAGAAGCAATAGCCACCCTGCGCGTGCTCCGGTGGTCGCCGGGCGCCGACGAGCGCTGGCAGGATTACGCGGTCGAGGCCGGCGCCGACACGACCGTGCTCGATGCGCTGGTGGAGATCCAGCGTGGCCAGGATCCGGGCCTCGCCTTTCGTTACGCCTGCCGCGTCGGCATGTGCGGATCGTGCGGCGTGGTCGTGAACGGGCGTGAGCGCTGGGCGTGTCGCACGCCGCTCTCGACGCTCGGCCCCGGCCGCATCACCGTGCGTCCGCTCTATCACTTCCCGGTGCTGCGCGACCTCGTGGTCGACATGGCGCCGTTCACGGCCCGGATGCGCGCCGTGGGGGCGGCCTTCACGCCGGGCGATGGCGAACGGCGCGACGCGCGCATCAGCGGTGACTCGGCGGAGCGGCAGGAGATCGACGAGGCAATCGAGTGCATCGGCTGCGGGCTCTGCGTCTCCGCGTGCACGATCGTCGCCCACAACGCTCGCTTCCCCGGACCTGCCGCGTTGAACCGGGCGTTCACCCTGCAGCGCGACAGCCGGGACACCGCCCGGAGCACGCGCTGGGGCGTGCTGCTCTCAGACGACGCGCTGGCGCGCTGTCACGGCCAGGCCAATTGCACGGATGTGTGCCCGATGGGGCTGGCGCCGACGCGGTCGATCATTCGCCTGCGCCAGATGGCGACCGCCCGGATATTTAAATGGGGGCCCCGATATGGCCCCCGCCTATTTTAGCGAAGGGGGCTACGCCCCCCTCGCACTCCTCCGGCCAGCGTTCGGAGCGTCGCGGCAGAGCCGTGACGCTCGTCTGAGGGACGTTCCGCTTACGGACTTTCCGCGGTCGCCGGTGCCTGCCACGCGACGATCACGGGACCGCGCGGCGGTTCCTCGGTCCGGATCCCGCGCCGATGCTCGCTGACGTTTGCGATGATCAGCACGGCGAGCACCGCCACCAGGACGATCGCGCCCGAGATGATGAGGATGATGACGGTGGGTTCCAGCGCTTCGGCCCGCGCGGGCCGGACGACGGTGACCAGCACGACGACGAGCACGAGAATCGTCAGCAGCCGACGAAGCGTCATGACGGCGAGCGGTTCAGGAGGCCGTCGATGATCTCCTTGAACGCGGTGAACGGCTGGGCCCCGCGCACCATGCGGACCACGCGCATGCGCTGATCGGGCGCCGGCACCCCGATGAAGAAGCTCGGCGTCGAGTTGACGCTGGCGCGGATGCCATCGGCGAGATCGCGGTGCACCCGCACGGTGTACTTGCCGCTCTCCAGGCACTGGCGAAACGCGGCGACGTCGATGCCGACGGCCTGAGCGTGACCGGGCAACTCTTCGCGCGTCAACTCGGTCTGGTGAGCAAAGAGCCGGTGGTGCATGGGCCAGAACGCGCCGCCGTCGCCGGCGCAATGGGCCGCCTCGGCGGCCTTGAAGGCGTCGGCGTGGATGGACTCCAGCGGGAAGTCGCGAACCACGTACCTGACACGCCCCGTCTTGATGTACGCCTGCTCGATCTGGGGCATCGTCTCACGGACGTGCCGCGCGCAGAACGGTCATTGGTAATCGGAGAACTCCACGATGACGACCGGAGCCTCCGCCTTGCCCATCGACGGCGAGCCGTCGATCGTGAGCAGCAGCGGCGGCGGTTCGGTCGACCCGGCCGGAAACGTCGACAGCAACAGGACCAGCAGAGGAAACACGAGGCGACGCAACGTAAGCGGATGATGACACACGGTTCGCGCGGCCTGCAAGCTATAGTAACGAGCGTGCGCGCGCTCGGCGTCCTCGGAGCATTGCTGGTTGCGCCGGCTGCGCTCGCCCAGCCGGTGACGCCGTACGTCCAACCGGCGCCGTACGTGGTCGGCTCGGGCTCCGCCGTGGCGTCGTGGGCGCTGCCTTCGCACGAAGAACGTCGGGCCACGATCGTCTCGGCGCTCCCGGTGCCGCGCCGTTATCGGGTCTGCAACGCCTCGAACACCACGGCGGTCCTCACGAGCGACGCTCAGCCCGGCGGGTTCGATCTCCCCGGGCGCACGTGCGCCGACCTCGCGGCGCGCACCATTACGATCACGCAGCGGGCAGCCGGCACGCCGCCCTTCGGGACCTATGCCGAGCTTCCCATTCCTTGACCCTAACGTCGCGTCGCGTTAGAGTTATTCGGCATCCCATCGCCTCCCTGGCCCGTTCACGGGCGGGAGGCGAACGTCCGTCAGGAGGTCGCGATGTCCGCCGTTCAGCCGCAGATCCGCGCACTCTACGCCGCGATGCCCGATCGTCTCGCCCGCGCGCGGCGGACGTTCGGGCGGCCGTTGACTCTCACCGAGAAAATCCTGGTCGCGCACTGCTGGGATTTCGACGCCCAGACGTGGGAGCGCGGGAAGGCGATCCTGCGACTGCGCGTGGACCGCGTGGCGCTGCAGGACGTCACCGGTCAGATGGCGCTCTTCCAGTTCATGATGTCGGGACGCAAGCGCGTCGCGGTGCCGTCGACGATCCACTGCGACCACCTGATCCGCGCCGAGAGTGGCGCCGCCGAGGACTTGCAGCGCGCGGTCCGCGAGAGCGAAGAGGTCTACAACTTCATCCGCTCGGCGGCGCGCAAGTACGGCCTCGGGTTCTGGCGCCCCGGCTCGGGCATCATCCATCAGGTCGTCCTCGAGAATTACGCGACACCCGGCACGTTGATGATCGCGGCCGACTCCCACACGCCCAACGCGGGCGGCCTCGGCATGCTCGCGATCGGTGTCGGTGGCGCCGACTGCGGCGAGGTGATGGCGGGCCTGCCCTGGGAGGTGCTGCATCCGAAGCTGATCGGCGTTCATCTGACCGGCAAGCTGTCGGGGTGGACGGCGCCGAAAGACATCATCACCTATCTCTGCACGTTGCTCACCGTGAAGGGCGGCACCAACAAGATCATCGAGTACTTTGGACCTGGAGCCGAATCGATCAGCGCGACCGGCAAGGCGACGATCTGCAACATGGGCGCCGAGCTCGGCGCGACGACGTCGATCTTCCCGTTCAACCCGCGGATGGCGGCCTACCTGCGCGCCACCGACCGCGGTGATCTGGCCGCGCTGGCCGAGGAATTCCGGGAGCACCTCGTGGCCGATCCGCAGGTGGCCGAGCAGCCCAAGGAGTTCTACGACGAGATCATCGCGATCAACCTCGACGAGCTGGAGCCCCACATCGTCGGCCCGCATTCTCCGGACCGCGGACGCCCGGTCTCGAAGCTCGGCGCCGAGGTGCGCCAGCAAGGCTGGCCGGCAACGATCACCAACGCGCTGATCGGGTCGTGCACGAACTCGTCCTACGAGGACATGCGGCGGGCCGCTCACATCGCCACGCAAGGCTTCAAGGCCGGCCTCACGGCCAAGGCGAAGTTCCTCATCACGCCGGGCTCCGAGCGGATCTACCAGACGATCAAGCGCGACGGGCTGATCGACACGTTCGCGCGGATCGGCGGCACCGTGCTCGCCAACGCGTGCGGCCCGTGCATCGGCCAGTGGAAGCGCACGGACATCGCGCCGAACCAGAAGAACACGATCGTCAGCTCGTTCAACCGCAACTTCCCGGGACGGAACGACGGCAGCCAGGAGACGCTCTCGTTCATCACGAGCCCCGACGTGGTCACCGCGCTCGCGTTCGCGGGCACGCTCGAGTTCAACCCGATGACCGACACGCTGACCGCGCCGAACGGCCAGCGCGTCCGGTTCACGCCGCCCGAGGGCGAGGAGTTGCCGCGCGACGGCTTCGCGCGGGGCGCCGAGGGGTACGAGGAGCCGGCGGCTGATCCCGACTCGGTGCGGGTCGACGTGCCGGCCAACAGCGAACGGCTCCAGCTTCTCGGTCCGTTCGTGGCGTGGGACGGCAAGGACTTCATCGACCTGCCGATCCTCGTCAAGACGAAGGGCAAGACCACCACGGACCACATCTCACCAGCCGGGCCGTGGCTGCGCTTCCGCGGTCACCTCGACAAGATCAGCGACAACATGTTCCTCGGCGCCCTGAACGCCTTCACCGGCGAGACCGGCAAGGGCGTCAATCCGCTGACGAGCGCCGCCGGCCAGCCGCTCTCCACGATCGCCCGCGAGCTCAAGGCCAAGGGCCTGCAGTGGATCGTGATCGGCGACGAGAACTACGGTGAGGGCAGCAGTCGCGAGCACGCGGCCATGTCACCCCGCTACCTCAACTGCGCGGCGGTCATCGTCCGGAGCTTCGCCCGCATCCACGAGACGAACCTCAAGAAGCAGGGCCTGCTCCCGCTGACGTTCATCGACCCCGCCGACTACGACCGCTTCGAGCAGAACGACCGCGTGACGATCTCGGGCCTGTACGCGCTGGAGCCCGGGCAGCCGGTGAAGGTCCTGATCAAGAAGCCGGACGGTCGCGTGCAAGAAATCCGGGTCCGGCACAGCCTGACTCGCGAGCAGATCGCCTGGTTCCGGGCGGGCTCGGCGCTCAATGCCGGGCAGGTGATCGACCCCGCCACCGGCCAGGCCGCGGACCTGAGCGACGTGAAACTGAAGCCGACCGATACCAAGGCAAAGCCGGGAAAGGACGTCTAATGGCTGGCAGGGTCAAGGTTCCCGCGGGCGACAAGATCACCATCGAGCACGGCAAGCTGCGAGTGCCCGATCATCCCGTCATCGCGTTCATCGAAGGTGACGGGACCGGGCCCGACATCTGGCGCGCTTCCGTCCGCGTGCTCGACGCCGCGGTGGAGCAGTCCTCTCGCGGCAAGAAGAAGATCGCGTGGATGGAGGTGTACGCCGGCGAGAAGGCGCAGGCCGTCTACGGCGCCGACTGCCCGCCCAACCTGCTGCCCGAGGAGACGCTCGACTACATCCGCCAGTATCTGGTCGCGCTCAAGGGCCCGCTCACCACCCCCGTCGGTGAAGGCTTCCGCTCGTTGAACGTCACGCTCCGCCAGGTGCTCGACCTCTACGTCTGCCTGCGCCCGGTGAAGTACTTCAAGGGCGTGCCGTCGCCGGTGAAACGGCCGGACAAGGTCGACATGGTGATCTTCCGGGAGAACACCGAGGACATCTACGCCGGCATCGAGTGGGAGCAGGGGACGCCCGAGGCCAAGAAGGTCGTCGAGTTCCTCCAGCGCGAGATGAAGGTCAACAAGATCCGCTTCCCGAACACGTCCTCCATCGGCATCAAGCCGGTATCGAAGGAGGGGTCGGAGCGGCTGATCCGCGCCGCCATCCGCTATGCCATCGAGAACAACCGGCGCAACGTGACGCTCGTGCACAAGGGCAACATTCAGAAGTACACCGAAGGCATGTTCATGAAGTGGGGCTACGCGCTGGCCAAGCGCGAGTTCGGCGACAAGACGGTGTCGTGGGAGGAGTGCAACGGCAAGCCGCCGGCCGGCAAGATCCTCATCAAGGACGCCATCACCGACGCCTTCCTGCAGCAGATCCTGACCCGGCCCGACGAGTTCGACGTGATCCCGTCGTGCAACCTGACCGGCGATCTCCTGTCCGACGCGCTGGCCGCCCAGGTCGGCGGCATCGGCATCGCGCCGGGCGCCAACATCAACTACGACACGGGCCACGCGCTGTTCGAGGCCACCCACGGCACCGCGCCGAAGTACGCGGGCCAGGACAAGGTCAACCCGGGCTCTGTCATCCTCTCGGGCGAGATGATGTTCCGTTACCTGGGGTGGACGGATGCGGCCGACCGCCTCGTGGCCGGACTCGAGAAGACCATCCAGTCGAAGGTCGTCACCTACGACTTCGCCCGCCTCATGGAAGGCGCCAAGGAAGTGAAGTGCTCGGAGTTCGGCAGCGAGATCATCAAGAACATGGCGACCCTGTAGTCGCGAGGAGAATCGAATGACCGCCCGCGCGAAGATCACCGTGGTCGGCGCCGGCAACGTCGGCGCCAGCGTGGCCCAGTACGTGGTGGAGAAGGAGCTGGGTGACGTCGTGCTGGTGGACGTCGTCGAGGGCATTCCCCAGGGCAAGGCGCTCGATCTGCTCGAGGCCGGGCCCATCCACGGCTACGATTCGCTCCTGACCGGCAGCAACACGTACGACGAGACGGCCAACTCCGATATCGTCGTCATCACCGCCGGCCTGGCCCGCAAGCCCGGCATGACGCGTGACGACCTCCTGTTCAAGAACGCCGAGATCGTGGGCAGCGTCGTCGATCAGGTGGTGGCGCGCTCGCGGAACGCGATCCTGATCCTCGTCACCAATCCGCTCGACGCCATGGTCCAGCTCGCGTGGAAGAAGTCGGGCTTTCCGGCCGGGCGCGTGATCGGCATGGCCGGCGTGCTCGATTCCGCGAGGTTCCGCACGTTCATCGCCCGCGAGCTCGACGTCTCGGTCGAGAACGTCAACGCGTTCGTGCTGGGCGGCCACGGCGACAGCATGGTCCCACTGCCGCGCTACTCGACGGTGGCCGGCATCCCCATCACCGACCTGCTGCCGCCCGATCGCATCCAGGCGCTCGTCACGCGCACCGCCAACGGCGGCGCCGAGATCGTCAACTATCTCAAGACCGGCAGCGCGTACTACGCGCCGGCCGCCTCGGCCGTCGAGATGGTCGAGGCGATCCTCAAGGACAAGAAGAAGATCCTTCCCTGCGCGGCCTACCTGAACGGTCAGTACGGCGTGCACGGCCTCTACGTGGGCGTGCCCGTGAAGCTCGGCCGTCGCGGAGTCGAGCAGGTGATCGAGATCAAGCTGACCGCGGATGAGCAGGCGGCCTTCCAGCGTTCGGTGGGCGCCGTCCGCGAGCTCGTGGAGAAGCTGAAGCTCTAGGTCGGCACAACGGTGGCAATGGTGAAGTCCGCCGCCGACGGCGGGGTGGTCGTGCGTGGTCGGCGGCAGGTCACGAGCAAGATTCGATGCCCGAGGAGATCGGTGCGTGCGATCGGGCGGTCTTCTCGGCGATGCAGGGAGTGATGTGATATGGCCAAGCAGATTCCGGATGGTTTCCACAGCGTCAACAGCGCGATCACCGTTCGCGACGGCGCCAAGATGCTCGAGTTCTACCGGCAGGCGTTCGGGGCCGAGGAGCTCATGCGGATGCCGGGCCCCGACGGCAAGTCGCTGATGCACGGCGAGATCAAGATCGGCGACTGCATCGTGATGATCAGCGACGAGCAGCCGGGCGGGTGCCGGGCGCCCCTGTCGGTCGGCGCGCCCACCAGCTACCTCTACCTCTACGTGCCCGACGTCGACAAGACGTTCAACCAGGCCGTCAGGGCCGGGGCCAAGGTGGTCATGCCGGTCTCCGACATGTTCTGGGGCGATCGCTTCGGCCAGGTCGAGGATCCCTCGGGGCATCGCTGGGGCCTGGCGACTCATAAGGAAGACGTCCGCCCCGACGATATGGCCAAGCGCGCGAAGGAGTTCTTCGCCAAGATGAGCCCGGACAAGAAGTAGCGCGCATGCGCGACATCCACGTCAGCGCTATCAGCGACGCCGTCAAGAAGCTCTGCATGGAGGCCAACTGGGAGCTCGAGTCGGACATGCTGCGGGCATTCGACCGGGCGCTGACGACGGAACGCTCACCGGCCGGCAAGCACGTGCTGCAGATCCTGAAGGAAAACGCTCAGCTGGCGAAGACGAAGCGCATCCCGTACTGCCAGGACACCGGCTTCGTGGTGTGCTTCGTCGAGCTGGGTCAGGACGTCCACGTCACGGGCGGGCCGCTCGATGAGGCGATCAATCAGGGCGTGAGCCAGGGCTACAAAGAGGGTTACCTGCGCGCGTCCATCGTGCGCTCCCCGTTCGACCGGGTGAACACCGGCGACAACACGCCGGCCGTCATCCACCTCGACGTGGTGCCCGGCGCCGCCATGAAGATCATGGTGATGGCCAAGGGCGGTGGTTGCGAGAATCGCTCGAAGTACAAGATGCTCACGCCGGCGGAGGGTGTCCAGGGCGTCAAGGAGTGGGTCATCGAGTGCGTGAGGACGGCGGGGCCGGATGCCTGCCCGCCGCTGATCCTCGGCGTCGGCGTCGGCGGCACGTTCGAAAAGTCCGCGATCCTCAGCAAGAAGGCCTTGTTCCGGGAGCTGGGCTCGCCGAACCCCGATCCCACGCTCGACGCGCTCGAGAAGGAGCTGCTCGACAAGGCCAACCGCCTCGGCATCGGGCCCCAGGGCTACGGCGGCGATACGACTGCGTTCGGCATCCACATCCTCGCGTATCCGTGTCACATCACGTCGCTTCCCGTTGCCGTCACCATCGAATGCCACGCGCATCGGCACAAAGAGGTGACGTTGTGATTCGGGTGGTTCGAGCGCCGGCTTTGCCGGCGCAACTGGTTCTGGGGGAGGCTTCGGAGGGGGCCGTCGAGGCCCCCTCCGACGGAATCGAATGCCACGCGCACCGCCACAAAGAGGTGACGCTGTGACGATATGGTGACAACAGCGCCGGACGGCATCAAGGACATCACCACCCCGCTCACCGACGCCGATGTCGAGTCGCTGAGGGCCGGGGACCGCGTGCGCATCACCGGCGTGATGTACACCGCGCGCGATGCCGCCCATGGACGGCTCTTCCCGCTCATCGAGAAGCGCGAGCGGCTGCCCATCGACGTCTACGGTGCCATCATCTATTACACGGGCCCGTCGCCGGCGCGCCCCGGCGACGTCATCGGCTCGGTCGGGCCCACCACGGGCAGCCGCATGGACAAGTTCACGCCGGCCTTGCTCAAGCTGGGCCTCAAGGCCACCGTCGGCAAGGGCCACCGCGGTCAGGCGGTGAAGGACGCGCTCCGGCAGTACAAAGGCGTCTACATGGGAGCCATCGGCGGCGCCGGCGCCGTGCTGTCGGAGTTCGTCAAGAAGGCCGAGGTCGTGGCCTATGAAGACCTCGGCACCGAGGCGATTCGCCGGCTCGAGGTCGACCGCTTTCCGGCCATCGTCATCAACGACTGCCACGGCGGGGATCTCTACCAGGACGGGATGAAAGCCTACGCCAGGGAGGGCGCATGAGTCGCGTGATGTCGGAGGCGAGGCCGCCCATCGCGGCCGCCACGCTCCGCAACGACACGTGGTGGGCGCTGCCGGTGACCGTCGTCGTCGTGCTCGGCAGCTTCATCGTCTACTCGACGTGGGCGGCGCTCCAGAACGCTCACTACTACGCTCCGCCCTATCTCTCGCCGTTCTACTCCCCGTGCATCTCGAAATCGTGCCTGCACTCGACGTTCGGCTGGGGCCTGCCCGACATGACGTTTCCCGTCATCGGGATCGTGTCCCCGGCGTTCCTGATCCTGTGGGGCCCGGGGCTCTTTCGGCTGACCTGTTACTACTACCGCAAGGCGTACTACCGCTCGTTCTGGCTGGCGCCGCCAGCCTGCGCCGTGCGCGACGTCAAGGCCGGCTACAGCGGCGAGACGCGGTTTCCGTTGTTCCTGCAGAACTACCATCGCTACGCGTGGTACGTCGCCGTGGTCTTCATCGTGTTGCTCACGTGGGACGCCGTCCTGGCCTTTCGCTTCCCGACGGCGGCCGGCGGCCATCACTTCGGTATGGGCGTGGGCACACTGGTCATGTGGATCAACGTGGTCCTCCTCGCCGGCTATACGTTCTCCTGCCACTCGTGCCGTCACGTCTGCGGCGGTAATGTCGACGTCTTCTCGCAGGCCAAGGGACGCTACACGTCGTGGCGCTTCATCTCGCGGCTCAACGAGCGGCACCCGATGTTCGCCTGGCTCTCGCTGTTCAGCGTCGGGCTCACGGATCTCTACATCCGTCTGGTCTCGATGGGCATCATCAGAGACGTGAGGATCTTCTAATGGCCCGTCAAGCGTACGAGACGCACGAGCACGACGTCATCGTCATCGGCGCCGGCGGCGCCGGGCTGCGTGCCGCCATCGAGGCGGCCGCCCAGGGTGTCTCGGTCGGCCTGGTCTGCAAGTCGCTCCTCGGTAAGGCCCACACGGTGATGGCCGAGGGCGGCATCGCGGCCGCGCTCGGGAACGTCTGGCCAGAGGACAACTGGCAGGTCCACTTCCGCGACACGATGCGCGGCGGCAAGATGCTCAACAACTGGCGCATGGCCCAGCTCCACGCCCAGGAGGCGCCCGAGCGCGTGCTGGAGCTGGAGCGGTGGGGCGCGCTGTTCGATCGCACCAAGGACGGCCGCATCCTCCAGCGCGACTTTGGCGGCCACCGCTACGCGCGGCTGGCCCACGTCGGCGATCGTACGGGCCTCGAGATGATCCGCACGCTCCAGTATCACGGCATCCACCAGGGCATCGATGTCTACATGGAGTGCAAGGTCGAACGCCTGCTCAAGGACGGCGACCGGGTGACCGGCGCCTTCGGGTACTGGCGAAACACGGGCCAGTTCGTGCTCTTCAAGGCGAAGGCGGTGGTGCTGGCGACGGGCGGCATCGGCAAGGCCTGGAAGATCACGTCAAACTCGTGGGAGTACACCGGCGACGGCCACGCGATGGCCTTGTGGGCGGGCGCCGACCTCATCGACATGGAGTTCGTCCAGTTCCATCCCACCGGCATGGTGTGGCCGCCCTCGGTGCGCGGCATCCTCGTCACCGAAGGCGTGCGCGGCGATGGCGGGACGCTGAAGAACAACACGGGCGAGCGCTTCATGTTCAATTACATTCCCGAGTTCTTCAAAGGGGAGACGGCCGACAACGAGGCGGAGGCCGACCGCTGGTACGCCGACAAGAAAAACAACCGGCGCACGCCCGATCTCCTGCCGCGCGATGAAGTCGCTCGCGCCATCAATTCCGAGGTCAAGGCCGGCCGTGGCTCGCCGCACGGCGGCGTCTTCCTCGACATTGCAACGCGCCGGCCGGCCGACTACATCACCAAGCGCCTGCCGTCGATGTACCACCAGTTCAAGGAGCTGGCCGACGTCGACATCACGAAGGAGCCCATGGAGGTCGGTCCCACCTGTCACTACGTGATGGGCGGTGTCCGCGTCGACGCCGACACCACCCAGGCGACGGTGAAGGGGCTGTTCGCCGCCGGCGAGTGCGCGGGCGGTATGCACGGCAGCAACCGGCTCGGCGGCAACTCCCTCTCCGACCTCCTCGTCTTCGGGCGCCGGGCCGGCCAGTACGCCGCGCTCTATGCCAAGGACTTTGGCGGCCGGCTCACCGTCGACAACGCTCAGCTCGAGTCGATCGCCCAGGAGACGCTGGCCCCCTTGACGCGCGCCCACGGCGAGAACCCGTACGCGATCCAGGCCGAGCTGCAGGACGTCATGCAGAACCTCGTCGGCATCATCCGCAACGAGACCGACATGAAGACCGCGCTCAAGAAGCTCGAGGTCCTCAAGGACCGGGCGAGCAAGGCGCGGGTCGACGGCGGGCGGACCTATAACCCCGGCTGGCACACCGCGCTGGACCTCGTGTCGCTCCTCGCCGTCGCCGAGTGCTCGACGCTGGCCGCGCTCGAGCGGAAGGAAAGCCGCGGGGGACACACGCGCGACGACCATCCCTACACCGACGACACGTGGGGCACGGTCAACGTGGCGGTGCGCCTGCGCAACGGGCAGCTCCAGATCAGTCGCGAGCCGCTGCCCCAGATGCCGGCCGAGCTCAAGGCGCTCTTCGAGAGGAAATGATGCCGATCTTCACGATGCGGGTCTTCCGCGGCGACGCCCGCGGTGGTGAGTTCAAGGATTACAACGTCGAGGCCGACGAGGGGATGGTCGTCCTCGACGTGATCCACCGGATCCAGGCCACCCAGGCCGTCGATCTGGCCTGTCGCTGGAACTGCAAGGCCGGCAAGTGCGGGTCGTGCAGCGCCGAGATCAACGGCAAGCCACGACTCATGTGCATGACGCGCATGAACCTGTTCCCCGAGGGCGACATCATCTCGGTGGCGCCCATCCGGACCTTCCCGCTCGTGCGCGACCTCGTGACCGACGTCTCGTACAACTACGAGAAGGCCAAACAGGTACCGCCACTGCGGCTCAAGCCGCCCGAGCCCGACGGCACCTACCGGATGTTCCAGGAAGACATCGATCGCATCCAGGAGTTCCACAAGTGCATCGAGTGCTTCTTGTGCCAGGACGTCTGTCACGTCATCCGGGATCATGAAGAGCTGAAGAAGTCGTTCTCGGGGCCGCGCTTCTTCATCAAGATCGCCGGGCTCGACATGCATCCGCTCGACACGGTGGACCGGCGCGAGTTCGTCGGCCGCCAGGCCGGCATCGGCTTCTGCAACATCACGAAGTGCTGCAGCGAGGTGTGCCCCGAGCACATCCACATCACCGACAACGGCATCATCCCGATGAAGGAGCGGATGGCCGACAACTACGACCCCCTGGTGTGGCTGTTGAGGAAGTTCCGCGGTCACAAGAAGCAGCCCGCGTGAAGATCCACGAGTATCAAGCCAAGGCGCTGCTGCGCGAGTTCGGCGTGGCGGTGCCGCGCGGCGACGTCGCCGAGACGCCCGCTCGAGCGCGCGAGATCGCTCAGGGGCTCGGCGGCAAGGTCGTCGTCAAGGCCCAGGTCCACGCCGGCGGGCGCGGCAAGGCCGGCGGCATCAAGCTCGCGGACGATCCGGCCCAGGCCGAGAACGCCGCCCGTCAGATCCTCGGCATGATGCTGAAGACGCCCCAGACGCCGCCCGAGGGCATCCGGGTCCGCACGGTCCTCGTCGAGGAGGCGTCGGCCATCGATCGCGAGCTCTACCTCTCGATCACCCTCGATCGCGGCCGGAGCACGCACGTCGTGATGGCGTCCCAGGCCGGGGGCATGGAGATCGAGGAGGTCGCCGCGCGGACGCCCGAGAAGATCCTGCGCGAGTGGGCGCATCCCGCGCTCGGCCTCGGCGATTTCCAGGCGCGGAGCCTGGCCTTCGGCCTTGGGCTGGCCGGCGATCAGCTCAAGCAGGGCGTGGCGCTGATCCGGAGCCTGTTCGCGCTGTACCTCGCCACGGACTGCTCGCTGGCCGAGATCAATCCGCTGGTGACGACGAAGGACGGCCGGGTCTTCGCGCTCGATGCCAAGCTGAACTTCGACGACAACGCGCTCGCCCGGCAGAAGGACGTCGCCGCGCTGCGCGACGTCCACGAGGAAGACCCGCTCGACGTCGAAGCCTCGAAGTACGGCCTCAACTACATCAAGCTGGACGGCAACGTCGGTTGCATGGTCAACGGCGCCGGCCTGGCCATGGCGACGATGGACATCGTCAAGCTCGCCGGGGGCGAGCCGGCCAACTTTCTCGATGTCGGCGGTGGTGCTTCGCCCGAGCAGATCGAAAACGCGTTCCGGCTCCTCTCGTCCGACCCCAGCGTGAAGGCCGTCTTCATCAACGTCTTCGGCGGCATCCTGCGCGTCGATCGACTGGCCGAGGGCGTGATCGCGGCGGTCAAGAAGCTCGGGCTGAAGCTTCCGGTCGTGCTGCGCGCCGAAGGCACCAACGTCGAGCTGGGCAAGCAGATGCTGGCGCAGTCTGGTCTCGCCCTCACGATGGCCGACGACATGGCGGATGGCGCGAAGAAGGCCGTGGCGTTCGCCCGGACTGGCAAATGAGGGACGAAGTGAGGCGCAGCCGGGGCGCACCTCGAACGGCCCACCCACGGCTCGAGCCGGCTCAAGTGAGGCGCAGCCAGGGCGCACCTCGAACGGCCCACCCACGGCTCGAGCCGGTCTCGCGGATCCTATAATGTCCATTCTCGTCGACCGGAACACGCGCGTGGTGGTGCAGGGGATCACCGGCAAGGAAGGCGCCTTTCACGCGGCGCGCTGCAAGGAGTACGGCACCACCGTCGTCGGCGGAGTGACGCCGGGCAAGGGCGGCACGACCCACGAGGGATTCGCCGTCTGGAACACGGTCGAGGAGTCCGTCCGGGCCGAGGGCGCCAACTGCGCGCTCATCTTCGTGCCCCCGGTGGCCGCCGCCGACGCCATCATGGAAGCGGCCGCCGCCGGCGTGCCGCTGGTCGTCTGCATCACCGAGGGGATTCCCGTCGGCGACATGGTGCGCGCGAAGCACTTCGTGCGCGGAACGGCGAGCCGGCTCATCGGCCCGAACTGTCCCGGCCTCATCACGCCCGGCCAGGCCAAGGTCGGCATCATGCCCGGCCACATCCACAAGACCGGTCACGTCGGCGTCGTCTCGCGCAGCGGCACGCTGACCTACGAGGTCGTCGGTCAGCTGACGTCGAGGGGGATCGGCCAGTCGTCGTGTGTCGGGATCGGCGGCGATCCCGTCAACGGCACCTCGTTCGTCGACGTCCTCGGCCTCTTCAACGACGACCCTGAGACGCGCGCGATCATGATGATCGGCGAGATCGGCGGCACCGCCGAGGAGGAAGCCGCCGCGTTCATCCGCGCCCGGGTGAAGAAGCCCGTGGTCGCTTTCATTTGCGGCCAGACGGCGCCCCCAGGCCGCCGCATGGGACACGCGGGGGCCATCATCGCCGGGGGAAAGGGAACGGCGGCGGAGAAGATGAAGGCCCTGGACGCGGCCGGGGCGACGCTGGTCAAGAGCCCGGCCGACATGGGAGCGACCGTCGCCAAGGTGATCGGAGCGTGAGCACGATCCAGCGAAGCCTCGCCATCATCAAGCCGGACGCCGTGGCCAAGGGCGTCATGGGCCAGATCATCACGCGCATCGAGCAGGCCGGCCTGAAGATCCTGGCCGTCCGGCTCATCCACATGGCTCACGAGGAGGCGGCCGGGTTCTACGCCGTGCACCGGGAGCGGGCCTTCTTTGGGAGCCTCTGCACCTTCATGACGCAGGGGCCCTGCCTGACCATGGTGCTCGAGGGCGAGAACGCCATCCAGCGCTGGCGCGACCTGATGGGCGCGACCGATTTCCGCAAGGCGGCTCCCAAGACGATCCGCGCCGACTTCGCCTCGTCCATCGAGGCCAACGCCGTGCACGGCTCCGATTCGCCCGAGTCGGCGGCGATCGAGATTCCCTACTTCTTCTCGGCGCTCGAGATCCACCCGCGCTGAGCGGGGAGTACTTCGGCGCCACGCTGGGCCGGAGCGAGCGCTGGTCGACCATCGCGGGCGTCGCCCTCGGCGTGGTCGGGTTCTCGATTCTCGGCGTGGCCTTCGCCGTGACGACTGGCAACCCACGGTGGATGTTCCTCAGCCTGCCCTTCGCGGTGATCCTGTTCGTCATCGGCCGCTATGCGCCGCAGGGGTATCGCCTGACCGCCGACGGCGTTCACGTCGAGCGCCGTGCCGGGCCGCGCGTGATTCCGTATCGCACGATCCGCTCGGCCGATCGCGTCGCGCGACCCCTGGCCGGCATCAGCGTGACTGCCTCGAAGGGCCTCTTCGGGCGCTTCGGCCGCTTCTGGAACTCGACGCTCGGCTCTTACCGCCTCTTCCTCACCAATCGCGACACCGTCGTGTGGCTCCAGACGACCACCGGCCTCATCGGAATCTCGCCCGACCGCCCGGACGAGTTCGTCGCTCTTCTGCGCACCAGAATCTAGGCGCTCGGGCGCGCCTGGTACGTCTCGTGCTCTTCTCAGGACGCAACCGGGCGAAGCCCGGTATCTTGCGGAGATCGCTCCCAACGAACGCCGCGGGTCGGCAGGCATTGCCGGTCCCCGGCGGCAGGATCTGCCGCCATCGGAGCGTGACATGTTTCCAATCATCGGCTCGCTGCTCGTCGCGGCCGCCGGGCATCTCCTCGGCAAAGCTGCCGGGAAAGTCTGGGACACCCAGGCCAAGCGCGAGACGGCGCCCGCGGCGGGAGCCTCCTCGGGCTCGTTCGCCTCGGCGCTGTCCAACGAGACCCAGCGTCACGCCCAGGCGCCAGGCCTCACGGCGACCGACGCCTTCCGCGGGCCCGGCCTTCCGCCGGCCAGCGGCGATTTCGGCGGCCTTCGCGACGCCGCGGCCGAGCGGATCGAGGCGCCCTAGCCTCCCGCGGTATCGTGAGAGCGGGAGGACCCGACATGGAGCACGAAATCGGGGAAGCCGCGGGACAGATCTGGCGGTGGCTCGAGGAAAATGGCGAGACGACGGTCGCCAGGCTGAAACAGGACACCAAGCTCACCGAGCCGCTCGTCTACATGGGCATCGGCTGGCTCGCCCGCGAAGGCAAGATCGAGCTGATCAAAGACAAGCGGACCGTGAAGGTCGTCCTCAACCCTTCTCGGGCCGCCTGACCCGCACCTGTAACACGAGCGCGCACGTGGCAAGGGTGACGAGGCCGAGGACGCCCGCGAAGACGCCCCGGCCGGCCGCGGCCGCCGGTCGCACGCTCACTCGTCCGATCACCGGCCGGAACAACCATTCGTTGCGGTCACCGGGGCTCGCGCCTGGGCGGACGAAGACGACGAGCAGCGTGATGAACCCCGCGGGCCCGTCCTCGCGCCACGAGGCGATCTGCGACGTCGGCGTCGCCACGCTCCGGTGGCGTTGCCACGGCGTCGGCTCGAGCGTCCACATTCCCGTCGAGGACAGATAGCGCAGCACGGGCTGACGGGACGGGATGCGAATCACGTAGACGTCGAACGGGACACCACCGCGTGGCGAGTCGGACGCCTCGAACGTGACGGCCGCGTCGCGGCCTTCGTGAAGCGTCGAGGGCACGCCGACGTTGAGCGGCGCCTCGGGCAGCGTCGCGGCGACGGCCGGCGGCGTCGCCGCAAGCACCGAAGCCGCCAGGGCGAGGACCGTGAGCGCTGCCGCACGTGCGCGCCCTCGCGGGACCAGCAGCGCTCCGACGACGCCCGAAGCGATGAGCGTGATCATGAGGCCGTCGCGGACCGAGCGCGGCGCATAGGTCATCTCGACGTCGTGGCGCCCGGCTCCGAGCGCGACCGCACGGAACGCATAATCGGCGCGCCCCACGGGCTGCGCGACGCCGTCCACGCGTGCCTGCCAACCCGGAAACCACGTGTCGCTCAGCACGAGCCAGGCTGGCCCGTCGCTCTCCGTCGTCAGGCGCATGCGCTCGGCCTCGTCGACGGTGAACGCGACGTGTGCGACACCGAGCTCGGCGACGCCCGGCGGTGGCGTCAGGCACCCGCTCAGCACGACCTCGTGGCGAAGATCCACCTCGGCGTCACGGATCAGGCGAAGCGCATCCTGATCGTTCGCACAGCGTGCGCGCGCGACGAGGAAGGCGCGGGGCAACGCACGGGAGTTGGTGACGATCCGCGCATCGCGGCCGTCGTAGTCGGCCACGACGTGCGCCGGCAGTGCCGCGGTGCCCCGCGAGACGATGACGCGGCGGATCGCGAGGAGATCGAAGACCGGGCTGGCCGCATCCACCGTGACGTCGATCGAGCCGCTGGCCAGGAGCCAGCTCTCGCGCCGGGGACCGGCGAGGTGCTCGACGCGATGCGGCGTCAGCCCGTCGTAGCCCGCGACCTCGCGGAGCCCGTACAGCACGCCCAGGTTCTTGCCGGCCCCGAGCACCACGCGCTCGTGAGGATCGGATCGCGCTCGCAGGTGCGTGATCGCCGGCGGCTCGGGATAGAAGAGCGACGACGCGATGGCCGGATTCTCCGTCGCGGCCGTCGGGGCCAGGACGGCGACCTGGGCCGCGAGGAGCAGCCACGCGGCCCGAGAGCCCGCCGGCGCCAGCGCCGCCAGCGTGGCCACGGCGAGAAGGACGAGGAAGAGGACGTACTGGGCGGCCGTCGCGTAGACGAGACCGCCACGGACGAAGATCGGATAGTCCTGGACGACGAGCACACAGGTGAGCGCGGCGAGCGCCACGACGCTCCAGCGCACCGCCCGCTCCATTCGACGCCGCACCTCGGGCGAGGCCGTGGCGAGGGCCTCGAGGCCGAGCGCGGCGAGCACCGAGAGCGCGAAGGCGAAGAAGACGACCATCCGGAACGTGATGACGAACGAGAACGGCGGCAGCGCGCCCAGCCATCCGGTCACACCTGGCGTGTCGTAGCAGAGCACGGCGGCCACGAGCGCGAGACCGAGGAAAAACCGCGTGCCCGGCCCGCGCCACGCGCCGACGATCGCCGCGGGCAGCGCCACCCAGGGCACGACGCCGACGGTGGCGGCGATCTCGTTCGGATTGAAGTAACCCCAGTAGTCACGGCCGGTGGCGCTCCCGAAGTACCCGGGCATCAGCAACGCCAGCGCCGAGCGCGGTGGCGCCGCCATCACCGGCATCCACTGGGCGCGGTACGCATACACGGCGCTCTCACCGAGGTACTCGAGGAATGGAAGGATCTGCACCGCCGCCAGCGCGCCACCGATCACCGCGCCCGACGCCCAGGCGCCGAGAAATGACCACGGCCGCCGGGTCGCGGGAGCGCGGACGAGAGCCCAGGCGCCGGTCACGAGAAGGGCGACGGCCGTGATCTGCGGGTAGCCGGCGAAGATCGAGACGGCGACGGCCAGGGCGAGGGCGGCGATGGCACGCCGACCGCCGCGCTGCCGCAGCCACTCGCTCGCCGCGAAGAGCCACGGCAGCATCGCCATCGCCGAGCCGACCGCCCAGCCGAGCCACATCACGAGCGCGCCGTTGAGCATGAACGACACGGCACCGACGGCCGAGATCAGCGGCCGGACGGCGAGGAGCCGGAGGAACGCGTACAAGCCGACGCCGGCCAGCGACAGCTTGAGGACCATGATGAGCGTGATGGCGAGCGTCGCCGGCAAGACGTACGCGAGCCACGTCAGGGGAAAGAGCAGGGCGGTCTGAGGATTGGCGAAGAACGGCGCCCCGGCGAACGCGTACGGGTTCCAGAGCGGGAAGTGACCGGACGCGACCGCGCGGCCCGCGTAGATCAGCCAGGGATCGAACATGAAGGCGACGTCGGACTGGAGCGGGTTCGCTGCGAGCAGGCCCGGCGCCAGGCTCGCCCACGGCGGAAACGTCATGAGGATGTCGGCGGGCGAGAGCACCCGGCCGGGCCAGAGCGCGTGAGCGAAGATCACAAACGGCAACAGCGTGAGCGCGATCACGGCCACGGCGTCGGGATGGCGGCGAGCCAAGCCGGTCACGCGATCGCCCACTCGGCTACAATACCGCGCCATGGCCACGAACACCGAACGCGTTGATCAGATCGTTCACGTCCGTTCCGACCGCCTGCGCGCGCTGATCGCCCGGCTGTTCGCCGCCCGCGGCGTTCCCGGCGCGGACGCCGAGACGATGGCCGAAGTCCTGGTCGAGGCCGACCTCCGCGGCGTCGAATCCCACGGGTCGACCCGGGTGGCGGGTTACTGCAGCATGATCCGGCGCGGCCTGCTCAACCCCAAGCCTGACGTTCGCGTCGTGCGCGACACGCCCACCCTCGCCATGCTGGAGGGCGACGGCGCCTCGGGCATCATCGTGGCTCGCCGCGCGATGCAGATGGCGATGGACCGTGCCGCCGCGGTCGGCATCGGCTGCGTGACGGCTCGCAACGTCACCCACACCGGTCTCGTCGGCTTCTATCCGATGATGGCGGCGCGCGCCGGCTTGATCGGGATCGCGATGAACAATGGCCCGGCCATCCTGCCGCCCTTCGGCGGCACCACCCCGACCCTCTCGACCAATCCGTTCGCCGCGGCCTTCCCGGCCGGAGATCGCGAGCCGATCGTCCTCGACATGGCGACGTCCATCGTGGCCGGCGGCAAGCTGCGGCTGGCCCTGAAGAAGGGCAAGCCGATCCCGCCCGACTGGGCGCTCGATCGTCATGGCGTGCCCACGACCGATCCCGACGAGGCCATCTTCCACGGCTTCCTGCAGTGGGCCGGCGGCTACAAGGGCTTCGGCCTCGCCACCGTCGTGGAGGTGCTGGGCGGCGTGCTGTCCGGTGGGCTGTTCGGGAGCGACGTCCCGCCGATGAAGTCGTTCGGTCAGGAGCCGCTGATCACGAGCGCGTTCTACCTGGCCCTCGATCCCGCGCAGTTCATGCCACTCGACGAGTTTTGCCGCCGCATCGACCGCCTGGTCGAGATGGTGAAGACATCGGAGCTGGCGCGCGGCGTGGACGAGGTCTTCATCGCGGGCGAGATCGAGTTCCGTCGCCGCGCCGACCGGCTGCGCGACGGGATCCCGCTGAGCCAGGTGGTGTTCAAGGAGCTCGAGACGCTGGCCGAGGAATCGGCGGTGACGTTCGACCTCGTGTAGCCGTCAGCGCGCGCGTTCGCCCCTATGACGCTTCGATCACTCGCTCCTCCCTCCGCTGCGACAGCGTGACCATCATGGTCTCGTCGCCGAATCGCCATGAGGGCGCCACGGCTGCCGCCCTCACCGGATCGCTGTACGTCAAGACCGACGACGTCGAAGGCCTGTGGCAGCGGCTCGAGACCAGGGCGCGCATCTGCTATCCGATGGAGGACTTCGAGTACGGGATGCGGGAGTTTGCGATCTACGACAACAACGGCTACGTGCTTCAGTTCGGGCAACCGCTCGGAACGCACCCGCGAGGGCCCGACCATCAGTAGCTGGCTCAGTCCCAAGACCGAGAAGCGCACGAGCCCGATCGAGGGCCGGGGGCTCTTCGCGCGTGACACGATCCGCGCGGGTGAGATCGTCGCGGTCAAGGGCGGGGTCGTCATGGATGCTGCCGCGCTCGCCCGCGTCAGGGACGAGGTAGCGCCCGCCGAGATTCAGATCGAGGATGGTCTCTACATCGCACCCGGCCGCGCCGAGGACGTCGACGCCAACCTCCTCTGCCTCAACCACTCCTGCAACCCGAACGTCGGGGTCCGCGGTCAGATCACGTTCGTGGCGATGCGTGACGTTCCCGCGGGCGCCGAGCTGACCACCGACTACGCGATGATCGACGGTGATCCGGCCGAGCGGATGGCCTGCACGTGCGGGGCGCCGGAGTGCCGAGGCATCATCACGGGCACCGACTGGCGCCTGAAGGAGCTTCAACGGCGCTATTCGGGCTACTTCTCACGGTACCTCCACGATCGGTTCGTCGCCGACGGCGGATGACCTCGGGCCACGCGGGAAGGGTCTGAGTGCGGTAGAGTTGGGGCAGGCGTCGAGGACGGCAGGAGGAGAGCCATGATTCAGGCGCGCAAACTCGGTCACGTCGTGCTGAAGGTCCGTGATGCTGGTACATCGCGGGACTTTTACACGCGAACGCTCGGGCTGAAGGTCGCCCACGAAGACCTCGAGCGGGGAACCGTCTTCCTCAGCTTCGGCAAGGAGCACCACGACCTGGCCCTCTTTCAGCTCGCGTCGGGCGAGACGCCTGGGCCGACGCAGCCCGGTCTGCACCACATGGCGTGGCAGCTCGGGAGCTTCGAGGAGCTGAAGGCGGCGTACCAGGAGCTGAAGGCGATCGGCGTTCCGGTGGAGTCCACCGTCGAGCACAACGTGACCCGGAGCGTGTATTTCCCCGATCCCGACGGCAACCGCGTCGAGCTGTACTGCGACATGACGGACGATGGTTTCGAGACCATGCGCACCGTCGGACCCCGGCGGGACCACCTGGATCTCGGGTAGCCGCTCCGCGATCCCGCGGCGCGCCTGGTGACAACTGGCATGGCGAGCGCCGGCGACGCGCCCTCCGCGGCGCCCAGGGTCGTGATCGACGTCCCGTCCTGGGTCGAGCAGGCGACGAGATCCCGCCAGGCGTACGGCACGGACGACGAGAAGATGGCGCTCGTCATCAGCCTCGCGCGCGAGAACGTCGATCGCCGTACCGGCGGGCCGTTCGGCGCCGCCGTCTTCGAGACCGCCTCCGGGCGCCTGGTGGCGGCCGGCGTCAACAGCGTGACCCGGCTGCAGAACTGTGTCCTGCACGCCGAGGTGGTCGCGATCATGCTCGCCCAGCACCGTGTTCGCTCGTTCACCCTGGGGCCGCCCGCCCTGCCTGCCCACGAGCTGATCACGAGCTGCGAACCGTGCGCGATGTGTCTCGGAGTGACGCTCTACAGCGGGGTGGGCCGCGTGGTGATGGCCGCCGCCCGTGACGACGCCATGGCAGTCGGCTTCGACGAAGGCCCCGTCTTCGCCGAGTCGTACGCCTACCTCGCCGAGCGCGGCGTCACCTTCGTGCGCGACGTGAAGCGCGCAGAATCCGCGAGCATCATCCGGGCGTACCGCGACGCGGGTGGCCCGATCTACAACGCCCGGTCCACCCCGCGGCCGCCGGGACCAGGGTAGCGTCAGCCCTTGACCGCCCCCGCCGTCATCCCCTTCACGAACCACTCCGACAGGAACAGATAGAGGACGAGCACGGGCAGCGTCGCGATCATGAGCCCGGTGGCCAGCATGCCGACATCCTGGTACTGATCGGAGACGAGGAACTGGATGGCCAGCGGCAACGTGCGGATCTTCTGCTGGGTGATGAAGACGACCGCATAGAGGAACTCGTTCCAGAAGTAGATGAAGTTCAGGATCACCGTGGTGGCCACCGCGGGCAGCGCCATCGGGAACATGACGCGCCAGAAGGTCGCCCAGTCGCTGCAGCCGTCGATACGCGCGGCTTCTTCCAGCTCGGTGGGGATCTGGGCGAAGAACGCGCGCAGGAGATAGATCGTCAGCGGCAGCTCGGTGACGACGTAGACGAGCGTGAGGCCGATGAGGGAGTTGAAGAGCCGGTACTGCACCAGGATCTGGAAGAGCGACAGCAGCATGATCTGCGGCGGGAACATGATCGACAGGAAGATCAACAGGAAGAGCGGCTCGCGCAGCGGGAAGTGGTAGCGGCGGCGGCCGAAGGCGAAGCCGGCCATGGCGCCGATGAGGGTCACGATGAGCACCGAGGCCACGGCCACGATCAGGCTGTTCTTGAAGTACGTCGCGTAGCCGAACTCGTTCCAGGCCGTGGCGTACTTGGCCCAGTGGGCGGGGATGGGCGGCGCGTAGTGGCTACGATAGATCTCGTCGGTGGTGCGCAGCGACATCATGGCCGTCCATAGATAAGGACCGGCCGAGAAGGCCGTGTAGGCCAGGACGGGCACGAGCAGGAGCAGGCGGCCGAGGCGGCGCGACACGCTCAGAACTCCAGGGCCTCGCGCCGCTGCAGCACGCGCGTGAGCAGCAGCGAGAGCCCGAAGATGATGACGAACCAGATGACGGCGATGGCGGACGGGTAGCCGAGGTCGAGCGTCTTCCACTCGAAGGCGCGCTTGACGACGTAGGTCGCGACGGTCTCCGTGCCCCACATGGGGCCGCCGCGCGTCATCACCCACACGAGCGCGAACTGCTTCATCTTGCCGATGAAGTCGAGGATGACCAGGTTCACGATCGTCGGCCGCAGCAGAGGGATCATGATGCGGGTCGTGCGCTGCCAGGCGCGGGCGCCGTCGATCGACGCCGCCTCGAGATAGTCGGACGGGATCGCGTGGATGGCCGCCAGCAGCACCACCATGTTGAAGCCGGCGAACATCCACGTCGTGACCAGGATGAGCGCGGGCAGGGCGGTCGCCGGTGACGCCAGCCACGCCTGGGCGAAATCGCCGAGGCCGACGGCGCGCAGGACGAGGTTGGCGATGCCCCAGTCGTAGTTGTAGACCCATAGCCAGATCACGCCGACGACCGGGTAGGACATCAGCACGGGCGTGAACCACACGGTGCGGAAGAAGCGCGCGAAGGGCACGCGCGCGTGGAGCGCGAGGGCGAGGACGAGCGCCAGCGGGATGTCGACGATCGGCGCGACGACGGCCCACACCAGCGAGTTCCGCGCGGCCTTCCAGAAGACGTCGTCGCTCGTGAGGATCTCGCGGAAGTGCTCGAGGCCGACGTACTCGTACAGCATGCCGAGGTCCATCCGGAGCGTGTGCAGGCTGTTGTAGAAGGTCACCAGCACCGGATAGATGGTGAAGGCGGCGTAGAGCAGGACTGTGGGGCCCAGGAAGACGGCGAGGGCGCCCCACGGACGGCGCGCGCGGGGGCGGCGCACAGCCGCCCCCGTGAGGATCAGCGACTCGGTGCGGGCCAGGCTACTTGCCCTTGAGGCGCGCCTCTTCGAGCTTGGCCAGCGCCTCGTCGGCGCCGATCAGCTTGTTCGGCAGCCCCTGGTTCACCGCGGCGACGTAGGTGTCCCACACGCCCGGCTTCATCTGCAGGCGCACCTGCTGGGCCGTGAGGTCCACCCACTTGCTGGTCTTGTTCACCCGTGCGTACTCGTCGAAGTAGCTCTTGAACGGGCTGTCGATCTTGGAGACGTCGGTCTTGATCCCGGTCTGCACGCCGGTCTTGGCCATCCAGAGGTTGCCGATCTCGACGTCGGCGAAGGCGTCGACCACCTTGACGGCCAGCGCCAGGTTCGGGCTCTTGGCGGCGGCGCCCAGAGAGCCGGCCACGCCCAGCAGTTTCTGGTTGTGGCCCTTGCCGTCCTTCATCAGCGGGTAGTTCATCATGCCCAGCTCGAAGTCCTTGGGCTGGCCGCCCTTGTCTTGAGGCACGAACGCGCGGCCCGTGTACCAGGAGCCGACCGGGAACATGCACGCCTTCTGCTCGGTGTGGAAGTAGCGATGCGCCTCGGCCAGCGTCATGCTGGAGAGCGTCTTGGCGTAGGCCCCCAAGTCGATCAGCTCCTTGTAGTACTGGAAGACCTCGACCACGCGCGGGTCTTTCCAGGAGAGCTCACCCCGGAAGAGGCGCAGGGTGTCGTCGGCGCCCAGCTTGTCGAGCAGCATCCCGTTGGGCATGTAGTGCGCGGCCCAGTCCCGGTCGGCGGCGCCGGTCGCGAACGCCGCGTAGCCGGCCTTCGCGCACTTGCCCACGAGGTCCTTGAACTGCTCCTGGGTGAACGCGCCGCCCGGCGGCACCGTGACGCCGAGCTGCTTGAAGATCTTCTTGTTGTAGTAGAGCTCGTCGGACGCCGCCTCGAGCGGCAGGGCCCAGACTCCGGTCTTGCCGCCGGGCCCCGGCCGCGTCCAGAAGGCCTTGCCATAGGGCTCGACGTTCTCCCAGCGCACGCCGGTCGAGAGGTCGGCCATCCACCCGGCCTGCATGAATTCTGGCGCGTCGATGTCGTAGTAGAGGACGTCGGGGAAGCCGGAGCCGGCGGTAAAGGCGGCCCGTAGCGCCGTGAACATGTTCTTCTTCTCGTAGAAGGTGATGGTCACGGTATGGCCGGGGTTCCTCTGCTCGAACCGCCGTTTGGCCTCGAAGAGGACGACCTTCTTGTTGTCCTCGATGGCCCAGTGGCTCCACCACTGGAGCTCGACGGCCTGAGCAATTCCCACCCCGGCCGACCAGACGGATGCGGCGAGCAGCAATGACCGGATGAACCCTCGCATGGACGCCTCCTTCAACATGACGATCGCGCTCTGATTAGACTGGACGCCCGGCTGCGTCAAGGGCCTTTACATTTCGGCCATAGATCGAAAGTTCATCCCCATCGAAGTGCGTATTTTCCCGACGCCGCAGAGGCTGGCGCGAAAAATGCCTACTGCTTCGCACCAACGGCGGAGCCAGCCTCGAGAATTGGCTCGAGTGCCCCGTCGTATACATATTGTTTTCATTTATATCTTTCATAACGCACGGTGCAGGAGGTTGTTATGCCGGAATCACTGAAGTTACTCGCAGTCTGCCTACCGGACGCCCAGGTCAAGGCGATCGTGGAGGGCCCGATCGACGCCGTCAACGACCATCGTGACGGCGGCGGCACCATCACGGTCATGGGGATCGTCATCCAGATCCCCGAGGGGACGCCGATCACCACCCCGACGGCGTCGCTGTCCATGGCGCAGCTCGCCGACTCGGCGGCGTTCCCCGGACGCTCGCAGCCCGGCTTCATCGGTGGGGTCGCCATCGTCAATGGAAGCAGCACCGACGGTGTGATCACGGCGACCGACGTGTTCGTCGCCCCCGCCCAGAATTTCCTCGTCGGTCAAGTCACGGGGAATCTGCCCCTCAAGGTCAACGGGGTCAGGGTGCAGATCCTGAACGACGCCCGAATGCCAGGAGGCGTGCTGAGGAACATCTACGAAGGGTTTCCCGTGGCGCCGGCGTCGGTGCCGATCGGCGGCGCGGCGACGGTCGAAGGGTACTTCGGTATCACCGGCACGCTCCACGCGACTCGCGTGGAAGTGGAAGGCGGAACGCCGGCCAAGACGATTCCGGCTCGCGCTCCGGCCAAGCCACGGCCGACCTGGGGCCGTGACCGACCACTGATCACGTAGCTGCACTGATTTCGTCGCTGAGGAGACGGCTTCGGCGAGTCGAGGCGCGAGCCTCGATTCGCCGCGCGCCGTGTCGACCGCCGGCGTGCGTCAGCCCGGCGAGCCGTGTCATGCCACGGGCCGTGTAATACGATGGCGCCGTGAGCTTCAACGCCGCGACCTTCTTCGTGGACCGTCACGTGGCTGAAGGGCGCGGCGAGCGCCCGGCCTTCCGTCATCACGGCAGGACGATCACCTGCGCCGACGTCGCCGAGGCGGCGAATCGTGCCGGTCACGCCCTGGCCGGGCTCGGACTCGGCATCGAGCAGCGCGTCGTGCTCGCCCTCGACGACTCCCCGGCGTTCGTGGCGACGTTCTGGGCGGCGGCAAAGCTCGGCGCCGTCGCCGTTCCGGTCAACACGCTCATGCGGAGCGAGGAGTATGCCTTCCTGCTCCAGGACAGCCGCGCCAGGATCGTCGTCGCCGAGCCGGCAGTCGCCGAGACCATCCGCGGCGTCAGCACCTCGAGCCCCTGGCTTCGCGCGGTGCTCACCACCGCCGAGCTTGCCCGCCTCATGGCCAAGGCCCCGAGCGACCTGACGCCGGCCGCAACGGTCGACGAGGACGTGATGTACTGGGGCTACACCTCGGGCTCGACCGGCCTGCCCAAGGCCGCGGTCCACTCGCATCGCGACTTCGTGGCCGCCGCCGATCTGGTCGGCGTCGGGATCTTCGGCCTGGGACCCGACGACCTGACGTTCTCGGCCTCGAAGATGTACTTCGCCTTCGGCCTCGGCAACACGCTCTACTTCCCCCAGCGGGTCGGGGCATCCTCGCTGCTGGTACCCGAGCGGCTCGATCCGGCCCGAATCTTCGAGCTGATCGAGGCCGAGCGCCCGACCGTGTTCTTCGCCGTCGCGACCGTGTACGCGCGGCTCCTCCAGATCGCCGACGCCAAGCCGCGCGATCTGTCGTCGCTGAGGCTCTGTGTGTCGTCGGGCGAGGCCTTGCCGCCGGCCGTCTTCGACGCGTGGAGAGAGCGCTTCGGCCTCGTCCTGCACGACGTGGTGGGCTCGACGGAAGCGCTCCACGACTTCATCGCCAACCCTCCCGGCGCGACGCGACGTGGGTCCGCCGGCAAGGTCGTCCCCGGCTTCGAGGCCCGGCTGGTCGACGACGAGGGTCAGCCTGTGGCGACCGGGACCGTCGGCCATCTCCTGATCAAGGGCCCGACGACGTCGTCGTACTACTGGAACCGCCGCGAGCGCACGCGGACGACCATGCTCGGTGAGTGGCTGCGGACCGGCGACATGTTCTCGCGGGACGAGGACGGCTACTTCTACCTCGCCGGCCGCTCCGACGACATGCTCAAGGTGCGAGGCATGTGGGTGTCGCCCATCGAGATCGAGGCGGCCCTGGTCGCACATCCCGATGTCATCGAGGCCGCCGTCGTCGGCCGTCCCGACGGCGACGGCCTCCTCAAGGCTCACGCCTTCGTGGTGATGCGCCCCGGGCATGCGTTGGCCGAGACCGACATGAAGGCCTTCCTTCACGAGCATCTGGCCGGCTACAAGATCCCCGATCGCATCGAGGTGGTCGACGACCTTCCAAAAACGGCCACGGGAAAGATCCAGCGCTTTCGCCTGCGCTGATGCGCATCGTCATCGATCGGGTGGCGAAGACCTACGTCGATCATCAGGGCCATGCCGTGGACGCGCTCCGCGACGTGAGCTTCAGCGTGAGCTCTCGGGAGCTCGTCGCCCTGCTCGGGCCTTCGGGTTGCGGCAAGTCCACGCTGCTCAACGCCGTGGCCGGGCTCCTTCCCATGTCGTCGGGTGAGGTGACGTTCGAGTCGCCGCCGCCAGGCCGGCCGCTGACCGCGATGGTGTTCCAGGAGTTTGCCCTCTTTCCGTGGCGCACGGTGCAGGGCAATGTCGAGTTCGGGCTCGAGGAGCCGGGCATGGCCGCGGCCGAGCGCGGGCGGAAGGCGCGAGCGCTCATCGAGATGACCGGGCTCGCCGGGTTCGAGGCCAGGTACCCGCACCAGCTCTCGGGTGGGATGCGCCAGCGCGTGACGCGGCAGCTCATGCAGGACGAGCTGCTCGCGCTCTGGGAACAGGCGCGCACCACCATCCTGTACGTCACCCACAACATCCAGCAGGCCGTCTACATGGCCGATCGCGTCGTGGTGCTGTCGCGCCGGCCGGACCGAGTGCTGGCCGAGATCGTCGTGCCGCTGAAGCGGCCGCGCACCGAGGCGATGCAGGCCGAGACCGGATACCTCGAGGCGGTCGAGCGGATCTGGTCGCTCATCAAGGACCAGGCGAGGGCGGCTCTGATCGAATGAATCGCGTCCGCGTCACCGATCGCACGCGCTTCCTCGGCCGGCCGCCGCACCGCGCCTTGCGCGTGCTGGCGCTGATCGACCTCGTCGTGCTCTGGGAGGCGCTGGCTCGGGCCGGCGCCGTGCCCGTGCTCTTCCTGCCGTCGCCCGTCGGCGTGCTGCGCGAAGGCTGGGACATGCTACTGAGCGGCGAGCTGCTGGTGCATCTCGGCGCGAGCCTCCAGCGTCTGGCGTGGGGCTTCGTCATCGGCAGCGTCCTCGGTATCGCCATCGGGGTGGCTGTCGGATTCTTCGCGGTCGCCGAGGCGATCGGGACGCCGCTGATCGCCGCGACGTTCCCGATCCCGAAGATCGCGCTGCTCCCCTTGCTGATCCTGTGGCTGGGCCTGGGCGAGCCGTCGAAGATCGCCGTCATCGCGCTCGGCGTCTTCTTCCCGATGGCGATCAACACCTACGCCGGCGTGCGTCAGGCCGAGCCGCTGCTGATCCGCGCCGCGGTGTCCTTCGGCGCCGGGCGCCTCAGCGTGATCCGCAAGGTCGTGCTGCCGTCGGCGCTGCCGATGATCGTCGCTGGCCTGCGGCTGGCCGCCGGGACCGCCCGGCTCCTGCTGGTCGCGGCCGAGATGATCGCGGTGGAGTCCGGCGTCGGGTTCCTGGTCCTTCACGCCGACAACATCATGGCGACGACGAAGCTCAGGTCGGCATCGTCGTGCTCTCGCTCCTGGGGGTGCTATCGCACTGGGGCCTGGGCCGCCTCGAGCGGGCCCTGATTCCCTGGCGGGCTGGGACGTGAGGGGCCGGGGTCAGCCGAGCTGCAGGACGTAACGGATCACCGCCACCCAGAGCAGTGAGGCGGAGAGCGCAATCACCGTGCGGCAGACCCTGGCTCGACGGGCCGACACGCGCCGGGGACGCTGGGGCCGCTTCGACATCTGGTGCAGACGTGGCAGCGCCCGGTACTCCTCGATCCAGGCCTGGGCGCTTGTTTGAGCCACGCTCAAGCTTGGAGCAAGTTCCATTCCCGACCCCCTCGCTTTTGATCTTCGGCACTTCACGCTAGACTGGGCCGCTCGCCGAGGCGAGCTTGCCGGCGTGACACTGGAATCGTGCCGAAGGAGGCTCGCTCGGTGCTCCGCGTCCTGATGTTCGCGGCCGTTCTGCTCGTGGCCGGCGGCCCCGTCCAGGCAGCCGAGCGGGTTCGCGTGGGGATCCTCAAGCTCACCTCGTCGGCTCCGATCTTCATCGGAGTGGAGAAGGGCTTCAACCAGGAGCAGGGCGTGGACGTCGGGCTGACCTTTTTCCAGGCGGCGGCGCCCATCGCCACCGCGTTGGCCGCCGGCCAGATCCACGTCGGCGCGACCGGGCTGACGGCCGCCCTCTACAACATCGTCCTGGGCGGTGAGATGAAGGCGACGATCCCGCGGCGCGAGATCGTCGATACCTCGTTCGTCGAGGCCGCGATCAAGGCGTTGGGCGAGTGAGTCTCTCCAAGGTCCTGATCGCCAATCGCGGCGAGATCGCCGTGCGGGTCATGCGCGCGTGTCGCGAGCTCGGCGTCGCGACCGTCGCCGTCTTCTCCGACGTCGATCGCGACGCGCTCCACGTCCAGATGGCCGACGAGGCCTACCCGATCGGCGCGGCGCCCGCGGCCGAGAGCTACCTGAACATCGAAAAGATCGTGGGCGTCGCCAAGAGCGCGGGCGCCGACGCGATCCATCCCGGCTACGGCTTCCTGGCCGAGAACGCGGCGTTCGCCGAGGCCTGCGCCGCGGCCGGGCTGATCTTCGTCGGCCCACCGCCGTCCGCCATCCGGGCCATGGGCGACAAGATCGCGGCGCGCCGCCTGGCCCGCGAGCTCGGCGTTCCCACGATTCCCGGCACGCTCGAGCCGGTCAGCGGGGACGACGCGGCGCGCGCGGCTGCGCGCGAGGTCGGCTACCCCATCATGATCAAAGCGGCCATGGGAGGTGGCGGCAAGGGCATGCGGCTCGTGCGCCGCGAGGAGGAGCTGATGGCCGCGCTCCGGATGGCGCGCAGCGAGGCCGGCAGCGCCTTCGGCGACGCGTCGGTCTACCTCGAGCGCGCGATCGAGGAGCCCCGCCACATCGAGGTTCAGGTGCTCGCCGATGGCCACGGTCACGTGATCCACCTCGGCGAGCGCGAGTGCTCGATCCAGCGCCGGCACCAGAAGCTCGTCGAGGAATCGCCGTCGCCCTTCGTGGACGCGCCGCTGCGCGAGCGCCTCGGTCAGGCGGCGTGTCGGGTGGCCAGCGCGGCCGGCTACGTGAACGCGGGCACCGTGGAGTTCCTCGTCGACGTGCGCGGCCACTTCCACTTCCTCGAGATGAACACGCGGCTCCAGGTCGAGCATCCGGTCACCGAGCTGGTGACCGGTCTCGATCTCGTGCGCGAGCAGCTGCTGATCGCGGCGGGCGAGCCGCTGGGCGTGCGCCAGGACGACGTCACCAGGCGCGGATGGGCCATCGAGTGCCGGATCAACGCCGAGGATCCGTTCTCCGGATGGCTACCGTCGCCGGGGACGATCACGGGGCTGCGGCCCGCGTCGGGGCCGGGCGTGCGCGACGACTCCGGCATCCACGAGGGCTACACGGTGCCCCGGCACTACGACACGTTGCTCGCCAAGCTGATCGTCTGGGGTGTCGACCGCGCCGCGGCGATCGCCCGCATGGCGCGAGCGCTGGCGGAATACAAGATCGTCGGCGTGAGGACCACGATCCCGGTGCTCGAGCGCATCGTGGCCCACGAGGATTTCCGCGCGGGGCGACTGTCCACGGCCTTCATGGACCGTTTGCTGCCAGGTCTGCAAGCGGCGGCCGGCCATTACGGCGACATCGCGGTCATCACGGCCGTGCTCGATCACTATGCGCGTCTCCGAAGCGTCGCCGCGGCGGCGACGCCAGCTTCTTCAGCCAGCGCCTGGCGTCTCGGCGTTAAGCCGGGTTGGAGATCCCGTTGAGTGGGCACGCGCCAATTGCCCACATGATCAATCGGGAAACCGAACGCAGCGACTCCGCACCTCGAACAGGCCGCACGATCAATCGGCAAAACGACCGCAGCCACTCCGCACCCAGAACAGGCCACCCACGGTTCAAGCCGGCCTCGCGCTCCGATAAATGAAATTCGTCGCGACGTCGGGAACCCGCGTGGAGACGGTAGAGGTTACCGAAGAGGGTGGACGTTACCGGGTTCAGGTCGGCGAGCGTGTGTGGGAGATCGACGCCCGGCTCGCGTCACCCGGAATCTACTCGCTGCTGGTGGACGGAGTATCCTACGTGGCGACCGTCGCCGAGCACGACGGGTCGTGCCTGGTGGACGTGGGCGGGGAGACTCACGCCGTGCGCGTCGAGGAGCACACCCGCTACGTGATCAGGACGCGCGGGGGCGCGAGGGCCGGAGGTGACGGCCAGCGCGTGGCGGCGCCGCTTCCCGGGCGCGTCACGCACATTGCCGTCCGGCCGGGCGATCGCGTGCAGGTCGGCGACACACTGCTGGTCATCGAGGCGATGAAGATGGAGAACGAGTTCAGGGCCAGTGCGGCAGGAACGGTGGCCGAGGTCCGTGTCGAGCCCGGCCAGACGGTGAACGCGGGTGACGTCCTCATCGTGATCGCCTCGTGAGCACCGACGCCTTCGGCAACGAGTTCGCGCCCGGCCTGCCGTACGCGCGCGGACGGATCATCCGCAGCACCGAGGACGACATCCGAAAGCTTCGCCGGGCGGGGCGGGTGATCGAGCGGCGACTCGCATCCGGCGCCGGCGTCTTCAACTTCTCCGGGCTCGAACGATCGCTCAACCTCGACGCGAAGGACCTCGCCTGGGCCGACGACGAGATGGCGCCGGCCCTCTACGGCGACCGTTTCCGCGCCCTCGCCCTGGAGCACCTCGGCGGCACCGCCGACCGGCACGACGCCATGCTCTTCAACCGCATGACGGCGGCGACCTTTTCCGTGCACCTCGCGCTGGTCAAGCCGGGCGACGTCGTCCTCGGTGTCTCGGCCACGTACAGCCACCCGACCGTGGTGCGCTCGGCCGCCCAGGCCGGCGCGAAGTTCATCGACACGACGACGGTGGATGCGTTCGCCGACGCCCTCGAGCGCGAGGCGCCCGCCCTGGTCGTCGTCACGCGTCTGGCCGTCTCGTACGACCTGCTGCCGCTCGACGCGCTTCGCCGCATCGTGCCGCTGGCCCGGGCGCGCGGCGTGCCTATCTACGTGGACGATGCCGGGGGGGCGCGCGTCGGCCCGGCGATGTTCGACCAGCCAAAGATGCTCGAGCTCGGCGTGGACCTCGGCGCCACCGGGCTCGACAAGTACGGCGTCATCGGGCCGCGCCTGGGGCTCATGGCCGGGCGCGCCGATCTCGTCTCGAAGATCCGGGCACGCGCCTTCGAGTTCGGTCTCGAAGCGCGGCCGATGCTGCTGCCGGCGGCGGTGCGCTCGCTGGAGGGCTATCGTCCCGAGCGCGTGCGCAGGCTCGTCGAGTCCACTCGCACGGTGGCCGCCGCGCTGCGGAAGGTCCTCGGTGCGCGCGTGCACGAGACACCGGTCACGGCTCAGCTCCGCGCCGACGACGTGCTCGCCATCGCGCTCGAGCGCGCCGGGCTGAGCGCGCCGCCGGTCGTTCCGATCGAGGCGCTGGCCGCGCTGGCGATGCTGCTGCTCGAGGACTACGGGCTCATCACCGTCCACTTCGCGGGACTGCCGCCGGGGACGTCGAGCCTGCTCATCAAGTTCATCCCGCCCGAGACGCTGGCCGCCGTGGGCGGTCCCGAGGCCATTGCCACCGCCGTGGACCGCTCACTGTCGAAGCTGGCCGAGCTCGTGCGGGACCCGGCGCGCATCGCCTCGCTGCTCTTCGGCGACGAGACCGCCGCCTGATGGCGGCGGCGATCGAGTTCCGGCAGGTCAACAAGTGGTTCGGCAAGCTCCACGTCCTGAGCGACGTCACGCTCGGGGTGGCGCCCGGCGAGGTCGTCGTCGTGTGTGGCCCGTCCGGCTCGGGCAAGAGCACGTTGATCCGGTGCGTGAACGCGCTCGAGCGCATCCAGGGCGGTGACATCGTCGTCCTCGACGAGTCCATCACGAGCACGCACGTGAACCTCACCCGCCTGCGCACCCAGGTGGGGATGGTCTTTCAGTCGTTCAACTTGTTTCCGCACATGACGGCGCTCGAGAACATCATGCTCGCGCCGATGAAGGTCCGGAACGTTCCCCGGGAGGACGCCGAGAAGACGGCGCGGGCGCTGCTGGCGCGCGTGGGCATCCCCGACAAGGCCGGCAACTACCCGGCGAACCTGTCGGGCGGCCAGCAGCAGCGCGTGGCCATCGCCCGCGCGCTCGCCATGCAGCCGAAGATCATGCTCTTCGACGAGCCGACGTCGGCGCTCGATCCCGAGATGATCAACGAGGTGCTGGAGGTCATGACCGATCTGGCCAAGAGCGGCATGACCATGATGGTGGTCACCCACGAGATGGGGTTCGCCCGGCGGGTGGCCCATCGCGTGATCTTCATGGATGGTGGGCAGGTGGTCGAAGAGGCGGATCCCGAGACGTTCTTCGCCTCGCCCAGGTCCGACCGGTCGCGGCAATTCTTGTCGAAGATACTCTCGCACTAGGAGGCGACGATGAAGCGTGGGCTCGTGGTCCTGCTGGCTCTCGTGCTGATGGCGACGCCGCTGTCGTCCGCGTTTGCGCAGTCGCAAACGCTCGACAAGATCAAGGAGGCCGGTGTCCTCACCATCGGCACCCGCACGGGCTCACCGCCCTTCGCCTACATCAACAAGAACAACGAGTGGGTCGGCTTCACCATCGACCTCGTCGAGCAGCTCGTGATTCCCGCGATCTCGAAGGAAGTCGGCAAGCCGATCAAGCTGACGAAGAAGGAGTCGACGCCACCCAACCGGATCCCGCTGCTCAACGGCAACCAGGTGGACCTGATCGCCGGCACCATGACCGACACGCCCGAGCGCCGTCAGAGCGTGGACTTCAGCCTGACGTTCTTCCTCACCGGCGCTCAGTTCCTGGTGAAGAAGGGTAGCCCGATCCACGGCATCAACGACATCGCGGGCAAGCGCATCGCCACCCAGCAGGGCTCGACGAACGCCAAGATCATCCGCGAGAAGGTGCCGACGGCGCAGCTGCGGGAGTTCCCCGATCAGCCCGCCGCCTTCCAGGCGCTGCTGCAAGGGCAGGTGGACGCGTACACCAACGATGGCATCCAGCTCTACGGTCTGAAGGCCAAGGCGCCGAACCCGACCGACTGGGAGGTCGTCGGCGACTTCTTCTCCGAGGAGCCGTACGGCATGGCCATGCGCAAGGGCGAGCCCAAGTTCAAGCAAGTCGTGGACGCCGGGCTCAAGCAGGGCTTCGAATCGGGCAAGTACTTCGAGATCTACGACAAGTGGTTCGGGCCGAAGGGCGAGCTGCCGTATCCGATGTCGCCGCAGGTGAAAGCGTATCTGCTGAAGCAGATCGGGAAGTAACGGGGCGCCTCACCCTCGCGTGAGCTACCAGTTCAAGTGGAGCGTGCTCTGGAGCGGCCAGTCCGGCCACTGGCTGCTCCAGGGCCTCATCACGACGCTGGAGCTGTCGGCCTTGGCCTGGGTCCTCGCCGTCGCGCTCGGGATCCTGTCGGGCGCGCTTCGCACGGTACCGTTCAAGCCGCTGCGGGCGGCCGCGGTCTTCTACGTCGAATTCTTCCGTAACGTCCCGCTGCTCGTGTGGATGTTCTTCTGGTACTTCGGCGTGCCGCCACTCTTGCCCCGCGGTGTGCAGGACTGGCTCTTCGATCACGGCGCCGAGTTCTGGGCGGGGATGCTCGCGCTGGGCGTGTACCACGGCGCGCGCATGTCCGAGGTGATCCGCTCCGGCATCCTGGCGATCCCGCGCACCCAGTTCGAGGCGTCCGTCGCGATGGGCCTCTCGGTCTGGCAGGCGTATCGGCTCGTCATCGTGCCCATCGCGCTCCGCCTGATCGTGCCGCCGATCACCAACGAGTCGCTGAACCTGCTCAAGAACTCGTCGGTGGCGTTGACGATCAGCGTCGCCGAGCTGACGTTCCAGACGCGGCAGATCGAGACCTACACGGCCCGGGCCTTCGAGGCGCTGACGGCGGGCACGCTGATCTACCTCGTGCTCTGCGTGAGCATCGCCTGGGTCATGAGCTCACTGGAGCGGCGCTACGCGATCCCCGGCCTCATCGCGCGTGTCGGCGGGCCGGGCTGAGCGCGCGATGCTCGACCTCGGCGTCATCGTCCACAACTTCAAGTTCCTGATCGTCCAGGGCTTCCTCGGCGTCGGCAGCTTCGCCGGCGGTACGCTGCGTCTGGCCATTCCGGCGATCGTGCTCGGCTTCGCCCTGGGGATCGTGGTCGGCCTGGCCCGGCTCGCCAACGCCGCCTGGATTCGCGTGCCGGCCGTGATGTACGTCGAGTTCTTCCGAGGTGTCCCGCTGGTCATGGTGATCTTCTGGTTCTGGTTCATCATTCCTCAGCTCCTCGGGCTGCCGCTGCCGGAGTACGGGATCGCGCTCACCGCGTTCGTGATCTTCGAGGCCGCCTACTTCGGCGAGATCGTGCGGGCCGGCGTTCAGTCCGTGCCGCGCGGCCAGGTGGAGGCGGCGCGCGCGCTGGGGCTCTCCGGCGCGAAGGCCATGCGCTACGTCATCCTGCCCCAGGCCCTGCGCAACATGGTGCCGTCGCTGGTGACGCAGATGATCGTGCTCTTCAAGGACACGTCGCTCGCGTCGATCATCGGCTACGTGGACCTCACCAAAGCGGCCCAGATCGTGAACAACCGAGAGATCCGCCCCTTCGAGCTCTACCTCTTCATCGCCGTCGTGTACTGGATCTGCACGTACTCGATGTCGCGGATGGCGCGCCGTCTCGAGCGGAGACCCACCACTGCCTGAGGTCGTGCTGCCCTCCGGCGTGCGCCTGCACTGGCGCGAGGCCGGCGATCCCCAGCGTCCCGCCGTCGTGTGGATCCACGGCGGATCGGTGGAGGACTCCTCGTTCATGGTCGGCGATCTCGAGGCCTTCTTCGGGCGGATCCGCGGCCTGTTCCCCGATATCCGCGGCCATGGCCTCAGCCAGAAGTTCGAGCGCGCCGAGGACCTGACCTATCCGAAGAAGGCGGGCGACCTGTTGCTCTGGCTGGATGGGCTGGGCGTCGTCGCGCCGGTGTGGGGTGGAGCCTCGATGGGTGCGGCGCTCTCGCTCTGGGTCGCGGCCCATCGTCCCGAGCGCGTCCGCGCCGTGATCTCGATCAGCGGGCCACCGTTCGCCCCCATCGAGGCCGACCAGCGCTGGTGGAAGGCGCACCGTGCTCTGGTCGTGGCCGGGCGCTTCCAAGAGTACTTCGACGCCAACGTGCGCCTTCGCCTTGGCGAGGCCGAGCTGGCCCGACTCAAGGCACGGCCGGAGCGCTATGCCGCCGCCGTCCGTCCACTCGAGCAGCACACGGTGACTTCGCTGCTGGCCGTGCTGGACGAGACGTACGCGCGCGAGGAGTGGCTCGCCGAATGCGCGCGCATCCGCTGTCCCGTCCTCGTCGTGGCCGGCTCTCAGGACCACTTTCCCACGGTCGAGATGTCACGGCGGGTCGTGGCCACGATCCCGGGAGCCCGATTACACGTGGTGGCCGGCGGCTCGCACTTCCCCAACCGATCCCATCGCGCCGAAGTCCAATCGGCCATCGCGGAATTCTTTGCGGAGATCGGGTTCGGTTGACACACTAGGGCCATGTTGAGCTTCTTCGAGACCGTCAACGTCTACTTCGAGAAGGCGGCGGCGCTCACCGAGTACCCGCGAGGGCTTCTCGATCTGATCAAGGCGCCGAACGCCAGCTATTCCGTCCAGTTCCCCGTCCGCACCGCCAAGGGCTACGAGGTGTTCCAGGGGTGGCGGATCGAGCACAGCCACCACCGGGTGCCGGTGAAGGGCGGCGTCCGCTACGCGCCGACCGTGGACGAGGACGAGGTCACCGCGCTGGCCGCGCTCATGACGTACAAGTGCGCGATCGTCGACGTGCCGTTCGGCGGCGCCAAGGGCGGCGTGAAGATCGACACCAAGCAGTACTCGGCCGAGGACCTCGAGAAGATCACCCGCCGTTACACGGCGGAGCTGATCAAGAAGAACTTCATGGGCCCCGGCGTCGACGTGCCGGCGCCCGACTACGGGACCGGGCCACGCGAGATGGCGTGGATGGCCGACACCTACGGCGCCTTCTATCCGGCGGCCGTCGACCAGCTCGCGTGCGTGACCGGGAAGCCCGTCACGCAGGGCGGCATCCGCGGCCGCGTGGAGGCCACCGGGCGTGGCGTGTACTACGGCTTGCGCGAAGCGTGCGGCGACGTCGACGACATGAAGCGGCTCGGCCTCGAGCGCGGGCTCGAGGGCAAGCGCGTGGTCGTGCAGGGCCTTGGCAACGTCGGTTATCACACGGCGTGCTTCTGCCAGGAGGCCGGCTGCGTGATCATCGCGCTGGCCGAACGCGACGGCGCCATCCACCGGCCCGAGGGCCTCGACGTCGAGGCGGTCGTCAAGCACCAGAAGGCGACGGGATCGATCCTGAACTTCCCAGGCGCGAAGAATCTGACGCCGACCCAGCACGCGCTCGAGCTCGAGTGCGACATCCTGATCCCGGCCGCACTCGAGAACCAGCTCACCGCTGAGAACGCCCCGCGCATCCGCACGAAGATCCTGGCCGAGGCCGCCAACGGCCCCACCACCGCCGAGGCCGAGAAGATCCTGCTCGACCGCGGCGTGTACGTCATTCCCGACGTCTACCTGAACGCCGGCGGCGTGACCGTCTCGTACTTCGAGTGGATCAAGAATCTCTCGCACGTGCGCTTCGGCCGGGTGGCCAAGCGATTCGAGGAGGCCTCCCACAACCGCATGGTGTCGGCGATCGAGAAGGCGACGGGTCGGTTGTTCTCCGACGAGGAGCGTCGCCGCATCGCCCACGGCCCCAGCGAGATCGATCTGGTCAACTCCGGGCTGGAGGAGACGATGATCGACGCCTACCAGCAGATTCGCGAGCTGTCGCGCCGCGATTCGCGCATCACCGACCTCCGCACGGCCGCCTTCCTCAGCGCGCTCAACAAGGTGGCGACGAGCTACCTCGAGCTCGGCATCTTCCCGTAACGCGCCGGCCCCTCAACGCTACGACGTCGAAGTGACGCCGTAACTCCTCGAACTGGCGATCAGCGTCGCCGAACCGGCGCTCGATCTCCCCGAAGCGCTGATCGAGGTACGCGATGAGGTCCGGCGGCGGATCTGGCGGCTCGACGGTGCCTGGTGTACGCTGGCGCCTCGATCGCACGTCGAGGAGACCGAGGATGAGGTTGATCGCCGCGCTGCTGTTCGTCCTGCTGATGCCCACCGTCGTCGTCGCGCAGCCCGCTGGCACGCTGGTGGTCGGCCTGGTGGCCGAGCCGGTGGCGCTCGATCCGGCGCAGGTCACCGATCTCAACTCGAACCGCGTCGGTCGCCGCGTGGCGGAGACGCTCGTCGCGTTCGCCGAGGGCAGCACGCAGATCGTCCCCGGGCTCGCCGAGTCGTGGACGATCTCGCGCGATGGCCTGCAGTACACGTTCAAGCTCCGCAAGGGCGTCAAGTTCCACGACGGCACGCCGCTCGACGCCGAGGCGGTGAAGTTCTCCATCGAGCGCCAGATCGTCCCGGACCATCCCGCGAGCAAGCTCGGGAAGTATCCCTTCGCCAACTATTTCTTCGGCAACGTGAAGGCCGTCGAGCCGCTCGACGAGCTGACCGTGCGCTTCATCCTGAAGGAGCCGCGCGCCTCGTTCCTCGACGTGATGGCCGCGGCGGCCGCGTCCATCGTCAGCCCGACGGCGGTGAAGAAGTTCGGCCTCGACTACGGCACGAATCCGGTCGGCACCGGGCCGTTCCGCTTCGCCTCCTGGGAGCGTGGCCAGCGCGTCGTGCTCGAGAAGAACCCGGCGTACTGGAAGTTCCCGGTGAAGGTCGATCGCGTCGTCTACCGCCCGATCGTCGAGGACCAGGCCCGGCTCACCGAGCTGCTCACCGGGGGCCTCGACCTCATCGTCGGCGTGCCGCCGGACTTCGTCGCCCAGCTCGAGGGCAACGCCAAGCTGGCGCTGCTCAAGCAGGTGGGCGCGCACGTCTGGTACCTGGGCCTCAACAACGAGAAGAAGCCGTTCACCGACAAGCGCGTGCGGCAGGCGCTGAACTACGCCGTCGACAAGGACGCGATCGTGCGGGACGTGCTCAAGGGCACCGGCGCGCCGTCCAAGGGACCGGTGCTGCCGGGCACGTGGGGTGACGAGGCCCGCCTCAAGGCGTTCCCGTACGATCCCGAGCGCGCGAAGAAGCTCCTGGCCGAGGCCGGCTATCCAGGCGGCTTCTCGACGACGCTGTGGGTGCCCGAGTCGGGCTCGGGGATGCAGTCGCCGGTCGCGATGTCGACGGTGATCCAGTCCAACTTGAAAGCGGTCGGCGTCAACGTCGCGCTGCAGACGATGGAGTGGGGCGCGTTCCTGGCCAAGCTGCGCACGAAGGAGCAGGAGATGTTCGCGCTCTCGTGGATGGCCGGCGCCGAGGATCCCGACCTGGTGATGTATCCGCTGCTCCACTCGAGCCAGTGGACGCCGAACGGGCCGAACCGCGCCATGTACAGGAACGCGCGCTTCGACGAGCTGCTGAGCCAGGCGCGGGCCATCACCGATCAGGCCAAACGCGCCGAGATGTACCGCGAGGCGCAGCGCATCCTGCACGACGATCCGCCGTGGATCTTCATCGACCACGAGGTGCAGACGGCCGCCCACGCGAAGCGGGTCCAGGGCTTCCGGCTCCATCCGAGCTTCGACCTGCGCGTGGAGACGATCTCGCTCAAGTAGCCCGAGCGGCGTGGCGCTCTTCCTCCTCCGCCGGCTCCTCCTGGTCGGCCCGGTCCTGCTTGGCGTGTCGCTCGTCGTCTTCGCCGTCCTCCACATCTCGCCCGGCGATCCCGCCGAGATCATGCTCGGGCCGCAGGCCACCCACGAGGACATCACGCGGCTGCGCACCGAGCTCGGCCTCGACGAGCCGCTGGCCGTGCAGTACGCGCGCTGGATGGGCCGCGTGCTGCAGGGCGATCTCGGCCGCTCGCTCTGGATGAAGCGGCCCGTGCTCGGCGAGGTGCTGCGCCGCTTCCAGGCCACCGTGGTCCTGGCGGCCAGCGCCCTGCTGCTCTCGACGCTGGGTGGCATCGCGCTCGGCGTGCTGTCGGCCGCCCGCCGCAACTCGCTGCTCGATCGGCTGAGCGCGCTGGCGTCGCTCTTCGGCGCCAGCATGCCGAGCTTCTGGCTCGGTATCGTGCTGATGGTCATCTTCGCCTTGTGGCTCGGCTGGCTGCCGGCGTCCGGTATGTTCGCGCCCTATGGCGGCGGTGGCGTGGGCGACCTGCTGAGTCACCTCGTGCTGCCGACGGTCACGCTGGCGGCGGCGTCGCTGACGATCATCGCGCGGCTCACGCGCAGCACGATGCTCGACGTCCTCGGCCAGGACTTCGTGCGCACGGCGCGCGCCAAGGGCGTGCGCGAGAGCTTCGTCGTCGTCCGCCATGCGCTGCGGAACGCGTTGATCCCGACCGTCACCGTCGTCGGCGTGCAGGCCGGCTACCTCCTCGGCGGCGCCGTGCTGACGGAGACGGTTTTCGCGTGGCCGGGCGTAGGCACACTGATGGTGCAGGGGATCCTGGCCCGCGACTTTCCGCTCGTGCAGGGCTGCGTCCTGGTCATCGCGCTCGGCTTCGTCCTCGTCAACCTCGCCGTCGACGTGCTCTACGCGACGCTCGATCCGCGCATCCGCCGTGAGTGACGCCGCGCCCGCCGCCTCGGGGCTGGCCGCGCCACGCGCGCCCGTCGCCATCGATGGAGCGGCGCGGTCGCGCAGCGTGCTCAGACGGTACGCCGGCCGCAATCGGCTCGCGGTGCTGGGCGCGGGACTGCTGCTGGCGGCGACGCTGCTGGCGGCGCTGGCGCCGTGGCTTCCGCTGGCCGACCCCGACACGGTGGCGACGGCCCGGCGACTGCAGCCGCCACTCACTCCGGGGCACCCGCTGGGCACCGACGAGTTCGGTCGCGACATGCTGGCCCGCCTCGTGTGGGGCGCGCGCGTGTCGCTGCTGGCCGGTGTCGCCACCGCGGCTGGCTCGCTCCTGATCGGCCTCGTGTTCGGCGTGCTGGCCGGCTACCGCGGCGGCTGGGCCGAGACGATCCTGATGCGGCTCACCGACGTGATGATGGCCTTCCCCTACATCCTGCTCGCTATCGCCATCGTCGCCGGCCTCGGCCCCGGCCTGCGCAATGCGATGGTTGCGATCGCCATCGTCGGCTTTCCCCTCTACGCGCGGCTCGTGCGCGGGCTCGTGCTGTCGCTGCGCGAGCGTGAGTTCGTCGAGGCGGCGCGCGCGCTGGGCGGGCGTGATCGCCGCATCCTCGTGCGCCACTTGCTGCCCCACCTGATCTCGCCGGTGGTCGTGGCCTTTAGCCTGGACGTCGGCGCGAAGATCCTGGCCACCGCCGGCCTCAGCTTCCTCGGGCTCGGGACGCAGCCGCCCACGGCCGACTGGGGGAGCATGCTCGCGACCGCGCGGCAGTTCGTCGTCCTGCGCCCGCACGTGGCGCTTCTGCCCGGCCTCGCCATCTTCGTCGTCGTCCTCGCGCTGAACCTCGTCGGCGACGCGCTCCGCGATCTCCTCGATCCGCGCACGCGGCAGTCGTGAGCATCGAGCCCGTGAAGCTTGAGTTCCACACGTTTTCGATCGTGGGGCGCTGCCCACGAACCGGAGCGTTCGGCGTCGCCGTGTCCACGGCGCGGCCGGCCGTGGGCGCCGCCGTTCCGTGGGTGGGCCCCGACGGCGCCATCGCGACGCAGGCGACGACCAACACCAGCCTCGGCCGCGAAGGCCTGCGGCGGCTCGCCGACGGCGTTCCCATCGCCGAGGCGCTCGCCGCGCTTTTGCAAGATGATCCGTTCTCCAACCGTCGGCAGATCCACGGTGTCGATCGCGCGGGAGCGTGGGCGCACACGGGCCCCCACTGCAAGCCCTGGTGCGGTCATCGCGTCGAGTCGGGCTTCACGGTCGCCGGCAACTTCCTGACTGGCCCCGACGTCCTCGCCGCCATGGCGATGGCATTCGTCGCGGACGAGAGCGCCGAGCTCGGCGAACGTCTCCTGCGCGCCCTCGAGGCGGGGCAGGTGGCCGGCGGCGATCAGCGGGGGCGCCAGTCGGCCGCGCTGCTCGTGTGGTCACCCGAGGTGCGGCCGCACCACAACCTGCGCGTCGACGAGCACGCCGATCCCGTGGCCGAGCTGCGGCGGATCTTCATGCTGATGCACGGGTTCCTGGAGACGCTGCGGGCGGACTACGGCGAGGGCCTCGGTGTCTACCGGCGGCCCAAGCTCTGAGCTACTTCACGGCGCCGGCGGTCAGTCCCGAGACGTAGTAGTCGAGGAAGAAAACGTAGAGGATGACGATCGGCACGGAGCCGAGGACGGCGCCGGCCATGAGCGATCCCCAGAAGTAGATGTCGCCGCGGATGAGCTCCGTCGTGATCCCCACGCTCGACGTGATCTCGTCCGAGGAGGACGTAAACGTGAGCGCGTAGATGAACTCGTTCCACGACAGCGTGAACGCGAACAGAACGGCGCACACGAGGCCGGGGATCGCGATGGGCAGGATGATGCGCATGAGCGCCTGGACGCGGGTGGCCCCGTCCACCATCGCCGATTCTTCGATCTCCTTCGGCACCGTGCGGAAATAGCCCATGAGCAGCCAGGTGCAGAAGGGGACGAGGAACGTCGGATAGGTCACGACGAGCGCCCACTTCGAGTCGGCCAGGCCGAGCCAGTTGACGACCTGGGCCAGCGGCAGGAACAGGAGGGACGTCGGCACCAGGTAGGTGACGAAGATGCCGGTGCCGAACGAGCTGACGCCGAAGAACCGCAAGCGGGCGAGCGCGTAGGCGGCGATGGTGCCCACGACGACCGACAGCGCCGTGGCCAGGATCGTGATCAGCAGGCTGTTCTTCGTCCAGGTGAGGAACGCCGTCTCCCACAGGAGCTTGGTGTAGTGCTCGAGCGTCGGCCCCTGCCGGATCAGCAGCGGGACCGCGTTGCGATCGTACAGCTCGCGGTCCGTCTTCAGGGACGTCAGCGCCATGTGATAGAAGGGGAACAGCGCGAAGACGAGGAACGGGATCAGCAGCAGGTGGCTCGCGATCCGCCACCAGAACTTTCGCCGACCGAATCCCGCCATCAGTAGGCCTGCTTGCGGACGAAGCGAAGCTGCGCCCACACGACCAGCACCAGCACCGGGAAGAGATAGAGCGAGATCGCGGCGCCCTCGCCGATGCGGCCGGTCTCGAGCCCGATCTGACGGGCGAGCGTGGCGAAGAGGTGCGTGGAGTTGATCGGCCCGCCGTGGGTCAGCACGTACACGATGTTGAAGTCACTGAACGTGAAGATCGTGGAGAACAGCACCACGATGGCCAGCACGCCCTTCAACAGCGGGAGCGTCACGTACCAGAAGCGCGACACGGCGCCGGCCCCGTCGGCCTCGGCGGCTTCGTAGAGCTCCTTGGGGATCGCCACCAATCCGGCCAGGATGGTGATGGCGAAGAAGGGCAGCCCGCGCCAGACGTTGACCGTGACCACCGCCGCCATCGCGTAGTACTTCTGGCCGAGCCAGTTCGGGCCGGGCGGGTCCATGATACCGAGCGCGATGCCCGTCCAGTTCACCACGCTGTAGAGCGAGTTGAACATCCACCACCAGCCGAGCGTGGACAGCGCGGTGGGAATGACCCAGGGCAGGAGCACGGCGCCGCGGATCATGCGCTTGAACCAGAGCTGCTGGTTGAGGAGGAGGGCGAGCGAGATCCCGAGGACCACCTTGAAGGCCACGGCGATCCCCGTGAAGACGAACGCGTTCTGGAAGGTCTGGCGGAACGCGTCGCTGTCCCACAGGTTGATGAAGTTTCTCAGCCCGACCAGGTGGCTCGGCCGTCCGATGAAGGCGTTCGAGAGCGCGAAGTAGAGCGCCATCGCGAACGGATAGGCGACGAGCAGCAGGAGGATGATGAGGGCCGGCGTGACGAAGAGCGGCCCCAGGACGCCTTCGCGGTCGAAGAGCTCACGCACGCGCCCGGTCAGTCCCGCGCGCGGTGACGCAGTCGCGACACGAATTCCGCCGACGGCCATGTCAGCTCACCCCGCCATGACCTTCTTCATTTCCTTGTCGGCCCAGCCGACGGCCTCTTTGGTCGGCGTCCCCGTCACGGCCTTGGCCACCATGTTCGGAAGGATGAAGGAGTTGGTGATGAGCTGGATCTTGTCGCTCGGGGGGGCCGGCCAGCCGTAGCAGTGGAACTGGACGCCCTCCTGCTTGAGGGCAGCGAACTTGGGATCCGTCTTGAGGACGGGATGGTCCACGAGGTTCGTGTACGCCGGCAGATTGAAGGCGTCGCCGGACATGATGTACTCGTCGTACACTTCCTTCTTCGCGAGCAGGTAGCGGATCCACTCCTTGGCCGGCGCGACGTTCTTCGAGAACTTCCAGATCCCGATGTGACGGGGCACGTCCGTCTCGTGGCGCTGGCCGTTGGCCCCGGCCAGGCTCCGATGATGGTTGATGCCGTCCGCGGTGACCAGCTTGTTGTTGCGGGCGACGATGTAGGCGCTCACCGGGTTGTGGATCCAGCCGGCCTTGCCCTGCTGGAGGGACTCGTTGTTGCTGGCATCCGTCCACGACAGGACTTCGGGCTCCATGCAATCGCGAAACATCTTCTTGTACCACTCGATCATCTGCTCGGTCGCCGGCGAGTTGATGCGGACCGTTTTGCCGTCCTTGTCCACCTCCATGCCGCCGAACGACCACAGCACCGGCCCGGCCGTGGAGATCGTGTCGTAGTTCTGGCTGATGGGGATCCCCACCGGGTTCCCCATCTTCTTCAGCTCCTTGCCGACCGTGTAGAGGTCTTCCCAGGTGTCGGGAACTTTCAGACTCGCCTTTTTGAAGAGATCCTCGCGGTACGCGGCGACGAAGAACGTCCGGTACTGAGGCACCGCCCGCCAGACCCCGTTGACCTTGGCGGTCTCGGTCGCCGCGGACAGGGCCTTGCCGTACTTCTTCTCGAGCTCGCCCACGATGTCTCCGAGATCGACGAGCTGCGGCTCGTAGAGCCAGGGAAAGTGCATCCGCATCTCGACGATGTCGTGGCCGGCTTGCGTCTGGACTTCGGAGGCATACTTCGCCGCCTGCTGGGGCGCGGCGATGTGATCGATACGGATCTTGATGCCCGTGTCCTTCGTGAAGCGCTGGCCGATCTCGGCCAGCTTCTTGTCGGAGGCGGGGGCGAAGTTGTTCCAGCACAGATACGAGATCTCGCGCTGCTGGCCTCGAGCCGGCGGGACGCCGGCGGCCAGAATACCGGCCAGGCCCGCGCTGGTCGTCGCGAGGAACTGTCGACGGGTCGGCGAATCCATACTCCCTCCTGTCAGAGCGGTGCGGCCGGAGCAGAAGATGATGAGGGCCGTGGGGCGACAGACTATCGGCCCAGGGGCGCCCCTGTCAAGAAACGCCGCAGCATTTCAGGGTTCCTGGCGCAGACCGTACAGGGCCCGGGCGTTGTCGGACAGGATCGCTCGTCCGGCGGCCGCCGCCGCGCGCTCGTCCAGACCATCGCGCTCGACGAGCCAGCCGAGCGCTTCGCCCAGCGTCGCCCGCGCCCACTCGGCGGCCAGCGCGAACAGCTCGGGCAGGCCGCTGACGTCCGATCCGTACATGAGCTTGCTGAGCGGGGCGAGGGAGAGGATCTCGAGCAGCGGGAACAGCGCTCCCGGTCCGAGGAAGGGCAGGGCCAGCGAGAGGTCCAGGTGGACCTGCGGCCACACGGCCGTCATGAACGCCGCCTCGCGCGTGTACGGATAGGCCATGTGGAGCAACACGAGCTGCGTCGTCGTCCACCGCCGGTCCTCGAGCACGGCGCGCAGCAGGAGCGGGTTGGCGCGCAGCAGATCGATGTCGGGGTCGCCGAATCCCGTGTGGATCTGGACCGGGCGTCCTGTCTGCGCCGCGACCTCCAGCGTGATCTCGAAGAGACGGTCGAGCAGCGGCTTCTCGGTGAGCCGAGGACGTCCGCCGGCGGGTATCGCGGCGAGCGCGCTGGCGTACGAGGCCGCACACTCCTCGTCGGTCGGGGAACGCACGTCGAGTCCCGAGCGGTAGGCGATGATGGTCTTGAAGCCCACGCAGCCCGGCGCCGCCTCGTGGAGCGTCCGACGAAAGGCCTCGACAAACGCCTCATAGGAGAGACGTCGAGCGAGCAGCCGTTCGGCGCACGCCTCGATCCTCACGACCTCGTGGATCTCGCAGCCGAGGTGCTGCCGCATCTCGTCGAGCGGCATCGCATCGGGCGGATAGCCAGTGTCCACGAGCAACGCGGCCACGCGGGCGTCGGTCAGATGCTTCAGTCCGGCCTCTGATCCGGCGCGTCGCCGGGCGTCGAGCACGGCGTCGACGGTCGCTTCGACGCCGTGCCTTCGTGCGAGAGCGCGCACGGCGCGCTGGGCGTAGCCGGTAGCAGGCACGTGGGCGCGCATCGTCGCCGGCCGTGCCTCGGTGAAGAGGTCGAGCAGCGTTCCTGACGAGACGCCGAGCGGGTCGCGGAGCAGGGGGTGACAATGCCCGTCGACGACAGGGATCCCCGTGAGATCGACGAGCCGCGCCACGCTCAGAACTTGTAGAAGTGCTGCTCGATCTCGAACGCCACGTCC
>Ga0209376_1000362_pt1 | contig 50991 bp, 51 predicted proteins | sample GraSoiAngelo_134_FD_185891 | JGI IMG/M metagenome (GOLD analysis project Ga0209376, IMG submission 185891) | Grasslands soil microbial communities from the Angelo Coastal Reserve, California, USA - 14_0929_05_30cm (SPAdes) (version 2) | ecosystem: Environmental > Terrestrial > Soil > Grasslands ...
AGGATCAGTCGAAAGACTGACTTGATTCCGACGGAAAAACTCGGCCAGATCCTAGTCGGGTCGGCGAAGGCCAGAATCCTCAACGAGGTCAAGACCATCGTTTGTACAAACTGCTGGAAATACGTAGAGATGAAAAGAGTTAAGGATATTCCCGCTACTATGGAATGTCCTGAATGCGGATCGAAGACTCTTGCTGCGTTGGCAGTCTCCGACGAAGACGTGAGGAAGATTCTTTCTAAGAATGGGACGCACCTGTCCGAGAGAGAAAAGAACGTCTTGTCGAGGGCAGAGGAGACAGCGAAACTTGTCAACAAGTACGGCAGACTCGCAGTCTACACTCTTGCCGGGAGAAGAGTGACCCCCGAGGCGGCGGCGGATATTCTCCGAAAGCACCGAAAGCCCACGAACGGCTTCTATGAAGCGATAATGGAGGCCGAAAGAGAAGCCTTGAAAGAACGTTTCTGGTAAGTCGTTCAAACAACCCTTATCTCAACCGGCCCGGTTGTCTTTCCAAAGAACCCACTAGCGGCCCGAAGTGATCGATGAGAATTTGAACGTACTCGACGAACGGTTAAATGACGCACCGAAAGTCCGCCAAGACCAGCCAGGGTTACGGAACGTTATGAATCGCGTCGATACGGAAATCACCGTACAAGTAGATGGACTTAGACGAGAGTTCGATAGCAAAGAGGGCAAAGTAACAGCCCTCGACGGGGTGAATCTGCAAGTCCGAAAAGGCGAGATATTCGGCGTTCTGGGCCCAAACGGGGCGGGAAAAACGACCATGATCAGGATACTTTCCACGCTTCTTCTGCCGACCTCAGGTAAAGCCGGAGTGATGGGTTTTGATGTGGCAAAAGAGCCGGAGAAAATTCGGGCAGTGATCAACATGGCCAGCGGGGCCGAGAGAGCGGGCTATGATTTCATCAGCGCCCGTGGGAACCTCTGGTTCTTCTCCCAGCTATACGGAATACCATCCGAGGAGGCACATAAGCGAATAAACGAATTATCGGACATGCTAGGACTTCAGGGCTATTTGGACAGGAAGTTCTACGCGCTCTCCACCGGCTACAAACAGAGAGTGACTCTGGTGAGGGCATTCATTAACGATCCGAAGGTCGTGTTCCTTGATGAGCCGACGATTGGTCTTGACGTCATGACGGCGTTGAGCATACGTGAGTACATTCTCAAACAGGCAAAAGAGTATGGAAGAACAATTCTAATTGCAACTCACAACATGGCTGAAGTTGACGCAATCTGCAACCGGGTAGCAATTATCGACAAAGGCAAGATACTCGCTTGCGACACTCCCGCGGCCCTGAAAAGGTCCTTGGGAGCGCCGTCGCTCGTCTTGGAGGTCTCACCGGTTCCCGCTCCCGGAAGCCTTGAACCACTCGGGAAGCTTGACGGAGTCAAGGGCTACACGTCTTCAGTCGACGAAGAAAGGGGATTATCGCGAATTCAAGTTGTCGTGGACGGAGATGGATCCGCCCAATCCGTGATTGACTCAGTTCGAAAGTCAGGAATGACCGTCGTGTCAAACTGGAGGCAACAGGCGACATTAGAGGAGGTCTTCGTAGCATTGGTCGGTAGAGGGTTTAGGGAGAGAGAACATGAAGTTGCATAGTAATCCGTGGCTCAGAACTGCATACGCTCGACTCTGGGTTCGGGCGAAGAGCATCTATGGAGAACCGCTCTGGGTGGCCGTCAACGTTGGATTCCCATTCTTCACATCCTTCTCCTTTACAATGGTCTACAGAGCCTATGGCCTCGGTGCCTATGCTGGATTCGCCATCCTCGGCGGAGTCATGATTTCGTTCTGGGGCAACGTTCTATGGTCAATGGCAAGCCAGTTCAACTGGGACAAGCAGGTCGGACTCTTCGAAATCTACATCAGTTCTCCCGCACCCATCACAGCCATACTGGTCGGGATGTCTCTCGGAGGGATCTTAGGCACCGCACCATCCGCGGCAATGGTGGCTCTTCTTGGTTGGGTTATTTTCGCTCCACCGATTCACCCTTTTTGGCCAGCAGTTGCCCTCATCTTCTCTCTAACCCTTGCATCTCTCTACGCGATGGGCATGGCCCTATCTTCCCTCTACCTGGCTTATGGTCGAGAGGCTGATTCCGTCAACGAAGCGCTTCACGAACCCGTCTCTCTTATCTCCGGCGTCTACTTCCCCTCGGTCGGGGCAATCTCTCCCTTTCCATTCGCAATACAAGCTGCGGCATCACTAGTTCCTCTTACAATCGGAATGGATGCCCTGCGACAAAGCCTTGGATTTCCGATCAAGGTACCATTCATCCCACTCTACATCGAAGCACTCATTCTGGCCCTAATGGCCCTTATCCTCCTCCTCGCATCTTCCAGAGCTCTACGGTTCCTTGAAAACAAAGGAAGGAGGACAGGTTCGATCGCAGTGAGACAAAGATGAGTGTCCTCAGAAGCATTGTGGCTTCCGTGCGCGTTGGATGGTACAGGGAGTTCAACTGGACGAATCCGTTCTTAGGATTCTCGATGAGAACAGTCGGTCCGCTTGCCGGGGTGATCGCTGCCTCAAGCGTATATTTTGTCGGGTCGTCTGCTGCCGGAAGGTTCAGCTCTAGTCAGCTAGCCTTCATCCTCATCGGTGCCGCGCTATACACGCACGTTGCCGCGTACTCTTGGGTCCCGACGCTTGCCATAGCTGAGGGAAAATGGACCTACGTGTTCCCTCAAGTCTTCATCTCTCCACACTCATCACTACCCTACTTGACCGGGAGGACGCTTGCCTCGTTCTTCTCTTCAACCCTAACTGTCATCGTATCTCTTGTACTGTCTTTCTTCATTCTCTCGTCGGTATTCAACACGAGTATCCCCTTTGTTGTAACTCCGCTTTCTGTGACTTTATTGTTTTTCGCGATGCTAGTGAACATCCTTGCCGCGTTTGGGCTGGGACTGTTGCTCAGTGCTTATGCATTGTTCGCGACAAAGTTCGAGTGGGCTCTTCCCACCTATGTTGCCGGACTTTTGATGGTTTTCTCGGAGGCCCTCTTTCCTGTGTCTTTCCTACCACATCCTGTGTCGGACGTGGCAAACGTGTTGCCATTTACAGAATTCATGAGAGCCTCAAGGCAAGCAATGATCCAAGGAGGCAATTTATACTCGTACTTCTCTTATATCGGACTTGCAACTCTTGGCGGCGTCATCCTCCTGGTAATCGGCTTTCTCGCATTCAGATACGCTGAGAACCGGGCGAGACGACTTGGCGTCATCGACAAGAAAACAGCCTAGGGCCAAGTGCTACTGCAAGCCCAGAACCTTGTTTGTTTCCTCGAAGGCACCTTTCCATCCACCGGCCTTGTAATCTCTCAGACACCTCAGAAGCTCGTCTCTATTCACGGGCCCTAACACCCTGACCATTTTCTTGGCGATGCTTCCCCCGAGAAACAAGTACTGGGTTAGAGAGGTGAAATTGCTGGGTCGTCTCATCACGCTGGCACTTTCAAAATCCAGAATCCGAGCATGATCGTCATTCGACACGATCACATTCTTGTGAGCCCGGCTGAGTTCTCCATGATCGAGCCCGTAAGCATCCATTCTGACGCACTGTTCCAGCAGGGGTTTCACTACGTGCCGGACCCGGGCTCTTCGCCCCTTGCCCTTGAGGCTCTCCAGCCATAATGGAAGGGACAAGCCTTCGATGAACTCCATCGCCAGTACATCGGCGGTTCCTCCGAGGCACTCGGGTCCCACACCGAGCGAGTTCGCGGACTTTAGAAGTTCGGCCTCATGAATCAAGCTTGCACGACGGGCGTCAACCCGTCGAATCTTGACAGCGACTCGTCGGTTGCTTCTGACGCCCATGACCACAATTCCAACGACCCCCTTACCAAGGATCGATAGACGATCAGTTTTCAGCCGGCCCTGGAAGTCTAGCGCGGTTATCTCCAGTTGATGCAGTTGGCGAATTCTGGCCTCGACCTCATCAGGGTCAGCACTGGGATATGCTACGAGGCGATTGTAGGGCGGATTTGCTAGGGATGATAGCGATGTTAGTGATGGGTTTTGAGCCAAGCCGGCTTCGCCGCCAAAAACTCTGACAACGCCTGGTCAAAACCTTCTCGCCCAAGCAACGCCAGAATCTTCCTGTTCCCGAGAACCCTCACGTTCTGACGGAAGTAGTTGTTCAATTGGTCAGGGACAGTCAGCCCAAGCCTCGGATCTTTGAGAGCGGCCATGACGAGTTGTTCGACGCTGAGGATTCTTCGTCCCTTGTCAACGACCCACCGATCCGCCTCAATCCAAGGACCGCGAACTGTGTCTCTCGCATCTAGGTGGCGATCTAAGAATCCCTGGCTGTCGTCCATCTTCGAGACGGGAGGACCCTCGTGCAACTGAACTTCGGGTAGGATCGAGGTGTCTAGCTCGACAAGGATTGCACTTGATCGGGCTTCGTTGCTCCAGACAGTCGACCTGATGGGATGGAAATCTTGTCGTGTCATAAGCTCTGTTATCGATTTCTCGATTTTCAATAGCTGTCCCCACAGAACGTCAGGCACTATCCGGGAATGCTCAAAGGAAATGGCTGCAACATCTCTATTTTGATGCTCCAAGAGTTTGGAAAAATGGGCTTTGGTTTTCGGTTTGGACTTTGGAGGGAAAAAGTACCATGCGCCGGGATTCTTCTGTAGTTGTCTTGAAGCGGCGACGAACCCCCATAGCTTGTCATCTCTAACGGCGGCCGCCAAGTTTCGATTCGGGTCTATCGGGTCCATTACGACCAATGGAGAGTCGAACTCCCGAGCTCTAGAATCTTGACCACCGATGGCCTTTTCGATGTCCAGAATGATGATGGGCTTCCATTTCGAAGCTTGAACGAGTGTCTCGAGAAATGATTGGTAGTGTAGAATCAGGGTTTCAACAAGCATTCCGCTGAACCCTCCAACTCTGATCTCGGCGCCGTAGGATCGTATTCCCTTCATGAACCGCTTTAGGAGTCGAGCCTCGAGACGCATTTCTATCGTCAGATGCTGTTTCATGTACTCTGTATGGTATGGTGTCCTGTCGGTTGCGCTCATCCACTCCCCTTTCTCCACGGAATAGCAGGGGACTACATTGACTCGGATGTTGTCAATGTGGAATTCCAAATAGGGATGCTCGGCATATCGATCGATTGTCTTAGCATGAATCCCTTTTCGAATCGCAGGAAGAACCCTCCCAGTCCATTCCTGCCTATCCATTGTAGGAGGAAAGTTGGCGAAGAGATCCAAGTCGGCCTCGCCGCTCAACCAAGTGTCCCGGGCGAATGATCCTTGGATGGAAACTGTGCCTCCGATTCCCCCTTTATCCAGTATAGTCTGGACCTGGCCTTTGAGTCTCTCTGCTAGTTGCGACATTCGTTCTCTTTCGGCTTTGGTTGGAACGACCCTCTTCGCAACCTGGTCCAAGACAGTTTGAATGGAATTCGGCATCAACTTCCTCCACGTGACGAGTCAGTATTTGAAAGTGGACCGATGAAGACCTATCGTGGCTGCGAGGGAATTTCCAGCAAGGTCGAGTATTTCGGCCCCGAACTCGAGAGAATGCTCTGTTTGAGGCGGACCTTGTCCACGGCGATCGTGCCGAAGCTCTCGTCGCTTAGGTGTTCAAGGAAATTGGCGATCTCGTCCCTCTTTCGGCCCGACCGGACCCGGGCTATCGTGATGTGAGGACTGAAGGAGCGGTTCTCTCGTCTGAAACCTACGCCGGACAATAGCTTCTCGACTTGCTCGTAGATCTGCTCAACTTGAGTCCATCCCTCGTTCACTCCGACCCAGATTACATTCATGCGTTTGAGATTCGGGAAGGCGCCTGCTCCCTTGATCTCCGCGGTGAACGATGGAAACGTGAGTTGTTGGAGAGAGGACTTGACCTCGGCCAGTCGAGACGTGGATACATTTCCCAGAAATTTCAATGTGAGATGAACATTCTCTCCCTCGACGGGTTTCAAATCTCCGCCTAGCGCCTGTAACGAGGACAAGATTGAGGCTATGAGGGAGAGAACCTGCTGATCTTCGAGGTCTATTGAGATGAAGCTTCGGACTTGATCCCCTGACAAATCCTTGTTACGGATAATCTGGTCCATTTTTAAGAGCTATAATACTCTCTTCTCGAATGTGCGCGGACCCATGGACAAAGCGAAGTCGAAGACAGTCATCGTAATTGTTGGAATGCCGGGCGCCGGCAAGAGCCTAGCATCTAGTGTTGCGGCAAAACGTGGAGTTCCGGTATTCGTGTCTGGGGACATTATCAGGGCCGAGGCGAAGCGGCGGAACTTGACACCTAGCAAAGAGAACATCGGAAGGATAATGCTGAAGATCAGAGAGGAGGAGGGGATGGGCGCGGTTGCCAAGCGGTTGGCTCCGCTCATAGACAAGATCGATGGAAACATTTTCGTCTATGAAGGTGCTAGGAACATCGAAGAGATCGAGGAACTGAACAAGAAATACAGCGTCTTCACCATCGCGATCCACGCCTCCCCGAAAAGCAGATTCCAGAGACTGCTAAAGAGAGGAAGATCTGATCGTCCCAGAAACTGGGCCGACTTTCTAGAACGCGATGAGAGAGAGCTGAAGGTTGGAGTTGGAAAGCTCATCGCCATCGCCGATCGAGTGGTTGAGAACGAAGATACGAAGAACGACCTCAAGAGGCGAACAGCACGCCTGCTGAAGTTACTCCGGAACTGAGCTTCCTCGTCCATAGCGAAACGGAAGTCCGGCCGACTGAGGACCCCGAGAAAGTCAAAAAAGCCGTGACCAACATTCTCCGAGGCGAAGTGGAGGTTCGACAACTCGATGAGTGGAGTGGGAAGATAATTCTCGAGGGGCAGGATCAGCCCTCTCTTGAGAGGTTTCGGATGATTCTTCAGCGTGACAGAATTCGTGCTGCGGCAAGATCCGTCCTAAGACGATCTGTGGAAGGCAATCGGATAGTCTTTTACCTGAACAAGCAAGCAGCGTACGCGGGCCACGTGTCGTTCTCTGCGCCGGAGGGTGAATCGCCGCTGGGTCCGATACATGTGATTGTTGAAACCGGAAACCCGGACCAGTTGATTGATTGGCTAGCGGGGCAGCGAGAAGAACGAAGAGGAGACTAGAGTCGGGAGATTCGCTTCAATGCTTCTACTTCGAGCGCTTCAGAGACAAGACCATTAGGTCCTTGGGAACGATCGTTGCCTTGAACACGCCCCTTGCTTGCCTGAGGAGAATCGAGTCATCCCTTGTAACCGCGCTGATGTGGACCAGCGCAAGTTTGCGAACTCGTGCGGCTTTTGCGACCTTGGCGGCTTCTCTGGCGGTTGAATGGAAGTACTCTTTCGCCTTGTCACGTCTGTCCTCGGCGAATCCTCCGTCGTGCATGAGAAGATCCGCCTCTTTTGCCAGTGCTTTCACCTCCTCCGAGGGACGAGTATCAATGGCATAGACGATCTTCAGGCCTGGGCGTGGCTTTTCGATGACCTGGTGAGGCGTGACTATTTTCCCTTCAACCTTGACCTCTTTTCCCGTCTGAAGCTGTTTCCACAGTGGTCCTTCAGGGACGCCTAGCCGTTTTGCTTTTTCAGGGTGAAACCGGCCTGGACGGTCTGTCTCGGCGATAGCGTAGGCGAGGCAGGTAATGTCGTGCATTGCCTTGGTCGTCTTGATCTTGTAACCGTTTTTCGATATTTCTTGTCCGGGTTTGAGCTCTGTGACTCGTACAGGAAAGTTTGCCGCGAAACCTAAGGTTCTACGGAGGGAGGCTAGATAATTGGAGATGCCTTCGGGACCATACATGTCAAGGGGCTTGTCTCTGATCAATGATGACATGGTTTGGAGGAGTCCGGGTAATCCGAGAATGTGATCTCCATGCAGATGGGAGATCATAATCGACATCGAACGGTTGAAGCCGAGTCCTGCGTGCATCATCTGCCGCTGTGTCCCCTCGCCACAATCAAACAGGAAGAGTTCGCCCTCTCGGCGTAGAGCCACTGCGGGCAGGCCTCTTTCTTTGGTGGGAAGGCTGCCCCCTGTGCCGAGGAATATGACATCGATACCGGCGGGCATCTAGTTTACTCCCAGCACCAGAATCTCTCTTGTTAAGCTTCTGTGAACGTATAGCTCATGGCGGTCGAAAACCTTGAAACCCTGAGACTCGGCTAAATCAACGGCCCCGGTTCCCAGCGGAGACGCAAAGACAACCCTACCGCCAGGAGACAAGATACTCTTCGCCTGGGGCAAGAAGCTTGCCAGGATATCCTTCGTAGTGGATTTTAGAGTTGAAGCCCCCGTCCCATATGGAGGATCCGTTGCGATAGCGTCAACGCTACGCAAAGGGAGGTTCCGCGCATCGCCTCTAACCAGGCCGTAGGACTTGAGCCCGAAATGAACCAGGTTCCTTCGAGCCGATCGAACCATTCGCGAAAGAGCATCGACGCCAACAACATCACAGCCGAGAAGGCTTGCTTCTATTGCGATACCTCCGACCCCGCAGAAAGGGTCCAGAAACGTCTCTCCATCCTGCACTTCCGACAAGTTCACCAAGCATCGAGCCAGTTTAGGGGGCATGGTGCTCGGATGGAAGACAGCTCTCTTTCGAGGGCGTCGTCGATGAACGCTTCCCTTCGGACGCTGCTGCATAATTAGGCCCAAGTGGAAGAGGGATCCCGCGAGGATTCCTCGGAACGGTTTCACGGGGAGCCGAAGATCGACCTTTGCCCCGGTCTTCTCTGCCAACAGTTTTCCGAGGTAGGATTCTAGGTGGACTCTTGAGAGTTCCTTGGAGACTCCGCCAAACCGTAGCATTCGCACGCTGAAACTGTCCTGAGAGGAGAGGAATGGTTCGAGGTCAGTTGATTGGACCCCCTCTTTGATGCTGGTGAGGTTGTCTTCCGTGTGGAGAACTTCCTGTCCCATCTCGTCAACATATCCTCCGCGGCCCGCGATCGATTCTAGTTTTGCTCGGTCCCCCTGGACTTCTACGAGCTTGTAGAAGCTTCCAACTATCTTGTATTCTATCGTGTAGGCTTGGAGTATGGCCTTGAGCTCTGCGAGTGGGAGAGTGGAATGTTCTCCAGATAGAATGAAGAAGAATCTCGCAGAGTTCCCGGCCATGCAGGTAGCGGAATGTCGCGAACATATATACGGAACCTCCGGGCCCGCAACTTTCTTCACCGGAGAACTGGTTGTTGAGACGTTCCAAGGGCTTCAGAACAAAAACTAGAACCCTGATCAGCAGGAAGCCTCGGGACAGAGGCAAGCAACCCCTCGGAAGACTTCTCATCGCCTACGCTCCAGGCCAGATGGTCAAAATCATGATCAACCCAGCAGTCCAGAAAGGAATGCCCCACCGTCGGTATCATGGCCGTGTTGGAACTATTGCGGAGAAACGTGGCCGCAGCTATGTTGTCGAGGTGACCGGAACGAAAACCCCTCGTATTATCATCGCGAGGCCTGAGCACATAACCTCGATAGAGGAGTCGAGTTGATATGGCGAGGAAGATTGTCGAAGGAAAAATCGTAACGAATGCGGAGGCCCAGGAGATTCTGGGAAAAATCAAAGAGGAGGAACTTGGAGAATTCCAGCGCAGGACCCTTGATTATGCGCGGAAGTTCTCGAAGATCTCACCGGATAAGGCTGAGAAGCTCGTCGAGGACTTATCATCGAAGCTACAGCTCGACAGGAATGACGCGATCCAGATCGTGAACTCACTTCCCAAGTCGATTGAGGAGCTTAGAGCGGTGTTGACTGTAAAGGGCAGGTTCGTGAGCACTGACCAGCTGAACGGTATTCTGGAAATTATGAAACGGTATGTCTAGTCGATAGAAGCTTCTGACCGATACCCAATTAAGGAGAAAAGGTGCGGTCCTGAATGATAACTAATGGTTCTCCAATACCCTAGCAACCGACGAACTCTGCAATTACAAGAGAACTTCTAGGGAGAAAGGAGGCCTATCCTTGGCAATTCATGAAGATGAGTATTTACAGAGAAGGCATGTCTACGAGGAACACGCGTACGTCCTAGACTTCCTGCCTTATGGCAGGTCGTCGGAGAAGTCGAGGCACTTGGCTGTTCCGACCGTTCAGATTATGGGTGAACAGTTTTTCACGCTGCTGGAGGCGGAGCTCAAGATTGGCGCTACTGTTCTGGTGCACGAGCGAATCTACATCGGGCGCGAGCGCAGGGAGAAGGTTGACAGAATTCTTACCCGGATCAGCTACGACCAGCTTACGGCGAATGCGAAGGCGGAGATCGTGCCCTTGATCGCCGAACTGGTCAAGAGTCAAGAGAAGAGATTTGTAGAATTCTTCAACAACTCGCAACCTGTTACGCCTCGAATGCATTCACTTGAGTTGTTGCCAGGTATTGGCAAGAAATCTATGTGGCAGATCGTCAACACGAGAGAGAGGAAACCGTTCACCAGTTACAAGGATATTCAGGAACGAACCGGACTCAGCGACATTCCAAAGATCGTCTCGAAAAGAATCATGGAAGAGCTGAGCACTGAGTCAAAGTACCGGCTCTTCACAAGGACAGTATGAGCTTGTGGCAACGCCCGTCCTATATCGACCGGTGAAGAGATTAGGCCAGAATTTCCTGGTCAACAAACACATCGCGTCAAGAGTAGTATCGGCCGCCGAGCTGACTCGGACAGATACTGTTCTCGAACCTGGAGCCGGATACGGGACCATTACCCATCTTCTTGAAGAAGAGGCGGGCCAAGTGCTCGCGGTCGAGAAAGACCCGAGGCTAGTCTCGCACCTGCGGAAAGAATTCGAGAATAGTCCAACTGTCTCTGTCATTGAGGGAGACGTTCTCAAGATTCCTCTTCCTCAGTTCAACAAGGTCGTGGGAACTCCACCTTACGTTCTTTCGTCAAAACTTATCCTCTTTCTAGCAAAGAGAAAGTTCGTGCTCGGCTCTCTGGTGCTTCAGAAAGAGTTTGGAGAAAGGCTTCTAGGTGAGCCGGGAACTGCCGAGTATGGAAGATTGTCCATTGCCGCGCAACGTTATCTGAGGATTCGGCCAATAATGAACATCCCTGCTACCGCGTTTCGACCCCGCCCTAAGGTTGACTCTATCCTCCTCCGAATATCTCCGAACGATGTCAACACAGCTGTAAATGAGGCGCTGTTTGAAGAGCTGGTCCGAGGACTCTTCAATCAGCGTAGGCGAGTTGTGAGAAGCTCTTTCCAACATTATCTATCCAAGAAAATCGGACGCGAAAAGGCTCGTACAAGTCTAGAGGCTATGACTTTGCCTGAGAAGAGAGTCTATCAGCTAACGATCGATGATCTGGAGGAGCTGTGTCAACAGTTCTCTAAGGTTGTTCTTCAACAGCAATAATATATTGTAGCAGAACGCTCGTGCTGTGTCTCCCATGCCGATCACTGACGTGATGAAGAAACAGCTTGCGCAACGTCACAGGCTGTTCTTCAAAATCTGCAGGACGTGCGGGTCGCGGAACTCGCCGAACGCCTACAGGTGCCGTCGCTGCCGCGGAGACAACCTTCGCTGGAAGAAAAGAGAACTCGGAGCAAAATAGAGTGGGCCGGGTAGCAGCACTTAGCCCTAGTGGAAACTTATATTCCAGAAATGCAGAATTTGACCCAAGCGTCTCCGTAGATCCCACTAGGGTCCAATAATTGACCTATAGGGTACTGAAACTTGGCATAGGTGCTCTCTTGGTGCTATCGGGCGTTCTGATGGCAGGAACAGTGAATCCGCACGGGGATTGCAGTAGTCCCATCGGATATTGTCTCAACTTGCCCCTAATCTCAGATTATCCTGCACTTTGGATACTTCCAGGGGCACTGATCGCTGCTCTTGGAGGAACGCTGATTGGAAGATCGCTCAGACGGGAACCCGCTCGTCCCCTGCAAGACTCATGAACTCATTCTGACTCTATCGCAGTGAAGAATCATTAATCGAGCCGTGGTTACTGCAAGGGAGAAACTTGATGGAGAAGAAGCTTGGGAAGCTCGGATGGGACTTCAGCGACTAGGACCCCTGCTTCTCTCAAACTCTTCATTTTGGCATCGGCTGTTCCCTCTGTTCCGGTTATGATCGCGCCAGCATGGCCCATTCGCTTGCCTTGTGGTGCTGCTCGGCCGGCGATGTACGCTGCGACTCGTTTAGGATATTTCGTGTCGCGAATGTAGTTTGCAGCGTCTTCTTCGGCAGAACCTCCGATCTCTCCGATCAGAATGACGGTGTCTGTGCCAGGATCATCTCTGAAGAGTTTGAGAACGTCAACGAAGTTCAGTCCGGTGAATGGGTCACCGCCTATGCCGAGGCAGGTGGATTGGCCTATCCCATCGTGTGTTAGTGAGGCCGCAATTTCGTAAGTTAAGGTCCCGCTTCTCGAGCCTAGGCCGACCTTGCCAGGCTTGAAAACGTCACCAGGCATAATGCCCAGTTTCGATTCTCCTGCAGTGATTATTCCCGGGGTGTTGGGACCGATGATTGTTGCACCCCGGTTCTTTGCGTACTCGATGAGTATCATTGAGTCTCTGGCCGGAATCATTTCTGTAATTATTACAACAGGACTAAGGCCAGCATCAATTGCTTCCATCCCGGCCTCTTTGGCGAACGGGGCAGGGACGAAGATTATCGAGGCGTTTGCATCTGTCTTTTCGAGGGCTGCTGCTATGGTATCAAATACGGGGAGGCCGACCGCAGTTGTCCCTCCTTTCCCAGGGGTTACCCCTGCGACGATTCTTGTTCCGTAGTCTAGCATGAGCCGTGTGTGGAAGCTGCCCTGATTGCCGGTTATTCCTTGAACAATCGCCCGAGTCTGTTTCCCGATCAATACTGCCATCTATGCAGCCACCTTACTTACGACGAGTCTAGCTGCCTCATCCATCTTGTCCATTGCCGTCAGTCCAGCTGACTGGAGTATCTTCCTTCCCTCTTCCTGATTAGTTCCAACCATCCGTATGACGAGGGGTTTCTTGATGCCCATGACTTTCTTCACATCAACGATTCCTTTCGCGACCTCATCGCATCGCGTAATTCCGGCTAGGATGTTGACGAATACGGCCTTAACCTTGTCAGCACCCTGGATGATCTGGAGCGCTGTCGCGACGTGTTCGGCGTCGGCTCCTCCTCCAACATCGCAGAAGTTTGCCGGTTTTCCGCCGTACTGTCTGACCAGGTCGAGCGTTGCCATGACGAGCCCCGCGCCGTTTCCGATGATACCAATATCACCGTCTAGCTCAACGAAGGCGAGACCGTTGTCCCGAGCTTTGGACTCCAAGGCTGTGACTTCACTGCTGATCTCTTTAGATCTCTCTTGGAATTCAGGATGTCGGAAGAGACTGTTGTCGTCTACTATGACTCTGAGGTCTGCGGCGACAAAGCGGCCGTCTTGCATCTCGATAACAGGATTACTCTCCACAAGCTCCGCGTCATAGATCACAGACAGCCGGTAGAGATTGGAGAGGAAATCCGTGAAGGACCCTTGTTGGGCTCCTTGGTATCCGAGCTTCAAGGCGATTAGCCTCGCATCATAGCTTCGCATCCCGAACGCGGGGTCAAGGCGGTGTCTGAGAACTTTCTCGGGGGCTTGTCGTGCGACCTCTTCAATATCGACCCCACCTTGGTCGCTGGCGAGAACGGTCTGGCATCGGTTTGCTCGATCTAGAACGATGCTGGCGAAGAGCTCTTTCTTCGCTGCGGCTTTCTGCTCGACGAGGACTTTCTTAACCCTCTCGCCCTTGATTGTCATGTTTAGAATCTCAGTTGCCCTTTCCCGTGTCTCGTCAGGTTTGCCAGCGAACTTTATTCCGCCAGCCTTTCCGCGTCCCGCAACGAGAACTTGGGCCTTGATTACAACCTCCCCACCAATACGCTTGTGAATATCCCTAGCTTCCTCCGACGTGGAAGCTACAGCACCTCGGGGCGTGTTAATGCCAAGATTTTGAGCGATAGATTTCGCCTCGTACTCAAAGAGCTTCATCCTGATCCCAATCTGAAGTTGCTCCGTCAGCAACTCCCATCGGTATTTGGCTGTTTGCCACCGCATTTCCAGGTCCCGGAGTGATCCTAGTCCTGAATCGTTCTTTCTCTCCGTATTGGTGATAGTGGTGGCTGGAAGCAAGGTTCGGAGCGCTCGTGCAAGAAGGAACTTCTTTCACGAAGGCACAAGCGCGGACATCTTGGCCAGCGAAGCGACCACGTTTAGCTTGTGTTACGTTGTAGACGGCCCGAATATATCGAGACGTTAGCCCAAGACTAGTACGGCCGTCCCAACGCGCCTCGGCTGTGGCGGTTGGGGGAGAAAGCGTGTGAGAATACAACCCGGCAAAAGCTCGCTTGCAACGATTCTCCTTCTCTTACTTGCAGTCTCCCTGACCGATATTCTCACAGCGACGGAGAGAGTTCACGCGACTCCATCCACGATGCCCATCCTAGGCGGATGGGGAGGTACACGTCTCAAAGATACCAGTCAAAATCTGACCGGACCAGCATCACTCGTGTTCCCGGGCGAAAGGGCTAGCAACTTCGAGCAGATTGCTCTTGAACAAGTCCAAAGCGGCTACAATACCATCCGGGCCTCCTTTGCACCCCACTGCTCTGTGAGGTATGGTCTGAACAGCAATGCTTCGCCACAGGATTTCATGGGTACTTACAGCGCGACACAACTTGCAAGAAGTCTCAGGATCGCTCGACAGTTCAACATGTGGATAGTGGTCGACTATCACGGATACTCAGATTTTACGAATTCGACCCTTGTGAATTGTTGGCTGAACTTCTGGTTTGGCCCGAACAGCGATAGCGGTCCAACGGGTGTTGTCGGAGAATTCATGGGCAACTATTCACGCATTGTTTGGGAGCCCCTCAATGAGCCGGCCTCAGGATCTTTTCCTGTAAGCTCCACCGCATGGTGCCAACAAAACCCCCTGCAGTGCGAGGGAAACAAGACACGCTATGCTGCGGCTCAGTATCAGGCATGGCTTGACGCTGCGCGGCAACTGGGCGATACCCACTGGGTGGTTGTTCAGAACCTCTGCAGCTACGGATGCTCAAGAGACAGGTCTCACTGGTATCTCAACTATCCAAATGTGACCGACAGCCAAAACCGCGTCTTCGAAAGCCTTCACACCTACATGTACTATCCTGCTTTCATGGAGCATGTAGCCTATGATTCTAATAGCAATGGAATATTCGATTCTGGCGACATCCCGATTGTAGGGAGCATCGCCAATGGGGCTATTCTCACGGGCGACCCCAAGATCGAATTTGTGAATACAACCAATAGTCAGAACGAACCCTGGAGCGCAGGCAAAGCGATAGCGTACGATGCGACTAGTGACGGTAGGTACAACGCGGGAGACATCCCCGTCACCGGAACAGTCCCTTCTATCGGAACGCCGCTGAAATTCGACCCGAAGGTCGAGTTCGTAAACAGCAATGGCAACGGGATCTGGGACGGTTGGAGCAATGCGACTGCAGACAATGCAGCTCATCAAGACTACTTGACAATGCTAAACGAGACCGTGCGTCAGGGATGGCCGATTCTCAACACAGAAGGAGGAGCCTCATGTAGCACGACTTGTCCATATGTTGTTCCAGGCCCGGCCGGGTATTCCTCGGTCAGCCTTCGATACGTTCAGGACATTATCGATCTTGCGGACAACTCCGGTCTCAGGATCGGACGATTGTTCTGGGCCGCCGCTTCATGGACAAGCACACCAAACGCAGGAATCTACGGCGCGCTCAATCCTGGCCAATGGGGAACCTTGATAGAGTACAACAGCTTCCCAATAATCCCAATCCTTCACGATGTAGCAGTAGACGTTCTTCATGTTACAGATGGAATTATTCCGGTGGGGACCAGAGTGCAGGTGAATGTCACAGTTCACAACTTGGGAGACGAACCTGAAACAACAAGCATCATGCTATACGCTAACAATACAACAGTCGGGGCCCAGGTCGTCACGAGTCTTCCACCAGAAACCGTCCGAGAAACATCATTTACATGGTACGCTGGAGGATCGGGACCAGGCCTGTACGTTCTAAAGGCGGTCGCTAATCAGGTTCGGGGAGAAACAGACCTCTCGGACAATTATCAAACAATCACCGTTACAGTAAGACCCGGAGCCAGCTCAGGGACCTCCGGTGCAGGCACAGGGGTTTTCGATCTGTTTCGGAACCTATTCTTGTCCATCTACTTCCCGATACTAGCCGTGGTAATCCTGGGCGGGATCACAATCGCGTTTCGCCACCGCTTCTCCCTCAAAACAAGCACAACTTCCCCGTAGTTCGTCGCCGGAGAATACACTTTACAGTTGCCCCAATAGTCTCTGCGCCGCCTTGGGCCCCGTGTGCTCCAGCCGGGCTGCCTCTCGCCTCTCTGTCCCTGGATGACGTTTGCCGTAAGTGTTCGTTTGTGGTCTTGTCTAGGAATGTGTGGACTTACTGCTCAAATATCTCGGACGTGTTTAGCTTCAGATAGCAGGAGAAGGGTGAGTCTTAAGGCACGAACGGAAGAGACCTCTATTCCTCGTTCTCTCCTTGACGCTCCTACTCCTCACCTTAACATTTAGCGTCCCTCATACATTTTCGGCGACCGCAGGCTTCTCCTTCGCCTCTGCAGGAGATGCTGCCACGCTGACGTCTGGGGACGGGATGAACAGTCTTAGCAGGCTTTCCACGTCAGCTACTGATTTCTTCTTTGGCCTGGGAGATTACAGTTACAGTTCCTCCACGGCAGGAGATGTCTGGTGTAGCCAGTTCAAAGCTCAGTACAACAATATCGAGATAGGACCAGGCAACCATGACACCGGAGAAGTAACCGACGTCAGTGGGACTAGGAGCTATGAGCGATATGTTGCAGGCTGCTCGTACACCCTGGCGTCCCAGGTGGCCTGCGGTCCTGTTACAGGACAATGCTATGGAAAAGAGTACTACTTCGACTATCCAAGCACAAGCCCTGTTGCAAGGTTCATCATGATCTCGCCCCGTGTCTTCAACATCACTGGCGTATGCACAACCACATGCAACGCGGTCGTAGGTTCACCGTGCAATGACACCAACGGGTGCTGGCCTTACAACACAAAAGATCTTCACTGGAACTGGACTGCCAAGGCCATAGACAGTGCAAGAACAGCGGGGATAAGATGGGTTATCGTAGGGATGCACAAGGTCTGCATCTCTGCTGGTGCAGAGTCATGCAACATTGGAACAAACTTGTTCAACATGCTAGTCTCGAAGAAAGTAGATCTCATACTGGAAGGCCACGACCATACATATGAGAGGAGCAAGCAACTAGGCTTCAACAGTGCCTGCACGGCGTTTACCACGAACAGCAGCTATGTCGTCTACAATTCAAACTGCGTCGTAGATGACGGCTCGAGAGGATTCTACACTGCAGGGGCGGGGACAGTGGTCGTTATCGGAGGCACCTTCGGCTCAGGGTTCAGTACGGTCAACGACCCGGCTAAGCATCCAGCGAACGCCGCTGAGGCTCCGTACTTCGTCTCGCTAATGGGAAGCAACACCCCCGGCAACGGGCATGGATTTCTCGTCTATTCAGTGTCGGCAGCCAGGATTGACATTCAGTCAAACTTTGCTGGAACCTACCAAGACAGTTTCAGCATAGTTTCAAGCACAGCGCCTCTCTCAGCGAGCTTCACTTACGCTCCAGCATCGCCCAGCGTGGGCAGCCAGGTTACATTCACGGCAACTTCGTCTGGTGGAACGCAGCCCTACAGTTTCAGCTGGGCCTTCGGTGATGGCTCTACCGGGACAGGCGCTACGGCAACTCACGCATACGCAACCGCAGGTTCATACACTGTCGTTCTGACTGTGAAGGACAGCGCGTCCCCGCAGCAGACTGTAACCTCCCAGCAGACTGTGACAGTAACTAACCCGCCTCCTCCGCCCCTGAGCGCTAGTTTCACTTTCAGTCCCTCTTCGCCTCAGACAAACCAGCAAGTTACGTTTACAGCGTCGGCCGCAGGCGGTACTGCGCCGTACTCGTTCGGCTGGACCTTCGGGGATGGGTCAACTGGTACTGGTTCTACTGCGACACATGCCTACGCGTCGGCGGGAACATTTACAGTCGTCCTCACAGTGAGGGACAATGGATCGCCACAGCAGACAGCTACCTCCCAACAATCCCTCACCGTTACAAACCCGCCTCCACCGGCTCTGACAGCTAGTTTCACGTTCAGCCCTACAAGCCCGCAGGTTGGACAAACGGTCTCATTTACAGGATCCGCGTCTGGTGGAACACAGCCCTACACGTACTCCTGGACGTTTGGAGACTCTGGGACAGGTTCAGGAAGCTCCGTTACCCACTCGTACCAGGCTGCTGGCAGCTACACTGTCGTTCTCACAGTCACCGATGCCGCTGGACAGACGGCAAGCTCCACTCAAGCGGTTACTGTCTCTAACCCACCACCCCCTACGCTGACCGCCAGTTTCACCTACAACCCGTCTTCACCATTGGTGGGACAACAGGTAACGTTCAATGCCTCTGCTAGCGGCGGAACCGCTCCATATTCGTTCAGCTGGAACTTTGGTGATGGGACGACTGGGACGGGATCATCTACAACCCACACGTATTCGTCGGCGGGAACGTTCACTGTTGTTCTGACGGTGAAGGATAGCGGGTCGCCCCAACAAACGGCGAGCTCCCAGCAATCCATCACGGTTACAAGTCAGCCTCTGCCCCTGACCGTCAGCTTCGCCTTCAACCCGTCCTCGCCGGAAACAGGGCAACAAGTAACCTTTACCGCGTCAGCTAGTGGTGGAACATCCCCGTATACCTTCAGCTGGGCTTTCGGAGACGGGTCCACAGGAACCGGACAATCTACGACCCACACCTATTCATCGCCAGGAACCTTCACTGTGACCCTCACGGTCAAGGACAGTAGCTCATCCCAACAGACGGCTACCTCGCAACGGTCAGTCACCGTCATCAGTCCCCCCCCTCTGACAGCTAGCTTCAGCTTTACACCTTCCACGCCGCAGACCGGGCAACAGGTCACTTTCACATCATCTGCAAGCGGCGGAACATCGCCCTACACTTACAGTTGGACGTTCGGAGACGGCTCAAGCGCTACAGGCTCCACGGTCACTCACACCTACACTTCTGCTGGAACATTCACTGTTGCTCTGACTGTGAAGGATAGTGGGTCACCTCAGCAGACAGCTAGCTCACAGCAATCCGTCACCGTTACGAATCCACCCCCACCGGCGCTGACAGCAAGCTTCACTTTCAGCCCTGCGAGCCCCCAGGTAGGACAGACCGTCTCCTTCACTGCAAGTGCGTCCGGTGGAACCCAGCCATACACTTACAGCTGGGCCTTCGGTGACGGCTCAATCGGAACAGGCGCCACGGCAACCCACGCATACGCGACGGCAGGTTCATACACCGTCGTCATTACAGTGAAAGATAGCGGATCGCCACAACAGACGGCCACTTCTCAAAAATCTATCACTGTCAATAGTCCGCCTCCTCTGTCAGCAAGCTTCAGCTTCAGTCCTTCATCGCCGACGACTGGACGGTCAGTCTCGTTCACTGGCCAAGCGTCCGGGGGAGTTTCGCCCTACAGTTATTCCTGGACCTTCGGAGACGGCGGAACCGCTTCGGGAAGCTCGGTCAGCCACACATTCCAGTCAGCTGGAACGTACACCGTTGCGTTGACGATCACTGATTCTGCCGGTCAGGTTGCGAAATCGTCTCAGACGGTCACAGTGGCATCTCCGCTCTCCGCGAGCATCTCCTACTCTCCCTCAAACCCGTTACCCCTCCTGCCTGTGACATTCACCGCCAGCGCGAGCGGTGGAACTCAACCCTACACCTACAGCTGGGACTTTGGCGATGGGACAACAGGCAGCGGATCCAGTATCAACCACTCGTACCTACTCCCAGGAACCTACACTGTGACGTTGACGGTTACTGATGCGAACGGACAGACTGCGACCGCATCTGTAACCATAACGGTACTCACACCCCTGCCCTAGCCATAGGAGTGCAACAACTCTGGCAGAAGAAGATGTGATCTTCTTCCTCGAAAAAACTCCAGCAAGAAAATACAGTCTATTGGCGATTTGGAAAGAAGGGGAGTCTTAGCTTGCTGCTTCTTTTTCTTCTTGCCCTGTTGATTGTCGGCTTTCCTTTTGGAGTGTGGCATATCTCCTCTCTCGTGCTTGACAGTCATTCGATAGTTGAGTTTCTGAAGAAAGCGCTCGAATCGGCTCTCTAAGGTAAAGAGGTTATAGGCGTCTACACCGTAGCGGAAGAGCTAGTCTTTGGGGGGACAGCGAGCTTGAAGCCGAGCCTCAGAAGGCGACGGGCAGGGTGGAATCGATCAAATGGGGCAGAACCGCTTAGCGTAATGCATTTATGAACCGGGGATTCTCTTAGCCTGGAAGTCGGTTTAGATCGACTTAGATAGGTTAATGCTTGTTCGGGTGCGAGACTCCCAGGGATCGAGAAACTCAGGCAGCAGAAACCCTGCCGCTGTTTCAGGATAGGTCGGGGCACTAATGGTAAAGACGATCCTGGATAGTTTCTGTGTCAAGAGCGGAATCTTTTGTTCCCGGTGCGAGGAGAAGCTGAAGAAGGGTCAGATCACTGACCTGGATGTTCGAGTTATTCGCAGTATTACTGAACTAGAGAAAGAGAACCCGACTCTCCAAAACGTTACCTTCCACAAGGCCGTCGAGGCAGGCGACATCATGGCATTGATGGTCGACAGGAGAGGTATGGACACGTTTCTTGCGAGCGGTGCAAAGCTGGCGAAGAGTCTCGGTGACCGTGTCGGTAGGCGGGTGAGGATTCTCAGCCAAGGCGGAGACGATAGAGATTTTCTTGAGGGACTCTTCACGCCTTATTCGATTCTGACGATCAATACGATCTGGCTTCCGGATGGGAGTCGGGAGACGAAGGTGATTCTTAACGGTCGGAGGCCGAGGCGAAATCCTGTGGATTTTGAGGTTGTTAAGAAGCTCGCGCGAGAACTGAAGAGTCTGACGCTTAGAATAGAGTTCGAAGACTGATCTTCCCTTTGGGAGGCCCCTCCGATCGATATGATGTGGTTACGGTCGGAGCGGGAGTTGCTGGCTGCGAAGCGGCGCTAGAAGCGGCGAAGAAGAATGCCCGAATTCTACTTCTAGAAGAACATCCACAGATTGGCGTGCCTAGCCACTGTTCCGGTGTTGTTAGTCTCAAAGGTCTAGAACTTCTGGGATTAGAAGCACACTCAAGTTTCAGCCAGAAGCTCATTCATGGCGCCAGGTTCTTTCCACCTCGTGGTGAATCAATAGAAATTCGGAAGAAAGATCCTGTCGCGCTTATCCTGAACAGGATGAAATTGGACCAGTTTCTTGCGAAGCAAGCTGTTGCGGCTGGTGTGGAGCTTCGGGCGAAGACTCGGGCCTCAAAGTTCGAACAGACAGCTGATGGAGATTCTCTCACACTCGCAGATGGGTCGAAGGTTGCGAGTAAAGTCGTCATCGATGCAAGTGGTGCAGGAAGTAGGTTACCGGAGCAGGCTGGTCTTCAAGCACCTGATTGGGGACAGATCCTGCCGGGTCTGCAGTATGAACTGGTCGATATGAAGGAGCAGGGTGATCTGGTTGAGCTCTTCTTCGGGTCCAAGAGAGCACCCGGATTCTTCGCATGGAGCATCCCCACCGGCAAGAACAGCGCAAGAGTAGGCCTCGCCTCGAAAAAGGGCAATGTCAAGAAATTCCTAGATGACCTTGTCAAGGAGCAGTGGCCGAAGGCGACTATCGACGCGACGAAATCAGGATCAGTTCTTGTCGCCGGGCCGATAGCACGATGCTGGTCCCCAGGCTTCATTGTGGTTGGAGACGCGGCTGGACAGGTGAAACAGACGACTGGTGGAGGGATTGTTATCGGAGGTTATTGTGGAAAACTCGCAGGGATCGCAGCAGCGTCAGCCGCCTCTCACAATGGAGTCGAGGCTGATCGGTTTCTAAGAGACTATGACACTCATTGGAGAGAGAAGTTCGGATCAGACCTCCGAAAGATGGGCTTCGCAAGGAAACTGTTCGCGGGACTGTCCGATGAGACTCTTAATCGGTTATTCTCGGTCTTGCGGGACAATGTTTCCCTGATAGAGGCGGAAGGGGATATGGACTTTCAAGGCAAGATTATCACGAAAATGCTGAAGAAGAGAAAGGTGGCCACCCTTCTCCCTCGCGTCGCTGCAGACGCGGTCAAAGCGATATTTTCCTAACCCTATTTGATATTGTCAGGGCCGAACAGGGCCATTTTGTAAGGGAACAGGTCCGCCCGGAATACCTTGTTCTTCACGGCAGGATCATTCATCATGATCTCTCGCGCTGCCTCAACGGTTTCTGCATTGAAAAGCACAATCCCAAAACTGCTATTGTCAGTGTTCTGCGTACGTCCGGCAAGAATTACGACACCATCGTTAGTAAGCTGTTTCAAGTAGTCGAAATGCTCGGAGACAATGCGCGATTCAATTTCGGTAGAGCCATTCGCTAACATGTCATGACGGACAGGCTGTATTCGGTAAAGAAACTGACCGAGGCCTCTCAATTGTCTCCTGTCGTTCCTGCTAACCCTCGAGAGTTTCTTGTTGACGTGAACTATTTTATCTTGCGGAATAAGTCTCGCGCCAGTTTCGGAGAAGCCAATTATGAAAATTCTTGTCGTGGGATGCGGGAAGGTAGGCTCAGAGATCGCGCGAGATCTCGCGGGATCAAGAGAAGTTGACGCCCTAATCGCGATGGATGCCAGTTCTCATAACCTAAAGCTCCTGAGGAAAAGTGTTCCAAGGAAGCTCCGGACTGTCAAGCTAAGTATATCGCAAAAGCCGCGTTTCCATGCTCTTCTAGGAAAAGTCGACCTTGTGTGCGGCGCCCTACCCGGCAGGCTTGGATTTGACCTGATGAGTGAAACTGTCAAGGCGGGCAGAGATACTGTGGATATTTCCTATACTCCGCGGGATGCTTTCCTGCTTCAAAGAAAGGCGAAGGAAGGTGGTTCCCGTGTTGTTCCTCAGTGTGGTGTTGCGCCTGGTTTTACGAACATGTGTGTTGGCGATGCGTCACGACAGCTAGACAAAATGATGTCAGTGGAGGTTTTTGTCGGTGGCCTTCCGGAGAAGCCTCAGCCTCCCTTGAATTATCGGATTGTGTTTTCTCTAGAGGATGTGGTGAACGAGTACTCGCGACCGGTGCAGGTTATCGAGGAGGGTAAGCGGAAGAAGGTTGAGGCGTTATCCGGGGGCGGTCTCACGAGTTTTCCCGGAGTTGGGAAATTGGAATATTTTCTGACTGATGGTCTCGGGTCTCTTCCGAGAAGTTATCCGAGAACTAGAGAGATGCACGAGTTTACGCTGAGGTATCCGGGGCATGCAGATATGATGCAGACGCTTCGGGTCCTAGGCTTTTTTGAACGTAAACCGGTTAGGGTTGGTGGTGTTGTGGTGGAGCCGCGGCAGTTGTCGATAGAGCTGCTTCGCGGGGCAATGTCAAAGGGATCGCCTGAGGATTTTCTGGCCTTGAGGGTTGACGTGAAGGGCATGTCAAGTGGAAAGAGGATTCGTCTGCGTTACCAGCTTTTGGACCATTATGATCGAAAATCAGGGGTCTCGGCGATGGCCCGGACGACGGCCTACCCATGCACTTCTGTCGCTCTTCTTATGGGGCGTGGGGAGATCAAAGAAACCGGAATAGTTACGCCGGAGAAGATCGCGCAAGATCCGAGGCTCTTCCGGTACGTGCTGGCCCGGCTCGCGGAGCGCGGCGTGAGAATGAAAATGGCCATGCTGAGCTAATCTCTAGCTCGAAAAGAGGGAAGGAATCTTTCAGATGAAAAAATGGGGATGTTAGCGATGCCTAAGCTATTGTCAAACAGTGTTCGCGCTGCGGATGTCGCCGTGGTTCCCGCCGCGGTCGTCCGAAGCGTTCTTCCACTCGTTAATGATTAGACTCTGGTCGCCCGCGGCATAGTGGAAGAAGAATGTGGTCACCGTGCAGGTCGCCGGGTAGCAAGGAGTGAAGTGGGTGTTGATGAAAGTGGTAGTGGTGCAATCTGTGTTCGTCAGGAGAACTGCGTCACAGTACGGACTAGTCCGAGTCTGAATTTCACCTGGGGGGAGCGGAATGACGAAGTATCCGTGCATGGTACCAGTTATCTCGCCGTTGACGGTGCCTGGAGTGTTTGCAAGGTCGCACGCACCAGGGCTCGGACCGGCAATTGTTACAAAGCTCCCATCCTTGAACTGTTCGACGATAGTAATGCCGCTCGGGTGAGTGAACACGGTGAAGTGCCGGTCGAACATGTCGGTTGCCCAGTCGTTTCCACAAGTCCCAGAGTCAGGCGAATCGCTTGCATATGGCCCATAGTGCTGTGTCGGGGCCGAAGTGGTCGTTGGGTCGACGAGTGTGGTCAAGTCGAGGGTTGAGAACAAATCGTCGCCGACAGTGTTGATGAGGGCCGTGATGGGGTTGACTAGAGGTGTACTGGTTGTCTCGCTCTTCGGCATTCCCGCGACGGTTGATAGCCCGCTGATTCCGGTGACCAGTAACGCTGTGATTGCGAGAACTGTTAGTTTTCGCAGATTCATCATTTTTGTTTTCACCTGGTTCCGCCCGATGTTGGAATATATGGAATGTTACATCCGGCAATATTTTCGAAATTCGACATTATCGGATCTTGATATGTCGCAGAATGATACCCTTTAGCTTGCAGATTGCCGAAGTGATGGAGAAGAAAAAGTTCCAAGGGTAAGTTACCTGATTGGTGACCGGACAAAAAGGACCCCTGAATTCTTAGCGACTTAGCTTAGCAGGCCGTTTGTGGTCCTGGAGGGGCACTGCTCGGTACTTGCCACTCTTCTGGTGGTCTCTGAGCACTGTCGGCAGAAAGCGAGCTGGAAGCGCTCACCGTACATTCCCTTGACCAATACGACCTTGCGCTTGCAGCCGCACCCACACCTGCATCTATCTCTCTCCATTGACTTGGTAGCGGGCTCTGGTGGCGTTGGATGCTTCAAGACAAGTGGACCTCTGAGAAAGAGGGGATTTAGCCTTACGTAACCAGGATCTGATTAAGCCCAGATTAGTTTTGGTGTGGCATTTCGGTCCAGTCTCTTCCTTTCATCTCAAAACAATCGACAATTTGGGACATGAGCAAACTTTGGGACATGTGGCTGAATGACCTCCGCTAGCCAATTCCCCAGCAAACCCAGAAACCCAAAGAACCCAAACAACCCCGCAAACGAAGAAAGAAAGCACGATCCACAAAGAAGTCTACCTAGTCTTAGATTGCTAGATGTGAAGAAAGTTTGTCTTAGATCACTAAACGGCCCTTAGTCCTAGCAACCTTCTCCCTACAAAACTGAAAGAAGTTATCAGGAACTCACTCAACCCTGAGCCCGGCTTTCCAGCTTGCGGTTTTTGAGCAACTATGATCGGTTGCAATAGGGAAGCACAAAAAACGATGAGAATTAGTCGGAAAACCGCAGGCGGTAAGACGTACTTTGTCGTATCCGAGCTAGACCCGTTATGCCACAAAGCGGCCAAGGATCTCGGTTTCGTCGAGGCAGAGGACGGCTTCAGTCGAGCTTTCGAGACTGACACCCTGCATATAGACCAGATCTTTGCACGCTTTGCCTCCTCTGCGGAAGAGATGATCCTACAAGCCGCGGGCGCAAAGCCAGTTCCATGGGACAAAGCTTTGTTGAGTTTCCTTCAAAGAACCTCTGAAGAGAATGTCGATTGGTGGCTGGCGGGTAGCGGGGCATTAGCTATACGGGGGATCGACTTGGTCCCCCGGGATCTCGACATAATCACTGACAGAAATGGGGCACTGCGTCTTGGACGGGCGATGTCCGAGTGGCTTGTTGAGCCAGTTCAAGAGAGTCATGGCTGGATAGCAAGATGGTTCGGCAGAGCCTTCGCCCATGCAAGGATAGAGTGGGTTGGAGACGTGGAGAAATGGGTGGATGATCGAGGATCAAATGACTTCGGCCCCATGGCTGGGGATAGGCTTCAAACAGTTCGTTGGAGTGGATACACTATTCGTGTCCCACCCCTTGAGATGCAGCTAGAGGCTTGCGAGCGCAGGGGACTCAAAGACCGAGCCCAGAAGATACAGCAAGCACTGGGACACATGTAAGAACGACCTGGGGCCACATTAGGATTGACGAAAACTTTTCCAGAAGTATTTCCTTAGTTACGCCCGCGGCCGCGGACCTTTTCCGAAGAACGCTTTCACATTTCGCCTTGCGAGGCCAAAGATGGTCACCGAGCTGGTTATAATCGGAATGATAGCCATCAAAGAAATGATGACGAGTACGTCAAGAGTTATCACGTTAGCGAGAACGTTAGGCATCGTTAGTTCCGGGGCAATAATCGCTGTTAGTCCGATTACCCCGATGCTGGAGACAAGGCTGACCACTGCCACAACCACGCCTAAGGTCCATGACCATCCTTTCCCTTCCATGAATCCGATACTATAGATAATTTCTAGAATTCCAAACACGAATACGACAGTTCCGAGCACGAGTAGAATGGCCGCGCCGAGACTTGAGTAATCACCTACGATGAACGCGCCGAGCACTACTCCGGCGACCCCTAGAATGAGGGATAATATCGCTACTATGATCGATAGTATAACAAGTATTGTGACGGTTGCTGGTCTGCGAGCTCTGACCTGCACATCATCCACGTGTTGAAATAGACCAGATAAGTCAAGCTGACGCTGGTTCAGAGAATCAGGTTGCGGTAGCCTGACGGCTTATGGTGTGAGGCTCTTTCTTTCCTTGGTTATGTTCCAGTAGAGGAGGATTGCGATGATAACCGCTACTCCGACTCCTCCTTTTGCCCAGTTGTCACTGTAGACAACTCCTAGGATCGCGAGGATGGCCGCGAGAAATACCATGGAAAGAAGGAACATGGTTCCAATCTCTGCTTTTCCCATCCGAATAGGAACTGACATGTTTTGACGCCTTTGCTTGATCCTGGGGTTAGACATATCAGCCTATGTGCTTATGGAAAGCTCAGATTACCGCCTGACTTCTTCACGAGGACTCGCTCCCTAGAGCCGTCATCGGTTCTGATAGACAGAACTGGATAATCAAGAAGGTCGTCCAATCGTGGACAGAGATTCTAAATAGCAAACAAGGAGCTGAAGCTTGGACCTGATTTGTCGAGTTCTAGACTCCTAGTCGCCACTGTCCTTCCTCTGATTTTGATGGGTCTGTTCGCGTTCCCGGTAGCTTATGCTCAATCTGGGTCAATTATTCCCCGGACTTGGCATGTATTGGTGGGAGGTCAGTCCGACGGCAGGGCTGTTCAGGCGGACGCATATTATCCTCATGTGATAACCATTGATGTGGGAGACAAAGTGGTCTGGACTCTTAACGCGGACGAGCCCCACAGCGTCACCTTCTTCGGAACCTGCCAAGATTTCACTACCCTCTCCTGCTTCCAACCATCTCTCATCCCCTGCTTGACATCGGGAGCGCTTGACTACGTTCCCTGTTCTCTGTCTTCTTACGATGGCATAGGGCTCGCGAGCTCAGGGCGGATGATACCACCGGGTTACAATTGGGATAACTCCGTGGCCCACGGAAACGCAACTTACTCGCTGATCTTCGCAAACCCGGGGGTCGACATCTATTTTGACGTTAGTGCACTGGGTATGAGGGGAATCGTCATTGTGAACCCAGCAGGCACTCCCTATCCCTTCAACCAGGAGCAATACTCGCAACAAGCCAAGCAGGAATTGAAATCGGATCTGATGGCAGGCGCTCAAACCCTGGAGTCGTTCCAATCACCGGCATCAACGATGGGTCCAGGCAACACACAAATCCACCACATCACAGCAGGACTGAGTGCGCCACAAATCGCTAAATCAATTCTCAAGTCATCTGCTGATTCTCGGATCAGGGGAACGGCGTCGCTGAGCGGGACGGTTCAGGGCCCGGCCGAAAATATCACTGTAAAGGTCAACCTGTCAGGCCTTGTCCCGGGTAGTGTTCACTCGGTTCGGATACTCCTCGGGGTTTGTGGTGCGGAGGCTCCGTCCGCGACCCTACTCGCCTTGCCCACGTTTGTTCTGAACAATGTGACGGCTCGGCTAGATGGTAGAGGAAGCAGCACGACAGTCATCTCGTCTCCGCCAAGCGCAAATGGTCCTGCAGTACTCCGGATTCCGAGCGCTGGCTGGTTCATCAGCGTCGGAACAGGTTCAGGTTTGGACACGAGCCTTGCTGCCTGCGGCAACGTAGTGTTTCACAATGCGTCCGTGATGAGGTTCTTGCCTGGAAAGCTGCGCGTGAATGTCGGTGACATGATAGTGTGGACGGACAGCCCGAACGGGGTTCACTCGGTAACCTTTCTCGCGGGACACTCTCTCCCGCTGATTCCCGACTATGTCTTCACGAGTCCGACCGGCAATGCAACCTCGTGCGATGGCTCAAGCTTCTTTGATTCAGGCACCATGAGACCCGGGGATAGTTTCGTTCTCACCCTTACGAAGCCAGGCGTCTACCCGTACGTCGACGTCTTCCTGTCCTTCCTTGAAATGCAAGGCTCGATCATCGTTCATGCAGACTCCCCGGATGAATAGGGGCTCGCGGGGCTGCTCCAGCAATCCGCTAGCCTTAGCTGTACCGTGCAAGCGACCGCGGCCTATCTCCGGATAAGGAACTCGCGAGCTTATTATGAGACATCAGGGGCTGGCGAGCCTTTGCTACTATTGCACGGAGGGTTCGGGACTGTTGAAGATTTCGCTTCACAGACTCCCGCTCTGGCGAAGCATTTCAAGGTAGTTGCCTTCGAACGGCCCGGGCACGGTCATACGGCCGATACCGCTGAACCCTTCAGTTTCGACACCATGTCAGCGAACACTATTGACTTTATTGAGGCACTGAAACTGGGAGCGACGAACCTTGTGGGCTGGAGCGATGGAGCGATCACCGCTCTTCTAGTCGCCATCTCTCGCCCGGACCTGGTCAAACGCCTTGTCTCTGTAAGCGGGCTCTTCAATACCAATGCCCAGTCTCCGGAAGATCTGAACTGGATCAGATCGCTCACACCGGAGTCCTTCAGGAAAAACATGGCGGCTCTTGTAAGGCGCTACGACGAAAGGTCCCCGGACGGTCCCGCTCACTTTCCGGTTGTGTTCGAGAAAACGAAGAGGTTGTGGCTCAACGAACCCAACATTGCAAAGGAAGAGCTGGCAAAGATCCTTGCTCCAACGATGGTGATGGCCGGGGACAGGGACTCGATTCCTATCGAACATACGCTGGAGCTGTTTAGGTCGATCGAGGGGGCACACCTGTGCATCATCCCCGGGACCACGCACTTCTTGATGTCCCAGAAACCGGATATGGTCAACAGGGCAATTCTGGACTTCCTAATCGCGAAAGAGAAACCGAAGAAATAGGCCTGTTTTCTAGGCAGGACTGGCATTTGTTGACGTGTCTATTGCTCTGACTCGGGGCGTGGTTGCTTGGCCTCGCCTTTCTTCCTCGCTAGAGCGACTTTTCTCCAGCATTCCTCGTGGAAGAATATGGACGCGGTCTCCGGGACGAAGCTGGGAACGGAGAAGTGAACCTTGCCCTTTGCAAGACGATAAGCATCCTCTCCATCCTCAAAATCCTCCCCGCAAAAATCACACGGAGGAGCACTCGGCTTCCTCAGTATACGAATATCAGACGTGCCAGACGCCTTCAGTCTGTTGACCCCTATCTAAGAGGAGACTTGTTTGCTCGCTATATACTGCACTTAACCGTTAGGACAAATGCCTCGTAACTGGCCACACTCCACTCCTTCTCTTTCTGCGTAGACCACGCGGGGACAGATAAAGGAAGATTTCGGTAGACCTAGGCTTCGACCCCGTTTCGTCTCGATGATTAGACATATCAACAATTGACATCTAACGACCGGTACCCGCGAATCCTACGCAACGACCCACCCGCAACCGTGTGCGTCTCCTATGAGGGAGGATGGAAGAACAACCTTATCCAGATTAAGGCACCTGGTGAGAGATTATTGCAAAGAATAATCGATGCTCACATGCACTTGTCTGAACGCCGAGACGACCTCCTCAATCACTTCGCGCGGAAGAATGGGTTGAGGTACACTTTAGATGAGCTGCTGGGCACGATGCGAAGAGACAAGATTGTATGCAGCTTGCTCCTCAGTCCGCCGCTGCAAGGAGGCGTTCCCCTTCCAAACAACGAAGTCATCAGGCTGTGCAGGAGGAGCGAAGGGAGGCTCGCGCCAGCGATCACCGTAGAGCCCACTGCCAAAGAGGTGAAGGCTGCCCTCAAGCTTGCCGAGGAAAACAGGAATGAGGTGAAAGCGTTCAAGGTGAGACTGGGTTACGTGAAGGCATCAGCTGAAAGCCCTGTCTATGACAGGCTCTATGACTATGCTGAGTCAGAGAGTCTCCCGGTGCTTTTCCACACCGGGGACACTGCGTTCAGCACCGGGGACCTATCCCGCTCTCACCCGTTAACGTTGGACGGATTGGCTAACAAGAGGGAGGAGCTGACCATAGTCCTCTGCCACTTTGGGAATCCATGGTTTGTCGATGTGGCCGAGCTGATCTACAAGCATCCGAATGTCTACGCGGACATTTCTGGGTTGACTACAGGTGGTGCGTATGCGGAGAGGTATGCGGAGTGGCTTGCCAGGAAGATCAGCGAGGCCATCTACTTTGCGGGCGGTGCGGACAAGGTGATCTTCGGAACCGACTACCCGGTCACGAAGCAGGCGGATACTTTGGCTCTTGTGAGAAGGCTGGAAGTGGATGAGAGCGACAAGGAGAAGATACTCTGGCGGAACGCGGAGCGAGTGTTCGGCCTGTGACGGCCCAGGAGGATGTCGCGATTGTCGATGTTCCCAAGAGGAAGAGGGCGGGCCTCGAATGGATACTTGAGGAGAGCTTCGAAGGATGGTACCTGATGCATTCGAAGAGGACCCTTCGGGATATCGAACTGGTCAGGGTAGCAGTGTCATCAGGCAAGGCGGTAGGCCTGGTCATGCTCAAAACGCTAGAAGAAAAGGTCGGCTATGTGTACTACATCGCAGTTGCAAAGGCGAGCAGAAAGAAGGGGATCGGGAAACTACTCCTAGAAGACGCCCTGCGGCACTTCAGAGCCTCCAAGGTGAAAGAAGTATTTGCTAGTGTGGAGGAGGACAACGAGCCTTCTGAGGCATTGTTCGCGTCAGAAGGGTTCAGGCGGACGAGCTTCAACGAAGTCTCCAAGAAACACGGGAGTCTCCACACGCTCAACATGTACAGGGAAATGTTGGTCGTTCCAGGCGAAGTCCTGTTACGCAGGGCGATCACATAACAATCATCACCGCCAATTATCTCCATTCTTCTCCGTGACGAAACATTTGATTACCACTCTCCGCGAAAGCTCTCGAGTTCAGTTTCGATGACAGGAAAGAGTCGAATGGTCGAATTCGAAGCAGAAGGCAGACAGGGAAACGGCTACCTAGTGAGCCCCGAAAAGCCCCGTGGGGCTGTCCTCGTTCTGCATGCCTGGTGGGGACTCAATGATTTCTTCAAAAGTTTCTCCAACAGGCTATCCTCCCAGGGATTTGTCGTATTGGCACCAGACCTCCACGATGGTGGTCTGGCGAAGACTGTGGCGGAAGCGAAGGAGCTCAAGTCGAAAATAGCCGACGAGAGAATCAAGAAGATCGTCTTAGGCGCCGCAGAATACCTAAGATCGATCCCACCCGTATCGGGACGAAAGATTGGCGTTGTGGGTTTTTCGATGGGCGCAGCATGGTCTCTGTTACTGAGCACCCTGAAACCAGAAAATGTTGGAGCAGTTGTTGTTTTCTATGGGAGTTACCCTATTGATTTCTCCAAGGCTGAAGCATCCTATCTCGGACACTTTGCGCCCGATGATGAGTGGGAGCCAATTGCTGACGTGCGTGCGACGGAAGAGAAGATTCGCGGTGCAGGAAAGGAGGTTACGTTTCACTTCTACCCGGGAATGAAACATTGGTTTGTAGAAGAGAATAGGCCGGTAGAATACGATCGAGATGCGGCAGATCTTGCCTGGAAGAGGACGTTAGAGTTCCTTGACAGCAAACTACGATAATCCGATCCCGTGAGAAAATAGTAGGATTATCGAGATCTGGCTACTATCGTCTGGTCTTGGGTGTGAACGCCATTACAGGGATGGTCCTCTTGGTCTTTTGTTGGTATTGGGCGAACTGGGGGTAGAGTGAGGCTTGTTTCTTGTAGATTCGGTCGCGTTCGGCCCCGGTTATTTCCTCTGCATGTACGTCTATAGTTTCATTTCCGACTTCGATTTTCACATCGGGATGGGCCTTGAGGTTGTGATACCAGTCGGGGTTTGTGTCGGCTCCTCCCTTTGAAGCGAAGACCAGGTAGCGGTGGCCGTCCTTGAGATACATGACTGGGTTTGTCCGTGATTTTCCGGTCCGGGCTCCCTCGTGATTGATAAGTAATATCGGCGCGCCCTCGAAATTACCGCCTACCTTTCCATGGTTCTTGCGGAACTCAGCAATGACTCCCGCGTTCCAATCGCTCATCGTGAACAGCTGCCGAAGACTCATTACAAGGGGGATTTATTGACTTGCATTGGGAAACTATTCACTTGGTTCTGGCCGAGAACCATGTCTGAATACGCTAATCTGACCCCTATCACATGCTCCGACCGATGTAACTACTCTTATCTTGGGCTCCGACTAACGCGAATCAATCATCCGATCGCGGAGCTGTCTATTAGAGTATCCGCTCAGCGGTTGGGTTCAGCGAACTACTTTCTTGAAATAACTAGGTCTCCAGTTGCGGTTAGGGCTCTGAAACAGTTCAGGGTTACCCATTTGCTTGGCTTCCAGAGCTCTTCAACATCCACCAGCGCTTTCCTCTTGTTCTCTTGCGCCTCCGGCTCGCGAGACCAGTCTCCCTCTAACAACCACTTCCCATCTGGAGAACGCTTGGATAGGATCAGGTGGACCGCGTCCCTAACACGCTCATCGTCCCCGTATCCCAATTTTGCGAGGACCCTCAGACCGTGCAGGGCATCGTAATAATAGTACATTGGAAAATGGAACGCTGTGGCGAATGGCAAGCTGTGCTTCCAGTGATGATGGTCACTCTTGTAGACTCGGTGCATCAACAAGAATTCTGCTCCCTGCTCCGCGGACCGTTTCATCTTACGCGTCCACCTTGTACGTGGAATCTCTGCGTAGGCCCAGAGCGGTTCGATTGTTGACATAAAGCTGCTGTGCTTCACTTTCTTCTCAGGATAGTTGCAGTTCCAACCTCCATCATCAAGCTGATGCTCCGGCATCCAATCGATAGCCTTCTTCACCCTCCGGTCTCCTCCGTACCCGAACACGAGCAGGGTCCGAATCATGTTGCCAGTGAGGCAAGGCTCCTCCCAGCGAGTGGCCTTCTTCCCCGGATGCCGCCTTACCCAGCGCTTCACCTCTGGAGGGCTAGGACATGTGAAGGCGCCGTTGTCCAACTGGTGGAGGCCTAGAAATTTCTCGCAGGCGCGCTTAACGCCTTCGTCTGGGGTGAACCCCATCTCACCCAGAAGCATCAAGGGCCAAACAGTAGATGTCCACTTGGGCGTATAGCACGTCTCCTTTGGTGGCCAGTATCCATCCTTTGTCCGAGCGCTCAGAACCTTTCGTACAGGAGAATATTTTCTGACCTGCTCTCTGGCCTCTATCACTTCTTTGCTTTTGGGAGACAGTCCAAGAATGTCATGAAGAGCAAATAGTCGAATAGAAGGATCCTCTCGCTCAAGGAGCCAGTCTAGGCCCGGCGGTTTCATCGTGCGCGACCCAGGCGCCATAGCCTATCAAGATTTCGCCGGCTGACGCGAATTACTCGAACCCCTTTTTCGCGTTCTCGATCATTCTGACTCGACATTTACTTTAGGGAATTGTTGGCTAGACTGTTGGCTCACTTTGGCCGGGAGGGTTTCCGTGTTGACTTGGATAGTTGTGCTGTGAGGGCTGCTTCGCGACATATCGGACACTGACAAGATGGGTCTTCACAGTTGTCGCAAGGGACTCGCAGAGATGATTCACGGGCGCGACACGACATCAAGACGTTCTTCCCTACCAGCTTATCGATACAAAAAGAGATTGGTTGCTCCGCTTGTTCGATTCGGGTTAGAAGTCCTTGCTCGGGGGGGCAAGGTTTCTGGCGTTTGTGATCTTTGCCACTAGGATGAGAGAGCCGATCATCAAGAATGCTGAGAGTAAGAAGGGCGCGCCTGGAAGATTGAAGGGTGCCTGGCTTCCGATGAAGAACGCGAATATTAGTGTGAAGAGTGTGGGTCCGATGACACCGGTGAGGCCCATGAGGCTTCCGTTGATGCCTTGCAGTTGTCCTTGTTCGGATGGGCTTACTCGCCGAGTCATTAGGCCTTGCAACGCGGGTTGGACGAATCCGATGGGTGCGTAGAAGATTATTGCAATCATAAAGACAAGGCTGTTTGGTGCTAAGCCCCAGATCACGAACCCTAGCGTGCCAGAGACTATTCCGATTAGTAGGGCGATGCGCTCGCCGAACCTGGCGACGACTCGGCGGACGAGGAGACCTTGGACGATGATGTTGCAGGCACCAACGAGGGCAAGCGCTGTTCCAACTAGCGCGTATCCCCAGCCGTACCTGTAAGCGGCGTAGAGTACGTAGACGCTGGGGAGGACTTGGAAGGCGAGGAAGTTGAGGAAATTGACCGTGACGAAACCCGCGAGTCCCCGTCGCGCTCGTATCATGGATAGGGAGCCGATGGGGTTAGCTTTTCCAAGTGAGACCGGGCTTCTGTGCGCGAGAGGAAGGGATTCTGGCAGCACAATCAGTCCATAGGCTGCGCTTGCGAGCGAGAGTGTTGCTGCGCCCCAGAATGGGAAGCGTGGACCAATTCCTGCGAGTAGTCCTCCGACGAGGGGTCCGATGATGAATCCGACGCCAAAGATGGAGCCTATCATTCCGTATGCGCCTGCCCGCTTTTCTCCTGGAACTGTATCTGCTACGTAGGCGAAGCTTACGGTAAAGCTGGCACTTGTAATGCCGCTGACTACTCGCCCGATGAAGAGCCAGGTGAGGTTGGGTGCAAGAGCCATGATGATGTAGTCGATTCCGAGGCCGAAGGCGGAGAGGATGAGGACTGGTCGTCGACCAAAGCGATCGGATAGCGCTCCGAGCAGCGGAGCGAATAGGAACTGCATGAGCGCCCAGGTTGTGCCGAAGAGACCGAAGATTTCAGCTCCTCTTGCCGGATCTCCCCCGACGAAGCTCACAACCAGACCGGGAAGTACGGGTATTATGATGCCGAATCCGAGGGTATCAAAGAGGACCGTGGCGAAGATGAAAGCCAGGGCAGCTCTGCTGGCTTTGGATCTCGTCGCTGTTTCTACGCTTGGAGGCTCTTGAGCTAGCTCAGTCAAAACCGTGGACACCATTTTTGATTGTGGGGTTCGAAAGGGGTCGAAGGCTACTACTTCAAGTTGGTGAGATCCTAGAAAGTAATGAGGGGCCCAGTGGCTCTCGTCCTCTCAGCGATCGCTTACATTTTATTAATGAAAAATAACCAGGCAAACCCAGCATTGCAAGTCATGACCGTAGTTGAAGGAAAAATTTCCAAAGCAAGAACATCGGATTTTCTCTCGATGTACGCCTCGGTGGGAGCCCAGGCTAAGCCACCGGGCTGGAAGAGGTCGATGCTTCTTCGCGATCCGGACGAGGAAGGTCTGTATCGGATATCCACTCTCTGGGATAGCAGGGAAGCCCTCGAGCAGATGAGGAAGAATACCAAGGTTCCGTTCGCGGTCCAGATCTTCAGAACTCACGGTGCAGAGCCTAACGTGCGAATCTTCGAAGTTCCCCTCGCCTTCGAAGCCTGACGAGAATTGAGGCATATCCATTGTGTCTATCAGACGGACTAAGTTTCAACGCGGTACAACCTAGCGTCAAGCTCTCGTCTCTAAGGTTCACAGGTTCTACCGCAGGTATCGCCAGTCTTCAGACCGTTGATTCTGTGGACGCGACGATACTTGTGGACAACTCGATCGATATTCTCTTGCCTTCTGCGGATCACGTCATCCGGCCCTCGTTGACCTGGGACTGGTCCAGGAGGCCCCAATTGAGAGCAGAACATGGCTACTCTCTCCTCTTCAACGTCCAGAAGAGAGGTAGTGTCAAGACCATTCTCTACGATGCTGGCTTGAGCCCTGATACGATCACTCACAACCTAGCAGTTCTGGGTATCAAGCTTACTGATCTCGATGCGATCGTCCTATCTCATGGTCATGCGGATCACCATGGCGGCCTATTCGGCATTGTCCACAGCCTCGGCAAGAAGAACCTTCCCCTAATCCTCCATCCCGACGCCTGGAAAAACCGGAAAATCAGGTTCCCGTCTGGATCCGAGATGCACATGCCTCCCCCGGACCGTCGAGCACTCGAAAAGAACGATGTCCGGATAATCGACAGCCGAGCTCCAAGCCTACTTCTGTCCGACCAGGCTCTAGTGACTGGACAAGTGGAGAGGGTCACTGATTACGAGAAAGGATTCCCCCTTCAATATGAAGAGAAAGAGCTAGAACATTGGGAATCTGATCCCTGGATCTGGGACGATCAGGGCATCGTCTTCAACGTTAACGGGAGAGGACTAGTTGTTGCGTCCAGCTGCAGCCATTCTGGCGCCGTCAACGTACTCCGCAACGCCCAACGGATAACAGGGGCCAATAAGGTTCACGCTTTCATCGGCGGAATGCACCTAACCGGTGGAACCTTCGAAAAGATCATCCCACAAACAATCCAGGATGTAAAAACAATCCATCCGGACATCATCGTCCCCGGACACTGTACGGGCTGGAAGGCCACGCATCTTCTTAGTCGTGAAATGCCCGATGCCTATGTTCAAGCAAGCGTCGGAACCCAAATTCACTTCGGATAAACAGAGCGCAGGCTCCTAATCAACGCGAATTAATGACTCTCAATCATCTAACGGTCGAGTTCGTGTAACAAGGGATACTTTTCTTTGAAATGTGCGTAGGTCTCATCACTGCAAACGAACGGAATATCAGGTCTTCCTTCAATCTTGACCTCTTCATCTATCATCACTGCAGGGGCCGCTCTAACGCCATATTTCTTAGCCAGGGCGGTTTGCTCTGAGATGTTGTAGACTGTGAGTTGACAGCGGGCACATTTTCCGGCTTCAATCTCATCTACGATTTCTGTGCAGAGAGAAGAGCCATCGATGAATATTACTATTCTATGAGGCAAAGGAACCCTCTCCGATCAATTCTCCACTTGGTCACTAATCTTTCTTACCTGCGCAGCAGTTGCCATGTTCTTTCCATGAGAGGGCAAAGCTTGGCAGCACTCGGACTAGACGGCGATTAGACTTTTTTCAGTCCTTTTCAGCAGAACGGCATTGGTGGCGACGATTATCGAAGACGCACTCATGAGCAAGGCGGAAACCTCGGGTCGAAGGATTACTCCGAAGTTGGGATAAAGGATGCCAGCTGCGACGGGGATTGCGAGGATGTTGTAGAATGAGGCCCAGAAGAGGTTCTGTTTCATCTTCGTGACGGTTGCCTTGCTGAGCCTTATCGCCCGCAAGACATCTGACGGGTCTGATTTCATCAAGACTACTTTAGCAGTCTCTATAGCCACGTCTGTGCCGGCCCCGATTGCAATTCCAATGTCTGCTTGGGCCAATGCCGGCGCATCATTCACGCCATCGCCTACCATCGCGACAAATTTTCCTTCATCTTGCAGTTTCTTGACGAATGTTGCCTTGTCTCGTGGAAGAACGTCTGCGAAGACCCTCTTGATCCCAACGGTTTTCGCGACCGCTTGGGCGGTTGATAGGTTATCTCCTGTTATCATGGCTGTCTCGATCCCAAGCTGGTTCAACCTCGACACGGCCACTCCAGCCGTCGGCTTAACAGTGTCAGCTGCGCCGATAGCCGCTATGACTTTCCCATCAACGGCCAGAACCATTATTGTCTCGCCCTTCTGAACGAGCTGATTGATCCTCTCTTGCAGTGGATCGGTATCAATACCGTTTTGTTTCATCAGCTTCACAGTTCCCACCAAAACTTCCTTTCCTTCGATGCTTGCGCTTACTCCCAGACCGGACAGGTTTTCGAAGCGTTCAATCAGTGTCGGTAATGGCAGCTGCCTCCTCTTCACCTCCTCGAGCACAGCGTTGCTTAGCGGGTGATTGGAGCCTGCTTCAGCCCCGCCAATGAGACTCAGGGCTTCGTCTTCATCCCAGCCAGGGACAGTCGTGATTTCCGAGATTCTGGGTTTTCCCTCTGTGAGTGTTCCAGTCTTATCGAAAACTATCGATTGGATCTTTGAGACCCGTTCAAGTGTTGGGGCGTCTTTGATCAGAATGTTGTGTCGAGCGCCGAGACCGGTTCCGACTGCGACGGCTGTTGGCGTCGCGAGGCCCAGCGCATCAGGACAAGCTATGACTATCGCTGAAATGGCGAAGGTCAGAGCGAAGAGGACTGGCTGCCGGGCAATGGCAAACCAGACGAGAAACGTAACTAGGCCCGTGCCGATGGCCAGCACCACAAGATACTGAGCAAATCTGTCTGCGAGTCTCTGACCGGGGGCTTTGGAATTCTGAGCGGCTTCGACGAGTTTGACTATCTGGGCGAGGGCTGTGTCCTCGCCTACTTTTGTTGCCTCGAACCTGGCAGATCCAGATTGGTTGATCGACCCGCCTATGACATCATCTCCAACCTTCTTCGCAACTGGAATGGATTCGCCTGTTACCAGTGACTCGTCGATCGCCGTCTCACCCTCGACTATTGTACCGTCAACTGGCACTCGGTCTCCGGGTTTGAGAATTATGATGTTGCCGACTTGAACTTGAGAGGTTGGGATGAGGTTCTCTTTCCCATCTCGGAGAACTCTGGCTTGAGGTGGAACCAGCTGGAGTAGCGCCTGCAGGGCATCGGTTGTTCCGCGCCGAGATCTCATCTCCATCCAGTGGCCAAAGAGGACGAAGGTGACTAGGAGGACGGTTGCCTCGTAATAGGAATCGGCGCTTTGCAGGATTGTGAGGAGAACGCTGAAGCTGTAGGCGGCGGTTATGCCTACTGCGATGAGAACTGACATGTTTAGTGTGCGATGTTGGAGAGCTCTGAAGCTTGAATAGAGGAAAATCCAGCCTGAGTAGAAGTATACGGGGGTTGTTAGTAGAAAGAGAGTCCACGGAACTGGTATAGGGGCTGGCGGCTGAAAGCCGAAGATGAATTTTCCGAGAGGCGAGTAAAGGACGATCGGGACTGACAGTATTAGTGCGATGAAGAATTTCTGGCGAATGTCTAATTCCATCAACCTGGCCATTTCTCGGCCTGAAACACCGGTGTGTTCCATGCCCATCGTCATGGTCATGCTCATCCTGAATTTCTCCCATCGAGAATTCTTGGAAGCAGGCTTCATCGCGTGCTGGTGGTGCTCGTCATGATCCATACCTCCTTCGGTCTTGGCGACAAGGACTAGTTTCATCCCACATATTGGGCAGGTTCCAGGAGAGGTGGACCTGACCTCTGGATGCATAGGGCAAGTGTATGTCGTTGGGTCAGCGTTCATCTGGTGATGACTGGAGTGATCTCCGTGGTTCTCGGCACTAGTCATTCTGCTTCAACTCTCGAAGATGCTCTCGTAGTGTTCTTCTTTGCCTCTTAAGATTCCAACATGGAGAGCGCCCTCCATAGAGAGAGCTGACGGAGACGACGCAGCCCTTTCGAAGGGTGACTGAGCAAGACTTTACATTTGTAAAGGCGAGTAGTTTAGACGTGGAGGAAGCACTAGGGTTTCATGGCTAAGGACCCTATCTGTGGCATGTTCGTGGAGGAGGGTCCGCATGCCCTTACCGTCACTCTCCATGGGACACGATATTTCTTTTGCAGCGAATCCTGCCTAGTCCAGTTCCAGGCTCCGGAAAAGGCCCTTGCCCAGCTGAAGCGCCTCCTCGTAATCGGGACAGTGTTGACCATTCCCATTACTGCGCTAACCTATCTTCCCAATGTCCCGTCTAAGGACATCAACAATCTAGTCATGTTTCTCCTCTCGATCCCGGTCCAGTTCGTAGTCGGATTCAGGTTCTACCGCGGCTCTTACGACGCCCTCCGGTCACGAGTCGGGAACATGGACTTGCTGATCGCTATGGGAACGTCGGCGGCGTGGGCTTACAGCGCCATAGTGACGTTCTTCCCAGCATTCTTTCCGAGTAACGGGACATACTTCGAAACCTCAGCGATAATTATCACCTTGATACTGACCGGAAACCTTCTCGAACACCTGACCAAGCAAAGAGCCTCCGAGTCTGTTCGGAAGCTACTCGAACTCCAACCCACGATGGCCAGGGTCCTCCGAGACGGTAGCGAGGTCGAGATTCCTATTGAGGACGTTCGAGTTGACGACGTGTTTGTGGTCAGACCCGGCGAGCGAGTGCCCGTGGACGGGGTCGTATTAGAAGGAGGCTCTGCTCTTGACGAGTCGATGATAACCGGCGAAAGCCTTCCACGCGACAAGAGTGTCGGAGATGAAGTCATAGGGTCCACGATAAATAAAACTGGACTCCTAAAGGTCCGAGCGACGAAAGTCGGGCAGGACACCGTTCTCTCACAGATTGTAAAGTTGGTCGAGGAAGCTCAGGTGGGAAAAGCTCCCTTGCAGAGACTGGCGGATAGAGTGTCGGCGTACTTTGTACCATCCGTCATCCTGATAGCAACCGCCTCAGGTCTCCTCTGGTACTTTGCAGGCGGAATAGGCCTCGCCTTTTCCCTCTTAGCATTCGTATCAGTAATCGTCATCGCATGCCCCTGCGCCCTTGGAATAGCCACGCCTGCCGCACTATTGGTAGGGGCAGGTAAGGGAGCAGAAAGCGGGATCCTCATCAAAGGAGGAGAGAATCTAGAGGAAGCTCACAAGATCGACACGATAGTGTTTGACAAGACGGGAACCCTTACCAAAGGCGAGCCGTCTGTCACAGACGTTGTTTCATTAAACGGGGAATCCGCGAAGTCCATATTGCACTTTGCCGGGTCTGCCGAGCTGGGAAGCGAACACCCGCTGGCCCAAGCCGTAGTCAGAGAAGCCCGCAAGCTGCAGTCAGACCTGTCATCTCCTTCAAAGTTCGAGGCCATTCCAGGCCTTGGTATCAGAGCAGACGCGGATGGCCGCGGCGTCCTATTGGGCAATACTGACCTGATGAGAAAATTCTTCGTCCCAGTGGAAAGTAATTCCGAACAGCTAGAGCGGTTGCAGAACGACGGAAAGACAGCTGTATTCTTGGCGGTTGATGGAGAACCCTGGGCGATTCTGGGGCTCGCGGACACGTTGAAAGAGACCTCAGCGAGCGCCGTTAGGAGCTTGAGGTCAATGGGGCTCAATGTGATCATGCTCACAGGCGATAATGAAAGAACTGCCAAAACAATTGCTTCAAGCCTTAACATCGACCAAGTCATTGCAAATGTCCGCCCTGACGAGAAGGAGAAGGTAATCGAGAAGTTGCAAGCCGATGGTAAGAGAGTAGCTATGGTTGGAGATGGGATCAATGATGCTCCCGCCTTGGCCAAGGCGGACGTCGGAATCGCAATCGGAAGCGGGACAGATGTGGCGAAAGAGACGGGAGGGATAATTCTGATTAAGGATGACCTCAGGGACGTGGTCAAGGCGTTACAGCTGAGCAAGGCTACTGTGAGAAAGATCAAACAGAACCTGCTCTGGGCCTTCCTCTACAATGTGGCCCTAATCCCGATAGCCGCAGGGATCCTGGTGCCCTTCCTTGGTCCCGGAATCTATAACGTGCTCCCGCTCCTCGCAGGAGGAGCAATGGCGTTCAGCTCAGTAACAGTCGTCTCGAACTCGCTATTGCTGCGGAGATTCACGCCGAAAATCTAGGAGGTGGACAAATGCAAAAAGATCCAGTGTGTGGCATGGTGGTGGACGAGAAGAAAACGAACCTTACCTCGAAACACGGGGACAAGACCTTCTACTTCTGCTCAACATCATGTAAGACCACGTTCGACAAGGACTCTCACCGATACGGACACCAATAGTAGGCGCGTTAGCAAACCGAACAGAACCGAGCCCGATCAGGCAATACACGCCACTGGTGGTGGAGGGATTAAGATTCCAATTCCGAACAGGGCATAACTCGTTGACTCCCAAGCAGTCCCAGGCATCGACGTACCCGAGGTTCCTTGGCATGGAACGTTCACCTCTCGTGGTATCAGAGGGGCCAAGAAGAAGACTGCGAGGAAAACCGGCGCCGCTGCGAGAAGTTTGCCATTCTTCATTTTCCTTGTTCTTCTAGACAGCAATCAACTAGCAACACGGTTTTACGGGCGTTGTCGTACCGAACAACTATCGAGTTGCCAGTCTTGTTCTCAACGGAAACTTCCCCTACCGATACGGCTTTGCCGGGCGAGACCCTAACGTTCTCCATACAATCTCCGTTTCTCTACCTGGTCGGGGTTCTTATCATCTTCTGCTCACCGACTCACAACTCAGAAGAACTATGAGCCGCTACTGACTTTCTCCGTGAACTGTGTGGAAATCTCATCATGCTAGAAAGTTTCAATCCCTGAAACTCTCAAACCGTTTCATTGTTCAACCTTAACGCTGGGAATTCGGGCGGGCCCGCTATGGGAACCCGAGAGCCGTCTTACTAGTCCTGATAGAAAAAATGGGAATGCCCTGGCTCTTCTAGGCAGGGGCTAAAGCTCTTCGACTCGATGTTATAGTTGAACCGGGCAGAGAAAGTCAGCAGCGGCATTTCGAGTCACGGTTACCATCCCGGCGTTCTGGGCTGAGAGAACTGCCTGTTCCGAGGTCAGTAGTACGGGTGTGATTCCTAAGTCAAAGATTACAGTGAATACCTTCCAATGACCACCGTGATAGTCTGAACTTCCGGGAGCAACGGCCGCGATCCCGAGCTGTCCTGTGGCACCGTTTGTTACCTTGTAGAAATTGTCCAGGCCTTCATTGGGAAAAGCCGCTGGGGGAACCACAGTTCTGACTATGGTCCCGTTGTAATAGAGGTTACCTAAGCCAGGCGTGGCTGCAAAAGCCGGTGTTACTGGGAGGACCAGTGCGATAACAAGGGCCGAGAAGAACGCCATGGTAAGAGTTTTCATTCTTGCAATTCACCTCCCGGATTCTCGTAGGTAGCTTTCTCGGACCGGATACTTTACGGGTTTAGCGAGATTAAGTGTAGATTAGGTGTAGTTTTTCACCGCGTTGTTGTTCGCAGGAGAGCGATGATGGCCAGGGCCTCGGCAACGTTGATGCTCAGTAGGTAGGGAAGGAATGGGTCTTGGATGTACGAAGCCATGGTGAGGAACGAGTAGACTGCGAGGATGTTCTGGGCGAAGAGGATCGATGCGAAAACACTCAAGCCCAGGCTAAACTGGGCGTGAGTGTCCCTGTAAACGCGAAGGTAGACTGCGACTAGAACCAACAGAAGAACCGCACTTATAGCGGCTGTATACATGCTAAGGTCCATGAGGAAAGACATTATCCCTTCACCTCCTGCTCAAACCCTAGGTCTGATCTGGGCCCATATCTCGTCGAAGAGAGGTAGATGTGCTTCCATCTCGGGCGATAGAAAGTAGAGCTTCCCGTACTTCTCTCCAGCAGATGAAACGAGATGATTCTTCTCGAGAGCCCGAATATGATGCTCGGCAACCCTGTAGTGAACATGGAGAGCTTCTGCAAGCTTGTTGATGTTGTAGGGTTCTCTTCGTAGGAGATTGATGATTCTTCCACGGTTGGGACCTCCTCGGGACCCGGCCAGAACATACCACAACAGACGCTTCCAGGATATTTCCGAACTGGACCTGGACATCCCCACGTTTCTGCCGTCCCGGATATGATCCCAACCACAACCTGCATTAAGACTTGGCCAGACTAGAAGGAGACTAACTTCCTTTAGAAGATAGGTCAGGATTAGGTCAGGATTACCCGTTGTCACTTCAAAGGTTGTCAGAGTTGGGGAGTTCTCTCACGATGAAGAGGCTGCCTGCAAGAGTTAGGTCCAGCACTCCCGTTGCCGTTAGTGCGGCGAGATCTGTGCAGATGGGCTCACCTGGTCCTTGTTGGTTCAGAATCAAAACAGCCGAACTTCTGAGGTTAAGACAAAAGGATCTGCAGCCTCTTCTTGAACTCAATCCCAAGATACCCCTGGAAAGACGCGGATTCACTGGGATACATCGTATGGGCAATAAGCTTAAGACCGATTTGACGTTCGGTCCGAATGTGGAAGATGAGAACAACTAAAGGCGTTCTTCTATTGCTTTCTGCTCTCTTGTTGACGGTTTTGCCCTCCACAGCTTTTGCTGATAGTGGCCACAAGACCTACCAGTACCTGTTAGGTGTCGACCCTCTCTGCAGCCTTGCCCCAGATGCCTGCCCCGATGTATCAAGTGCGCCGAACGGTGACATGGTGGCGGTCGCGGGAATGGGCACCTTCGACACTCGCTCAATGACAGCGACAGGCGACGGCACGTTCGTCCATAAAATGGCCGACGGGACCCCACGAGCGTCAGGCACCTGGCACGCGACGAGGCTGCTTGCGTTCCACTCCTTCGGAAGCGGGTCTGCGCAAGGATTACCATCGAACTTTGAAGGCGGACTTGCCCTCATTCAGGTGACGCTAAAGGTTGGCGATACGCCCGTCTTCAACGCTGTCCTCAAAGTGGGCTGTGAACTCGGGAACCCACCCGGCGGTATCCATGAAGGAATAGAACTGACTGTGCTGGGAGCAGGGATCAACTTCAACCTAAACGTCAGCGGATTCACGCTGTTCATTCTACAATAGAACAGGGCTCGTCAACCCGAAAAAACCCCCTTTTTTGGCATAACCTTTTTGAACTGAGACTTTCCCTCAGACTTTCCGAGTGCCCTCGTTCAACCAACATCGGTGCGCGGTGGATTTTCAGCATCGGCTTACCAATAAGTTTGAGCGACTCTTGCGTGTTCAGTGTTCTATGCCGTGATTGTTTTTCTTGAGACGACTCGTTACCATCGGTATCCAGGATACGAGTTCCTTCAGGTCAAGACCGTGATTTGCGAAGAGGCAAAGCAACGGTAACTATCAAATCATATATCCTCCATCATGACTAATCTCGATCCATCCTCACGGAGAGGTCATCTTCGCGAGAATATCAGAAAATCGTCACAGTGTTCATCACCGTCATGGTCATCGTCGTTGCTCTGGTGCTGGTGTTTTCACATGTTTCCAGTCCTACCATCCCTCAGAAATACCCCACGTATTCTGTCTACATTTTCACCAGAAACGGCAATCATACCCAATTCCAAGTATCCTATAGCGTCGGGTCAACGACTGGGATGAACCAAGTAGAATCGTTGAGCTTCGACAATAAAACGGCCCTCGGAAATTTTGTCCAGCTTAGGGACGAGGATTGCATCTCTTTTATCATAGAGAATACTACGGCAGAATTTCGATTGAGGGTTGACTGCGACAACGTCGGCGTCTACGTCCTGACAAGAAACGGGAATCATACCCAGTATCAAACGTCCTATGTCAACGGAGCAACGGATATGGTTCAGATTGAATGGTTGAGCTTTGACAACAAAACCGCTCTTGGAGGGCTTGTCCACTTTAGCCCCAAGTGTGTCTCCACTGTTGCTGAGAATACTCCACTCGAATTTCGAATCAGAGTTCAATGTTGACATACGAGCATCATCAGCGTCTAGGTACATGGATTCTGATAGTCCAGAATAGAAGTGAGAGGGTGTCAAGACATGTCGCGGTGACGTAGGAAGCCGGAACCCAAGCAAGGGGCAGGTCGTGTTTGACTAGTCGAATTCCCATTCGAATTCCAGACTTGGAAAAACGATCGGGAACTCAGGGATAGTAAAGGGCAAGATCCCTCTGCCATACGCCATCCCGCAGCGTCGGCAAATGTACTGTTTCGCTAACAGTGTCGAGGCTAATGATGGCTTGAAAGTGAAAAATATGGCGATCCATTACACTCCCACTAATTCGCGATCGCCAGTATTCATTGTACGTACTGAGGACACCTTAGCCCTCTTAGTCGAAGCCCGATTCTCTGGTAGAAATGATAACTGAAAGAGAGAAGAGTCAATCAAGGAGGATAAAGTGTTCACGCAAATGAAACTTTCCAGATTGAAAGAGCACCCAATCTCTTTTGTATTCAAACCAACAAAGTAAGCAGAGCCTGATTGACTCTTGAAATCGGTTGCCAGGAACCTTTCTGATCGGCGACTGCGGAAGAGCATCACTCGTATTTTGCGGGACAGTGAACTCTGCTCGATGGCTACACTGGACCCACGGAACCGGCCACATATCAACACGGCGTATTTCTGTTACAGAGGACTTGATGGTCTGGAAATATTCTTCCTGTCGGACATTAAGTCTCGTCACTGCAGGAACTTGTTGAGGAATCCGTCTATGGCGATGACGATCTTCCGGACCAGCCAGCCTTGGGACGCTCCTGGCCGTGGACTACAACTATTCGGTACATGTTCTCAAACAGAAGGACAACTGGCCCGGAGAGCGAGACAAGTATACGCGAAGCGGTTTCCATCCTATGCGAAGTGGATGTCCAGTACGAAAAAAGGCGAGAAAAAACTGGCAGAACAGTTGATGTCTTACAGGTTCTACAGGTTTCTGCCGCGGCAGCTGAAGGTATTGGACGAAGCAGAGTATGGAGGAGCAGTATTCATCATGGTGAATATCGGGCGAAGAAATCCCGCGTCAAAGACCGAATAAGCTTCTCCTAGGGCCTGGATCAATGGTATTGACGCTTTTCTTCCCACGTTTTCTTGACCCCCTCGGTCTGAGTCTGACTGAGTACGCCGCGCAAGATATACGAAACTGTAAGGAGCGGGATATCTCATGTTCACGGTTGAGGAGCGCGATCTCGTTCGCAATCGCATAGTGCAAATGAGCCGTGCAGACCCTCGACTAGTCGGGGGTGCTCTGGTAGGGTCTACAGCAGGCGGCGGTGGCGACAGATGGTCCGACTTGGACCTCACTTTTGGGCTGGCTGACGGCGCGGCAATAGATGATGTTCTCGCTGATTGGACGGCTCGTCTTGTGAACGAGTTCCAAGCAGTTCACCTATTTGACCTCCCACATCTGTCGACGATCTACAGAGTCTTCCTTTTGCCGAACAATCTTCAGGTCGATTTGTCTTTCACTCCCGGGAACAAATTTCTTGGCAAGGGTCTCAGGTACGATTTGCTCTTCGGGAACGCTCTCGAAAGGGACCCTGCCAAGCAGACCTCGGCCGAACAGACCTTCGGACTTTCCGTGGTTTATTTGCTTCACGCCCACGCCTGCATTGCTAGGGGGAGGATGTGGGAGGCTGAGTACTGTATCAGTGCGGCTCGAGACCAGGTGCTCTCGCTTGCGTGTCTTCATAAGGGTCTAAAGACAAGTTACGGTAGAGGGTTCGATGATTTGCCTCCGGAGACCTTAGAGTCTGTCATCGGAGCTCTCGTGGGTTCACTTGAAAAAACTCGGCTGATAGAGGCACTCGGCAGATGCGTTGGTGCGCTTCTGCAGAATTCCCAGGATGTTTCCGTGCTTGCTGGGAGGCTTGAACCGCAACTTCGTGAGCTCAAGTCGTATCAATAGGATTGGCTGGAGGAATGAACCAAGACTCACGTCCTCCCTTCTGGGCTGGTATTATACCGAATCCCTAATGAAGAGGCCTCAAGGATTAATCGGAATGTGTAGCGCGAACCAATCATTCTTCTTACGACGAGAACTTAACCTCACTTGCGACTAAGATTTTCGGGACTCGACATTCTCAGATTCAGGTATATCTAAGGATAGCTTCAGATGTGTTCACTTGTACACAGTCATTATTTAATCGTACTGGGCGCATCTGTTGCGGAAAAATTGTCAACTGTCAAAAGCCTTCTCAACCATCACAGACTCACTAAGATTATTCCCGCTGTTCTGACGATTGCTCTCCTCACTCTTCCAGCTGTCTTGTCGCACAGTATCGTTCCCGTATTCGCGGTCACAAGCAGCGCCACGTCCACGGAACAGCTCGTAACCGACTATTCTGCAGTGTTTGTCGGCCAGGTCAACGTCGCCACTCTTCCCGCTTCAACTGAAGGCATCGACACTCCGTTAGGCCTGCCAGACTTGTCTCTGGCCACCCAAGCACAATCAGGGGCCGCCGACCCGTCTTTTGCGGTCGTTACGCCAGGCTCCCAGTCATTCATACACATAGTGAAAAGCTTCGCAGGGACACCTGGAACCAATCCCAACCCCTGCCGATGCTCACCTCCAGACATGGGCCTCGCAGCAAGCTCCAAGTTCGTCGTTCAGATGGTGAACCTCGCAGGTACGATCTGGAAGAACAACGGTGTAAAAGTTACAACCTTCTCGCTCTCCGACTTCTGGTTCCTGCCCGTGAGAGGAGGACCTCTAGGAATCGGAATGAGCGACCCGCTGGTTCTCTACGACGCTGCAGCAGACAGGTTCTACGCATCTATCATCGACACTTTCGATGTGAATCGAGTAAACTTCGCAGTAACGGCCACGAACGACCCCACTGGAGCATGGTTCATCTACCGTGTCATAGCTAACTGCAATGCTGCCACACCATACTCAAATTGCTCTCCTAGCTCATCTAATACACTTCCAGACCAGCCTTACATCGGCTATAGTAGCGACAAGTTCCTCATAACCGCAAACGACTTCGACATCACAACGAACGCCTTTCTCGGATCGCAGTACTGGATCTTGAACAAGGCTGAGATGCTCTCAGGCTGCACAGCCCCAACTTCATGCCCCCAGGGGCGCAATATTGACGCCAAGACCAACGCCATACCCAACAACAACTTCGCGATTCGGCCGGCGCAGCACCTGAGCGCGACACCCACTCTCACCGGGGACACAACTCCTACCGCCTACATGGCGGAGAACTGTCTCACGGAAGTACCTCCCGGGATTCTCTTCAACGTCTGCCCTACCGCTCCTATCCCCGCCGATCCAGGCGGAATAAATGTCTATACGATTCATGGCACCCCTCCCTCTCCAACCTCTGTCATGACCACAACGGTTCCCATTCATCGGATAGCCTTTGCACAAAGATCCGATCAGCCAGGGAACCCGGCGAGCCTTGACACGCGAGGCTCAGGTCGAATCACAAGTGTAGTCTGGAGGAGCAATCTGCTATGGACAGCATTCAACGACGGCCCGTCCTCATCAGGCTGCTCGCAACCCTCCTGTGCTCGCCTTGACCAGATCAGCACAATAGCCCCCTACATGACTCTTCAAGACATGGATCTCACACTGCCGGGAACGTCCGTGTTCTATCCCGCGCTCAGCACCGACACGCAGAATAATCTAGTCGTACTCTACGGATCCTCAAGCTCGACTAAGTTTCCGGACCTCGAAGTCGTAGGACAGCTCAGCACTATGGCACCCAACACTGTCTCACAGGCGGCAGTAATCGTTGCTGGTACGGCGGCAGACCTCAGCGGCCGCTGGGGAGACTACTTCTGGGCGGCTACAGACCCGGCGACCCCTAACACCTTCTGGGTCTCGGGCGAGTACCGCACGGTAAGCCTCTTCCAGGGCTGGTCGACACAAGTCGGAGAAATATCATTCAACACCACCTAGCTTTCCCCAATTTCCACCCTTCTTTTTTTTGAAATTTGTAGCATAGCGTCAGGACGAAACCGAGGCAAGCTTCTGAGAGATCATTTCTTCTTCAGACAATAAGATACCCTGATGAGGGATGCTGTCGAGGTATGCTGATTAGGGTCTACGTGACTCCGAACGCGAGAGAAGCCCGCATGGTCAAGGTCAGCGACGACTATTTTGAAGTCCGGGTGGATGAGATGGCTGTGGGTGGCCGAGCGAATAAGAGACTTCTGGAGATTCTGGCCGAACACTTCAAGGTCCAAAAATCGAGAATCTCCATTCTCAAAGGAACAAAAACAAGAAACAAGCTAGTCCAGGTAATTCTCGAACGCCCTCCTGACTCGCCACTGCAATCTTGACAAACTTCGCATCGGCGCTGGTTTATTTCTGCCTTGAGGGAAATGATATTCTGAAGGGCGAGTATCCTTTGGCGGGCAGCGAACCCATTGTTGATCATGGTGACGGTTCTCCAGCCGTCCCAGAGAACGGATTGGAGGGCCCAGCGCAGAAAACGGCTGACAAGCGGCCGGAACCAAGACTCCCAATCTTCTCAATCCTCGACTCGATAGACTTCTCGGAACACTTCATAATCATCGGTGATGTCGGAACGGGGAAGAGCACCGTAACCCCGATTCACGAATACGGATTGTGGAAGGGGAAGAAGCAGATTGTCATCCGCGAGCCCTCGAGGGCCACGTGCAACGCTCTCTTCTATTCGCTCCAGGCGCTTCATCCAGAACTGGGAGATGAGCTGGCTGTCATTACGAAGGACACTCAGATCAATGTCAGCGGCAACATCAAGATAGTTACAGACGGCGTCTTACTAAGAATGCTGGCTGAGAACGCGATCTATGATTCTTCGATCTACTTTGACGAAAGCCACCAGATGACATCCCAGCTAGAACTCTGCATGTCACTCGCAAAAAAGCAGGAAGCCAGCGCGAGGAACCTGTTCCGGGTCATGAGCGCCACAATCGACCCGAAAGAGTTCCTATCCTTCCTAGGCATCTCGAATCTTTACCGAATGAGCGGTCGCAGATACCAGGTCTCGCTCGAGGTGGAGCTTGCAGACGACCTAAATGGAATGTTCAAAACTCTAGACCGCTATCTTTACTCGCAGCCCCGCGACGAGTCCTGGCTAGTCTTTCTGCCCACGAGGCGGCTAGTCGAAAAGTATGCCAGCAGCTATCGGGGCGTCTATATTCACGGAGGCCTTGAAGGCTCGGAAGTCAATAGGATCCAGCGCCGAGCCGAGCTCGACAAGAATCTGAGAATCTTTGCAACAAACGTGATCGCTTCTTCCGTGAACATCTACGTGG